>JACDJB010000821.1_pt1 | contig 28149 bp, 18 predicted proteins | sample 7454121 | NCBI WGS metagenome assembly JACDJB01 (sample SAMN14253290, study PRJNA609438) | sludge metagenome | isolation source: sludge after 25d culture with pyrite | collected 2018-12-20
CTCGCTCGACAGGTCGACCAGGGTCCGGGCGGGACGGGTCACCGGCAGTCCATCGATCGCACCAACATCGACCTCCTCGAGGCGACGGGTGCGGTGGACGATCATCCCACTCTCAGTCTTTGGAGTTCGGTGATGGGGCACCACCAGGGTTGGTCGGCACTCTTCGATCGACTTCAGCCCCCACAAGCGGGCCGCCGAACCCAAAGCGAGCACCGATTCGGCCCCCACCCGCAAGTGCGCCGCCCACAGTCGTTGCATCTCGCTGCGAGGCGACCCCGGCACCCGCATGACACCCGCCAAAATCGACTCCAACAGGCCGGTCTCCAGGGCCCGGCGCAGCTGCCACTCGCTGAGGCCGCTCTCGAGCAGCTGCTTTCGAGCGACCACGCCACCCTGTCGGCTGGCCAGATGATCGATTTCGGCTGGAAGCACCGCCATGTCGGCGAACGTACGACGAAGCTGTGCGCAACACACTGGGGGTCGCGCCCCGGGTCGGCCGACCTGTGGCCGTGGTCTGCACTGGTCATCCCTTCCGCAGCGATCGCACCCACGGTCCATCTGGGTGTGATCACTGTGGCCCGTCCCACAGCGATCACACCCAGAGAGAGCTTGGGTGCGATCACTGTGGGACCCGGGAGCATTGCCGCCTGGATGCCGCTGGCCACACAGGTGACCAGCACCACCCCGGGCGCTGCCCGTTCGGGCTCGACGTCCCCAGGTAGGGCACCGGCACGGCGAGGTACTCAAGCCGAACTGGCACGTTTGACTGTGGGCGGCCTCCCGGCCAACGGCTCAGCCGAGTCCGGTGAAATCGGGCTCGCGCTTCTCGGCGAAGGCGGTCATCGCCTCCAGATTCTCCGGGGTGCCGAGCAGGCGCTGGAACGCCTCGTCCTCCCGTTGACGGGCGGCGGCGATCTGCGGCGCCATCCCCGCCAGGATGGCGCGCTTGGACTCGACGAGCGAGCTGATCGGCTTGGCGGCCAGCACCCTGGCGTGTTCCAAGGTCACCGCAATCAGATCGTCGGGCTCGCACACCCGGAAGACCAGCCCCATCGCCTCGCACTCCTCGGCGCTGAGCCACTCCGAGCTGAGCAGCGCCCAGGAGGCATTCTGGCGGCCGATCAGCGCGGGAAACGTATAGCTGCTCGCCAGTTCCGGGGCGACGCCTAGACGGGTGAACGGGCATTTCACCTTCGCTGTCGATGCCATGAACGCAAGGTCGGCGAAGCCGAGCACGGTTGCGCCAAAGCCCACCCCGATGCCGTTGACCGCCACGAGCAACGGTTTGGCAAAGGTGGACATGGTGTCGGCCAGTTTGGGGAACGCATGGGCGTCGGCCACACCGGTCCCCATGGCGATCTCGGCCATCTCGGCGAGGTCGACGCCGGCGCAGAACGCGTCGCCGGTGCCGGTGAGCACGACGACCGCCACCCCCGTGTTGTCTTCTGCGTCGGCCAGCGCGTCGCCGAGGGCGCTCCACATGTCTCCTCGCATCGCCCCCTTGGCCTCAGGCCGGTCGATGGTGACAGTGCGGATGCGGGCGGCATCGGCCACCACGATGTTGGGGCAGGCTTTGAGGTCGATGGCGTCCTGCGAGGTGGGGTTGAGGCTCGAATCGGTCACTTGGGATCATTCTCCGGCTTGGGGCGCTGCGGCGTGAAGGTGTCGGGGTACATGGCGGTGGTGGCGATGCTCATCATGGCCACCCGCTCGGCACGGTCGACGCCGGCGGCGAACGCCAGCCCCTCATCGGCCAACCAACGGCCGCCTGAGGGGAGTGCGTCGAGCGCTCCCTCGACGACGACCCGGGGATCGACCGGTGGGGTGAAGGCGCGCGCCGGGTCGGCCCCGCCGGAGCGGAACATCGGGGTGTCCATCGTGGGCGCCACCACGGCGAGGGTGTCGACGCCGGAGTCGGCCAGCTCCCAGCCGAGGGCCTCGATCAGGTTGACCGAGAAGGCCTTGCTGGCGCTGTACAGCGCCACCCCACCCGTGCCGGCGAGTGCGGAACCGGAGCTGGTGGCCACAAACCCGCCCCGGCCTCGCTCGACCATCGCCGGCAGCGCCCACGATGCCAGGTCGACGGTGGCGGTGCAGTTGACCTCGAGAATCGCCCGGCGCCGTCCGGCATCCATGTCGAGATACCGCCCGACGAAGGCCACGCCGGCATTGGCGACCGCCAGGCCCACCTCCAGCTGATCGGTGGCCTCGTCGAGCTGGTCGATCCACGACGGGTTGGCCAGGTCGGCGACGAGTGGCCGGGCCGACCGTTCGTCGCCAAGCGCGCCGGCAACGCCGGTCACCCGGGGATCAACGTCGACCATCACCACGCCCAGGCCGCGCGCGATCAGCGCTTCGGTAAAGGCCAACCCCACCCCCTGGGCGGCACCGGTCACAACCGCCCACGGCCCGTACCCTGTTACGAACTCCCCCACCTGACCCCTTCCAAGTGACCTGGCGGCCAAAGGCAGATGCTAGGGCCCTTCGCCCGACGCAACGTCCATGATAAGAGAATCCGGACGGACCCTGCAGGACCGGACCCGCCGGTCACTCGTAGGGGCGCCGGATGACGTACACCGGGCTCACGAAGCCACCGCCCGCCGCATTCGCATAGGCCTCGTCCCGGCCGGTGAAGATCAGGTTACCGCCGAAGTCGGCCTTGGCGGCGTTGCTAAAAGCGCAGTGAGCAACGACGCAGCCCGCCCCCTCGACGATCCGCCAGACGTCGTTCTCTGGCAGGCAGTTCATCTCCATGTGGATGACGTAATCATCACGACGCAGAAGCCGGGACGGACGCAGATAGCGGCGCATCGACGCCGCCAGTTTGGGCGGAAGCAGGCGCTTCACCGTTCCTTTCAGCCCGCGGCGAAGGCTCGGCAGCTGGATCACTGCGAGGCCTCCGGGGGTAAGGACTCGACAGAACTCGGCCAGGTAGGCCCGCTGGAGTTCGTTGCTCACGTGCTGCAAGACGATGTTGGAGTAGACGAAGTCGAAGCTGGAGTCGTCAAACTGGCTCAGGTCGTCGCTACGGTTGACCACGAACGACACCCCGGCGGGGGCCTGGGCCTGCGCCCGGTCAACCATCGTCGGGGAGATATCCACACCGACGGCCGTGTCGAAACGTCGACCGAGGGCGTTGGTCAAGCGGCCGAGGCCACATCCGAAATCGAGCACACGCCCCCCGAACCGAGGGTGGATACCCGCCGATTCGAGGAAGTCGATGACCCGGGCAATCTCCTTCTCGCCCGACGCCATGAAACCGTCAGCGTCCTGCTCCCAGGAACGATCGTTGCGGGCGGGGTCGCTCAGGATCGCAAAGTGTGCGTCCGATTGCGCGTTGTGCTCCCAATCGTCTGCGTAGTCGGCGACCGTTTTCGCACCGGACATTGCACGGTTCCGCTCACCCATCCGGGGCGGATCACCGCGGCCCCCGGTATCGATGGCGGCAGCAAACGCCGCCAGAAGTGCCTCGCCGGTCGCAGCAACGCTGAACGACGCAGCTCGCCGACGTCCCCGCTCGGCCAACTCGGCCGCCAGGGCGGGGTCGGTGGCGATGCTGATCAGCGCTTCGGCCAGATCGGCGGTGTTCAGCGGGTCGACCAAAAGACCCCCGTCGCCGACCACCTCCGGGATCGAGGTCGCCCTGGCCGCAACAACCGGCGTACCGCGACTCATCGCCTCGAGCGGGGGCAGACCGAAGCCTTCGAACAGCGACGGATACACCAGCGCCACCGCACTGTGGAGCAACAGCTCGCGCTGAGCCTCGTCCACGCGCCCGAGGAAAACGACCGAGTCCGGATCGGCGAGGCGCTTCGCTGCTTCCTGCTCCCCGCTCCCCCACCAGCGCCCACCGGCAATCACCAAACGGTGATCGGCCAAGGACGGATTTGCAGCCCGGGCCAATCCAAACGCCTCGATGGCACGGACGACGTTCTTTCTCGGGTGGAGGTTGCCCAGGTAGAGGAAGAACGGGCCGGGGACCCCGGCATCGCGCAACCAGCCTCGTTGGGCCTCCATGTCGCCCGCCTCGATCGGCACTGACGAAAGCGCAGCGTTGTACACCCGAAAGACCCGAGCCGGATCGAGCCCGTAGGTCTCGATCAGGTCACCGCGTGCGTGCTCGCTGACCGTCAACACGACTCGAGCGGACCGAACCTGTGCCCGCACCGCCCGCTGGAGCCGCAGCCTGGTGGGGAGCGGATAATCCTGGGGACGGTGCACGAAGGACAGGTCCTGCACCATCAGCGCCAGGGGAATGGGCGATCGGATGGGCCCGTGGGTGGGCGAAAACACCAGATCGGGTCGGGGAACCAGTCCGGACAGCACCCGCGGCATGACGGCGCCGAAGTGGATGAGGCCCGAGCGGCGAGCGACCCGATGGACCTCGAAGCGAGCGTCGGACATGACCACAGCGGGCAGATCGGCGTCGGTGGCCGCCACAACGACAAACGCGTCGTCGGCCTCCGCCGCCACGGCGAGACCCTCGAGCACGCCGGTCAGCATCGTCTCGTCACCACCGGCGCCCGACCCCAGGCCGGTCGCGTCCAATACCACCCTCATCTCGGCGTCCGATCGCCGGGAGCCGTCCGGAAACCGCTCATGTCTCGCTCCCGACCCGTGCGGGCTCCGGCAGGGTGACCACCGGCGTCGTTCGGCTGGGTGGCGCGCTTTGGTAACCACGGTTGGTGTAGTGCAAAAAGACTTTCCAATAGCTCCACTCGGCCAGCCGATTGCGATGCCGGAGAGCGCTGAGGCGCCGCTGCACGGGAGGCACGGTCAGGCGATTGAACAACACGCGACGTGCTGCGCCGCGGGCGACCGACCGCGGCGAATTATCCCAGCTGAACACCCCGTAACGCTCGAGGAGACCGGGATCGGGGATCAAGGCCTCCAGGTCACGCAGACCCCTGCCGATCACCTCCTGCAAGCGACAGGCCGTGTCGAGATCGTGGGGGTGATAGTGCTCGCCCCAGGCCCGGGGGTTGTAGATCACCTGGTAGCCGGCACGGGTCCAGCGGTAGCCCAACTCCACGTCCTCGCTGCCGATTTCCGACCAGTCCTCGTGGAAGATCAGCTGGCGATCGATCATCACGTCGCGAGGCAGTGACAAGTTCATCGACCAGTGGAACTGATAGGGAACCGACTGGTCCGCCCGGTCCTCGATCAGTTGATATGCGAAGGGCTGGTACCACTCGATGAACGGATTTTGCGGCATTTTGGGCGACTGCTCCACCAAGCCAAGAACCGCTACCGGAGCGTTGTGAGCCGCGTGAGAGGCGGCGTGTTCGCGGAGAAAGTCGGGACGAACCCAGACGTCGTCGTTCATGAAGAGGACAAAGTCCCCTGTGGCCACCTGAAGGCCCTGGTTTCGCTTCACCGCCGGGAGGCGTTCGTCGCTCGAGAGCAGCCGAACGGGCACCGGCGACGTCGCCGCCACCCGCTCGACCATCTGCGGCGTCTCGTCGGAGGAGTTGTCACACACCAGGATCTCGTATTGATCCGGCGGATAGTCCTGGTCGATGAGTCGCCGAAGCGTCTCCTCGACCACCGAGCTGCGGTTGTAGGTGGGAAGGATGATCGAGAAGCTCGGTTCAGGCCCGCTCACGGTGCCCCCCTGGTCGTATCGGTGTTTGATTGCGTTGTCCTTCACGTTGCAGGCAGGCGAAGCATCCGGGCCACGGCGCGGTCGGGCAACAACCAGACGGCAGCTGCAACCAGCTTGGCGTCGCCGCCCGGTAGGTAGTGGTGCTTAGGTCGCCGGCTCAACAGGGCGTGCTCGATGACCTCGGACACACTCTCCGGGGTGGTGGAGGCCTTGGCCTCGATCTCCTTCACTTGAGCTCGCAAACGATCGATCGACGCCCCATAGAGCCGGGTGCCTTCGGGTGGCATCGCCGCGATTGTCTCGTCGGCCGAAACCAGCCCCTTTCCCCAGATCGGCGTGCGCACGACGCCGGGGGCCACCACCGACACCCGGATGCGCCAAGGCCGCAACTCCTCGCGCAGCGATTGCCCTATGGCCTCGATTGCGTGCTTCGACGCCCCGTAGGGCCCACCCAGCGGCGTCGACACCCGACCGGAGATCGAGCCGACAAAGACCACCCGGCCACGAGCCCGCCGAAGCAACGGTAGCGCTGCCTGGGTCACCGTGATCTGACCGAAGACGTTGACTTCGAACTGGGTTCGCCACTCGGACAGCGGCACGTACTCGACCGGCCCGCCGACGACGATACCGGCGTTATTGACCAGGCCGTCCAGGCCGGCCGGGCCGACCTCATCGTCAATGGCCGCCATCGTCGCCCCGATCTGGTCGGGGTCGGTGACATCGGCCATCATCGGACGAAGCTGGGGTGATGCGACGGTTCGGAGACGCTCACCGTCCTCCGGGGTTCGCACCCCGGCGTACACCCGATGTCCCAAGCGATCGAGACGCAGCGCGCAGGCTTCACCGATGCCGCTCGACGCCCCGGTGACCAGGAACGTCGCCACCGCTCAGGCCTTCATGGCCAGGTCGAAGGCCTCGGGCCGCGACTGTGGGACATAAGTGCCGTAGGCGGGGTGGGTAACGCCGTGCGGCGCCCAGCTCTCATCGTTCCGGATCGCCGGGACGGGTGGCCTGGGTGCCAAAGCGTTCATCGGAGCGGGCAGGCGGCGCGCTTCGGCGCTCAAATGGGTGCTCTCAGACATCGGCGGCACTCGTCGGGGACTTGTCCAATCGGATCACCATGTACCGGCTGACGGTTTGGGCAGCGTCGACGCGCTCGAGGATCTTCTGATCCACCCGGGAGATGGCGGCGAAGAGCCGGTCGGGCACACGTACGAAGCTGGACACTCGGGTCATCAGTCCGAAGTGGGCGATCGTCACCTTGTCGAACGGCGCCGACAGGTCGTCGATCATCTCGTGATCGAACGACCGTTCATCCGGGGTATGGACGAACGGGGGAAACACGCTGGTCACAGCCCGGGAGCGGCGCAGCCGGAAAACCCAGTCCGGCAACAACATCACCGGCTCGGCGAACACCGCCCGGCCGCCCGGCTTGAGTACCCGATACATGCTCGCTGCCGATGGGGGAAGTTCGAAGTGGTGCGCGACCGTGCGACCGAACACGAGGTCGACACTCTCGTCGTCGACTCCCTCCAACGTCTCGACCGGGGTGTTGATCGTCGTGATCCGGTCGGCGACCCCGTTTCGTCGGGCTCGCTCTTCGACAACCTCAAGACATTTCGGGGAGATGTCGGTGGCGATCACCCGGGCTCCGTTCATCGCCAACCAACAGCTGAGCGTCCCGAACCCCGAACCCGTCTCGAGCACGGTCTTGCCCTCCAGCGGGCCCGCCCAGTCGATCAGGGTCTGCATCGGCCCCTCGAACTGATGACACTCGGGGAGTTCATCGGGGTCGACGAGCATCTCCTCATCGGTCCACTCGGCGAGTACCTGATCGGCCATGTCGTCGTAGACAGACTTCTCGTTGGCGTGCCGGTGTTCGAGGGGTATCTCGTCTCGGCGAGACGTTATGAAGGTCCTATTTGTAGCCATAGAACACGCCCCTACCAGTATTCATCGCCTGCACAAACGGCAGGCGATTACCTTTGATGAACTGCTTGACGAAATGGCCTGCCCGTGTGGGAAAGCGGGTGTGCCAGTGGGTTTCGGCCCGCTCGAACCCGGCGACGCGCAACATGGCGAGGTTGCAGGCCGGGTTCGTTCCCCAATAGTTGGAATCGTCGTCGTTGAGATCGCTGCCGGGATAGAAAGCCGCCGCTGGTCGGCGCGTGAACGTCTGATCGATCACCGTCTCGACGATCACCATGCCGCCCTCAGCCACAACCGAGGCGACCTTTTCGAGCGCCAGGAGCGGATGGGGCAGGTGATAGAGCACGCCGAGGAAAAGCACAACGTCGAAGGTGCCGATCACGTCGGGATCGAGGTCGTAGACCTCGGCCTCTGTCGTCTCCACCTTGGAGTTGCGCAGTTCGTGAACCAACTCGAATCCTCGCTTGGACCCGAAGGCCGGCTCGGATGAGCCCGGCTTGGGCGACAGCGGGCTGCGGCCCTGCCAGGCCCACGAGTCGGCGGCGACGACCCGGGCGGCGCCTCGCCGTTCGGCTTCAAAGCTGAAGAACCCGTCCCAAGCACCGATGTCGAGGACCGAGCGCCCGGTCAGATCTTCGGGTAGGCAGCCGCGATCGAGGTGGATCTGGGGCCGGTACTCGCCGGGTGAGACGATGCCTGGCGCTATCTCGTAGGAGTGAAACCAGTCGATCTCATCAACACGTCGGCGCAGCTCGTCGGATCCAACCGGGCCAGAAGGCGCCGAGCCGGATTTGGTTGGGGTGGTCACTGGAACGCCTCCGACCAGCGGCGCATCCAGTCAGCCAGTTCCGAGTAGATGGCGCGGTAGTGCACCGGCGCGGAACTCTTGCCCACCCGGCGTTCGAACTCGTCGACAAAGCCGGCGTACAGGTCGACGTATCCGCCGGGCGACAGGTCGGCTACGGCCTCGTCGACCAACTCGTAGAACGGCACCGACATGAGGTGCATCCACTGCTCGAGGACGGCCACACGTTCCAACGGGGTCTGGCGGGTGTGCTCGACAACCGGGCGACCCCAGCTGAACAGGTCACCGTTGATATCCATCAGCTTCTTGATGATGTAGCCGCCCCAGATGTCATCGTGGCGCGACAGCTGCCACGTCCCGTTGACCCAGCAGTCGGGCAGGAAGAAGTACGCCGGGGTCAACTCGGCGGCAAACGAGGTGTTCATGCCGCAGACCGGGATGTTGCCGAGCGCAATGCAGTTCTCGTCCGCGCGCAGGCCCGGGTCGTAGGGCGGCTCCTTCCAGAACTTGTCGACGCCGTTGAGGTCGAGCACACGATCCCAGACGCCCATGTTGAGCTTCACCTCGCCGGAGGCGGTGGTGTCGATCACCTGTGACAGCTCGCTCGTGCGATATTCATAGGGATAGCCGCGGGCATAGAACTCGTCGTTCTCGATCGAGTTGACCCAGCCGCCCTGGGCGACCGGCTGCACCGCCGGTTGATCGGTGACAGTGGTGAGGCACGACAGGTGGTCGCCGACCCAGTCGCCTCGGGTGTCGCAGTCGTAGTCGAGAGCGATGATGACGTCGAAGCCCTCCTTGTACGCCCAGTAGTGGCCGAAGTTTCGACTGGCCGCCGAGCGGTGAGGCATGGCGGCATAGTGCTTGCCCGCATAGGCCTCTTGAGCGGCGTAGTCGAAGTAGGTCACGTTCGGTCGCGGCGCAGGTGCGAGCTTCCCGTTGGAATCGTCGCAGACGATGATGGGGATGTCGTCGCTGATCGCGTCGAAGAGCTCCCACGGGGGATCGTTGGGCATCGGGATGACGACGCACACGCTGCGGTCGTCGGATTGGTTGGTCATTTCAGGCTCCCATCAGGCTTGGTGAGGGATCGGTCGGCGCCGACCGATCCTTGACGATCAGATCACTAAATTCGTTGTGCAGGTACTCCTCGATGGCGACCTCCCAGGGCCGCATGTGGTTCATGCCCTGCAGCTCCAGGTTCATGTTTCGCATGATCTCCGAGTACGGCCGCACCGAGGGAAACTCCTCGGCGAAGTGGTCGCTGGTGACCTCGACCAGTTCGATCTGGTCGCTCAGGCCCAGAACGTCGAGGATGCGTGCGGCCACGTCGTAGCGGCTGCCCCGTCCGCCGCAGGCCATGTGGTACAGGCCGTAGAGCTCGGAATCGATCAACCCAAGAAAGGTGCGGGCGAAATCCGGCGTGTAGGTGGGAGTGCCCAGCTTGTCGCCGACGGCATACAAGGTTTTCTTGCCGTCACGAATCTGTTGGAGCATCTGGGCGACGAACTTGTGATCCTTGGACCGGCCCCCGCCGACCATCCAGCCGGCACGGATGATGTAGTGCCGTTCGAGGAACTCCTTGACCATCAACTCCCCGAGGTACTTGGTCTGCCCGTAGACGTTGAGTGGGTTCGGCTGGTCGTACTCGTTGTAGACCTCCGACGGCTTGGTGCCGTCGAACACCCCGGCGGTCGAGATGTAGACCATGGCCGCATCGTGTTTGCGGGCTGCCAAGGCCACGTACTTGGTGGCGATCGTGTTGGTCAGGTAGGTAGCGTCCTCGTTGGCATCTGCAAACTCGAGTGACGTCCCCGCCGCAAGGTGGACGACCAGATCGGGGCGCACGTCGGCAAAGGCGTCGGCGATGGACGAGCGCTCCCGCACGTCCAATTCGGTGATGACCGGGCCGCTCTGCCCCCATGGTGTGGGGGCAGAGAGATCGATGTCGGTCACCGTCACGTCGTGATCGGCGCCAACCAGCGCTGGGACGAGGGATCTACCCAGCATCCCGGCCCCGCCAGTTACCAGTACTTTCACAATTTCTCCCTTGCTTGGTGTGATTCGATTGAGACGTCCACGACGTCCATCGAGGGCGGCTCGACGCCGCTGCGAATGAAGTACTGAGCCAGGCGCAGGTTCATGACCGTCCGGTCCAGTGATTCGGCATCGCGGCGGAGCGCGTAGCGCATGGCCAAACGGCCACTACGAGCGCCGTGAGCGAGCACTCCCGTTGCGCGAAATGCTCTCGACCGCCACCGGCCGTGCTGGCTGTCGAACCAACGGGTCAAGGAGTCCACCGTGTGCGGCGAGATCGTTCCCGGACGACGCAGCTCGCCGCCACTCATGAAGTGGACCGCCTGAACGTCGCCACGAAACCACACCGTCCAACCGGCGGACCGAAGGCGGTGGCACAGGTCGACATCGTCCATGTACAGGAAGATCTCTTCATTCATGAGTCCGACCGACTCGATCGCTTTGCGACGCAACAACATACACGCGCTCGACACCCACCCGACCTGCATCACCCGACCGTGATCTCGTGTGGTGTAGGTGCCCTCGAGAAACGGCCACCGATCGGCAAAACGCTCGAGACCACTGCCCCACATGAGATATGAGTGCAGCGTCACCTCGGCGCCGCTGGCGGCGGGCTGGAAGCGGCCGTCGGCGAACTGCAGGCGAGGAGCAACCACAGCCGCTGAAGAGTCGCTTCGTAGGGTGTCGAGCAACGAGTCGACCGTGTTTGAGAACAGCCTGGTATCGGTGTTGACGAGCAACACGTACTCGGCGTCGCCGGCGCGGATCGCAGCGTTGTTGGCGCGACAGAATCCGGTGTTACCGCCCATCTCGATCAGGTTGACGTCCGGCCACGCATTGCGAACACGCTCAACCGAGTCGTCCGCCGAATCGTTGTCGGCGACGAACACCGACCAATCGAGATGATCGGGCATATGCAGGTGGAGATCGTCCAGGGTGTCGACCAGCAGGTCGGCGGTGTTGTAGTTGACGATCACGACGTCCACGCGCTCGCGCTTGGCGCCGACGGGGGATTGTCCGTTGATCGCCTCGGAATCCGCGTTCATGACACACCTTCTTTGATCGCGTGCTCAGGCTCAGCCGTCGCTGCGAGTGACACCGAGGTACTCTGTGTGTCGTCCTCAAGGCTCGGCCGCAGCCACGACAGCGCCGGAAGAGCGGGGGCGTTTTCATCAGCCATCCGGTTGGCGGCGACGACGAGCCCGAAGATAGTCCAGAACATGGCCATTGGCACATCCTGTTTCAGCGTGAAGTTGTTCAATTCCTCGACGGTCAGGAACACCAGCACAGCGAGCGCGCCAATGCCCAGGCTCACGTACATGGGATCGCGCATGCGCGTGAGCCTGTAGGCGTAGCGCGCGTACGCCAACCCGATGACGATGGTCATTCCGAGCCCGATCAGCCCCGTCTCCGCCGCCATCAACACGAACAGGTTGTGTGCCGGAGCCTTATCGAACACCTTCTGCTCGTAGGCATACTTGTCCATCTGGTCCGTGAAGCTGTTGAGCCCAGTACCGACGAGCGGATTGTCCCGAACCATCCGATAACCGATCAGGTTGATCTGCCACCGTATGCGCCAGTTCTCGCCGGCGTTCGACGTACCAGAACCGAACAGCGATCCGGTGAGGCCCGTGATCTGCTGGGAAAACACCCCCATCCCGATGAGGCCCAAAAGCAGGCCCACGATAAGGATGCGGGGGGAGATCAGCTTCCGGCGGTACGCGAGGAACAGGACCACCGCTACCGCGGGCACCAGTGCGACGAGAGCGGCGCGTGTCTTGGAGTTCAGCACCAACACGAACGCCAGCGGGATACAACTGAGAAGCACGTACCGCATCAGGTTTCGCTTCGGCACGTGCAGCGCAAAGCAGGAGACCATGAGGCACAGCATGCCGACCACACAACCAAGAAACACAGGGTGGATCTGGGTACCGAACGGCCGCAGGTACTCCGTGCCCATCGGATCCAGCGGATCCGGCTTCAGGCGCAGGAGGTCGATTCCGAGAAACCCTCCGGTGCGTTTCTGGGAGGTCGTGACCAACACCTGCACGCCCAGGAACACCATCCAGCCCAACATGAACGCCCAGATGTGCTCACGACGGCGCACGCGAATTCCCACATAAACGAACAGAGCGGTCATCCACAGGTATCGAACGGTCTCGGCCCAGACGAGACGCTGATCCGAAGCGTTGACCGCCGACAGCAGGGTCAGACCGACGCCGACGAGCGGCAACATGAACACCGGGTTTTTCAGGCCGGACCGGAGATCCCGGAAGAGGCTTCCCTCGTACGCCCAAATGAGATAGAGGAGTAACAGCACCACGTCCACGGTGGTGATGTAGATCGCCACCGCGTAGTGCTCCGACAACACCGGCGTGAACTTCTTATAGAGGATGAGAGTGAACGACGAGGCGAAAACGAACATGAAGAACAGTGTCCGGTTCTTGATGAAGGCGACCATCGCTATCAGCGCCATGAGCCCGACCAGGATGATCAGGGCCTTTTCGCCGATGGTGGCGGCACCGATCGCCACAACGACGGTCATGCTGAGCAGCACGGCGCCGGTGAGCACTTCGCGCGTTCGGGTCCTGGTCGTCCGTTCGGCCAGATCGGTCAGGAACGGCCCGTGGCGGTGCGGCGGTACGTCCGCAGTAGGGCTGTCGACGAGCAACCACTGAGCGATGCCTGGTCGCGCCGCCAGAACGGCCGCAACCAGCACCGAGATCACCGCAGCAAGCGTCGCCCCCTTCACCCCACCCATCGCTCCGCTCATCACCCACAAGAACAGTCCGAACCCGATGAACGCGCCCTTCAGGCGCTTCCGGGCGACTGGCGGGATCCGCCCTCCGGCCGGTGATTCATCAAGCCTGTCGGGCGCGAGGTCGGACACCGTCATGGGCGCGGCTGTACATCGACGACCGGCGTTGAGCGCTCAGTGGCCCGCCGCTGGTCGTCGGTGTCGGCGTCGTCGTCGGCGCCGGCAGCCGCCGAGCCGGTGACGTCGACCACCTGGGCACCGATCGGTGGACCCGACGCACTGCGTTCGGTGTTCCGACCGCCCTCGGACACCTGAAGTGCACCGACAGCCTCGTCCTCCTCACGGATGCTGCGAAACCAGGTCAGCAGCAACCCGCCCAAGGCACCAACCAGCGCACCGACCAGCAGGAAGAGATAGCGCAGAGGCCGACCTGGCGTGGTGGGCACGGAGGCGGGTCCCAACCGTGACGCATCAAAACGGGGCTTCTCTACCGTGACCGCTACGGCGTTGTAGTGGTCGTTGAGGCTCTTGTAGTTCTCCTGGGCAAGATCGAGCTCGCTTTGGAGCGCCGCCAGCTTCACCTGGATCTCGTTGATCGATGGCGCCGAACCACCACCGAGGCGACCGGCAAGCTCGTTGAACTGCGCCTCGCTGGCAGCGATGTCTGCCTGGACGCTCTCAAGCGCCTGCTGCGCCTTGTCGTAGTCAGGATTGGACTCTTGCTGGCGGGTGATCGAGCCGTCTGCTTGCTGCGTTTCGGTCGTCAGCGTCTGTGGGGTATCGGAGAATTGCTGCTGAAGCAGTTGCTCACGGGCCCGCAGACCGGCGAGCTGACCGTTGAGCTGCTCGAGGCTGGCCGACGACGACGGGGTGAGGCCGCCTGCAAGGGGTCCACTCCCGGTTTCGGCAATGATGTTGTTGGCCGACTTGAAGTCAGCGATCGCCTTGGCCTTGGCCGTGACTCCGGCCCGAGCGGCCTCAACCGGCCCGGACAGATACTCGAGCTCACGGACGGAGTTCTCCTTGAACCGCTGCGAACTCTGATCGACGGCGACGTCGGCGGTGACGTTGGCCATCTCACGCGCCAGCTCGGGATCGGGGTCCCACGCAGTGATCTCCATCACCCAGGATTCGTCGAGCACGACCGCTTCGAGCGAACCCTGAACCCGGTCGATCGCCGCTTCGGTTGCCGTCGGCGCGGTGCCGGTGCCGCCGACCTTGAAGAAGTTGACAATCTTCGTCGTCATCGAGAGGCTCGGTTCTTCACCCCCGTTGATCTTCTCGACACCGATGCGGTCGACAACCTCGGCAGCAGACTGCTTGGACAGCGCCAGGGCGATCAACGTGTTACCCAGCGTCTGCTGTTTGGTGATGTCGATTCCACCGATGTTGATGCCACCGCCGCCCAGGGTCTCGGCCGAGTCGGTCGAGCTGTAGGAGGTCTCACCGGTACGGATCAACATCCGGGAGACCGACGGGTACTGCGATTGGACGACGAAGGAGGCGCTGAAGGCGATCAACCCGGCAGCCAGCGCGAAAACGGGGACGCGCCAGTAACCACCGAGGCGCTGCGACTTCAACGGCAAGCGTCGTTTGGGTACAGAGCTGGCTTTGGTGTCGTCACTGGTCGACTTCTGCGTCGTATACGGCGAGTTGCGCTCATGCACGGGGCTCGACCTCCTCTTGATTGGTTGTGTTCTTTGGGGTCGGTCGTAGCAGGCGGAGCCCCAACGCCCCGAGCAGGCGCATGCCCAACAGGGTGGCGATGCCCCAGCGGCGAGGGTCGGAGAGCCTCGGGTACCTCGCCTTGCGGGCGAATAGATAGGCGCCCCGATGAAAATGCCAAAGTTGAGCCGGCGACCAACCGTCCCGACACCCGCCCTCGGCGTGAACTATCTGCGACCGGGGCACGCACCACACCTCCCGCCCGCTCGCACCGATGCGGTGACACAGCTCGGCGTCCTCGAAGTGCATGAAGAAGTCGCGGTCGAAACCGCCGAGTTCGTCAAACTCGGCCCTTGGAATCAGCATGGCGGCCCCCGACACCCAATCGACGACCCATGGTTCGTCGTCCTCGGTGCGATCGGAGACCAAGAACCGGCGCGACCACCGATTGCGCGGAAACACCCGGGTCAGTGGTGAACGCCGGCCGAACAATCCGGCCGAGGCCGTCGGGAACGCCCGAGCGGTGCGCTGATCGGTTCCATCGGAATTCAGCAGGCGGGGCGCCACCATGCCGACCGGTTGGCCGAGGCGCTCCCGCTCGTCGGCAAACCGCACCAACGTGTCGATCGATCCGGGTTCCACGACAGTATCGGGGTTGAGAACAAACAGATAGCGGCCCGTGGCGTGAGACGCTGCCAGATTGTGAGACCGACCGAACCCGTCGTTCCTGCCGAGTGCGATCACGCGCAGGTCGGGGTATCGATCCTTCACGGCCTCGGCCACACCATCGGTCGATCCGTTGTCGACGATGACGACCTCGATCCAACTGCTTCGGGCCCCCTCATTGAGTGAGTCCAGGCACCTCAGCACCAGGTCTTTGCACTGATAGGTCACGATCGTGACCGAGACGTCCGGAACCAATCCCTCGCGACCGTCGGTCGAAGGCTCGAGCACCGGTACCGAGTCCGTTGCCTCCACGGTCGAGGATCCGGCTGGTCGAGACGACGCCCCTGTCACTGCGCTCACACCGCGCCGATCGATTGCACGATCGTGCGAGCGGTTTGCAACATGATCCGAAGGTCCAGCTTGAAGGACTGCCCGGTCACGTACTCGACATCGGCTCGGATCTGCTCATCGATCGTCAGGGTGTTCCGTCCCGTCGAGGCGGCCAGGCAGGTCAGACCGGGTTTCACGCGGAACTTTCGCAGGTCCGAAGGCCGGTAATGACGAATCATCTCCGGCAGCTCCGGGCGCGGGCCGACGATGCTTGCGTCACCCTTGATGACGTTGACCAGGTTGGGCAACTCGTCCAGGGTCGTCTGGCGGATGATCACGCCCAGCTTGGTGTTGCGCGGGTCCTGCGCCTGCTTGTAGTAGCGGCTCTCCAGCTCTGACGAGTCGAACGAGTAGTCGTAGAGCTCAGGAAACCGCTCGCGGGCATCCGTGTACATCGTGCGGAACTTGTAGAAGGTGAAAACCCGCCCATTGAGGCCCACCCGTTGTTGACGAAAGATCGCCGGACCCGGGCTTTCCCAACGGATCAACAGCGAGAGGGCTCCGATGACCGGTGCTGCGACGACGAGCCCGGGAACAGCGACCACCAGGTCAAAGGCTCGTTTGGACCATCGATAGCGTGCGCTGCGTTCGGGGATCAGCGCCGGATCGAGCCCGTCCAAAACTTCGCGCACGTACGGTTCGATCTCATCGAGTTCCAGCGGCGCATTGGAAGGACGCTGCTCTACCGTCTCGCTTTGCTCCAACTGGACGACACGAACCACAGGGCTCGTCCGATCTAAGACATCGTTGAGCTCACGCCCGGTCCACGTGGTCCGTTCCACCCAGTTCCTCCGCCATTGAGATGCGACCACGTTCCGTGATCCCGCTTCCCTCCCGGTCCGCTCGGCACAACGTAGCCACGCGCGCGGTGACCTACAACATGAAACCTGAAATTGTGCTCAATGACACGACGGTCCGACCGTGCACCGTCCCCGACCAGCCACAAAAATACTTCAGTCAGTCATCGCTCGACTACGAAGAGTGGGATGACGAGGTGAATCAGGGCGATGGACCATAGAACACCTCGTCAGTACCGGGGGCGCTCAACCTCGCCGACGGTTGACCATCGAAGGCGTTGGAGTACAACCCGAAACGATCACCCAACCACAGCCGGCTGTAAATGAGTTGGCTGCTGTCTGCGCTCCAGTTTGCATACCCCCCATGGGCGTCGACCAGCACCCCATCCGCTGGTTGAATCTCCCGGCCCAATTCGAACGCGGCGACGAACAGCTTCGTCTCAAGCGCCCCCACCTCCATCCACGTGATCGACTTACCATCCGGCGAGACGTACGGGTCGTTACCGCTGCGACCGGGCCCATCGAAGACCACCGAGGTCGTGCTCGCCTCCTTGGCGTCGGCGGGCACCGACAGGATCTGCATGTCGTCGCAGCTGGGCGTCGCGTCCGGACAGCCGACGAAGATGATCGTGCTGCCGTCCGGGGTCCAGCTCGGATCGACCGAGACCCCGCGACCTTGATCGTCGACTCGGCGGGTGACCTGACGGAGAGCACCGGTATCGACGTTCAGGACAAACAGTTCAGTCTCACCCTGGTTCAGTAACGGCAGGGGGCCCAGCGACGGCGCATACCCAACCAACATCACCACGTGACGCCCGTCGGGAGACCAATCGGCATGACCTTGCACCGTGCCTTCGGAGGGCCAACCCAGCCGTGAGGCGAGCTCGAGCTTCTGGGCGTTGGAGAAGATACTGCGGACGCCGGTGCCGTCGACGTTGGCTATCCACAATTCTTGGACACCGTACCGGCAGGTCTCCCCGGTTTTGGCGTTGGGGGAACGATAGAAGACCAGGCGACGCCGATCCGGTGACAGGCGCGACCAGATCTCTTCCTTCGAGGTGTTGACCGCACCCTCGCTGCCCACCCCTTCGTCGAGATCCTCCCCGATGGGACGCCGATGATCGCCGTCGAGCCCCATGATCTCGAGATCGAAGTCCGGCCCCGAATCTGCGCATGGGTTGAACGGTGGGTTACGGGCCACGGGAACGATCATGTCGTCCGGCGAGAGCGGGTCAACCCCCTCGGCGCCGGACGGGACGTCCCTTCTGACCGAGGCCTCGCTCCCCTGCCCCATCGGCCGACCGTCGATCGCTTCACCGGAGCTGGGTCGGTTGGACGACACCTTCATCACGATGGTGACAGCGATGATCACCGCCACGACGAGGACCGCAAGCACGGCGAAAGTGATCAACAGCGCCCGCAGGCAACCGCGGCGGCGCGGCGGCGCCGAACCCGGAGCCTCGGATGGTCGCTGATCAGATGGCCCCACAGTCATCAGGGCATTCTCCTGGCATCTGCCGGTACTTGACTGTTGCACCGAGGGTGATACAGCATCCTTCCTGCTTAGCAGAGCGAAGCCGGACGTGCGGGCGTCCGAACGGCACGAGTTCGGGAGACAATTGCGGCGGAGCGATGCGGTGAAGGTGACTGATCAGCCCGGAGCGGAGCCAGCCGGCGTTCCAGAGTCGTCAAGCGCGGTGAGCGGCGCACCAACGGGCGCACCAGACCACGCTCTTGCGGACGAGTCCGCCAACTGGGAACGCCGAGGAGCGGCGAGCTCTCTCTCAGAGTTCGCCCGGCTCGGTGCGTTCTTGGTCTTCAACGTCGCAGCCTTCCTGCTCATCATCCGCTACCTCCCCAAGGAGCAGATGGGCTGGTACGCGCTCGTCAACGTCATCATCAACCTCGCCTTTGTCGTCGCCGACCTCTCGATGGACAAAGTCGCAGTGCGGCGAGTGACCCAGCGGGAGGACCCCGAGGAGGTGATCGGTGCAGCCGTCGGCGTTCGTCTCGCCGGTTCGGTGCTGGCGACGTTGGCCACCCAGGTCATCTTCTTCGCCATTGGCCTGGCACGGGGCGAACTACTCCTCGAGGTTCACCTCGCTGCGTTGCTCGCGTCGAGCCAGTTCTTCGGCGAGAGCTTCTTCGTCGTCGGTGCCGTCTTTCAGGCGCAGCTGCGCGCCTACCTCGACGTCGCCCCCCGTATGGTCTACGTGGTGCTGCGATTTGCGTTCACGCTGCTGCTACTCGCCCTCGAGGTGCCATGGTGGGCGCTGTTTCTCGCGTGGGTGGGCGCCTACGCGGTCGCCGACGTCGTCGCCTACGGGCTGTTCCGATTCAAGACCGGCATCCACCTCCGACCGCGCGTGCGTGGCACGCGTCTGCTCGTTCGGGAGGCACTGACTTTGGGCGTCGCCGGGCTGCTTGGGCTGGCGACCGTCCAGTCCGGAACCATCTATCTCGGGGTGACCGCCCCACCGGAGACCGTCGCCATCTTCAACGCTGCGATCCTTCCCATCCAATACCTCTCGCTGTTCGGAAGTGTCATCGCCATCGTCGCCTTTCCTCTGGCATCAGCCGCCTGGATTCGCAAGGACCGCACCCGTTTCGGTCGCATCGACGCCACCGCCCGCACCGCCATCCTCGCCCTGTTTCTCCCGGTCTCCATCCTGTTGTTCCAGGCGCCCCTCGCCGAACTGTTGAACACCAGCTTCGGACCCGGGTACGACGCTGCCGCCCAACCGCTCCGGCTGATGTCGATCGCGCTTATTTTGGCCAGCCTCATGGTCTGGGCCGGGTTTGTCTTCCTGTCGATAGGCCGGCCTCGACTGATCCTCGCCATCAACGCGTTGTGTCTCACCGTCGGTGTGAGCGCCTATCCTTTTGTCGCGCCACGGTTTGGGCTGCCCGGGGTCGCCGCAGTGGGGATCGTTGCCACCATGGTCGGCGCCGGCAGCGCTGCCCTACTGCTCCGAAAATTCGCGCCGTACTCCTTCGACATCCGCGGAACGTTTCGCCTGGCAATTCTCGGGGTTGTTCTCTGGCTGGCCCTCAGCGCTACCAGGATCGTCAGCGACAACTTTCTGGTGCTCGCGACGGTCACGGCCATCGCCTATCCGCTGATGGTGATCATTTTCCAGATCTTCCCGAAGTCGTTGCTCGACGACTTGCGCGCCACGGCCGACGGCTCGTTGGAATTGGCGGCGGCCGCACCGGGATCTGCCCAGCTGGCCGGAGGCGTCGATGAACCCCACTGAACCAGGCCCGTCCCCGCAGCCCCGACACAGCGAGGCCGAGATCCGTCGGTGGCTGATCGCACGGGTCGCCCAGACGGCAAACCTGGCCGAGAACGAGATCGACCCCGCCGCCTCGTTCAACTCCTTGGGCATCGATTCGCTCGCCGCCGCCGAGCTCCTCGCCGACCTGGAGGTCGAACTCGGCGCCGAATTGGACCCGACGGTCGTGTTCAGCTTCGAGTCCCCCTCCGAGCTGGCCGCGTTCCTGGGCACCGGTGCCACCCGAGTCGACCGAGCAGCCGTCTCGACGAGGCCCGGACACACCGGGGGGGCTGACTCAGCACGCTCGGCCGGCCAGGGACACGAACCGATTGCGATCGTCGGCATGGGCTGCCGCTTTCCCGGCGCCGACGGACCAGAGGCCTACTGGCGCCTGCTGCAGGACGGAATCGACGCCGTCGGACCAGTCCCCGAGGGGCGCTGGGAGGACCGCGACCTGCCCGAGGATCTGCCCTCGCAGGTCAGCCTGGGCGGTTTCGTCGACGGGATCGACCAGTTCGACCCTGTCTTTTTCGGCATCTCCCAGCTCGAAGCCGATCGAATGGATCCCCAGCAACGGATGCTCCTCGAGGTGGGGTGGGAAGCACTCGAGGACGGTGACGTCCGACCCTCGTCGCTGCGGGGGTCTGCCACCGGCGTGTTCCTCGGCATCTCGACGCCCGAGTACGGCCGACGGCAGGGCGCACACCCCGAGCTGATCGACGCGTTCTTCGGCACTGGCAATGCGCTGAGCATCGCAGCCAACCGGATCTCCTATGGCCTGGACTTGCGGGGGCCGAGCGTCGCTGTCGACACCGCCTGTTCGTCGTCCCTGGTGGCCATTCATCTGGCCTGCGCCGCGATCCGGCGCGGCGAGTGCACCGCCGCCCTTGCCGGCGGCGCAAACGCCATCCTCACCCCACTGATCACGCTCAACTTTCTCGGGGCGGGCGCCATCGCGCCCGACGGGCGGTGCAAGGCCTTCGATGCGGCCGCCGACGGGATCGTACGTGGCGAGGGTGCCGGCCTGGTGCTGCTGAAACCATTGTCGGCGGCGATCGCCGCCGGCGACCGCATCTACTGCGTCATCGAGGGCTCAGCGACCAACTCCGACGGCCGATCCAACGGCCTCACCGCCCCAAATCCCGACGCCCAGATCGACGTCTTTACCGCCGCCTGCAGCGACGCCGGCGTCGAAGCCAATTCGGTCGCCTACATCGAGGCGCACGGCACCGGAACGGTGCTGGGCGACGCGATGGAGTTGCGGTCGCTCGATACCGTGTACGGCTCCGGGAGAAGCGCCGACGAACCGTTGTTGGTCGGCTCGGTCAAGACCAACATCGGTCACTTAGAGCCGGCTGCCGGGATCGCCGGCGTGATCAAGACGGCCCTGGCGGTTCACCACCGCTCGATTCCGCCCACCATCCACTACGAGAACCCCAACCCGTTCCTTGAGCGTGCCGACGCCTTGGCCGTGGTGACCTCCCCCACGCCGTGGCCGGAGAATGGATCGATCAGGGGAGCGATCAGCGGATTCGGTTTCGGCGGCACCAACGCGCACGTGATCGTGAGCGCACCACCTCCGGCGCCCGCTTCGAGTCCACCGACGAACGACGATGGCGGCGTTGTCCTCCTACCGTTGTCGGCGCGAACCCCCGGCGCCCTCGCTGCGTCCGTCGACCGTTTCGCGCATGCGCTCGCCGGCGACCCCGGCTCCCTCGGCGAGTTGGCGGTGGCCCAGGCGCTCAACCGCGACGAACACCCCCGCCGCCTCGCCATCGTCTCACCCGACACCGAGGGGGCGATCGCCGCGCTCACGGCGGCGTCGGCGGGCAAGGCCCACCGCTGCGCCATCGGCGGCGATCGCCGGAGCGGCGAACCAGCCCGCGTCGCGTTCGTCTTCAGCGGGCAGGGTCGGGCCTGGTGGCCGTTCGATCCCGACCTGCTCGCCGATCCGGTGATCGGCTCCGTGCTCGAGCGCTGTGACACCGAACTGTCCGAGCTCGCCGACTTCTCACTCATCGACGTCCTCCGGTCCGGCGAGCCGGTCCTCGACCACGAGCGGGCCCAGCCGCTGCTCTACAGCCTGCAGGTGGCATTGGCCGAGCGCTGGCGGTCCTTCGGGGTCGAGCCCGACCTGCTCATCGGTCAGAGCATCGGCGAGGTTGCCGCCGCTCATATCGGTGGGGTGATCGCCCTGGCCGATGGCCTGGAGATCGTTCTCAACCGCGGGCGGTTCATGGAGGAATCCAACGGCACCGGAAATACAGCGTTCGTCGAGCTCCCCGCCGACAATGTCGCCGGCTTGATCGAGGACCTGGGCGCCGACGTCACGATCGCCGGCATCATCGCTCCGGACAACTGCCTGATCAGCGGCCCCAAGGCCGACACGGTCGCCGTCGTGGCCGCTGCGGCCAAACAGGGGGTGATGGCCCAGGTGTTCACCGTCGGCGACATCCCGGGACACGGGCCGTTGATGACGCCCTACGCCAACAAGCTGACTGCGTCGATCGACTTCTTGGAACCGCGTCGGAACCGGATACCGATCATCAGCACGGTCACCGGCGGACTGATCGACGGGACCGAACTCGACCCGGAATATTGGGGTCGGAACCTTCGCCAAACCGTGCGATTCACCGATGCAATGGCCAGCGCCGTCGACGCCGGCGGCGAGCTGTTCATCGAGATTGCCGCTCATCCGGTGGTTGAGGTCGCCGCCCGTCGCTGCCTGGACGCGCTCGGCGCCACCGGCACGGTGCACCACACGATCAAGCAGGGCGAGCCGGGCCCGCTGGCGCTGCGCCGGTCGCTGGCGGCCGCGTGGACGGCGGGCGCGGCGGTCGATTGGAGGGCGGCGACCGGGCGTTCGACCTCGAAGGTCGAGGCCCCCCGCTACTCCTGGGATCACCGCAGTTGCTGGTATGCGGCACCCGACGTTGCGACTGGCGAGGTTCGGCACGGCCAACGCGGCGAACGCCACCTGCGCTGGCATCCGATACTGGACGAGGGGGTGGACCTGTTCGACGCCGCCGGCACCCAGGCGTGGAGCGCAACGATCGTCACTGCCCGAGCCGCGGCCGGTGAAACGCATCGACCCGAGGGGCTGACGCCGGGGCTGGTGCTCGAGCTGGCGGTGGCTGCCATGAGGTCGAGCATGGGGTGCGCCGCGGTCGTGTTGCGCGACGTGGAGCTCGCCCCACTGTCGAGCGGCCGAGGCGACGAACTGGACCTCCGGTTGAGCGCAACGGCGACCGCCAATGGACGGGACTGGCAGCTCTCGGTGCACGACGGTGACCACATCCATCTGGTCGCTCGGGGCTCCGCCGAAGCGACGGCCGACGGCCCTGGCCCGATCGTCCCCTCCTCGCGACTGGCGCTCACCGGACGACGGCTCGATGGCGCCGACCTGATCAAACGCTCGTCTCATCGGTCGACGGTGACCGACCCGTGGCGCAGCGTGCGATCGGTGGTCACCACCGGCCAGGAAGCGGTCGTCACCCTGCAGGCGCCGGGACCCGAAAGCGATTCGAAGTGGACGGTCGGCCCGACGCTCATCGACGGAGCGCTGCATGCAGCGGCTTCGCTCGGCGGGGTCGATGCGACGACCGCCCTCACCCCGGTCGCCGTCGAACGCCTCGTCGTTCGCCACCCCCTCACCTCCGGCGCCCGAGCGGTGATCGACCTGGCGACCGATGACCTCGACGTCGTCGATGAGTGGGGGGCCGCCATCATCGAGGTGCGCGGCCTGGGCTTCGCCAACCGGGCGCCCGACGCGGACGAACTCCCCGGCTCGCTGCTGATCGAGTGCTGGTCCGACGAGGCAGCCCCGGCGAGCGAACCGGTCCGGCAGCGGCGCTGGTTCTGTCTGGGCGACGAGGAGGACGACCTCGTCGAGGCCGTCCGGGAGCGCTTGGACGCCGAGCATCTCGACCTGGAGGCCTGGCTCGACCGCTACGGAGATGACGAGGCGGCCGTCGTCGTGTTCGATCGTCCCGGGCGATCCGCCGACGAGGCGGTCGTCCCCGCCCCGGGTGGTCTCGTCGGGACGATCGAGGCCCTGGCGCAGCGCCAACCGCCCCGCCTGCGGGTGTACTTCGTCACCCGCGAAGGCCGCCAAGGTCCCGACGGCCGACTCGATCTCGACTCGGCGGCGTTGACCGGGTGGTTGAGCGCGGCCGTGACCGCCCACCCCGGGTTGCGCCCCACCTCGATCGATGTCTCCAGCGGGGTTCTCGATCTCGATCGGCTCACCGCCGAACTCCTCGCCGACGCACCCGACGACGCCGTGCTTCTTCGCGGGACGATTCGATCGGCCGGCCGACTCGCCGACGTGCCCGTGCCGCCGCCCAGCCGTGTTCGCAAACCGGCCGACGCCAGACCACATCGGGCGGTCTGGAGCGACGAGGACACGATCGACATCGTCCCGCTCGTCGTCCCCAAACCGGGACCCGACCAGGTTGTCGTCGAGGTGTCCGCCGCGCTCACCGGGACATCCGAGGCAGCCTCGGCCCTGCCCGGCGGTACAATCGGGGTTGCCGCCATCGGAAGCATCGTCCTCCACGATGACCACGAGCCGGGCGGAGGCGACCCGGACGGGCGCACCGGGCACGGGACGGTCTCCGACGACCGAGCCTCGGCATCAGCCGGGGTGGCGGTCGTCGTGTCCGGAGCGGTTGCCAGCCACCTGGTCGTCGATCGGGTGGCGCTGTGGCCGCTCCCCGATCGGGCCGACGGAGCAAACCGCTCGGCGGCGCTCGGCGCGTTGGTTCGCCTCGAGGCCTGGCATGGTGACCTCCTCGCCGCCCACCGACGCGATTCCGGCCTGCTCGGCGCCACCTTTGCCCAACTGGTCGGCGAGGGCGGCGTCGACCCCGAGCCCCAGGCCCTCGGCGAGGTCGTCGGCTCCGCTCCGCAAGGCCCGATCGCCATCGGCGTCGGCGCCGCTGACACACCGGTCACCGAAATCGTCGATCGCTGGGTCGCCGACGCCGCAGCGACCTACCTGGTCGGCGCCGATGACACCGACGATGATTCCCAGGCCGCCCAAAGCTTCGCGATCGACTGGCTGGCGGAACGCGGGGCGACCCGGGTGATCGCTGCCCGTCCATCCGACGATCAACGCGTTGGGACCACCGATGGCACAGCGGCGGAGGAAACGGTCGTCGAGCGCCTGATCGACGCTTCCGACCCCACCGCCATCGCCCAACTGATCGCCGAAGCCGGCACGGCCTCGGCGCCCCTGGCCGGACTGGTGTGGATCCCCCGCCGGAGTGGATCCGCCGGTCTGCTCGATCGAGCCACCGAGCACCTCGACCTGTCGTTGTTCGTCATGCTCGGGCCGCTCCCCGATCTGCCGGGCGTCCGCTCGTCATCCTCCGACACCGCCGAGAGCGCCGCTCACGACGGTGTAGCCGCGGCGGTCGCCCGGCGGCGCTGCGTCGCAGGGCAGCCCGGGCTTCATCTCGCCATCGGTCCGATCGGTCGAGCGGACGAACACGCTGTCCCCTCCCATCTCGCCGGTCGGGTGCTCGATCGCCTGCTGTCGGCCCGCCTGCCCGCCGCCGCCTACGACGAGCGGGGATGGTCCCACGTGGCCGTCGAGGCCGGTGAAGCGGCGCTTCGACCCTGGATAGCAGGACTTGCTCTCAGGGTGGACGAGACGACGGGTGAGGCGTCCGAGGCATCCTTGCCCACCGTTCTGGCCTCGACGCCGGTCGCCGCGCGACGCGATCTCATCGCCGGCATCGTCCGTGCCGACATCGCGTCGATGGTGGGGATGGACCCCGACGAACTCGACGAGGATACGCCGGTCGACACCTACGGGGTCGACTCGCTCGTCGGCATGGAGTTGCGGACCCGGATCGAGGCCAGCTTCGGCTACACGGTTCCGCTGACCGAGCTGTCCCGCTCGATGACGACCAACGCTCTCGCCGGCCACCTCCTGGCCGAGGCCGTTCCTGCCCTGCTTCGAGATGCGGGCCCCGCCCTGCTGACTGGGCCGTCCCAGACCGGAGCTGTGGGGCCATCAGACCGCGGGGTCGCACCGCCCGACCCGTCACGCGTGCAACCATCCGGCACGGCGGCGGTGGTTCCGGTGCGGACCGGCGCTGGCCCGATGACGTGGTGGGTGCCAGGCATGTTTGGCGCCCCGGAGACGTTCACCCCGTTGGGTACCGCACTCGACGACCACAACATGTGGGCGTTCCGAGCACCGGGCCTGGACGAAGCCGGTGATCGACCACTCGCCTCCGTGACCGCGCTGGCCGATACCTATCTGGACGTACTTCGCCGACGGCAACCCGAGGGTCCCTACCTGATCGGCGGCTACTCGCTGGGCGCCACGGTGGCGTTCGAGATGGCGGCACGGCTCGAGACGGCCGGCGAGCAGGTAGATCAGCTGTGGTTGCTCGACCCGCCGCCACCCGTCGGTGCACCCGATCAGGACCGCTCCGAGCGTGTGACCTCGCTGCTCTGCGACCACCTCAACGGGTTGTTCTTCGGGCAGGACGCCAGCGGAGAACCGCTCGACCCGGTCGAGCTTGCCGACCTCAAGCCCGACGCCGATCTTGAGGCCACGGTCCGTCGGGTGCTCGACGACGGCACGACCAGCCTGGACGAGCCTGCACTTCGCGACCTGCTCGCCCGGCTCTGGAGCCTCGCCATCGCTTCGATCGAGGCAATGGCCGGGCACCGCCCGTCCTCAGTCGTTCGAGCGTCGACCACCCTCGTGCACGCAACCAGAGGAGCGACCGCCGATGGTGACCGTTCGGTACCCGGGGCGGCGTGGCTCGATCGTTTTGTCACTCCCCCCGCCGTCGCGACGATCGACACCGACCACGCAGGGCTGCTCCAAGAGCCTCATGCTGGCGGTGTTGCCGCAGTCGTCATGGCCTCCCTCAATGCAGTTCACCGCCAGCACCGACCGATCCCTTCACCGGAGATGACGACCGTGCCTCCACCCACAGCGATTTCACCCGCAGCCCCCACGACACGCAGGTTCAGTGGGCGGCGGGCGGCCGGGGCGATCACCGATCGTCTGGCCCGTAGCCCCCGTCTTCGCAACGCCGTCGGGGCGGCCGGAAACGTCTACCGCCAGGCCGACTACTTTCTTCGGACCCTGGGAGGCGAGCGGCGGTTCCATCGGATGTGCACCGCCGGGGAGGGGTTGATCGTCGGCGACCGCGGACAGATCATCAACCTGTCCGGCGACCGATCGCGCATCCAGTTGGGCCACCATTGCCTGGTCGACGGATTACTCAACATCCGGCAGTACGCCTATGTTTCGATCGGCTCGTACTGCGGGATCGGGGTCAATGCCAGGATTGACTGCTCCGGTTACGTCGAGATCGGGAACGGGTGCTCGATCGCCGAGGGTGCCTACATCATCGACGGGCTTCATCACCCGCTCCTCGCCGACCAGCGCATCCAGCACGGCATGGATCTGTTCCAGGAACCGCACGTCATGGACGCCTATGGCCCGGGGACCGAGACGTCGTTCGTTCGCATCGAAGACCTCGTGTGGGTCGGTCTACGGGCGGTCGTGTTGAGCGGCGTGACGATCGGGCGTGGCTCGGTGATCGCCGCCGGCGCAGTCGTCAGCCAGGACGTGCCGCCCTTCTCGGTGGTCGCCGGCAACCCGGGCCGGGTGATCGGCCAGATCCCCGCAGACGACTTCGACATCGAGTCCCACCCGACCTACCGGTTGCACCGGGGGAACGAGCCACTGCCCAACTCGCGCCGCGACCCTCGTTCGGTGCTCGACGAAATCGCCCGGAAGGTTGCCGCCCGACCGGAGTGAGCTCCTCGGCAACGCCGCCCCCACCGCGTCAGTCGTTCACGGCCTCTTTGGTCGCAGCGAAGCTTCGGGACCAGGAGGTGATCCGATCCTCACCGATCCGCTCACGCTTCTCGGGGTCCTCGATGCCTTGGCCTTCCGACGAGGCCAGACAGAGGATCCCCACCTTGCCGTCGGAGCGATTCTGCTGGACGGTGCGGGCCGCCTCCCCGACGTTGTCGAGGGCGAACGTCTCGGTGAGGAGCGGCTGGATGGCTCCCCGGTCGAGCAGGCGGATGGTCTCTGCGTTCTCGGCCATGTTGGCACCGTGGGAGCCGATGATGCGCTTGAGCTTCATCCACAGGTGACGGTTGTCGTATTCGAGGCTGTATCCGCTGGTTGCGGCACACGTGACGACCGTTCCGCCTCGCTTGGCGGCGAAGACCGA
>JACDJB010000822.1_pt1 | contig 28114 bp, 23 predicted proteins | sample 7454121 | NCBI WGS metagenome assembly JACDJB01 (sample SAMN14253290, study PRJNA609438) | sludge metagenome | isolation source: sludge after 25d culture with pyrite | collected 2018-12-20
GAACTGACAATCTTTCCGTTCCTCTGTTCACGGGACTTACACTTTGGATCCTAAGTGTGTTATAGAAAAATTCTTGGAACAAAAAAAATAGTTCCGGAAAGGCTAAATGAAACTAGCGACATTATGTTATATCCACGACAAAGAAAAGACTCTCATGCTTCATCGAATAAAAAAAGACAACGACATACATGAGGGGAAGTGGAATGGGCTTGGCGGCAAACTTGAACCCGGAGAAACTCCGGAAGAATGCGTGATTCGGGAAGTAAAGGAAGAATCGGGATTAGACATCATCAGCCCGGTCCTAAAAGGTGTACTAACTTTTCCGGAGTTCAGCAAAAGTGAAGACTGGTATGTGTTTCTATTCGTGGCGGACAAATTTACAGGTAAGTTGATTGAGTCCAATGAGGGGCATTTGGAGTGGATTGACAATAAAATGATTAAGGACTTACCCTTGTGGGAAGGGGATCATCTGTTCCTTGATTGGCTTGAGCAGGATCGCTTCTTTTCCGCGAAATTTGTTTATCGCGATGATCAGCTGGTCGGGCACGGTGTAACATTTTACTAAAATTTATAACCTGCTGTAAAGTAAGCGTTTGTTCTATACTGATCCGGATAGTAAACGCTTTTTGATCCGCGGCTGATGATAAATTCAAGCGGACCGATAAGCGATAAAAATTTTACTCCGATTCCATACCCAAGAAGTAATTCTGTCTGAGATAATCCTATGTTTTCATCTTCACGGAACATGGCGGCATTTGAAATTATCGTAAAAAAGATATCTTTTTTGAATTGATAACGATAGTCAAACCTGAGAAATCCGTACTTTGTGCCGGTAAGCTGTTTATAATCCACGCCGACAAATGAATCGGGACCGCCCTGATAACTGTATTTATAAATGGGTATGTCATCAATTCCCCAGCATTGAAATCCTTTTACTCGTAATGTATGTCTGTTAAAGATTGTATGATAGATATCCATGGAAACATCAACACGGTTATAGTTGAGATCGGAATATAGATCCGTCATACTTAAGTCATAATTTGCTTTTAAGGAAAATCCGTTTTTAGGTAATAACACATCATCGAGTAAATCCATTGTTAATGATGCCTGTATCTTCCGTAATTTATCTTTCCAACTGGGGAATAATTCAGGATCCGGGTAAGAGATATTGGGATCTATATCCATATACTCATGCCTATATTCCGCTTCAGCTACTAAAATATTACTCAATAATATCCCGATACCGATCCCAAACGCATGGGAGCGGTCGTTATATGTAGCTATTTTTTTACCGTCTTGTTCATAAATATCGACAGGAATATCTTTGAAATCGTAACGAATATATGGGTAAACCGGGAAGTCAAGAGTTCGCGAAGGGTACAATGTTTTAGACTGAATTCGGGTTAAACCGGCAAATTGCAATGTCAGCTCGTTTCTCAAGCCGGGGATAAAAACATTTGTCGCCTGTAATCCGACGATACCGACGGCGTTGTAGAAATTATCATACCGGAAACCGATTCTAATCTTGCGTAAAGGCTTTTCTTTGACTCTGATTACCAGCCGGATCCGTTTTTCCGAATACGGTTCAACCTCGTAAGTGATGGTTTCAAAATAACCCAGACTGTAAAGTTGAGTCACTCGTTCCTTCAATTTCTCCTGGTCGAAAGACTCACCAGGAATAATGCCAATCACCCGGTAGATAAAAGTGAATGGAAGCGATTCATTGCCCTCGATTGAGATCCCTTGTATGAGCGGTGTTTGATGTTCTCTGATATTGACCGTAATTTTTACATTGTTTTCAGTAACTTTTTCGGCATCGCAGTCAATATACTCATATCGGCCGGAGGATTTTAATTGCTCGATGTTCCTTCTGAGTTCGTCAGGTTTAAACGTTTTTTCCGGATGAATATCAAGTAAATCGGATATATACTTGAAGGGTAATGATGATTGACCCACATAACTGATACTTTGAATGTACAATTCTTCTTTCGAGTGAGTAAAAGGATCAATATTCATTTCATCCTGGGCGAAATGTTTTTTCTTTAGTTCAATTAACTGTGATTTTAGATCACTTGCCGCTTCGTCTCCGATTTTAATAATCTCCTTAACTTTTTCAGATTCAAAATCAGCTGAAGTAAAACCTTCCAGGTCTGGGGTAATCAGAATATCGGTCTTCGCGATATTTTCCTTTTCTTTTTGAAATCCGGGGATATTGATCGACTGATCCAATATCTGTAAGAGAGATTTCAGGTCTTCCCTTTTTTTCAGCGGGGTGCCCACATTGACCGCGATGACTAATTCGGCCCCCATATCGCGGACTACATCCACGGGTAGGTTGTTGAGCAATCCCCCGTCAATTAACAAAGAGTCGCCCCAGGTGACCGGACTAAATACACTTGGGATAGACATGGTTGCCCTCATGGCCCTTGAGAGTGATCCTTTTTTTAAAATAACCTCATTACCCGTAATCAGGTCAACAGTCATACACCTGAATGGTATGGGCAGCTCGTCAAAGTCATTGATAGATTCCACAGGCACCGTCAAACTTGAAAAAAACAGGGAGATCTTTTGTCCGTTAATCACGCCGCTGGGAACGACAGGCGTAAATCCTTTCAGTCCGAATTCAATTTGGTAAATGCCGTCGTCTTTTTTTTGCAGATATGGGAGGTTCTGCCGCGAAGGCTTATCGCTTAAATACTCCAACCAGTCCGATTCCAAGGCTAGTTTTTCAATTTCTTTCCCTGAATAACCGGTGGAATACAAGGCTCCCATAATCCCGCCCATGCTTGTCCCGGCAATATAATCGATCGGAATTTGCAAAGAATCAAGCATTTTTAATGTGCCGATATGGGCAAAGCCCCTCGCCCCGCCTCCCGCGAGAACGAGTCCGATTTTCGGACGATCAATTTCTGCGCCGATAACATTGGTTATGACCAAAGAGGTGAGAAGCCATATCAGGAAAATTTTTTTCATTTTAGTTGACCATATAAAGGATTTTATGGATAATTTTTTAATTCAGCAAAATAAACTTAATCTTAATTTAGATTTTGGCATAAATCCAAATAAAAAACAAGATTTATTAAAAAATTCGTTCTAAATCGTTCAAAATTGTTTTTTTGTTGTATTCTATGGATAAATTTTTATATATTTTTTTGTCTTTGAGATATTCATTATTCCAATTTATCCATTTTTAAACAATATTTATTATTCTGACAAATTATATGTTACCGGAATTTATCGCGGGAGAGACCATGAAAAAAAGTTTTATTCTCATGGTGACGCTAAATTTTGTCACCTTAGCCTTTTCCAGTGGCATCGCTCAGATACTCCTGACATCAATGGATACGCCGATTAATATAGATTTTACCAGTTACAATGGCAGCGGATTTACTTCGACACCGGCCGCAGGCCAGCTTGATTCAGATAATTGGGCCGCGACAGGAATGTCCGATGGTAACCTTGATTTTGGGGGTACAATGACCGCGGGTGATTACGCGCGGGGAGTTACGACCGGGTCCATCACGACCGGCGGATTTTATGCTTTGAACGATAATGCTGATATAAGATTTATGATACAGCCAACCGGACCTGACTGGACCCCGGGAACAATTATTTTGAAAATACAAAATGTAACCGGTGAAACGCTGACTAAGATCGATGTATCATACGATCTTTTTATAAATAATGATCAGGACCGGTCAAATTCATTAAATTTTTCCTGGTCTGTCGATAATTTGAGTTACCATAATGAATCCGCCGCGGATTATTCTTCTCCTGAACTTCTTGATTCAAATGGATTTGTACCCGCGGGCACGATGAGTATCAGTGTGACCGGAATTAATATCGTAGATGGTGATTATTTTTACCTGAAATGGACGGGTAATGACATAGGCGGAAGCGGCAGCCGGGATGAATTCGCGCTGGATAATATTCAAATAACCGCGGTGAGTCCGCCATCAAACACCACTGTTCGATTTTTATTGGCGTCAGATATAGCGAGTGAAGGGGATGGAATTTATGATATCACCGTTTCAATCACCAATCCTGATCCATTAAATGACACATACGCGGATGTGGTCTTAATCAGCGGGGATGCGGCGGATATTAATAATTTTATATCTCAAACTGTTACATTCCCCGCCGGAAGTTCCGCTGACCAGACCGTTTCAATAACCATAACAGATGATATGGTCTATGAAAAAACGGATACATTGATATTTGATCTGCAAAATGTTTCCGGAGGGGATGCCGCCTCTGTTTATTTTCCGGATCAGTTTGAGCTGGATATTTATGATGATGACATACCGCGGATTATGGTGAGTGAAATTATGCAAAACCCGGCTGCGGTTGCGGATACGGATGGGGAATGGTTCGAATTATATAACCATGAAGATTACGCGGTGGATCTCAATGGATGGGTGATTAAGGATGACGGCACAGATTATCATGTTATCAATAGTCCGGGGCAGGCGGTGATACCGGCGAAAGGCATATTTGTTTTTGGCATCAACGGTGACACCGGACTCAATGGTAACTATACAACCGATTACGTATATAGCGGTATTACCTTAGCAAACGGCGCAGATGAGGTCGTTATTTTATTGAGTGACGGAATCACTGAGGTGGACCGAGTGGCCTATGACGGAGGGCCGGTTTGGCCGGATCCAACCGGAGCGTCAATGGTATTCACAGGGCTTCCAATCGATAATAACAATAATGGCGCCTTCTGGTCCATTGCCACATCCCGCGAGTATTCTTATGTGGGAGTCACAGGTGATTTTGGATCTCCGGGATCAATCGGTGTCGATCAGTCACTGCCGGTGGAATTATCATCATTTACGGTTGCAGAGGTCGATGAGACCGCTGTATTGCGCTGGGAAACTCAATCGGAAATTGAAAATCTGGGATTTGATGTTCTGCGTTCGATGATAAAAGATGGAGAATATGAAGAGATTAGCTCATATTTATATGACAGTTCTCTAAAAGGAGCAGGCACGACATCAACAAAATCAACATACTCATATACGGATCGATTTCTATCCAACGGCGTAACATATTGGTATAAACTGGTTGATGTTGACATAAACGGTATTCGAACAGAACACGGCCCTGTTTCGGCAACCCCTCATCAGTCCGTACTTATGTCCGGGACAGGCAGTATCCCCCTGAGTTTCGCGCTTCACCAGAATTATCCGAATCCTTTCAATCCATCAACTCGGATCAGTTTTGATATTCCATCCAATGGAAAAGGTGCTGTTAATGCTGAACTTATGGTTTATGATGTCCTCGGAAGAAAGGTAAGAACCATTGTTTCAGATTCCTTTATGCCGGGAACATATGAGATGGAATGGGATGGAAAAAATGATCAGGCGATTCCGATGTCATCAGGAGTGTATTTTCTTACTCTAAAATCAGATTCCTATGCTTCAACACGCAGAATGATTTTGGCAAGATGATATGCAACACAAAAAAAACCCGCTACAGGCGGGTTTTTTTATATTTATAGCTAAAGTATAATTGAAATCCCAATCCCAACACAGAACAGAACGAAGAAAAGCAGATGGATTTGCACATTCATTTTTGCCGCCACTTTGAGAACGTCAGGATTTGAATGATTGGCCTGGACAATAAGCCAGGTTTTTGGAAAAATCACAATATATGGTATAAGCGCCAGAAGAATTAACCAGCTTCCGGAAGTGAAGAAGATAGTTAAAACTATAATATCAACAACTAAAGCCGTTTGAATTATCAAGTACAATTTTGCCGCAAATCCTGTGCCCATTCTCGCGGCGACACCCAATTTTCCCGTTGCCTGATCGGCCGGCAGATCAATCATCTGACCCAGGAGCAAAATCGACAGAGTGCTGATACCTGTGGCCGGCATCGCCGCCAGGATGACCGGATGAAATCCGATATTCTGACTGACGGCGGCAACCATGATTGCCATTGGTCCAAACGCGAACCAGACCGAAACTTCCCCAAGGCCGCGGCTCGCCAGTTTTACGGGAGCCGCGCTGTAATATTTACTAAACCATGCGGAAAGAATGTACAATCCCCATAAAAGAGGCCAGAGATTCCTATCAATCACAAAAGTGAGACCGACTGCCGCAAAAAACGCGATGATTAGGCTGATTCTGGCGATGAAGAACATTTTCCCCTGCAATTCCGGGTGATCCAGAAGGACACCGGAGCCGCCGCTGAATTCATTACGGTGAACATTTATTTTGTCTGTCCCCTGTAGTGTATCGTAAATATCGTTATATACGTTGGTGGCTGAATGAAGCCCCAGACCCATGATCAGGACAAGAAAAAATCCGGCAGGACTAAATGTATCGCTTATTAATACGCTTAACAACGTCCCCGCGATAAGGGGTGATAATATGGATGAAAAAAACGGAGCGCGGATCATCTGCAAAATACCCGGTTGTTCTTTTGTCATTAAGTCCTCCCTTTCTCTCGGTTTTAAATTGTTGTCAAACAAACATGAATACACCGGCGCTTAAACATTATAGTTGAAATAATCATTACCGCCAAGCAATTAATATTATTGGGTATGAGGAATAAAATATAAACTATTGCCATTTTGATCGCATATAACTTAATTTTTACAAGAATTATTTTACCGAACCTAAAAGGCGGAAAAATTGAGTATCTGGAAACCTGAAGTTTATCATGGAACCGGGAAAAAGAGGAAGTTTTTTGAAGGTTGGTTTTATAAATTTGTCGATAAAACAGCGGAATACGTTTACGCTGTGATTCCGGGAATTTTTATTGCCGACAATCCGCAAGATTCGCATTCTTTCATCCAGGTACTCGACGGGCAATCTCATCAGGCGACCTATCATCGTTTTTCGGTTGAGTCTTTTAGCGCCTCCGCGGACAGGCTGGTTATCAATATTGGAAAAAATCATTTTTCTGATACATCAGTAAAATTAGATATCGCGGATGATCTTCGACCGATAAAGGGTAAAATAAAGATGGATAAGCTCAATCCCTGGCCGGTCAGTTTTTTTTCTCCGGGTGCGATGGGATGGTACGCGTTTGCGCCATTTATGGAATGTTACCACGGTGTTGTGAGTCTGGACCATAAAATAGACGGAAATCTCCTCGTGAATGGCAATCAAATTTCATTTAATAAAGGCAGGGGGTATATTGAAAAGGACTGGGGGAAGTCATTTCCTTCTGCTTATGTCTGGATTCAGTCAAACCATTTTCAAAGACCGGGTACAAGCCTGATGGTTTCAGTGGCAAGAATACCATGGCTCACCGGTGATTTTCGTGGTTTTATCATCGGATTTAAGTTAAACGGTGTTTTGTATCGGTTTACAACATACACCGGAGCCCGACTAAGCCACCTGAGGCTCACGGATACACACGTAAGTCTTGAAGTAACTAACCGGAGGTTCAGATTGCAGGTTGAAGCTGTTCGCGCGGAAGGAGGGCTGTTGCACGCTCCGTACGAAATGTCAATGATCATGAGAGTCGCGGAGACGCTCAGATCACAGGTGCATGTCAGATTGGAGAGATTGGAGAATGGGGGAGGCGGGATAATTTTTGATGGATCCGGAGATCCCGCAGGGCTGGATGTGAACGGAAAATTGGAAGAAATTGTGTATGGTTAAATAACAGCCTTAGATTTCATTACATCTCACTCATTCGCCTCAATTTGTCCGCGTGAGCCAATCAACGACATCCATAACCGAATCAATTATTTCGTCGGCATAAACAATTAAGTCAGCTGAACGGTGAAAAATATTTTTTAACGCCAGACATTTTATTCCTGCCGCCTTCGCGCTTCGGACGCCCGCTATCGAATCTTCAATCGCCAAACAATTCTCCGCCCGCATATTCAAAGCCTTTAATGCATTAATATAAATATCCGGCCCGGGTTTCTTATTTTGCACATCATCCCCGGCAATAATCGTGGTGAAAAAGTCGCTTAACCTAAAGGCGTGGTCAGGATGATGTGAAAGATTTTCCAGCACCGCGTCAATTTGTGACCGTACGGATGATGATGCCAGCGCCATCCTGATGCCGTAATTATAACAATAGTCGATCAGCTCCGGTATCCCGGGGATTGTGGATAACTGTATTTTATTGATAAGCTGAAGATAGATCTCATCACGACGATTTATGCCCTGGTTGACCGATATTTCACTTCCCTGAAGATACACACGATTAATTGTCTTTATATTTTCATCAACCGAATAACCAATCAGCGACCTTAGAAATTCTTCCGTATAGTCAACGCCGAGTTCATCCAGAAACAAGCGGAAGGATTCCATGTGAATCGGTTCCGTGTTTACCAGAACACCGTCCATATCAAGAATAATCGCATCCGGCACCGAAAAATTTATCACAAAAGATTTCCTCATTTTAAATACAGGCTCATCCAAAAATTTATCGGAGTTTGAGTCAAAAATCAATTCGCGTGGCATGTTAATTTTCAATTAATAATTGGATTTCTAAAACATGAGTTTCATAAAAGAAAGAATAATAAGTCCTGTGGCGCTGACCCATGCCATAAATATTAAAAGCAGTACTATCTGCGGAAAATTGGGAGTACGGATAACATGACTGAATCCATAGTAATTATAAAGAAATTCAATAATTCCGTAAACCAGCATTGACTGATCGGTAAATTTAATTCTCAGCATCACCATGATGATCAATGCGCTGGGCAGACCGTAATAATAAATTTTCCGAATCAAAAAATACCTGGATCTGAAATTCGGGGGGAGAAATGATATGCCCTGTTTTCTGCGTTTATGATGTGAAAAAATAATGAGAAGCAGGAAACATAAAGTGAGCAACTGACTATATTGAATATTCATTTCCGGTCCAACATGACAGTTTAAACGCGTTAAAGATTGACATGGGAATACGGAAATAATATATCTAAAATCAGATGAATGACAAAGTGTTTTTTAAAAAGCGGGCCTTCTGGCGTTATAAATGAGAACGCACGGTTGATAGTTTGATCCTTAAGTATATTGTCATGATAAAGGTTGATTCGAGAAAATATTTGTATTGCGGGCGGTTCTTTTTAAATTAATTCCATAAAACGCTTGTTGGAGAAAACAGATGTTTTCCTATGTGAATACAGGGATTGCCAATATTTACAAAAACCCCGATTTCCGCAGTGAGTTGGTTTCTCAGGCGGTGCTATGGGAACAACTACGCTGCTCGGAGCGTGAAAATCATTTTATACGCGTTATCTCAGAAGACGGATACAGCGGCTGGATCAATGAATTTCAGTTGAAGGAACGGGTTCAAAATCCGGACTTCGAATTTAAGGTGATTACAGCGCCGGTAGTTTATTTTTATTCAAAGCCAGGGGATGACTGTGCCATCGTCCGGGATGCGACTTCAGGGGTGCGTATTCCGGTTCTTGGGGAAAACAACCATTGGTATCAAACTGTTTTTCCGGATGGGCAGACCGGATGGATCAAAAAATCGTTTTTTGAAGATGTGCCGTTGAATGAACGAGGCGATTTAGTGAAGACAGCAAAAAATTTGATTGGAATACCATATTTTTGGGGTGGGAAAACACCAAAAGGATTTGATTGTTCCGGCTTTACCCAATTTGTTCACAAAATGTCCGGAATTAATCTGCGCAGGGATGCATGGATGCAATTTGATGATGCGTGTACAGTTTCGACTGATCCGCAGAATGGAAAACCCGGGGATCTTTGCTTTTTTTCAGAAAAAGAGAATCATATTTCTCACGTGGGAATCTGCGTGGCTCCGGGTAACATTATCCATGCAAGAGGTATGGTGCGAATCAATTCCTTAAATGCGGATGACCCGCTTTTCGACCGGTCTCTGTTGGATGCATTCACTGAAATTCGCACTTATTTTGATTAAAAAGTATATCAGGAAATTATCCCGGGGTAAAGGATGACATTAAACAGACATGTTCTGGTACTCAATCAGAATTTTGAGCCGCTTCTCGTGTGTAACGCAAAAAAAGCGATTGTATTGATTTATCTCTCCAAGGCGCAGTTGCTTGAACATTATAATATGGCTGTTCATTCGGTTTCTATGAGCATCCCTTATCCGAGTGTAATTCGACTCAATCATTATGTGCGTAAACCTTACAAACGTATTGTTATGAACAGAAAAAATATTCTGCGAAGGGATCACAATACTTGCCAGTATTGCGGTAAGAACAGTCAGCCGATGACAATTGATCATGTCATTCCGAAAAGTTACCAGGGTGATGATACCTGGGAAAATCTTGTATGCGCCTGTCTGAAGTGCAATACAAAAAAGGGCAACCGTACGCCGGAGCAGGCCGGAATGAGTCTTCTGAAGGTTCCCGGCAAGCCGAGCCATCTGTTTTTTCTGCAATATTTAACAGGAAAAATTCCTCCCGCCTGGAAACCATATATGTTTTTAAATTAAAACCAAAGTTTGAAAACTTTGTTTGATAGACTAATCTTGTTTTTGTAAATTAGTTTCTCAGTTAACGTCTTGCTTTATCCCGGTAATAATTGAGATTTCCCGATACCGGAGAAATTTAATTTGAACGGATAAATAAATAAGTATAATTGTTACCGATTCACATCTGAATCGGTTTCTTCAATGAACAGGGAATCCGAATGAATAAAGAAACCATCCTGACCGGTATAACCACCACAGGAACGCCGCATCTTGGGAATTATGTAGGAGCCATCAGGCCGGCGATTATGGCGAGCCGCAATCCGAATGTGTCGTCATTTTATTTTCTTGCTGACTATCACGCTCTGATAAAAAATCGTGAACCCGAACGTTTGAAACAATCAAGTCTGGAAATAGCGGCTACCTGGCTCGCGCTGGGCCTGGACACAAATACATCCATATTTTACAGACAATCGGACATTCCGGAAATTCTGGAACTTACATGGATTTTGACGTGCATGACCGCCAAAGGATTAATGAACAGGGCGCATGCTTATAAGGCTGCCGTCGCGGATAATGAGTCAAACGGTTCAAAGGATCCGGATCACGGTATAACGATGGGACTGTTCAATTACCCGATACTCATGGCGGCTGATATTCTCATGTTTAAAGCGGCAAAGGTACCCGTGGGCAAAGATCAGATACAGCATATTGAAATGACCCGGGATATCGCGGCCAGGTTCAACCATTATTACGGCGATCATTTTGTGCTTCCAAACGCGGTAACGGATGAAAACACCGCAATATTGTCCGGACTCGATGGCAGAAAGATGAGTAAAAGTTATGATAATACGATCCCACTGTTTGAGCCGGAGAAAAAGCTTCGGAAGCTGATTATGAAAATCAAAACAAACTCTCAGGAACCGGGTGAACCAAAAGACCCTGAAACTTCAACTCTTTTTGAGATTTACCGCGCATTCGCGACAAAAGAAGAGACGGAAGCCATGCGAAAACAGTATGAAGATGGTATCGCATGGGGTGAAATGAAACAGTTGCTTTTTGAATACATCAACGCTCAGCTTTCAGAGCCGAGAGAACGTTATAACGAACTGATAAAGACACCGGAGTTCATAGAAAAAGTATTACAGGAAGGCGCGGAAAAAGCGCGGGAAGTTAGTACGCCATTCCTGGGGGAAATACGAAAAGCAATTGGTTTTCAGGCGATAGGATCATGATGATTATGCTCCGGATAAAAACTATAGACAATGTTTACTCAGGTTAATAACAATGGGATATCGTGTAAAAATAGATGTGTTTGAGGGACCCTTCGATCTTCTGCTTTTTCTGATTCGGAAGAATGAGGTGGATATCTATGACATACCAATTGCTTCTATCACCGATCAGTTTCTGGAATATCTGGATGTGATGAATGTGATGGATCTTGATATTGCCGGTGATTTTATCGAGATGGTGGCCATTTTGATGCATATAAAAGCGCGGATGCTTCTTCCACAGCAATACGGTGTTCCTGAGGATGAAATGGAAGATCCCCGCACCGAACTCGTCGAAAAACTTATCGAATACAAAAAGTTTAAAGAAGCAGCCCTGGATATGGAAGAGCTTGAAGATAAACGCCGCCTTCTGTACAGCCGCCAGTATTTCAAGTATCTTCCGGGAACAGAAGAAATTACAGATGAACAGTATCTTGAGAATGTAACATTGTTTGATCTGATACTTGCCTTTAAAAAGGCCATGGACAGCATGCCTAAAGTCCAGTATCATGAAGTCAGAAAAATCGAAGTCACCGTAGAACAGCAATCGGAATATATTCTTGAGAGAGCTGGGAAAGTTAAGGTTTTGCTTTTCCAGGATTTGATGAAGGAAATACGCGAAAAAATTGTCCTGATAGTCACCTTTATGGCTATGCTGGATTTAATTCGAAGCGGAAAAATATACGTACGGCAGTCCGATGTATTCGATGATATCAGAATTCAGACAAAATCAGAAGCAGCATAAAGCAGCAGGGAAAAAATGGTCATAGAAGACAAACAAATTATTGAAGCGCTGATTTTTGCAAGTGATCAGCCGATACCCGCCCGGAAGATCAAAGAAATCCTTCCGGATTATGGTGAAAAGGATATCAAGAAATTAATCGGGGAAATTAATCAGAAACATGAAGATTCCCGTTCTCCATTGCAAATTATTGAAGTGGCCGAAGGATTCCAGATTGTAACAAGAGAGGAATACGCAACCTGGATCGCGCAGCTTTATAAAAGCCGTTCAGCTTCCAGACTCACTCAAAAAGGTCTCGAAACGCTTGCGATTATTGCTTACAAACAGCCCATTACGAAACAAGAAATGGAGAGCATCAGAGGCGTTAATGTGGATGGTGTTGTCCGCACACTCGTTGAGAGGAATCTGATTACTGTTAAGGGCAGGCAAAAAGCTCCGGGAAACCCTTTGTTGTACGGGACAACAAAATATTTCCTTGAATATCTGGGATTAAAAAATTTAACGGATCTTCCAAAATTAAAAGAAATTGATGAACTCCTGAAAAGTGATGATAAATTCCTTGAGAGCCTGGACCAGGTGGCGCTCGAACAAATGCTGCCGGAAATGTTAGGCATAAGAAGTATGGCTGAAGGAAATTCTGAAGAGCAGGAGACCATTGATCAAAATGGTGGAAACAAAGATGATAAGCAGGAGCGTATAAAATTTTCGGATGATCCTGAATTAAAAAAAACGGAAACACACACGCATCTTCCCGGGGATGATGCGGAAACTGAAGTGGAAAATGATGAGACTGAATAAATATTTATCAAATGCAGGAGTAGCATCACGCCGCAAATGTGATGATCTCATAAAAGCCGGTCAGATTAAGGTTAACGGTCAGGTCGTTAACACTTTGGGCGCGGTAATTGATGAAAATGAAGATATGATTGAATACAATGGTAAAACAGTAAAGCCAAAAGTAAAATATGTTTACATTTTACTAAATAAACCCACCGGTGTAGTAGCTTCCGCTGATGATGAATTTGACCGGCAGACGGTCGTGGATCTGGTGCCGGTGGATGAACGGATTTACCCGGTCGGACGCCTGGATTATGATACTACAGGGGTGCTGCTTCTTACCGATGACGGAGAACTGACAAACAGACTGATTCATCCGAATTACAAAGTCATTAAGGTGTACCGTGTTCTTCTAAACAAAAAAATCAAGCCGATTGATCTGCACAATCTAAGAAACGGAGTGATGCTGGAAGAAAAGATGACCCAGCCGTGTGTTATCAATGAACTTCGTATAATGGATAATCAAAGCTATCTTGAAATAGAATTAAAAGAAGGGCGCAACCGCCAGATTCGAAAGATGTTTGCGCTTTTTGGATATTCTGTAGAACAATTAGATCGTGTTTCATTTGCCGGAATTACATCAAAAGGCCTGCGGCAAGGGGAATGGCGCTATCTGGACGAAATGGAAATCAGACTTCTAAAAGAAGGGGTGGATTATGGAGATTAAGGGAAAGAAGGTTCTCGTATTAGGCGGTTGGGGACTCGTCGGTCTCGCTGTCTGTAAGAGACTTATTCAACAGGAAGCGGGAGAGATTATTATTCTATCTCTGGAAAAATGGCAGGCGGAGGATGCGGTTAACACAGTTAAGGAACTTGCTCCGAAAATTAAAACCATCGCGGAATGGGGTAACATCTTTGTCCGGAAAAGCATCAAGGATCTTAACAGAGATCAAATATTGGAAGATGCGAAAAATCGTGAAATTGTTATGAACGACGTACTTTCCGATTTAACAGATGAAACATTGAATGAATCCTTTTTGTATCAGGTCATCTCAAAACATAAACCCGATATTGTGATTGATTGTGTTAATTCAGCAACAGCTCTTGCGTATCAGGATATTTTCAGGAGCGGGATAGAAGTTAGAAAGAGCATTAATAATTTTAAAATCAATTCTGAACAGGGCGGTATGGTTCCAACTATCGAGAAATTATTGATTACGCAGTATGTTCCTCAATTGATCCGCCATATCCAGATTATTTATGAAGCAATGAGAAAAGCAAAAACGAAGGTTTACGTCAAAATCGGAACAAGTGGTACAGGCGGTATGGGTTTGAATATTCCTTATACCCATAGTGAAGAAAAACCTTCCCGAATGCTGTTAAGCAAAGCGGCTATCGCCGGAGCCCATACCCTGTTATTATGGCTGATGGCGCGCACACCGGATGGGCCGATCACTAAGGAGATCAAGCCAACGGCGGCGATCGCCTGGAAAAAAATCCAGTACGGAGAGATCAAAAAACGTGGAAAATCAGTAAGATTGTATGATTGTAAACCTGAAGAAGGACTTAAACTTACCGACAAGATTTCCATTTGTATGGATGACGGCCCGTGGCAGGATATGGGAGATAACCTTAAAAAAGTGTTTATAGACACGGGTGAAAACGGTATATTCAGTTTTGAGGAATTCACGGCAATTACTTCGAGAGGACAAATGGAATTTGTCACTCCGGAGGAGATCGCCAACAATGTAATCTATGAAATTATTGGCGGAAACACGGGACACGACATAATCAACGCGCTGGACAATGCGACAATGGGACCAACTTACCGGGCCGGCTATCTAAGGAGCAGCGCACTGCAGAAAATGGATCGTTTGCAGAAAGAGCATAAATCAGACAGTGTGGCGTTTGAATTGCTCGGTCCTCCAAAACTCAGCAAATTGTTATACGAAGCATATCTTTTAAAACGTTGTAAGGGTACGATGGAAGCCGCAATACAAGCATCTCCCAAAGATCTTGCGGCAAGTGTAGAAAAGCTGATTAAAGAAGATCAAGCCCTCCGGTCTGAGATTCTCTCCATCGGCATTCCCATGCTGATGAGCGACGGAAAGACCTTTTTACGAGGTCCGGACATGAAAATTCCGGCCTACAGAGGCAGCAACGAGCTTGATGTTACTGAAGAAAATATTGAAAAATGGACAAATGAAGGCTGGATTGATCTGCGCGAAAAGAATTTTCAAACCTGGATCGAACGATTTAAGAAAATTAATGAGGAGATCCAGTCGGTTCCCATGGATGATACCAGCTCTGAGTATGATCGTGACCGTGAATACTGGATGGAATCAGAAAAAATTGAACCCGGAAAAATAATTGGCTGGCTGTTCCTCGATGAAGAATTAGGCCACAGAATGAAGGAATAGATGGATAAGCGGATTACGATTGCGATTGACGGGCCGGCCGCGTCCGGTAAAAGCACAACAGCCCGGCTTCTGGCAAAGAAGCTGGGCTATATTTATATCGATACCGGCGCGATGTACCGCGCGGCGACATTAGCTGTTCTCGAACAGAATGTTGATATCGACGACGAAAGCGCGGTTGAACAGGTTGTAAGGATGAGCCGAGTAACCATTGCCCTGGCCGATGATGGTCAGCGTACTTTTTTAGATGAGAAGGATGTCACGCATTTGCTGAGATCTCCGAAGATTGATAAAGCAATCAGCGCTGTTTCATCATATGCCGGCGTGAGGCGGGTTATGGTTGAACAGCAGCGTGAACTTGCCGGAGAGGGCGGCGTTATTATGGACGGCAGGGATATTGGTACGGTAGTCCTGCCGGAGGCTGATCTCAAAGTTTTTATGATGGCTTCGATTGAAGCGCGCGCAAACCGCAGAGTAAAAGAACTTATGAAAAAAGGCGTTCCGGTAGATGCGGATGAAGTCAGGAATGATATATCACGCCGTGACAGGCTTGACAGTACAAGAGATCAGTCACCGCTAAAAAGAGCAGATGATGCCAGAGATTTGGATACTTCTGGTTTATCAATTGATCAGCAGGTTGATATCATTTGGGAATGGGCGATGGAAGTTCTAAAACATCTGGCCTGACAGTTTTTTGGGTAATGATTAAATTTCGCGTAATATCGATCATAAATTCTCTGACCTTCAAACACGAAATGCCGCATATTTTTCCGCGGATTCTCACTAAAAAAAATTCTTAGGATCAATAAAAAATATAATATTGAATATTTTTTAAAAATGTTACGTTTATAAATTAAAGGAACTACCTAATACCCGCGAAATAATTCTGATTTACGGAAGTCATGGAACATGATTCTCAACCGGTAAATCATCCTTCACTACGATTCAGGGACTGATGTGACAGCTTGATGACGGGAATAAGTGTTTTTCGTCACTGAATTTATCATACAGTGAGAAGTGTTATGACGCAATTTAATCGTCAGTTCCAGATAGCTCTGCTATTGTCAATATGCTCCATTTTAATCGCCGGTGAATCAATCCTTAAGGGCAAGGTTCGTCACGCTAACACCTACAATGAAATCCCGGATGTAAATATCTATATCGAAAACTCCGGCATCGGCACGGTCTCTGATTTCGGAGGTGAGTTTCTTCTCGAAACAGCTAAGATTCCGGGTGACGCGCTCATTGTATTTAAGCATGTCGCATTCGATTCCCTAAAGATATCACTCTCAGAAGCATTGAAAGTATCAAATTTTTATCTTGAGCCGCGGATCATTCAGGCGCGTAATATTCTCGTTGAAGCGGAAAAATACCAGATCGGTATCATGAAAGACCTGCCTCAGCCATATTCCGTTATTGAAGCAAAAAGATTCGATGTACAGGGATACACAGACGCGGGTGACCTGCTTCGAACCGAACAGAATATGCAGGTTGAGGAAGAGTTGAATGGTAAAAAAACAGTAGCGATACGGGGTGGAAATGCCGATGATGTCATTATCCTGTATAACGGTATCAAAATGAACAATAACTATGATAATGTATTTGATTTATCACTTATAAATCTGGAAGATATTGAACATTTTGAAATCATAAGGGGAAGCAATACGGCCATCTATGGACCGGAGGCATTTTCCGGAGTAATTAATATCGTTCCTAAAACATATAGAAACTATACCGTACGATTTCAACAAAAGTTTGGCACTTATGCCTCCGGAGACTGGAGTTTATTGCTTAATCATAATTTCTTCAAAAAACTGAATTTATCATATAGCTATAAGCAGGGAGCCTCTAAAAGGGAGTATGCAGACTCATCTCTTACCGGTGAATATCTGCAAAATCGCCTGTTTTATCATTCCGCCAATGCTGTTTATGATTTCAACGGTGATACAAAATCAGATACCGAACAGAATTTGAGCATCATGTATTTTCGTACCAGCCAGGATTATGATAATACCAGATACGAAGAATCATTGTCAAATCTGAACCAGCTTATCACTATGAGATATACCGGTCATATCGGCGTGGTGCATGATTTAAATCTGACCGGCTCGTATCAATGGTATGACATCGGTCAGATCATTGCCGCTCAGAGAGGATTTCTTGACCGTAAGTTCAAGAACAGGTCATTAAATCTGGGTATTGAAAAATCAAAAAAGATTGATCGATTTCAGGTACTTGCGGCTTATCAGTATGAGTCTAATGAATTGGATTTTCTGGACGGCAGATATGATTTTGATGAATTTCAGCTCGGTCTGGAATCAGCCCTGCTGAAGAACCATAAACACGGCTTTGTTTCTGTCCTAAAATTTCAATCGCCAACCGGATCGGATTTTATGGACAGGGCAGATATTGATCTGAGTTACCGCTATGATTATGTGAAAAATGAGAGGAGCAATGAAGAATACAGAGGTATTTCCCGAAGGGATGATGAACAGTTCAGATCCGGTCTGAGTCCCGAAAACATATGGTCGGAATCAATGGTAAAGATATCAACTCATTTATCAGGACATAACAAATTTTTTATCATTGACACCTATATTAATGCGGGGAAAAATATAAAATTCCCGACATTATTTCAGCAAATGAGTACACCGCTTGCAGTTGGCCCAAATTCGCTTGCAAATTCGCCTGAACTCAGTCCGGAAAAAAACCGGACCATTGAAATAGGCATGAAACTTCTGAGAGAAACAGATGACATGAGCGGACTCAATGGTTGGGAATTTAGCGCTAATTATTTCAAAAATTACTATGAAAATAAGTTCAGGATGTACTACCTGCCATCGATACCCGTCGCGTTTTATGATAATGTTCAAAACGCGGACATTTCTGGCCTTGAGGGTAAATGGAGTTTATTTATATGGAAGAAGAAGCTGACGCTTGAAGCCGGCGCGTCAAGGTATTTCATTTCGGAGAAGGCGGCATTTCCATTTAAACATGAGCAGAAATATATAACTAATGTTTTTATCGACCATGCCGGCTATTCTTTTCAGGTTCACTGGTTTCATGAGAGCGAACAGCTTGGATGGGTGCGGACGATTGATGGAAATATGTTTGAGGTGATGCTTGAAGGATATTCCAATATGGATATCCATTTGAGCAAGAGTTTTGAAATAAAAGAGTTTAAGTTGTTTGCAAATTTCAGCGGAAGAAATATTATGAATGTGAATAGGGAGCTCGAGGGAATTGCGCTGAATGACCGTCGATTTTATATAACTTTAGGCGTGGAGTATTAAAATCGTGGGAAATCAGAAGATTAAAACAGACTTTAGGACAAAACAGAATATGATGATTCTGCTTCTTACTATTTCGGTTTTGGTGATTTCTTGTGTGGAAAATCCATTTTGGGATGACAATATTTCATCAAACGACAGGCAGGTTGTTGAAGGGGTCATCGGGTTAAGCGATGATTCTCAGCCGGACAGTGTGATGGTGTGGCTTGAAGGATTTGATCTTGCTCAAAAAACAAATAAGCAGGGTGAATTTAAACATGAAATTCCTCTGTCTTCTGAACAGCCGGGCGGTGGATTAAACGGTGTATACAATTTATATTCTTATCTCGGTAATTACCGGCTGGAGTCAAGACCTCTTCTGGTTTTGGATGGTCAGTTTGACTATGGCCAGTCAGGGATTGACGAGAGAGGAAAAATAAGCGAAGAAATTATCCTGAAAAAACTGCTCAATATAAAGACAAGTATAGTACCGGCGGAGATTACCACAAATATCTATGTAAAATTTGAGATTACCATCGAACTCGAAAATGCGGTGGATTCCGTTCAGATAATGACATATTTGGATGCAAACAATTATTTTGGAAGCATCATATTCAGGCACATGTCGATCTATGGAGATGCTATTTTTATCAGAGATCCGGTCGCCGGTTATGTGAGCCGTATGATAACTGAATTAAACAGGTGGACAATATCATTTAGTATGGACGGCGGATTTTTTACACCCGGTCAATACGAAGTTATTCCCTTTCTAAATGTTGTTCAGGATGAAGATCCGATTCCACCAGAGTTGATGAAAAAATTCGGATTCAATGCCGATGGTTTTAAGCCGGATTATCTGAATGTTCCTTTTAAGCGTGAAACAGCGATTCTTACTGTCAAAAATCCCGCTCAGATTTGATCTATGACTGATTTTAAACGCTAAATTTTAAGAAGCAGGCTCTTGTAATCACACGTTATTTAGATTATATTAAAAATCTTTACTAAAATATTAACCACTAAATGTTTTCTTAATTTACGGAAGGGAGAAATTTAACTTATGTCAGATGAATTAAAAGAAGTTACTAACCCACAAACCCCTGCAGATGAAATTATATCCGCGGAAGAAAAACCAAAATCAAAAAAGAAGGCTAATGCCGATTCTCCTGCGGTTTTAGAAGAAGTAGTCATTAAACTTGAAGACTTGCAGGAAGAAAATGAGTATCCCCAGGAAGAAATGGAATTCCTGACTAATATGTACGACCGTACTATGAATGCCATTACAGAAGGGGAAATAGTCGAAGGCCGGGTATTAGATATCACAGAGTCTGATGTAATTATAGATATCGGTTTTAAGTCAGAAGGTATAGTTCCGCTTGATGAATTTGTAAATCTGGATGATTTAAAGCCTGGTGATGTAGTTGAAGTGTTTTTGGAAACACTTGAAAGCTCTGACGGTCAATTGGTTCTTTCCCGCAAACGTGCGGATTTTCTGCGTGTTTGGGAAAGAGTTGTCCGCATGCATGAAGATGATGAAATTGTTCCGGGTACAATCACCCGCAGAATCAAAGGCGGTATGGTTGTTAATCTGCTTGGTATTGATGCATTCCTGCCGGGCTCTCAGATTGATGTCAAACCGATACGGGATTTTGACAGCTATCTGGGCAGAACAATGAATTACAAAATTGTAAAAGTAAATCATGCCCGCAAGAACATTGTCGTTTCATCAAGAGTGCTGATCGAAAAAGAAATGGAAAGTCAGCGCGGTGAAATCCTCAAGACTCTCGAGAAAGGCCAGAAACGAATCGGGACGGTTAAAAATATTACTGATTTCGGTGTGTTTATTGATCTTGGTGGAGTCGACGGACTGCTGCATATAACCGATTTAAGCTGGGGCCGTGTAAATCACCCGTCAGAATTGGTTAAACTTGATCAGCAGTTAGAAGTTATGATCCTGGATTTTAATGAAAGCAAAGATCGTATTTCTCTCGGCTTGAAACAACTTCAGCCGCATCCATGGGAAAACGTTGAGAAGAAATACCCGGTCGGCAGTTCAATTAAAGGCAAGGTTGTAAGCATCACGGATTATGGCGCATTTATTGAGCTTGAAAAAGGCATTGAAGGTCTGATTCATATTTCTGAAATGTCCTGGTCACAGCATATTAAACACCCGAGCCAGTTATTATCCGTAGGTCAGGAAATTGATGCTGTTGTGCTTAATATCGCGGCAACAGATAAGAAGATTTCACTTGGTCTTAAACAGTTGGAACCGGATCCATGGGAACATGTTGAAGGTAAGTATCCTGTTGGTACTATACATAAAGGTGTTGTCCGGAATATTACACAGTTTGGCGCTTTTGTCGAACTCGAGGAAGGAATTGACGGACTGGTTCATATTTCCGATCTGTCCTGGACCAAAAAGGTTCGCCACCCGAGTGAAATAGTAAAGAAAGCCGATGAAATTGAAGTTGTTGTCCTCGGAATTAACCGGGAAGAAAGAAGAATCGCTCTTGGCCATAAACAGGTAGATGCCAATCCCTGGGATGCTTTTGAAGAGAATTACAGCGTTGAAACAGAAACCACCGGTAAGATTACACGGCTGATTGAAAAAGGCGCAATCATCACCTTACCAATGGGTGTTGATGGTTTTGTACCAAATCAGCATATGGGTCTGCCAAAGGGTAAAAAAGCATCTGATGTTTATAATGTCGGTGATGATATTCCCGCGAAGGTGATTGAATTCGATAAGGATAACAAAAAAATCGTTCTTTCTGTTAATGCTTATTTTAAAGACAAGGAAAGAGAAGAATGGGAGAAATATCTGAATTCTCATGGTATTTCAAAAACTACTCTTGAAGATATCGCAAAAACAGATGGTACTGACCTGACTGATATTGCTGATGACAGCGAAACAGAAACACCAGAAACACCAAAAACTTCAGAAACCAAAACTGAAGAGGTAAGTGAATCTGCCGATGATCAGGAAAGCGAAGAGACTAAAGAAGACAAGTAATTATTATAGTTGAGTTTACAGAAAAAAAACCGTCTCTGGCAGACGGTTTTTTTTATTTTTGCTTATTAATTTTATTTTTAAGTCGATTTACCTACATATAAATTTTTAAATTGTATCCGGAATTCAGACATTCATCACAAAGCCAAGCCTGAGAACAATATTCACCCATGTAATATCAAAAACGGGCTGATATGTTATCTTTTCAAAATCGGGTATTTTACAACATTGGTATAGATCTGGGCACCGCCAATACCATTGTTTATGTAAATAAAAAAGGGTACATCATTAATGAACCCTCCGTAATTGCTTTTAAAAGCAATTCCGAAATTATTGCTATCGGAACAGAAGCAAAAAAAATGCTCGGTAAAACCCACAAAGATATTAAAGTCATACGTCCGCTGGCTGACGGGGTTATAGCGGATTTTGTCGCGGGTGAAGCAATGATAAAGCGATTTATTAAATTAGCTCAGATTCCGCGTTTCCTTATTCATAAAATAGTGATTGGGGTTCCGACAGGGATTACATCTGTCGAAAAACGGGCTGTGATAGAAAGCGCGCAGGTTGCAGGCGCAAAAAAGGTTTTTCTGGTCACCGAACCGATGGCGGCTGCCATAGGCGTCGGGCTGGATGTACTCGGCTCAAATGCCTGTATGATTGTCGATATTGGAGGAGGAACCGCCGATATTGCAGTAATAAATTACGGGGGCATTGTGGTGGATAATACGCTCCGCATTGCCGGTGATGAAATGAACGAGGCTATCGTTCGATATTTTAAGAATAATTATCATATCCGTATCGGAGAAATGACCGCTGAAACATTAAAAATTGACTATGGCACGGCCTTGAGCAATAATCATTCAACAATGTTTGAAATCAAAGGTATTGATTACCAGACATCCATTCCAAGACAACTTCTGCTTTCAAATGATATCTTCGCCGATGCACTTCATGAAGTGTTAAATACAATCACTAATGCCATATTATCCACGCTTGATCAGCTGCCTCCGGAACTGGCAAGTGATATCATAGATCGCGGTCTGATTCTCACCGGAGGCGGAGCATTGCTCAACGGTCTCGATGACTATCTCAGAGAAAGGATCAATATCCCGGTAAGCCGTCCGGAAAATGCACTTTATTGCGTTGCGGAAGGGACGAGAAAAATTCTGGAGTCATTTGACTACTATAAGCCGGTACTATTTTGCTAATTCGGGATTTCCGAGAAAAAAGTGCTGAAGTGTAAGCATGGTTTTTCCGTCAACAAGCTCACCCCTCATCAATTTTTGATATAGTTCGGCGCGTTTGATTTTAATAACTTCAATGTCTTCATGTTCATCTATAACACCGCCTCCCGCGAATTTTTTATCTTCAGAATTACAGTAGCCTATGTATAAATGCATCTTTTCGGTACTCGCGCCGGGGCTGACAAAAACGGTGCAAATGTATTCAAAATCATCAATCACATATCCGGATTCTTCAATACATTCTCTGTAAGCGCAATCAAGCGGGCTCTCATTCTCCAGCATTCCGGCAACTATTTCATCAAGCCATCCGGATAATCCCGATTCATATACGGCAAACCTGAATTGTCTCACAAGAATGAAAACATCTTCATCCCTGACATATATAAGGACGCCAACCGAATTCCCGCGTTCAAAATTTAACCTCCTTATGGTCTCTGACCAATCACCGGAAAATTTTTTGTGTTGAAGTCTTATATCATCCACTTTAAAAAGATCATCAAGCAGACGTTTTCTTTCCAGGATTTTTACTTTCATTACCACCTCATAAATGAAAATTTTTCAAAAGTACCTTTAGCGCAGACATGATGCAAATCTTAATTTTATTGCCCCGATGTAAGTATCAATTGATATGGCCGTTTTTGCCCGGAAGGTAAAATCTCAATGAAATATAATGAGCGATATGAGCGTTATCCACAAAGAAGTCAATTCCTTATAAATTTATTTCGGAATAGTAATGAATCATAAAATCGGTGATGGAAATAATTTTAAAAAAATACGGGTCGGGATCAGCAGTTGCTTGCTCGGCTTAAACGTCAGGTTTGACGGTGGGCATAAAAACGATCCCTATATCACGAATACACTTGGAGAATACTTTGAATGGGTTCCGGTATGCCCGGAAGTTGAAACGGGTATGGGAATTCCGAGGGAGAGCATAAGACTGAAGGGAGAGAGTGATCAGCCGAGATTAGTAGCGCAAAAAAGCGGAAAAGATCATACTAATCAAATGAATGATTATGCCAGAAATAAAATTGCTGAGTTGTCAAAATCCCGGATATCGGGTTATATAGTTAAAAAAGGGTCCCCTACCTGCGGGATGTGGAGGGTTCGTGTCTATAATGATAAAAATATGCCGTCAAACAGCGGCACCGGTCTGTATGCAAAAATATTGATGGAATCCAATCCGCTGCTGCCGGTTGAAGAAGAAGGGCGTCTGAATGATATCCGGCTTCGTGAAAACTTTGTGGAAAGGGTCTTCACATTTAACCGTTTGCAGGATTTTTTAGGCCATGATCCGGGGCCTTCCGAGTTCATCCGGTTTCACTCAAGACATAAATTGATGCTTCTAGCTCACAGTCCGGTGGGATTAAGCAAATTAGGAAAAATTGTGTCTCAGGCCGGCAATGAGGGCGCAAGCGTGAGAATTAAACAATATCTGCACCTGTTTATGTCAGTTATGAATACAATCGCCAGTGTAAAAAATCATACAAATGTGCTCCATCACATGGCAGGATATTTCAAAAAATTACTCTCTTCTCAAGACAGAAGGGAGCTGGCTTCCCTGATTGACGAATATCGCAATAAATATGTACCCCTGGTCGTTCCATTGACGCTGATCAATCATCACTTACAGAATTACCCGGTACCATGGATTCAAGATCAGATTTATTTGAATCCTTATCCCAGGGAATTATTGCTAAGAAATTCAATCTGAATCAAATTTTTCTTAAACAGAGCAAATGGATTTTTAAACGGTAAAAGTAGAGGCGGGAATACTTATCAATGAAATATCATAAATTTACAACACAAACCATCATCGAAAAACCCCTGGAAACGGTTTTTTCCTATTTTAGCGATGCGGAAAATTTGCAGGATCTGACACCTCCATGGTTACATTTCAAAATTATCACTAAACTTCCGATAGATATGAAAAAAGACGCTATAATTGACTATCAGTTAAAATTGTACGGAATACCATTTCACTGGCAAACAAAAATTTTAGGATGGAGCCCTCCGGATCATTTTGTAGATATCCAACTCAAAGGTCCTTACAAAGAGTGGATTCATATTCATCGCTTTGAAAAACAGGGCAAAAATACGATTATGAATGATCAAGTATATTATTCCCTGCCTTTGGGCTGGTTAAGTATTCCGGCGCAGTATTTACTTGTCAGAAAAAATATTGAGAAAATTTTTGATTACAGAAGAAAACAATTAATAAGTTTACTCTGATCCGATTTGAAAAATCAGGCTAACTATTCAAATACACTTATTCGTTGAGGTGCCGACTATCAATTATCAGAAGAAAAATACAGAACAAAAAGAAATTGTAAATGTTTTTTGGTTCCGCCGGGATTTAAGGTTGAACGACAACGCGGGATTGTACCATTGTCTGCGGTCCGGTTTGCCTGTTATCCCTGTTTTTATTTTTGACACCGAAATTCTTGATCAGCTTAATGACAGGAATGACCGGCGTGTGGAATTTATACACAGATCTCTCATGGATATCCAGTTAAAACTGGCGTCATTAGACCGGAGTCTGATGATTTTACACGGAAGCCCTAAATCCGTATGGCGAAAACTGATAAAAGATTTCAGAATAAAATCAGTTTATATGAATCACGATTATGAACCTTACGCAATCAGCCGAGATAACGAGATAAGGACCCTTCTCCGGAAAAACGGCATTGAATTCCATAGTTATAAAGACCAGGTTATTTTTGAAGAGAATGAAATTGTTCGTGAAAATGGTCATCCCTACTCCGTTTATACTCCATATCGAAAAAAATGGGAGTACCGATTAAGTATCAAAGATCTTACCGGATATCCATCGGAACAACTTATTGACCATTTCCATGTTATGAAACCTGAAAAAATTCCTGATCTGGGCCGGTTAGGTTTTGTAAAATCAGGCTTTATTTATCCTGAAAAAATAATTCATGATGAAATTATAACGGATTACGAGAGTAAAAGAGATTTTCCGGGCATCAGAGGAACATCTGGACTAAGCGTGCATTTGAGATTTGGTACCATAAGTATCCGGTATCTGGTAAAAAAGGCGCTTGAACTCAATGAAACCTGGTTAAGTGAACTCATCTGGCGTGAATTTTTTATGATGATTTTATGGCACTTTCCGAAAGTGATCAATGAGCCATTTAGAAAAAAATATAAAAATATTCCGTGGCGGGATGATCCGGAAGGCTTTGAACGTTGGCGCGACGGAAAAACCGGTTACCCGATTGTCGATGCCGGGATGCGGGAACTGAATCAGACCGGTTTGATGCATAATCGCGTTCGAATGATCACGGCGGGCTTTCTCACAAAACATTTACTGATTGACTGGAGAAAAGGGGAGAGATATTTTGCTGAAAAATTGCTGGACTTTGATCTGGCAGCCAATAACGGCAACTGGCAGTGGGCTGCAGGATGTGGATGTGACGCGGCGCCATATTTCAGAATATTTAATCCGCTAATCCAGGCAAAAAAGTATGATGCCGATCTTATGTATATTAAAAAATGGGTTCCTGAAGTTGAAACTTCAGATTACCCGTCACCGGTTGTTGAACATTCTTATGCGCGGAACAGAGCCCTGGATGTATATAAATCAGCTGTGATAGAATAAAAAATCGCCAGAAAGACGGGTAATAAGTTAATTATGAAGAGTATATGGATTAAAAATCAATATCTGACTGTGAAGCCGGCAATCAGATTTCTTCCAGGGCCGTTAATCCCGGATCCATGTTCCCTGTAATTTACATCTGTTATATTTTCCAGAGCCAGGCGTATTTCATACTTTTTTGAATAGGTGAGACCCACTCTCAGGTTATACGTTTTCCATCCCGGAGTGCCTCCGGCAGGAATGCGTGGATCATCATTGTCATCTGAAGAAAGCCGGTTTTGTCTTCCGGCGAAACGGAAATAAAAATCAGCATACCTGTTTTCATTGGTCCACTTCAAACCCAATAAACCAAAGACGGGTGGAATTCCGCCCACAGGCTCATCCAGCGATTTGTTCTGTCCCCGGGTGGCGGTAATATTCCCCCGCAGATTTAAATTATGAGCGAGAAAAAATTCCCCGTTTGCTTCAATACCCAGAATTTTAGCTTTACCGATATTTTGTTTTGATTTGACCTTATATTCGATATCGTTTTTCACAATATAAGGCATACCATTATAATTTGCGTCCGCGCTTGCAATCAGGTCGGTGATATCAGAATAATAGGCATCTAATCCGGCCACCAGTCTCTCCGTGTGAATTCTCAAACCCAGATCATAGCTCCAGATTTTTTCAGCATCCAAATCCGGGTTTGGCACCTCATACGTGTTTCCTTTTGATTCGCCTAGTTTTGAAAGATCACTTAAATTCGGCGCGCGAAAAGCCTGACCGGCGTGGGCGGTGACATTAATAAAATCCGTGAGCCTGTAAACTCCTCCAAAGCTGCCTGTGACAGAATGAAAATCCTGTGAAAATCTATTAGAACCGGTCTGTTCAGATGAATCCCGTATCATTAAAAAATTTGTATGAGCGAGGTTGTATCTGAGACCAAAAGTCGCGCTAAATCGTTTAGAAACAGTTATTTCATCTTGCACAAACAATCCATAGCTGTTATAAATCGCTCCGTCAGGGTAGCGCCCTGTTTGATCCTCCTCCGAAATGCCGTTCACCTCATCGAAAACGCTCCTTCGGCTGTTAACATAATCATGATACATATCGGTACCGGCGGTAAGCAAATGTCGTGATTGGGCTGAATTTATCTGAAGGTTTAGTCCGAGTGTTTCTACATCATCGGTTTCAATGGTTAAAAAAGTTGATCCGTCTTTTTGTGTTTTACGCCCTTCTTCCTGTTTTTGAAATGAAACGGTTGTTTTAATCTCGTTAATATACTTTCCGTGCGGTTTGTTCTCATGCAATAGGTAAATAAGACTGCGCCTTTGCGGTTCATAGAGCCATTTTGAATAGTCATCATTTTCATATTTGTCATAGCGCGGTACATCATCCTGATTTGA
>JACDJB010000823.1_pt1 | contig 28113 bp, 16 predicted proteins | sample 7454121 | NCBI WGS metagenome assembly JACDJB01 (sample SAMN14253290, study PRJNA609438) | sludge metagenome | isolation source: sludge after 25d culture with pyrite | collected 2018-12-20
CCCGCTCCGCGAGCGACCGCGACTACCGCGACGTGCTCGAGCGGGTCCGGGAGTACGTCGGTGGGCGGGGTCGGATGCTCGACTTCGGCGCCGGATGGGGGCAGTTCACCGCCGCGGCGGCCCAGGACGCTTGGGACGTGGTCGGCATCGAACCCACGCCGGGCCGTGCGCTGTACGCACGAGAGGCCAGGGGTCTCGACGTCCGGACCACCACGCTGACCGACGACCTCTTCCCCGCCGAGCACTTCGACGCCGTGGTGTCGCTGCAGGTGTTCGAGCACCTGGACGACCCGGCGGCTGAGCTCGACCGCATCATCGACGTGCTGCGACCCGGCGGGATCCTGGCCATCGAGGTGCCCAGTGTCGACTCCCCGCTGGTCCGCCTCCTCGGCGGCAACCACCGCCACTACAACCCCGATCACTTCTGGTTCTTCTCGCCGGAGACCCTGGGTCGGATGCTGCGCTCGCACGGACTGATCGTGCGCGAGACCTACTCGCCGACACGTCACCTGTCGGTGTCGTGGGTCTCCCAGGCCGTGCTCAAGCGCTACCTCCCCGACCGGGCCGGCGATGCGCTGACGTCCGGGGTCCAGAAGACGCCGATCGGCGATGCCGTGGTGCCGCTCAACGTGCGCGACATCGTCATGGCGATCGCCCAGAAGCCACGATGACCGCCGACGCCACCCTCGACGGACCGATGGCACAGCCGTCACCGACGACGGCCGCACGACCCACCCTGTCGGATTCGCTGGAGCGCCTCGACGCTCGGCTGAGAGGGCGCACCCACATCTGGACGATCGTGGTCGCGACCCTGGTCGCGTGGATCGTCCGATTCGACCAGGACGACGCCTACATCAGCTACCGCTACGCCCGGAACCTCGCACGGGGCGACGGCCTGGTCTTCGTCCCCGGCCAACGCGTCGAGGGCTACACCAACTTCCTGTGGACGGTGCTGCTCTCGATCCCGGAGCGGCTGGGCTGGTCGACGTCGCTCTTCGCCCAGATCGTCGGTCTCGCATCGTTCGTCGTCGCGCTGACGCTCGCGTACCAGCTGTCGGCCCGGTTCCTTCCTGGTCGAGGCCAGCGGCTGCTCGCGCTGCTCGTCCTGAGCACGAACATGACCTTCCTCGCGTACGGGACCAGCGGCATGGAGACGATGCTGCAGACGGCGTTCCTGCTCGGCGTCGCGACGCTGCTGCTCCCTGCCGCCGGAGGGGCCCCGACCCGCTGGTGGCCGTGGGCTCTGGCCGGGTTCGTCGGGGCGCTGGCGCTGCTGACGCGACTGGACTCCGGGGTCCTCGTGGTGACCATCGCGATCGTCGCTGCGACGTCTGCGGTGAGGTCGGCACCCCAGGAGCGCCGCTCCGCCACGATCGCCGCCACGGCGACCCGCGTCGCGCTCGCCGGTGCGGTCGGCCTGGTCGTCGTCACCCCCTGGCTGGTGTGGAAGGTCGACTACTACGGCTCGATCGCACCGAACACGTACCTGGCCAAGGCCGGGGCTCCGCTCACCGCCCGGTTGCCGTACGGGCTGCTCTACCTCCTGGCGTTCTTCCTGAGCTACGGGGTGTTCCTGCTGGTTCCCAGGCTCCGCGCCACCTGGCGAGCGCGACGGACGCTCGGGCGGCTCGCCCCTGCCGTGACGCTCAGCGCCGTGTGGTGCGCCTACATCTGCTGGGTCGGAGCGGACTTCATGGAGTTCCGCTTCATGGTCCCGATCATCCCCTACCTCGCGGTCGTCGGAGCGGTCGTCATCGACCCGATCACCAAGTGGTCGCGGGCTCTGGTCGTGACCCTGCTCGTGATCTCGGCGCTGCACCGGGTCGCGCCCAGTCCGATCGTGCCGGTGAACTCGATCGCGGCGCTCGACTCCGCGGTGCAGGAGGACATGCAGCTCGGTCTCGGCCACGACCTCGGACGCTGGTTCGCCGCCGACGATCCCGCCGACTCGCCCGTGCTCGCCACCAGCACGCTCGGGGCGATCAGCTACGGTTCGGACCTGCATGTCGTGGACATGATCGGTCTGACCGAACCCGACATCGCCGCCGACGGCGAGCCGGCTGCGCACTACTACCCGGGCCACGTGAAGTTCGCCACCGTCGACCAGCTGCTCGACGCCGGGGTCAACCTGGTCATCGGAAGCGCGCTGCCGACCGAGCCGGACCCCGACCGGACGACCTACGACGTGCGGGAGCTGATCGCCACCTGGCCGGTCGTCGATCTGGGCGAGTTGCCCGGCGACGCCCGGGTGATCGAGATCCCCTACCTGGACGACCGCGTGCTGCCGGTGATCGAGTTGCAGCCGAACCCGGTCGTGGACGCCGCTGTGGAGCGCGAGGGTTGGCGGACGTTCGACATCGACCGGAGCTGCAGCGGCGACGGGCCCGACGACGTGCTCGTCAAGATCGTGTCGCTCACGACCGGCACCCGCACCTGCGAGTCCTGATCGACCGCAGGAGGCCAACGACCGCCGAGGAACCAGCCGGACGCGGAACCGCCAGGACCGGATCCGGTCCTGGCGGTCTCACGACTTGCCGCTCGAGGGCGGCATCAAGTGCTGGGGCAGATCAGCGGAACGCCCGCGACCAGCGGCCCATCCAGTCGGCCAGCTCGGCGAAGATCGCCCGGTAGTGCACCGGGGCCGGGCTCTTGTCGACCCGGCGGGTGAACTCCTCGACGAATCCGGCGTACAGGTCCACGTAGCTGCCGGGCTTCAGGTCCGCCATGGCCTCGTCGACGATGTCGTAGAACGGCACCGACATGAGGTGCATCCACTGCTCCAGCACCGTCACCCGCTCGAGCGGCGTCTGACGGGTGTGCTCGACGACGGGACGGCCGAAGCTGAACAGGTCGCCGTTGACGTCCATCAGCTTCTTGACGATGTAGCCGCCCCAGATGTCGTCGTGGCGCGACAGCTGCCACGTCCCGTTGACCCAGCAGTCGGGCAGGAAGAAGTATGCGGGCGTCAGGTCCGCGGTGAACGACGTGTTCATGCCGCACACCGGGATGTTGCCGAGCGACACCACGTTCGCCTCGCCGTACAGACCCGGGTCGTACGGCGGCTCCTTCCAGAACTTGTCGATGCCGTTGAGGTCCAGGATCCTGTCCCAGACGCCCATGTTGAGCTTGATCTCGCCCGACGCCGTCGTCTCGTTCACCTTGGCCAGCTCGGGCGTGCGGTTCTCGTACGGATAGCCACGGGCGTAGAACTCGTCGCTCACGATCGAGTTCACCCAGCCGTTGTCCACCACGGGGCGCAGCGCCGGGTGGTCGGTGACCGTGGTCAAGCACGACAGGTGGTCACCCAGCCAGTCGCCGCGGGTCCCGCAGTCGTAGTCGAGGGCGATGATCACGTCGAAGCCCTCCTTCCACGCCCAGTAGTGCCCGAAGTTGCGGCTGGCCGCGGACTTGTGCGGCATGGCCGCGTAGTGCTCGCCGGCGTAGGCCTCCTGGGCGGCGTAGTCGAACGACAGCACGTTGTCCCGCGGGGCGGGCGCCAGGTTGCCGTTCGAGTCGTCGCAGATGATGATCGGGATCTCTGCGGGGATCGCGTCGAACAGCTCCCACGGCGGGTCGTTCGGCATCGGGATGACGACGCAGACGCGCCGGTCATCGGTTCGATCGGACATCTCAGGCTCCTTGACGGGGGTTGGTCGACATCAGGTCGGCGAACTCGGTGTTGATGTACTCCTCGAGCGCCACCTGCCACGGACGCATGAGGTTCATGCCCTGGAGGTCCAGGTTCATGTTGCGCATGATCTCCGAATACGGCCGCACCGAGGAGAACTCCTCGGCGAAGAAGTCGCTCGTGACCTCGACGAGCTCGATCTGGTCGCTGAGGCCGAGCACCTCGAGGATCCGGGCCGCGACGTCGAAGCGGCTGCCCCGACCCTCACACGCCATGTGGTACAGGCCGTACAGCTCGGAGTCGATCAGGCCCAGGAACGTGCGGGCGAAGTCCGGCGTGTAGGTCGGCGTGCCGAGCTTGTCGCCCACGGCGTGCAGCGTGGTCTTCCCATCGCGGATCTGCTGGAGGATCCGGGCGACGAACTTGTGGTCCTTGGACCGTCCGCCACCGACCATCCAGCCGGCACGGATGATGTAGTGGCGCTCCACGAACTCCTTGACCACCAGCTCGCCGTAGTACTTGGTGGCGCCGTAGACGTTCAGCGGGTTGGGCTGGTCGTACTCGGTGTAGACCTCCGACGGCTTGGTGCCGTCGAACACGCCCGCGGTGGAGATGTAGACCATCGCCGCGCCCTGACGCTGAGCGGCCAAGGCGACGTACTTGGTGGCGGTCGTGTTGGTCAGGTACGTCGCGTCGACGTTGTCGTCGGAGTACTCCAGCGACGTCTCCGCCGCCAGGTGCACGACGAGCCCGGGCTCGAGCGACCGGACCGCTGCGGCCACGTCGTCGCGGCGTCGGACGTCGAGCTCGCCGATGGTCGGTCCGGTCGGACCCCACGGCGTGGTGTTCGACAGGTCGATGTCGGTGACCGTCACCTCGTGGCCGGCGCTCACGAGCGCCGGCACGAGGGAGCTCCCCAGCATCCCCGCCCCCCCTGTCACAAGAACCTTCACACTGCCTCCTCCAGATCGTCCGGGACCATCCCGTCGAGCGGTGTTGCCGCAGGGCGACGCAGGAAGTACGTCGCGATGCGGAAGTTCATGACCGAGCGGTCCAACGACCGCTCATCGCGGTGCACGACGTACTGCACGCCGCTGCGAACGCCCCTCAGCCCGTGTGCCACGGTACCCGCGACACGGAGCGCGATCGACCGCCAGCCTCCGTAGCGCCGGTCGAACCACGTTCTCATCGACTGGATCGTGAACGGCGAGATGGTTCCCGGCTTGCGAAGCGCCCCGCCACTCATGAAGTGCACGGCCCGGACGTCCGCCCGGTGCCAGACCGACCAGCCGGCGTCGCGCACCCGAGTGCACAGGTCGACGTCGTCCATGTACAGGAAGATGCGCTCGTCCATGAGGCCCACCTCCTCGATCGCCGACCGACGCAGCAGCATACAGGCGCTGCAGACCCAGCCGACCTTGCGGGCCTGGCCGTGGTCGTTCGTGCTGTAGGCACCTTCCAGCGCCGGCCACCGCTCCGAGAACCGACTCAACCCGATCATCCATGCGAGGTAGGAGTGCAGCGTGAACGGTGCACCGGCCGCACCCGATTGGAAACGGCCATCGGCGAACTCGAGTCGCGGTGCCACCACCGCTGCTCTCGGGTCGTCGCGCATCGTGTCGAGCAACTGCTCCACCGTGTCGGCGAAGAGCCGCGTGTCAGTGTTCACCAGGAGCACGAACTCCGCATCACCCCGACGGATCGCCGCGTTGTTGCCTCGGCAGAACCCTGCGTTCCAGCCCATCTCGACGAGCTCGACGTCGGGGAACCCGGCGCGCAGTCGCTCCACGGAGTCATCCGCCGACGCGTTGTCAGCGACGAAGACCGACCAGTCGACCCAGTCGGGCATGGCCGCGGGCAACTGCTCGAGCGTCTCGATCAGAAGGTCGGCGGTGTTGTAGTTGACGATGACGACGTCGATCCGGATTCGGTTCATCGGTCGACCTCCACCGGAGCACCCGAGCGGTTCGACCGACGGTGGTCGACAACACCGTCAGCGGCGCCCGGCGTTCGATCGAACCAGTTCACCGACGGGATGGGCGGAGCGCCTTCCTTGGCCATGCGCGTCGCGGCGACGAGCAAGCCGAACACCGCCCAGAACATCGCCATCGGCACATCCTGCTTGAGCGAGAAGGAGTTGATCTCCTCCACCGCGATGAACGCCAGGAGGCCCATCGCCCCGATGCCGATCGACTGGTAGAAGGGGTCCTCGAAGAGCGTGAGCCGGTAGGCGTAGAGCGCGAAGACCGACCCGATCAGGATCGTGATCCCCAGCCCGAGCATGCCGTTCTCGGCCGCCATGAGGATGTAGAGGTTGTGGGCCGGCCGGAAGTCGAACTTGTTCTCTTCGTACTTGTAGTTCTCGATCTGGCTCTCGAAGCTGTTGATCCCGGTGCCGACCAGCGGGTGGTCCCTCACCATCCGGAACGCGATCAGGTTGATCTGCCACCGGCCGTTCCAGTTCGCCATCAGGTTCGAGTCAGCCGCGTTCGTGCTGAACATCCCCTTGGCGAGGTCGGTCACCTGCGGAGCCATCGCGCCCGCGCCGACGAGCACGACCATCCCTGCGACGATGATCACTCGGACCGACAGCAGGTGGCGGCGGACGGCGAAGAACAACACGAGCACGATCCCCGGCGCCAGGGCCACGAGCGGACCGCGGGACCGCGACGCCACCGCGATCGCCACCGACAGCGGCACGCAGCTCAACAGGGCGTAGCGCATGAACGTGCCCTTGGGGACGTGCAGCGCGAAGCACGCCACCATCAGGCAGATCATGCCGACCACGCAGGCCAGGAACGCCGGGTGGATCTGGGTGCCGAACGGCCGGACGAGCTGCTGGCTCAGCGGCATGTACGGGTCGGGTGTCAGCTGGAACTGCTCGATGCCGAGGAAGCCGTGGGTGAAGTACTGCGAGGTGGCGACGATCACCTGCACGCTGAGGAACACCAGCCAGCCGAGCATGAACGCCCAGATGTGCTCACGTCGGCGGACCCGGATGCCGCAGTACACGAACAGGGCGGTCATCCAGGCGTAGCGGACGATCTCGGCCCAGACGAGTCGCTGGTCGACCGCGTTGACCGACGACATCAGCGCCACGGCGATGCCGGCGAAGGGCAGCATGAAGACCGGGTTCTTGAGGCCACGGCGAAGGTCCTGGAACAACGTCCCCTCGGCCGCCCACACGCCGTAGGCGAACAGGATCACCACGTCGATCGTCGTGATGTAGATCGCCACCGCGTAGCTCTCGGAGAGGAACGGCGTGAACTTCTTGTACCAGATCAGGCTGAAGGCGGCGGCCAGCACGAACATGAACATCAACGACCGGTTGCGCACCGTGGCGATGATCGACAGCAACCCGATGGTGAGGATCAGGAGCAGCAGCGCCTTCTCCCCGATCACGCCGGTCGCGATGGCGATCACGACCGTGAGCGAGAGCACGACGACGCCGGTGATGGCCTCTCGGGTGCGGGTGCGGGTGGCGCGGTCGGCCAGGTCCCGCAGGAACGGACCGTGACCGTGGGGTGCCACGTCGCCGGAGCTCTCGACGAGCAACCACGTCCGCAGGCCCGAGGACATGATGGCGGCGACGGCGACTCCGACCGAGATGACCGCCGCGACCGCAGAGCCCTTCGGACCGCCCAACGCCGCCGAAAGGACCCACAGCAGGAGCCCGACCACGACGGAGACGCGGATCGCGACAGTCCGAAGCCGCGGGCTCAGATGCAGCCAGGACCTCGGATCCCGCCTGGTGCCACGACCCTGTTGCGGGGCGGGATCGGAGGACCCGGGACCAGGAAGCGACGACCGGTTCCGAAGCTGCGACTCGGGGTCGACAGCAACCGCCACGTCATCACCCACCCGGTCGGGTGACCGCCGGTCGGTCGAACAGGGCCGCAGCGATGCTGCCGGCCTCGCTCGGCGTCAGGTCGCCGCCGACAGGCGCATCGCCCGCGAGCTTCGAGCCGAAGAGACCGGGGCGAGTCGAGGGAGCAGCGGGCTGCTGGGGAGCGGATGGGGCGGGCGGCTCGGCTGGCGCCTGCTGGTCCGCCTCGACTCGGAGGTCGAGCACCGGCACCGTGGCCTCATCGGCCTCGAGCGCTGCTGGAGCGACGTCGGCCCGAGCGGCATCGACCGGAGCCGCCGGCGTGGCGACCGGGGGTGTCGGTGTGCCGTCGTGCTGGTACACGAGCGGCCGCCCCGCAGGAGCACCGTTGTGGTGCGGCGCCGCGCCCGCGTCGGCGTACTGCGGGACCGGTGCGGCCTCCCGGACGTCGATCACCTCGTCGAATCGCACATCCGGACGACCCTCGCGAGCACGCTTGTGACCCGGACCCGTCGGATCTGGGCCTTCGCCGTCGCCCTCCTCGTCCTCGCGGATCGCCCGGAACCACGTGACCAGCAGACCGGCGAGTGCGCCGACGAGCGCACCGACGAGCAGGAACAGGTAGCGCATCGGCCGGGCCGGAGCGTCGGAGATCACCGCGACGCCCAGTCGAGAGGCATCGAAGCGGGGCTTGTCGACCACGGCGGACACAGCAGCGTGACGCTCCTCGATGACCTTGTTCGCCGCCTGCGCGTCGCTCAGGTCCGATTCCAGCGCCGACATCTGGACGGTCGCCGCGGCGATGGCCTCCGGGGTGGTCAGGCTGGCCTGCAGGTCGGCGACTGCCTGGGCCTTGGCCGCGACGTCGGCCTTGGAGGCCTCGAGCTGCTTGTTCAGGTAGTCCAGCTCCCGGACGGCGTTCTCCCGGAAGCGGGCCTCGCTCTGCTGGACCGTCACGTCCGCAGCGGTGTTCGCCAGCACACCGGCGGTCTCTGGATCCGGATCCCAGGCCGTGATCTCCATCACCCAGGACTCGTCGAGGACGACCGCCTCGACCGCACCCTCGACGTGGTCGATGGCCGCCTCGTCCGCGGTCGGTGCCGTGCCGGTCCCGCCGACCTTGAAGAAGTTGACGACCTTCGAGATCATGCCCGCCTCTGGGGCCTCGGCACCGCCGTTGATCGCCTCGACGCCGACACGGTTGACGATCTCCTGGGCCGCCTCGTTGGAGGTCGCCAGGTTCACGAGCGTGTTGCCGAGCGTGGTCTGCTTGGTGATGTCGATGCCGCCGATGTTCACGGTTCCGGCGACCTGGGCACCGGAGTCGGTACCGGCGTACGAGCTGTCGTTCGGGTGGATGATGAGCCGTGCCACGGCCTTGTACTCGGACTTGAAGATGAACGACACGGAGAACGCGAGGATCGCTCCCACGAGCGCGTACACCCCGACCCTCCAGTAGCCGCCAAGGGCCTGCTCCTTGAGCGGCTTTCGGGGTCGCTTCGAACGTCGTCCGGCCGTGGGAGCCGCCGCCTGACCGTTCGAGGGGGTGTCGTGGGTGTCGTTCATGGTGAAAGGAGCCTCCGGCTCACTTGCCCGGGTCGGCCGACCCGTCCGATGGATGCCCGTCCGGTGGGCGAACGGGTGCAGAACGTTGAACCATGTTGAGCCCGATGGTCGCAATGAGCCGAACTCCCAGGAGCACGGCGGTGAACCAACGACGGGGGTCGAGCGGATCGGGATAGCGGGCCTTGCGGGCGAAGAGATAGGCACCCCGGTGGAAGTACCACACCTGCGACGCAGGCCAACCTCCTCGGGATCCCCCTTCGGCGTGCACGATACGGGCCTGGGGCACGCACCACACATCGCGACCGGCCGCCCCCACCCGGGCGCACAGCTCGGCATCCTCGAAGTGCATGAAGAAGTCGGGATCGAAGCCCTCGAGCATCTCGAAGAGGTCCCTCGGCACCATCATCGCCGCACCGGACACCCAGTCGACGGTCCATGGCATGGTCCGATCGACCTGGTCCGCTCGGAGGAACTTCCTGGACCACGGGTTGTTGGGGAACCACCTGGTCAACGGCGAGCGCCGACCGAAGAGGCCTGCCGACGCGGTCGGGAACGATCGTGCCGTCAGCTGGTCGGTGCCGTCGGGGTTCAGCAGCATCGGGGCGACGACACCGACCGGACGACCCTCTGCGGCGCGGGCATCGCAGAAGTCGACCATCTCGTCGATCGCTCCCGACTCCACGACGGTGTCGGGGTTGAGCACCAGCAGGTACCGCCCGGTCGCGTGCGCTGCCGCCAGGTTGTGGGATCGACCGAAGCCGGCGTTGCGGCGTCGCTCGACGACGGTGACCTCGGGGTGGCGTGTGCCGATGGCGGCGGCCACGTCGTCGCTCGACGCGTTGTCCACGACCACGACCTCGATCCGACGACGGACCGCGGACCCCTGGAGCGTGTCGATGCACTTGATGGCGTCGTCGGTGCAGTTGTAGGTGACGATCGTGACGGTGACGTCGGGCCGATCGCTCTCGTGCCGGTGGTCGCGGGCGGAATCGTCCGCGCCGCGGACCGGCGACGGCGTCACTCCGCGCCGATCGCCTTGACGATCATCCTCGCCGTCTCGGCCATGATCCAGAGGTCGAGCTTGGTCGACTGACCGGCGACGTACTCCACGTCGGCGCGGATCTGCTCGTCGATCGTGAGCGTGTTGCGTCCGGTGCACGCCGCCAGGCCGGTCAGCCCCGGCTTCACGTTGAACTTGACGAGCTGCGATGGCTCGTAGTGGCGGATCATCTCGGGCAGCTCGGGACGCGGGCCGACGAGGCTGGTGTCACCTTTGACCACGTTGAAGAGGTTCGGCAGCTCGTCGAGCGTCGTCTGACGGATGATCGCGCCGAGGCGCGTGTTCCTGGGGTCGTTCGCCGTCTTGTAGTAGCGGCTGCTCAGCTCCGACGATTCGAAGTTGTAGTCGTACAGCTCGGGGAACCGCTCCTTGGCGTCCACGTACATGGTGCGGAACTTGTAGAACGTGAAGACGCGGCCGTCCGCACCGACCCGCTGCTGGCGGAACACGGCGGGACCGCCGCTCTCCATGCGGATCGCAAGTGCGAGAAGGCCGATGATCGGAGCGGTCAGCACCAGCACGGGCACCGCGATGAGCAGGTCGAGCGCCCGCTTGGCCGCGCGGTACAAGGGATTGCGGTTGCCGAGCACCTGGATCTCCAGGCCATCGAGCTCGCGCTGGACGTACGGGTGGATCTCGTGCAGCTCGAGGGCCGGACGGGTGACCGATCCACCTTCGACGGCGACGTCGACGTCACCTTCGACGGCGACCTCCACGGTCGTTTCGGCCTCGGTCCTGGTCAGCAGGTCCAGCTCGCGATCGAGCTCGTCGAGCTCCGTCGAGCGTTCCTCTGCAGTGGTCCCGACTTCGGCGCTCGCCGCGCCGACGGGCCGTAGTACCTGTCCGGAGTCGCCCGACCGACCGGTCCACGTACCCCAGGTGGATGCAGTCCTCGCCACGTATCACCCTCCACGCGTCGTCCCGACACCGCGACACGGGGAACAGCATCCCGTCCGCGGCTGTCCGCAAAGGGTAACCAGGGGCGCTCAGCGCCAGCAAGAGGTACTTCTCCTCGGTAACGGTGCGTTCACCCTCCCGTCACCGGCACCTCATGGGGTGAAGACCGGAGTGCCCCTTCCCGACGGCGCCGGCCGACCGCCGATGAAGCCGAGTCCGACGCCGTCGACGCCGACGGTCGCAGCGGACTGCCAGGTCGTCAGTCCGATCACGTGGCGAGAGAACAGCAGCGTCCGTCCGTCGGCCGAGAAGTCGACGCTCGAGTTGACGTTGCCGTCGTCGACCACCGGAGTCGCCGACATGGGCACCCGGGAGGTCGAACCCTTGAAGATGCTCCACGGACCGACGGGGAACGTGCCGGTGCAGCGCAGCCACACGATCGTGGAGCCGTCGGGCGACATGTACGGGTCGAAGTCGGCGAAGGTGTCGATCGTCAGCCGCTCGGCGCTGCCCGTGCCCAGATCCAGGCGGAACACCTCGAACTCCCACCACCAGCACGTGATGTTGGCGGTGGGACAACCGATGAACAGCACGCCGCTGCCGTCGTTCGTCCACGACGGATCGATCGCCGTGAGGACGTTGCGGGGGGTGACGACCTTCGGGTCGCTCCCGTCGGGAGCGGTGATGACGAGGTCCATCTTCAGCTCCCCGCCGGCCGACATCACGAGCTGGGTGCCGTCGGGTGACCACTCGACGTGACCCTGGCGGGTCCAGCCGTTGGCGCCGTCGGCCACGAGCAGGCGCTGGTTCGAGCCGTCGCGATCCATCACCCACAGGTTGTTGGTGTCGACGTCGGTGACCGACGATCCCGGGGCGGACCGGTAGAAGAGGACCTTGGAGCCGTCCGGGCTCGGACGTGGCCAGGTGTGCTCCACGGTGCCGTCGAAGGTGAGCTGCACCGGATCGGTCCCGTCCACCTCCATCCGGTAGATCTGCTGGGTCCGCCAGCCGGCCGGCACCGAGGAGTACAGGATGTGCGTGTCGTCGACGGCAGCGACCGGTGCCCCGATCGGCCTCGGCGACGAGCTGCCCTTCTCCGGCTGGACCGAGCCGGCGGACGCGCAGGCGGCGACGGCCGCCATCGCTGCCGCCACGACCACCGCCGCGATGCGACGTCGCGGACCGGTCCTGGGTTCTGATCGTCGTTCAACCATCGCCGATTGTTCGGCGTCACCCCTCCGGACCTTGAGCACAGTCCGCCGCGGGTGCACGACCGTTGGCTCACCGCGGTGCGGAGTCGGTCCCGCGGCCGGACGATCTCGTCCGGTCGCTGCCGCTGTCAGGACGGCGACGGCGTCACGAACACGAGCGACGTCGGGGCAGGGCTGATCCGACGCGACAGCTGGTCGTCGAAGCGGTTCGAGAAGAGGGCGAACCGGTCGGTCAACCAGAGCCTGCTGTAGATCAGGTTGCGGCTGTCGGCGGTCCAGTTGGCGTAGCCGCCGTGGGCATCGACCAGGGTGAGCTCGTCGTCGCGGATCTCCCGTCCCAGTTGGAACGGCGCCACGAACAGCTTGGTCTCGAGCAAGCCGAACTCCATCCAGGAGATGCTGCGGCCGTCAGGCGACACGTAAACGTCGTTCGCCCCCCGACCCTCGCCGTCGAACACCACCCGCGTGGTGGTGGCCTTGTCGGCGTCGGCCGGCACCGCCAGGATCTGCATGTCGTCGCAGCTCGGCTGGCGGTCCGGGCAACCGACGAACACGATCGTCGAGCCGTCGGGCGTGTAGGACGGATCGCTGGTGAGGCCGCGACCCTGGGCGTCGCGGCGCCGGGTGACCTGGGTCAGGTCGCCGCTGTCGACTTCGAAGTTGAACAGCTGCGTCTCACCCTGGTTCAGCAGCGGGATCGGTCCGATCGACGGTGAGTGACCGAGCACCATCACGACGTGGCGACCGTCGGGTGACCAGTCGGCGTGGCCCTGCAGCGACTGGTCGACCGGCCAGCCCTGCTGGGTGGCCACGTCTTCCTTCTGGTCGTTCGAGAAGATCCTGCGCACACCGGTGCCGTCGACGTTGGCGATCCACAGCTCCTGGGAGAAGTACCGGCAGTGCTCGCCGGACTTCCCGACGGGCGCCCGGTAGAACACGAACCGACGGCGGTCCGGTGAGATCCGGGCCCAGATCTCCTCGCCGTCGGTGTTGACCGCGGCATCGAGCGCCGGGTCCGCACTGATCCGCCGACGGTTCGCGCCATCGGTCCCCATCACCTCGACGTCGAGGTCGGGACCGGACCCTCCGCACGGATCGAGCGGCGGGTTGTCGGCCACCGACACGAGCATCTGGTCGTCGGCCAGCGGCTCGACGTCCTCGGCCCCGGGCGGGATCGACGTCGGAACCCCCGACTCGTTCTCGGGACCGACCGGTCGGTCCGCGACGGAGTCTCCCGAACGGGACGGGTTGGACTTGAGCTGCAGGATCGCCCACCCGGTCAGTCCGGCAACCACGGCGAGCACGATCGCCGAGCCGACGAGCATCAGCCCGATGCGGAAGCAACCCGCCTTCTGCGCCGGTCGAGCGCGCCGTGTCACTGGAACGGCGGGTTCGGGTACCGGCTGACCCGGCGGAGGAGGCGGGGTGGCCGACACGGGCGACATCATCGCGCACCGCTCCCCGCGCTCCCCGGCAGGCGAACCTTGACGATCGCCAGCCGTTCCGTGACCATGATGGGCTGATCCGATGTGGAGCGCGGCGACCACGCGCCGAGATGGACGGGACAGGTGGACAGGTGGACATGGGGCCGACGGCGGACGACGGGGACGCCGCTGCCGGTGACCTGGCCGCCGACGCCGTGACCGTCGAGTCGCTCACCACCGACGCGCTCGCGACCGAGGCGCTGGTCGCCACGGTGACGATGGAGGGCGCAGAAGCGGCCGGGGCGGACGGCAGCGCGGCACGCGGCGCCGCCAGCTCCGCGGCCGAGTTCGTCCGCCTGAGCAGCTACCTGCTGTTCAACATCATCTCGTTCCTGCTGATCATCCACTACCTCCCGCAGGAGGAGATGGGCTGGTACGCGCTGGTGAACGTGGTCGTGAACCTGGCCTACGTCCTGGCCGAGCTCCAGATGGAGAAGGTCGCGGTCCGCCGGATCACCCAGGGCATGCCGCTCGACGAGGTCATCGGCGCTGCGGTCGGGGTGCGACTCGCCGGATCGGTGGTCGCCACCTTCGCCACGCAGGTGCTGTTCCTGGCGATCGGACTCGCTCGCGGCGAGATCAACGGCCAGCTGCAGCTCGCGGCGTTGCTCGCGTCCAGCCAGTTCTTCGGCGAATCCATCTTCGTCCTCGGCTCGGCGTTCCAGGCCCGCCTCCGGGCCTACCTCGACGTGATCCCACGGATCACCTACGTGGTGCTGCGCTTCGCGTTCACGTTGGTGCTGCTCGCGTTGGAGGTGCCGTGGTGGGCGCTCTTCCTCGCCTGGGTGGGTTCGTACGCCATCGCGGACGTGATCGCCTATGTGATCTACCGGGTCAAGACCCACCACCGCGTCCGCCCGCACGTGCGTGGGACCGGCCGGCTCGTCAAGGAGGCGCTGACGCTGGGCATCGCCGGCCTGCTGGGCATGGCGACCGTGCAGTGGGGGACGATCTACCTCGGCTTCACCGGCGAGCCCCAGACCGTCGCCGTCTACAACGCGGCGATCCTGCCGGTGCAGTACCTGTCGATGTTCGCGAGCGTCATCGCGATCGTCGCGTTCCCGTTGGTGTCGGCCGCGTTCGCCCGACAGGACCGCGAGGCGTTCGGTCGCATCGACGGATCGGCCCGCACCGCGATCCTCGCGCTGTTCCTGCCCGTCACCATCCTGCTGTTCGTGGCGCCGCTGCACGACGTGATGGAGAAGCTGTTCGGATCCGGCTACGGCGACGCCGCCCAGCCGCTGCGCCTCATGTCGATCGCACTCATCCTGGCCAGCATGATGGTGTGGGCGGGATTCGTGTTCCTCTCGGTCGGCCACCTCCGGGCGATCATCATGATCAACGGCCTGTGCCTGACCGTCGGGGTGATCGCATCCCCCCTGGTGGTGCCCACCTACGGCATCGACGGCCTGGGAGCGGTCGGCATCGTGGCCACAGCCGTGGGCCTGACGACGGCCGCCGTGCTGCTGGCCCGTGACACGCCGGCCGGCTTCGACCTCCGGGGCACGGTCCGGGTCCTCCTCTGCGGCGCGGTGCTCGCCGTGGTGCTGGTCACCATCACCCGCGTCACCGATGCGTTCCTCGTGCTGGCCGCAGCGACCGTCGTCCTGTACCCGACGCTCGTGCTGATCGCCAAGGTGCTGCCCGCCGACGTGCTCGACGACCTTCGCGCCGGTGCCGCCGACGGATCGGACGCGGCTTCCGGCGACCTTGCCGTACCATCGGAACCCCCCGGCCGAGGAGCCTGATGACCGATGCAGACCGGGGCGTGGACGCGTCCCGCAGCGAGCAGGACCTCCGACGCTGGATCGTCGACCGCCTCGCGGAGCGCTCCGGCGTCACGGCATCCGACATCGACCCGACGGCCCCGTTCAGCTCGCTCGGCGTGGACTCCGTCGCGGCAGTCGAGCTCGTCGCCGACCTCGAGTCACGACTCGGGCGTGAGCTCGATCCGACGCTCGTGTTCAGCGCCGAGAGCCCGGTCCAGCTCGCCGCCGTCCTCGCCTCCGGGGCCAGCGGCGCTCGGCGTCGCCGACGCCCGAGCACGCCGACCGGGCCAGCGGACACCGAGCGTGCCCAGCCGATCGCCGTGGTCGGCATCGGCTGTCGCCTCCCGGGGGCCTGGGGTGTGGAGGAGTACTGGCAACTCCTCCGCGAAGGAACCGATGCGGTGTCGGAGGTCCCCGACCGACGCTGGGACCGCGACCCGGCACTGCCGGCGCGCCTGGACCTGGGTGGCTTCGTTGCCGGCATCGACCAGTTCGACCCCGCGTTCTTCGGCATCACCCAACTGGAAGCGGACCGCATGGACCCACAGCAGCGCATGCTGCTGGAGGTCGCCTGGGAGGCCCTCGAGGACGCGGCGGTGCGGCCGTCGACGCTGCGGGGCACCGACGTCGGCGTGTTCGTCGGGATCTCCACCAACGAGTACAGCCGTCGGCAATCGGCGTCGCCGGAGCTGATCGACGTCTTCTTCGGCACCGGCAACGCGCTGAGCATCGCCGCCAACCGCGTCTCGTACGCGCTCGACCTGCACGGACCGAGCATCGCCGTCGACACCGCCTGCTCGTCGTCGCTCGTGGCCGTGCACCTGGCGTGCGCCAGCCTGCGGCGCGGCGAGTGCTCGAGTGCGCTGGCCGGGGGCGCCAACGCCATCCTCACCCCCCTGCTCACGCTGAACTTCACCGGGGCCGGCGTCATCGCGCCCGACGGGCGCTGCAAGACGTTCGATGCCGCCGCCGACGGCATCGTGCGCGGCGAGGGCACCGGGGTGGTGCACCTCAAGCGGTTGAGCGACGCTGTGGCCGACGGCGACCGCATCTACTGCGTGATCGACGGCTCGGCGACCAACCAGGACGGACGCTCGAACGGGCTGACCGCACCCAACCCGGACGCGCAGATGGACGTGTTCGCCGCGGCGTGCGAGGACGCGGACGTCGACCCGGCCTCGGTCGACTACGTGGAAGCCCACGGCACCGGGACGGTCCTCGGCGACGCCATGGAGCTGCGATCGCTCGACGCGGTGTACGGCCAGGACCGCACCGACGAGCACCCGCTGCTGGTCGGCTCGGTCAAGACGAACATCGGCCACCTCGAATCCGCTGCTGGCATCGCCGGTCTGATCAAGACCGCCCTGTCGCTGCACCACGCACAGATCCCACCCACCCTGCACTACCGCGAGCCGAACCCGTACCTGGCCGAGACGAACCACATCGAAGTCGTCGACGAGCTGCGGCCGTGGGGCAGCGACGGCGTTCGCCGCGCGGGGGTCAGCGGGTTCGGCTTCGGCGGGACCAACGCCCACGTCCTGCTGTCGTCCGCTCCTGATTCCCCAGAGGCCCAGCCGAGATCGACCGCGGCCTCGTCCGGCGACGACCCGATCGTGCTGCCGCTGTCGGCCCGGTCCGCCGGAGCGCTCGTCGCGTCGGCCGAGCAGCATGCGGAGCTCCTCGCCGCACGTCCCGACGACGCGCGTGATCTGGCCATCGCGCAGGCGCTCACCCGGGACCAGCACCCGCGCCGCCTGGCGGTGGTCGCCAGCGACGGCGAAGCGGTGGCGGCTGCACTTGCGGAGGTCGCCGCCGGCCGACGATCCGGAGCGGCCATCGCCGGCGACCGACGCAGCAGCGAGCCGGCATCGGTGGCGTTCCTGTTCAGCGGTCAGGGGCGGGCGTGGTGGCCGCTCGATCCCGAGCTCCTCGACGACCCCGTCATCGGTGCCACGCTGCGCACCTGCGACACGGAGCTGCGAGAGATCGCCGACTTCTCCCTGCTGGAGCTGATCCGCTCCGGCGAGGCGGTGATGGACCACGGCCGCGCCCAGCCGCTGCTGTTCGCCCTGCAGGTCGCGCTGGCGGCACGGTGGCGGGCCTTCGGCGTGGAGCCCGACCTGATCGTCGGCCAGAGCATCGGAGAGATCGCCGCCGCCCACGTGTCGGGCGCTCTCCCGCTCGCCGATGCGCTCGAGATCGTGCTCCACCGTGGTCGCCTCATGGAGGAGTCCAACGGCACCGGCCACACCGCGTTCGTCGAGCTGCCCGCCGCCGAGGTCGAGGAGATGGTCGCCGAGCTCGACCTGGAGGTGGCGATCGCAGCGGTGACCGCACCCGACAACTGCGTGGTCAGCGGCCCCAAGGCGGACACCGTGGCGATCGTCGAGGCGGCAGCGGCCCGCGGCGTGATGGCGCAGGTCTTCGACGTGGGCGACATCCCCGGCCACGGCCCCCTGATGGCGCCGTACGCGGACAAGCTGACGACCGCGGTCGACTTCCTCGACCCCCGGCCGACCACGGTGCCGATGATCTCGTCGGTCACGGCAGGCCCGGTCGGTGGCGAGGAGCTGGACGCCGAGTACTGGGGCAGGAACCTGCGCCAGCAGGTGCGCCTGCTGGAGGCGATCGAGGTCGCCGTCGACCACGGCGCCGAGCTGTTCATCGAGATCGCACCGCATCCCGTCGTCAGCTTCTCCACGCGTCGGACCTTGGAGTCGATCGGCTCCGACGCCGTGGTCCAGCACACTGTCAAGCAAGGCGAGCCCGGCGCGCTGGCGCTGCGTCGGTCGCTGGCCTCGGCGTGGACGGCCGGAGCGACCGTCGATTGGCGTGCGGTGACCGGCCGAGGCCAGGCCACCGCCCGTGCGCTCCCCTCCCCCTGGGACAACCGGCGGTGCTGGTTCGACCTGGAGCCGGACGGGTCGCGTGTCGCCGCCGCACCGATCGGCTCCGCGTGGCACCCGCTGCTCGACGACGGCGCTGCCGACGGTGCGGGCACCACCACCTGGCGGGCCACGACGAGCGACAACGGTCCAGCCACCCTCCTGGAGCTGGCGGTCGCTGCGATCGGGGTGGCGACCGGTCGCGGACCCTCCAACGACGACGGCTCGCAGATCGCCCTGACCGGGGTCGGCTTCGCATCTGGACTCGTGGACGGGTCGCCGCTCGGCGACCGCTCAGACCTGACCGTCAGCGTGCGGTCCCGTGACGACCACCACCGGTGGTGGATCGCCGCCGCAGGCGATCACGGCGCGCGAGTGGTGGCCCGCGGATCGGCCTCGGTGCTCGACGACGCCGCACCGCTGCTCCTGCCGCTGGATCGACTCGCCGTCGACGCTGACGCCGTCGAGGACGACCGCGAGCTGCCGGACCAGGTGGTCGCGGCCAAGGCCGACGACCGCACCGCCGTGCTGCAGATCGAGGTTCCGGCGGTCCGCGAGGGCATGCCGAGGTGGGCCGTCGACCCCCGGGTGCTCGACGCGGTGGTCGCCGCCACGCTCCGACTCGGCCCGAACGGCGACGACGCCGCCGAGCTCCGGCGGATCGACCGGATCGTGCTCCGCTCCACCCCAGGGACCTCGAGCCGCGCCGTCGTCGACCGCGACGACGGCGACGTCGTGCTGGTCGACGAGTGGGGCGCCCCCGTGCTGGAGCTCTCGGGCGCCGTGGTCGGGGCGGGCCGACCGACGACGCCACCCGGTGAGCTGCTGGTGACCCGCTGGAGCGAGCAACCAGGCGCGGGTGCCTCCGGCGACGACCACAGCGCTACGTCACATCGGTGGATCGTCGTCGGCAGGTCCGACGACGACCTGCTCCACTCGCTCGCGACCGCACTCGACGCGACCGCACTCGACGCGACCGCCCTCGACGCGACCGCCCTCGACGCCCCGCTCGGAGCGGACGGGGCCGCGGGCCTGCTCCTCGTCGACCCCGACCCGGGCCTGCTGGCAGATCTCCTGGCCGCTCCGACGATCGCCGGGCGCACGGTGCAAGTCGTGACCAGCGTGCGCTCGGTCGGCACGGTCGCCACGCTCCCGGCGCTGCTGCGCCGACACCCCGAGGTGGATCTCCGCTCGGTCGAGCTGGACGACCGCCCCGAATCGCTCGACGCGCTCCTGCAGGTGCTGCAGCGCGGCGATGCCGCGCCGTGCAACGCGATCCGAGAAGGATCGCTGCTCGTCGGGCGGCTCGAACCGCTCCCGATCCCGACGACGGTCGTGCACTCCGAGCCGCTCGGATCCCGCGACCTGGCAGCGGTGTGGGGCGACGACGGCGAGCTGCGCGCGGTTCCGGCGCCCGGCGCCCCGTCGACGCCGTCGACTGACCCGGTGACCGTGCGCGTCGAACGGGCCCTCGTCGCCGGTGCCACCGACGAGCTGGCGATGGCCGGCCAGGTCGCAGGTGTCGCCGCGATCGGCGAGGTGATCGACGGACCCGCCGAGCTCGTGGGCGCCACCGTGGCGGTGGTCGGTGACGGCACCGCGACCCGGAGCGTCGTCGTCGACGCCGATCGGGCATGGCCGGTCGGATCGGTCGAGCTCGCCACCGCCGCGCTCGTCCGCCTGCTCTCTGCGTTCGACGACCTCGTCGAGGCAGCTGATCGGGAACCCGCGGTCGTGTCCGCCACGTTCGACGCGCTTCTCTCCACCGCCTCCCCGTGGGCCGACGCCGTGGTGTCGCCTGCCGACTGGAGCGGGCAGCGACCTGCCCGCTCGACCGTGGTCGACCTGGGCGACCACCAGACCCCCGTCGAGGTCACGACCGCGCGCTGGAGCACCGACGGGACGTGGGGGGTGCTCGCCGCGGATGGCGAGCGGTGGCGAGATGCCGTCGGCGACATGCTGGTCGCCGCCGGCGCCCAGGTCATCGACATCGACGACGCTGTCGACCCGGCAGCGCTCACCGGCGTGGTCGCGGTGGGGACCGCCCTGAGCTCGGAGCTGGCCGAGCTGGACGTGCCGGTCGTGTGGATCGGCCCGTCCGACGTGCTGCTCGGCGCAACGATCCCCGATCCCGCGACGACAGCGGCTGCCGCAGCGATGTGGCCACGACTCGAGCGCGACTCGACCGACACGGCGTTCCTGGTCGGCGCGGACGTCGATCCTGCCGTCGCCGCCGAGGCGCTCGGCCGCGTGCTGCTCGCCGAGCTGCCGCTGGCCGCGTACGACCCGAGCCAGCTCGCGGAGCTCGCGAGCGCTGGCCTGGCTCACGATGGCTGGTTCGGCGCACTCGCCGCGGCGGGTGTCGACGAGCTCGACCTCGACGACGACTCCGTGGCGGCGCTGCTGGTCGCCGCTCCGGCGTCGCAGCACCTCGAGCTGCTCAAGGTGCACCTGGCGGCGGAGATCGCGTCGATCATCGGCATCGAGGCCGACGAGATCGACCACGACCAGCCCGTCGACACCTACGGCGTCGACTCGCTCGTCGGCATGGAGATGCGCAGCCGCATCGAGACGTCGTTCCGCTACGAGGTCCCGTTGAGCGAGCTGACTCGCACGATGACCACCTCGGACCTGGCCGGCCACCTGCTCGCACACGCCCTGCCGGCGCTGCTCTCCGGCGGCTCGGTCGGCGCCGCCGACGGGGCAGCGACCGCCACGGGCGCCCGAGCCGTCGTCGTCCAGCGCGGCGACGGCCCGGTCTCCTGGTGGGTGCCGGGCATCTTCGGCTCCGCGGAGGCGTTCGGACCGCTCGGTCAGGAGCTGGCCGACCACGAGATGTGGGCGATCGAGGACGCGGATGTGCCGGCCACGTCGGTCGGAGTGCTGGCCGGACGCGTCCTCACGGAGATCAGGTCCCGCCAACCGGTCGGGCCGTACCGGATCGGCGGCTACTCCTACGGCGCGCTCGTCGCCGTCGAGGTCGCGATCGTGCTCGAAGCAGCCGGCGAGGAGGTCGAGCGGCTGTGGTTGCTCGACCCGCCACCGCCGTTCGCCCCCGACGACGCCGCGACCCGAGCGGATCGTGCCCGCCGTGTCGCCGAACTGCTCGTCGGCTACCTCGAGGCGCTGTTCGGCACCTCCGGGCTCCAGGTGGGAGAGCTCCCCCCGCTGGAGGCGGGTGCGGACCTCTCGACGCTCGTCGTCCGCCTCGCTGACGACGCGTCGTCGTGGTCGCCCGATCGCATCGCCGGACGGCTCGACGCGCTGTGGCGCACGATCTCCGCGTCGCTCGAAGCGATGGCCGGCCACCGCCCGAGCGGCGTGGTCGCGGCGACCACCGAGCTCGTCGTCGCCGAGCACAGCGGGCTGTTCGGCCTGGTTCCCGGCGCCGACTGGTCCGACTTCCTGGCCGACGCCGCCGGTCCCACCACGCTCGACACCGACCACGCCGGCCTGCTCCTGGCACCGCACACCGCCGCGCTCGCGGCGGTGATCCGGCGCTCGCTCGAACGCAGCACGACCCGACAGGGCGCTGCGCACCCGGAGGATCCGATGACCACCACAGGCCCACCGGCCACGCTGACCCAGCGGGCGAAGGCCGCCGTGCTCCGGGGTCTGACCGCCAGCTCACGGTCGCGCTCGGCCGTCGGTGCCGTCGGCAGCATCTACGGCCAGGCCGACTTCTTCCTCCGCGCACTGGCCGCCGAGCGCCGCTTCCGACGCAACGCCGTCATGGGCGACGGGTTCATCGCCGGCGATCACGCCCAGATCGTCAACCTCACCGGCGACCCCGAGCGCGTGCGGTTCGGCCGCAACTGCCTGGTCGACGGCTTCATCAACGTGCAGGAGTACGGCTACTTCAGCATGGGCAGCTACTCCGGCATCGGCGTGGACGTCCGCATCGACTGCGCCGGCTACGTCGAGATCGGCAACGGCTGCACGATGGCCGAAGGCGTCTACATCATCGACGGCCTGCACCACCCGATCCTGGCCGACGAGCGGATCAAGCACGGGATCGACCTCTTCCAGGGCGACCACGTGATGGATGCCTACGGACCCGGCACCGAGACCTCCTTCGTCCGGATCGAGGACCTCGTCTGGATCGGCATCAGGGCCATCGTCCTCAGCGGCGTGACGATCGGTCGGGGCTCGGTCGTGGCCGCAGGAGCCGTCGTCTCCCAGGACGTTCCGCCGTTCTCCGTCGTCGCCGGCAACCCGGCGAAGGTCGTCGGACGGATCCCGGGCGACGAGGTCGACATCGAGGGCCATCCCACCTACATCGAGGTGCACGGCACCGAACGCCTGCCCGACACCCGCCGGCCGCCGCGAGAGGTGCTCGATGTGATCGCGGCGCGCGTCGCCGCGAGACGCCGCTGAGCGCCAGCGGCCGTCAGGCGAGCTCGCCGGCCCGAGCCCGGGCGAACAGGCGGGACCAGGCGGTGATGCGGTCCTCGCCGATCCGGGCCCGCTTCTCCGGGTCTTCGATCCCCAGGCCCTCGCACTCCGCCAGGCACAGCACGGCCACCTTGCCCTCGGCCTTGTTGTCCTTGACCGACAGCGCCGCCTCGCCGATGTCGTCGAGCGCATAGGTCTCGGTCAGCAGCGGCTGGATGGTGCCCCGGTCGATCAGGGCGTTGACGTCGTAGTTCTCCTGCATGTTCGCCCCGTGCGAGCCGATGATCCGCTTGAGCTTCATCCAGAGGTGCCGGTTGTCGTACACCAGGTCGTAGCCGGTCGTCGCCGCACAGGTCACGATCGTGCCGCCGCGCTTGGCGACGAAGACCGACGCACCGAAGGTCTCACGTCCGGGGTGCTCGAAGACGATGTCGGGATCTGAACCGGTCATCGAGCGGACCTGCTTGCCCAGTCGGCGCCACTCGCGCTCGTCCTGGTGGTTCTCGTCGATCCAGAACTTGTAGCCCTCCGCACTCCGGTTGATCACGTGCTCGACGCCGAGCTCGCGGACCACGGCCTCGCGCTCGGGCGAGGAGACGACAGCGACCGGGATGCCACCGCCCTCCAGGACGAGCTGGATCGCGTAGCCACCGATGCCGCCGGTGGCACCCCACACCAGCACGACGTCGCCCTGGCGCATGCGAGCAGCGTTCGGGCCGACGAGCATCCGGTAGCTCGTTCCGGCGCACAGCATGTTGACCGCCGACTCCTCCCACGTGAGATGCGTCGGCTTGGGCAGCAGCTGCGACGCGCGGACGATCGACAGGTCGGCCAAGCCGCCGAAGTTCGTCTCGAAGCCCCAGGCCTTCTGGTTGGCGGCGAGCATCTGGTCCGCGTTCGCCGACGGGTCCTGGTCGTGGGTGACGACCGGAGCGATGACCACGCGATCGCCGGGCTTCCAGCCCCGCACCGCGCTGCCCGTGCGCACGATCACGCCGGCACCGTCGGAGCCCACCACGTGGTGGTCCTGGCTGTGACGGGCCTCCCACTGTCCCTCGCGGGCGAAGCGGTCGAGGAAGAGGAACGTGGAGAGCGGCTCGAAAACCGACGTCCACACGGTGTTGTAGTTGATCGCGCTCGCCATCATGGCCACGACGACCTCGTCGGGGGCCAGCTCCGGCACCGGCACCTGACCGACGTGGAGGGACTTGCGCGGGTCTTTCTCCGCGGAGGGGACCCCCGCGAACATCTCCTGTTCCGCCCGCAGCGTGTGCGCCGCCCGGTAGGTGTCGTCGAGCGGGATCGACGCGAGCTCCTCGCCGCCGGCCCCTGCCTCGATGGCGTCCTTGATCGCGTCGATGCTCACATGCCCCCCGAATCGTCAGCGCTGCGGGCCGTTCCCGCGGCGCGGTCGTGCCGCCGTTGTGGTGAAAAGCTGAGTGTAACGTCGCATTTCGACGCCGGCCACGCTCGATCGGGCGCGGACACGTCAGTCGCCGACCGGGCTCACCCGCTCGAGCGTGCCCTCCTCGAACTGCTGGCGGGCCGCGTGGCGCTGCACCTTGCCGCTCGAGGTCTTGGGCAGCGACCTCGGGGTGATGAACACGACCTCGGTCGGCGACACCTGGTAATGGTCGACGATGGCCGTACGGACCGCTTGCGCCGCAGCATCGAGGTCACCGATCGTGGCCTCGTTGACCTCGGCGACGATCGCCACGCCATCGGTCGAGCCGTCGACGTCGGCCACGGCGAACGCGGCGATGCAGCCGGCCCGGATCCCCGCCACCGACTCGACGACCAGCTCGAGGTCCTGTGGGTACAGGTTGCGGCCGCGGACGATCAGGATGTCCTTGATCCGCCCCGCGACGTAGAGCTCGCCGTCGTGGAAGAAGCCCAGGTCGCCGGTGCGAAGGAACGGACCGTCGCCGTCGGAGGTCCGGGCGTCGAAGGTCTCCGCCGTCTGGCGGCGCCGTCCCCAGTACCCCTGACCGACGCAAGGTCCGGCCAGCCACAGCTCGCCGATCGTGTCCTCGGGCAGCACCTTGGAGGTGGCGGGATCGACGATCTGGATGTCGTGAAGGAGCGCCGGTCCGCCGCACGCGACGAGCGATTCGCTCGGCTCGTCGGCGACCGGCGGCCGGGCAACGCCCTCGGCGAGGCCGGTGCGGTCGAACGCGGTGACGATCGGCGGGTTCGCCGGATCGGCGGACGCGCACACGAACAGCGTCGCTTCGGCCATGCCGTAGCACGGCCGCATCGCCTCGGGCCGATAGCCGCACACGGCGAACGCCTCGGCGAAGCGCTCCAAGGTGCTCGGCCGGACCGGCTCCGCCCCGTTGTACGCGGCGGTCCAGTGCGACAGGTCGATCGTCTCCTTGTCCTCGTCGGACACACGCCGCACGCACAGCTCGTACGCGAAGTTCGGGCCGCCGGAGAACGTGGCCTGGTACTTCGACAGCGCCCGCAACCAGCGGACGGGCTTGGCCAGGAAGTCCATAGGCGAGAACAGCGCCAGCGGCCGACCCTGGTAGATCGGTTGCAGGATGCCGCCGATGAGACCCATGTCGTGGTATGGCGGGAGCCAGGACACGCCGACGAAGCTGTCGTCCTGCTGGACGCTGGCCCGGACCAGCTCCGAGTTGGCGAGAAGGTTGCCGTGGCTGAGCATCACGCCCTTCGGCAGCGATGTGGAACCCGACGTGTACTGGATGAACGCCGTCGTGTCACCCTTCGCATCGGTGTCGACCCATGCCGCTGCGTCGCTTTCGGCGATCGCCTCCTCGATGGACACCCACGGCGTCCGGGCCAGGTCGGGGGCCAGCTTCCACAGGTGCTCGCGGAACGTCACGAACAGCTCGTCGGACAGGATGCACACGGCGTCGGCGTCCTGAGCGATCGCCCGCAGCCGGGGCACGCTGCGGTCGACGTTGAACACGTCGGGCAGGAACGCCGGCACCGCGATGAGCCCGGCGTAGAGCGCACCGAAGAAGGCCGCAAGGAAGTCCGCGCCGGGCGCCATGAGGATGACGACCCGATCGCCCGGACGACCCACCTCGGACAATCGGGCCGCAACCGCCCGGGCGTCGCGGTCGAGCGACGCGTAGGTGATGTCCGCCACGTCGTCCTCGCCGTCGAGCAGGTACCAGAACGACGTGTCGTCTCCCTGCTCGTCCGCACGGCTGCGCAGCATGTCCACCAGGCTCACGAACACCGACTGATCCTCCACCCCTCGAGATCCACCACGGGACGCAGACCGCCTTGGCACGCCACTGCGTGCCGAGGGTACCGCAGCGGGCCCACATCCCGTTCTGTTCGTCGTTTCACAAGGATTTCCTTGTGAAACGACGAACAGAACGGGGCGGGTTGGGAGGAGGGTTGGCAGGAGGGGTTGGCAGGAGGGTTCAGAGCCGGCGCACGGCGAGGTCGCCGACCGGGACGAAGCCGTGCCGCACGAGGAACGGGTCGTGGCGCTCCGCGACGACCAGATCCGCTCCGGCAGCGGCTGCCTCGGCGCACCACGCCGCCAACAGCTGAGCGCCGATGCCCATGCCGCGGTGGCCCTCGCAAACGACGACACGGTCGAGGACCGCAGCAGGTCCGGTCGGCCGCGTCCCGACCGCGGCGCCGAGGGGCGCGTCGGGCACCAGCGCTGCGGCCGCCGAGACGACAAGCGGCCGCGGCGTCCAGGCAACCGTTGCAGGAGTCGACGTCGGCATCCCGCACAGGGCGCCGACTGCGTCGTCGAGCATGCCGAGGGCCCGCAGGTGCAGCTCCACCCCGCCGCGTCCGACGACGGTCGGGCCGCCGAGCGGCTCTTCACGGATCGGCACCCAGAACGCCTGGCCGTGCTGCGGGTGCTCAGGCGGGTTCCGTCGCTGCTCCAGCAGGTGCACCGCCGGAACCGACCACTGCTGCCGCACGCCGGCGAGCGAGACGATCGCCGCGTCGATCAGCTCGGTCGCTGCGTGCTCGAGCAGCGTCACGTGCGGTTGGAACGGCCACACATCCGGGCGGTCGAGTGGCCCGGCCCGCAGTCCGCCGCGCAGCGAGCGCAGCGCATCCATGTCGCTGCCGGTCACGCCGAGGTGCACCGTCGGCGTCTCGGGAGCGAACGTGGTGGCCGGGCCGATGTCGAGCGTGAGCGGCCTGCCCCCGGCCGCCACACGACGGAGCACGTCGAGCACCACCGAGACCTCCGCGCCCGCGACGTTCGTCGGCGGCACCAGCGTCACGTGCGGCGGAACGCCGAACGGCTCGGGCACGCCGAGCGCCGCACGCAGCACGTCGATGGCCTCCGCCTCCGCGGGCGGGGCCAGGAGTGCGACGGCGAGTCGGTGACGTGACACGTCCGGACGCTATCCTCGCCGGCCGCGGTCGGGACCGGACTCGGGACGACGGGTGCGCTCGAGCGACCCTGGATGTCCCGAGAACAGGGCTCTGCGAGACTCGGTCAGGCGGCGTCGGAGACGCTGAGGCGAACCTCGGCCCGGACCAGCGCGGCGCGGGCCTCGGGGTCCTCCGGGTCCGCCCGGAGGGCTTCCTCGGCGCGCTCCTTGGCCGAGCGGGCCCGATCCACGTCGACGGTGGCAGCCAGCTCCGCCACATCGGAGAGGATCGTCACGCGGGTGTTGCCGGCCTCGTCGGGCGGCGACACCTCCACGAAGCCCTGGTGCACCGCGATGACCTGCTCGGAGCCGTCCTCCAGCTGCAGGCGAACCGGATGGGTGGCCAGCACGCCGATGAACGGGATGTGGCCGGGCAGGAAGGCGATGTCACCGGTCGTGGTCCGACAGATGACCATCTTCGCCTCGCCCGAGTAGGCGATGCGCTCCGGCGAGACGAGCTCGACCTCGAGGGCCATCAGGCGCCGGCCTCCAGCTCTGCTGCCTTGCGGATGGCGTCCTCGGCACCGCCGACGTTGAAGAACGCCTGCTCGGGCAGGTGGTCCAGGTCGCCGTTGACCAGCGCCTCGAAGCTCTCCACCGTGTCCTCGACCGGCGTGAAGATGCCGGGGAGACCGGTGAAGACCTCGGCGACGAACATCGGCTGGGCGAGGAACTTCTGGATCTTGCGAGCCCGGTCGACGGTGACGCGGTCCTCCTCGGACAGCTCGTCGATGCCCAGGATGGCGATGATGTCCTGCAGCTCCTTGTAGCGCTGCAGCATCTCCTGCACGCGTCGGGCGACCGCGTAGTGGCGTTCGCCGACGACCTCTGGGGTGAGGATCGACGACGACGACGCCAGCGGGTCCACCGCCGGGTAGATGCCCAGCGAAGCGATGTCGCGGGAGAGCTCCGTGGTGCCGTCGAAGTGGGTGAAGGCGGTGAACGGCGCCGGGTCGGTGTAGTCATCCGCGGGCACGTACACGGCCTGCAGCGAGGTGATCGAACGG
>JACDJB010000828.1_pt1 | contig 28008 bp, 26 predicted proteins | sample 7454121 | NCBI WGS metagenome assembly JACDJB01 (sample SAMN14253290, study PRJNA609438) | sludge metagenome | isolation source: sludge after 25d culture with pyrite | collected 2018-12-20
GATACAAGAGGATCGACGTGATCGCCATTGCGAAGAAAAAAATCGTCCATGCCTGCGTCACGCGCGTCGTGTACTGCACCAGCAGAGGCGTCATCCGGGGGTGCAGCACGCCCGCGAATTGCGTACACACCGGTTGGCGATTGCGCCACAAGCTACGGCCGAACCAGAACCCCAACAGCAGGTTCGCCGTGAGGTGTTGCAAGAGATAGATCAGACTGATCCGCGCCTGAAGTTGCGGCAACAGCAGCACGCCGCCGAGAACGATCAACCCGGCGACCGCCAGCGCGATTCTCTTTCCCGCTGTATGCCAAAGCACATCCAGCAGAATCAGGGTGATCGGCAAAAAAGCCAGCACGACCACCGCGGCGGAAACGTCGGCCTTGGGACTCAGAACATTGGCCAAAAACAGATCGAGCCCCAAAAGGAGCAGGATCAGCGTGGCCTTGATGCGACCGAACAGAACGTCGCGCGACATGATTCGACTTAACAGCTGCGATGCTCGGCGATGTGCTGCGCCAAGTGTCGGAGTGAAGAAAAAATCCGCGTGTTGTTCTCGTCGTCGCTGCGCAGGGCGAAACCATAGCGCTTGGACACCATCATGGCGATTTCAAGAATGTCGATGGAGTCAAGCCCGAGACCCTGGCCGAACAAGGGGGCATCGGCATCGATTTCCGCCGCACTGACTTCCAGATTAAGCCCATCGACAATCAGATTTGCCAGCTCATCAATCAGCGCTTGATCCATAATTTTTTGGCTTTCTTCGGTCATTTCAATTGATCCATTTGTATTTTCGGGGCGAATTATAAGTTGATTCGCCTATCAATTCCCGAATCGTTATTCAAACTAATCATTTACAGGCCTTGAACGCCAGAACCGCATTGCTGCCGCCAAACGCGAATGAACTGCACAATGCCGCCCGCAGGTCGCTACCGTGTTCGGCTTGAGTCATGTGCCGCACACCCGCACACGCTGGGTCGATGGCATCCAGATGAGCGGTGGGAGGAATGGCATCTTGTTGAAGTGCGAGCACCGTGATCAGTGCCTCTATTGCTCCCGTCGCACCCATTACATGGCCATGCATGGATTTGGTCGCGCTCACGGGCAGATGTTCGGCATGGGCGCCGAATACGGTTTTCAGCGCCTGTATTTCCGTCGCATCGCCTTCACGTGTCGCCGTCCCATGGGCATTGACATAACCGATGTCTTCCGGCGCCAGATTGGCCTGATCAAGCGCCTGCTGCAAGGCACGAGCCTGCCCGCGCGCATCCGGTCGCACGAGATGGCTGTGATCGCAACTCGCGCCAAACCCGCTCATTTCGGCCAGAATCGGTGCACCGCGCGCCACGGCATGATCCCAGTCTTCCAGCACCAGTGCGGCGGCACCCTCGGCCAGCACCAGGCCACGACGATCTACGTGAAACGGGCGGCAGGCACGGTACGCCGTATCACGATCGCCCGGCGCCATAACCCGCATGGCCTCCCAGGCGCGCACGACAGCATAGGCCAGTGGCGCATCGGAACCGCCGGTCAGCATGATTTTCGCATCACCGTGACGGATGCGGTTGAATGCCTCACCGATCGCAGCAGCAGCCGAGGCGCAGGCCACGGTGTAGGTCAGGCAGGAATTACCCAAGCCCAGTGCAATACCGATTTGCGCCGAGGCGGCATTGTTCATGCCCTGCACGACCGACAGGGGCGAGACGCGCTCCTGTCCATTCTGCCAGAGGTCGCGATAGCCCCGCTCGTAAGCCAGTGTGCCACCGAGCGCCGAGCCCCAGGCCACGCCCGCATCGGTATTTTCATCATCGGCACCGGGCGCAAATCCGGCATGTGCCCATGCCTCGAAGGCGGCGGCCATACCCAGTTGCGTATACCGATCCATGGTGCTGATCATGTGTTTGGGGATGCGTTCGGCCGGATCGAAATCGGCACAGCGCACCGCAGGCACCGAAAGCCCGCGCGGTGCATCATCGGTTTCGTAGAGGGCAACGGCCGACTCACCTGCCAGCATCCGCGTGAAAAAATCCTGTGTGCTTCCGCCGAACGGGCTGACCATGCCTAGCCCGGTTACCGCCACGCGATGCGGCCGCGTCACGATGGTTTGGCTTCGGCTTGCTGGCGGAAACGGGCGATCAGATTCAACAAGTCCTGAACCGTTTCAGGCGTTTGCGTATCATTCGGGATGCTGACGCCGTATTGTTCCTCGAACTCGAAAATCAACTCCAGCAAGGTGAACGAATCGATTCCAAGCGTTTCGAGACGGGCGTCTGGCGTGACGAGCGTCGGATCTGTCTGCGTCCGTTCCTGCAGAAAATCACGAATCAGTTGAATGGCTTCCATAGTCTTTTTCTTAATCAAAATGTGTTCGGTTTCAAGCCCCGGTCTGTACCATATCAGGTATGAAACAGAAACCGTCCGGACATAGTACCGCACTGGGCGCCCTTGGATGGTCTGCACAAATGCAAATCCCTTCTAAACACCACTCTTTCTCCCTTGTACAAAGCGGGAGGCGCATGTTCAAAAAGAGGAGGCTGCCCCCTCCTTGCAAAAGTGGCAGGGGGGTGCCGACTCAGGATTTACGCCTATTGCTTGCCTTTGGCCAGTTGCTTCAAGCGCTCGGCCACCAGCTTGGTAATGTCTACGGAAGGCGCGGCATAAACCACCCCATCGGAAAGCACCAGTTGATAACCATTCGCCTTGGCGACGTCCTTGATTGCCCGCAATACAGCCTGCTGCAATTTACCCAGCGCCTCGTTTTTCTTCAGATTGAGATCGTCCTGGAAATCGCTTTGCATTTGCTGGATGCGCAGAATCTTCTGATCCAGTTGCTGGCGCAATGTGCTGCGTTCGGTCTCGTCCATACTCGCCCCACCGTTGTCCAGCCGCCCTTGCAAGGTTTGGGCCTGCTTCTGCAGTGCGCGAATCTCCCGTTCACGAGGAGAAAACTCTCGTTCAAGCTCATGCTTGGCGATATCCGCCTGTGGCGCCTGCTCCAGTAACGCCACCGAATTGACATACCCCACCTTGATCGGCGCGGCCAAGACTTCGGCCTGGGTGGCCGCCGCGAACAGAATAACCAGCACCGACAAACCATAACGCACCGCGCGGCCCATAGCAGAACTCCTGATACTCACTTGTAAAAAAAACCACCTCGAACGAGGGGGAGAGAAATAGTACGCTGGTTGGATCAACGTCCGGGTATTTTGTTTCAGGCCGAACCGGAATGGGGCAGCAAAATTTTATCCAGTGCGTTGGCAAATGCCTGTCGATCCGCCTGATTCAGCTTGGCAGGCCCGCCGGTATTCACGCCGGATTCCCGTAGGGATTCCATGAAATGACGCATGGAGAGGCGTGCTTTGATCGAGTCCGGTGTGTAGTGCTCACCCCGAGGATTCAGCGCCAACCCGCCCTTTTCGATCACCTCGGCGGCCAGTGGAATATCCTGAGTGATGACCAGATCACCGGCCGACAACCGGCGCACAATTTCATTGTCGGCAACATCAAAACCGCCGGCCACCTGAATGAAGCGCACGGTTGATACGCCGCGCGGAATAGCCAGTGGCTGGTTGGCCACCAGGGTCATCGACAACCCCGTGCGTGCGGCCGCACGAAACAGGATCTCCTTGACCACCACGGGACAGGCGTCGGCATCAACCCAGATATGCATGCGATGCCCTTTCTATAACTCGAAAATCTGTTGCCAAGCGGCCAGCACGACGGCACGCTCCTCGGCGAAATCGGCACAGGGCACTTCCAGCGACTGCTTGTTCAGAGTCCGCCGATGCGACGTGTTGCGCAAACGCTGATAGGCCGACACCAGTCGTTCACTGAGCACGCCGTCCAGCAATCCGGCCTCGGCCAGCGCCCGTAACTGGCGGATATTATCCGTATGCGCCACGATTGGTGGGTGTTCGTGCGCATGGCGCAGCAACAGGTACTGCACCATGAACTCGATATCGGTGATGCCGCCGATCCCGCGTTTGAGATGGAATGTTTCGCCAGCGCCGGTTTGTCCGTGTTCGGCGCGCATTTTCTGGCGCATCTCCAATACCGCAGCTTTGAGCGTGGCCGGATCGCGGGTCGCGCAGAGCACATCCCGGCGGATTGTCGCGAATCGCTCGGCGATCTGGCTCTGCCCGGTGATGAATCGCGCACGACACAAGGCCTGCGTTTCCCACAGCCAGGCGTGCTGCTTCTGGTACTGCTCGAACCCCTGCAGGCTGGACACGAGCAGGCCGCCCGCACCATCAGGCCGCAGGCGCGTATCGACTTCATACAGCACACCCGAAGGTGTGCGGATGCTGAGGATATGGATGATTTTCTGCGCCAGACGGGCAAAGAAGAGCTGATTGTCGATCGGTTTGCTGCCCGTCGTCATTGCAGACGTATCGGTGGAATCGTGCAGGAATACCACATCGAGATCGGAGCCGTAACCCAGTTCGATTCCGCCCAGTTTGCCGTAGGCGATGATGGCAAACCCCGGTGTGTACGCAACACCCTGTGCATCCACCGCGCGTGGTTCGCCGTGTCGCGCCACCATCTGCTGATAAGCCAGTTGCAGCACTTTTTCCAGCACCACTTCGGCAATCCAGGTCAGCTGATCGGAAACGCGCATGACCGGCAGAATGCCCATGACATCGGCCGCAGCCACCCGCAGCGTGGCCAGTTGCCGGAACCGTCGCAGTTCATCGAACTGGCGTTCTTCGTCATCGGGGAAACGCGCCAGAAAACCGGCAATTTCCTGTGACAGTTCCTGCACATTCGGTTGTCGGTACAGGTTGTCCGCATCGATCAGTTCATCCAGCAGAATCGGCTGCTGCCGCAAGAGTTCGGCAATCCATGGGCTGGCCGAACACAATTGCACCAGATGTTTGAGCGCCGCGGGCTGCTCGATCAGCAAGGCCAGATACACCGACCGACTCAACACCGCATCGACCAGGGCGAGTACCGCGCGCAGTGTTTCGGCGCTGGCGCCATTGGCAGCCACTTCCTGCAACACGCTCGGCATCAGAAGATCCAGACGATGGTGAACCGTATCGCTGATCAGCGGACGAAGATCACGCTTCCACGCCAACAAGGTATCAAGAATCGATTCAGGATCGTCGAACCCCTGCTTGCGCAACAGCCCCTCGGCCGCTTCCGGCGTCAGATTGTTCGACCAGATTTGCTGCATGGGCACCTCGTCTGCGTTGTCGTCGCGCCGGGTTTGCAGAATTTCGCCAAAATAGCGATGAATGCGTTGGCGATGCTGATCCAATGCCGCCATGAATTCTCCCCAGGAGGAATAGCCCATGGCCAAGGCCAGACGCGCCTGATCCAGATCATCCAGGGGCAGGGTTTGGGTTTGTCGGTCATGCATCATCTGCAGGCGATTTTCCGCACGGCGCAGAAAGTCATACCCGGCCAGCAACTCGTCGATGATCCCCGAGGGCAGCTCCTTGAGCCCGCGCAACACCTCCAGCGTTGCCAGGATGCTCCGGCTTTGCAGCTTGGGCTCGCGTCCACCACGCAAAAGCTGATACAACTGGCCGATAAATTCGATTTCTCGAATCCCGCCCGGCCCGAGTTTGATGTTGTCGTGCATGCCCCGACGGCTCATTTCCCGCTCGATGGCCTTTTTCATGTCGCGCAACTGGGCGAAGGCACCAAAATCCAGATATTTGCGATAGACGAAGGGCTTGAGCAGTGCCAGCAACCGCGCCCCCGCCGCCTGATCGCCCGCAATCACGCGCGCCTTGATGAGTGCGTAACGTTCCCACTCGCGCCCAAGCGTCGTGTAATAAAGCTCGGCGGCATCGAAACTCAACGCCAGCGCCCCTTCATCACCGTGCGGCCGCAGGCGCATATCCACACGGAAGACAAACCCGTCCTTCGTGACTTCATTCAGCGAACGGATCACCCGTTGGCCCAGCTTGATAAAGAACTCGCTGTTGGCAATGGGTTTGGGGCCGTCGGTTTCGCCTTCTTCCTCAAACAGGAAAATCAGGTCGATATCCGAAGAGTAGTTGAGCTCGTACCCGCCCAACTTACCCATGCCAAGCACCACCAAGTGCTGTTGCGCACCCTCGGCACTGCGGGGGGCACCATGACGCGCCACAAGGACGCGTTCATGCGCCGTCAGCGCCTGTTGCACGCACTGATCGGCCAGATCGGAGAGATCACGCAAGGTTTCCGTCGTCGGCGCAAGCCCGGCCACATCCCGCCAGGCGATGCGCAACATTTCGGCCCGGCGGATGTGGCGCAATCGACGGTCCAGATCCTCGATCGGGCTATCCGCCAATTGCCGCTCGATACGCTCGGCCAAGCCCGTCGGGCCATTCGCGTGGTTCACCTGTTCCAGCAGGAAAGGCCATATATCGGGCTGCTTCGTGATGTTTTCGACGACAAACGGGCTGACTTCGAGCAACACACGAAGCTGGGCGAGCTGACTGACGGAGGCGCCTGCATCACGGGCGGCGGATTCAATATGCGACCGCTTTTCGGGTTCGATCAGATTGATCATGGATGGGCTCTCAATAGAAACGGGGCGCGCCAGAAACGCGTGATCTCACCTGCTCGTGCCATAAGTCGTCCTGACCCTGGTTCAGGGGCAAAAAATGGATCAAAAAATCATGCTTCTCTGGGATCCACCAACTTATCCGATGCCATTTTCTGGATGTAGAACAGACGCATACCCTTGATCACATCTGTTGGACGAATGCCATCACGTATTTCCTCGACAATACCGTAGAACGATTGCGCGCCATCTGGTGCATTGTCGTCATACAACATCACTTCATCATTCGGCGTCAGTGATAGCAAACCGGCGACAGTGAGTGTTTGCCCGCCCTCGAAAGTAAGCACTGCCAGGCTGGGGGAACCGAACTCATTGAGTTTTTGCAGCAGGATCGGGCGCGCAACGAAAGCACCACGGCGATCAGGTACCTGATTTGCAATAAATTCAGCTACGTCTCCATGGCTCATAGAAGTCTTGTCTGAAGGAGGCGGAGTGTGAGTCATCTTCGTGAGGCCAGATTGGGAAATTCGTCTTCCAGACTATCCGATTTGAAGCTGAGGAGAAAGACCAGCATACGAATGCATGCGTCTGTCTCCTCGATTACACCATAGATCAGGGGCGAACCAGAATGTACCCGGCATCGACCAGATCGATGATTCGCACGATGCCCGCGGGCACCTTTTTCGCGACAGGGTTCAGTTTTGGTTCATAGCCGAGCCGTTCGGTCGCTTTTTCCAGTGAATTCATACAAGCCGAAAACCGTACGCCCTGCTGTGCCATGGATTCAATTCGTTTGGCATGTTCATTATTGGCAAAAAGCATCGAAATACCGGGTCCGAAGGCAACAACCTCAATATCGACATTGTCCCCATACGCTTTAAGCAGGTTGCTTACCACATTCAGCACCAAGGTTTGACGCTGCAAGTCACTATCGGTTTCCTGCAGAACAATATGATGGTTGGCAAGCGAATTACCGCCTACTGCCTCAATCGCCTTGGCATCCACCGGATGTGCCTGCACGGGCAGCGCGCCCAACAGGCCCATCATCAACAAAACGAACACGGACTGTAGCAATCTGATTTTTTTCATCTGAGTTTCCTTCTTTGTTTGGTGGTTTGTCTCATTCAAGCTCGGGCGGATAGGCCATCGTCGCAAAAGTCGCCGACGATGAACTTCTGCCTCTTTCTGGCTGCATTAGCCATAGCTATTTCGTGAGACGGCTACGAGTATAGAGCCTCTCCACACTATTGAAGCCACAGTAATTTATACCCCCCATCAAGCATACTTTGCTATTGACGCGCTTCTATATAGCGGCCATACTCAGAAAAATTCTGATTTTTCTGGCCGCTACTTCCTTGTAGCGTGGCCCGGATTATCGTTGTTCTCCCATGGCTTTATCCCTTTCAAACCACTGGAAAGGAATGCCGCAGAACGTTGTTAATCCCCCTACTTGCGTGACCATTTTCGTGCCTGAACGATAATCAATCGATTGATTTTTATTAATGACATTATTTAAACAGCTCCTCATTAATCCGAATGGACGGGATTTTGTGGTTGGCGATATTCATGGCAACTTGGCCCGGCTGGAAAAGGTACTCGATTACCATCAATTCAAGCCGGAGTCCGATCGACTGATCGCCGTGGGCGATTTAATTAATCGCGGAACCGATTCCCTGAATACGCTGCGCCTGTTGTCGGAGCCGTGGTTCTTTTCAGTGGCAGGCAACCACGAACGCATGATCAGCCATCATCGTCAGGCACTCACGCGCAGACAACTCACCGCGGATGAGCGGCGGAAAATGGCGTCGATCGGCGCACAATGGTTGCTGGATGCCTATGATTCTCTCAATGAAGATAAATGGGCCGATCTGATTACCGAAATCATGAATCTGATCAGCCAGATGCCGCTGATGATTCAGGTCGGCAATGGCCCCGATGCAGTTGGCGTTATCCATGCCGAACTGCCCGACTGGGACTGGTACCGCAGCGTCACGCGGCTGGAGCGGATCAAGAAAGTAAAATTCTGGGACCAACCCCGCGATGAGCCGAGCATCGAATCGATTCTTTGGGGGTCTTCGCAGATTGAATCACTCATGAACGGCGAACAGAACGATCGCCGCATCAGTGGTATCGCCTGGGTGATTCAGGGTCATAGTGTCCTAACCACACCCAAGCGCGCCGGCAACCGGCTATGGATTGACACCGGCGCTTACGAAAATCAGCCGTCACGTGGTTTGACGATTGCCGAACTCGGGTCGGTGCTCACGGTAACCACCCATTTCAGGGATTTGCGCATTCGCACGGAGCGATTCAATCTGACGCCACAACCCCGTTTCCATTCCGTTTTGATGAGCTAACCGCATTGAAAATGACACTGAACACCGAACTGAATGCCCTGACCACCCAAGAACTCGAACAGCTGATTCAGGCGATTGCTGCCGAATTGACCGAGCGCAGCGCCAAACCAGCCAAACCGCTGGATGAAGAAGAGATCGTGCAAGTGCTCTCTTTTGAACTCAAGCGACACCGCAAACAGAAGGACGAGGTGTTCAATCCTTTTGCGTGATGGCGGCGGGCGCGTCCGGTCCGGTCAATTCCTGATTCGTCAACTCCTGAGCAGTTAACTCTTGGGCCGTGAGTGGCCGGGTTTCCGTCGTCAACGGAGTCAGGCTCGGCAAATCTTCCTTATCGCTACGCACGGCACCGAGTTCTCGGAATTTGCGCGCCGTGGGTAGCACCCGCCCCTCGAGCGACCCCACCGACTGGTTGAACGCGCCCACGGCCTGATCCAGATGTTTCCCCACTTTCTGCCAATGCTGGGCCAGTGTGCCCATGCGCTCGTACAGGTCGCGCCCCAGTTCAGCCATTTCCTGCGCATTTTTCGCCAGCGCTTCCTGCCGCCAACCGTAGGACACGGCCTTCAGGAGCGCGATCAAGGTGGTCGGGCTCGCGGGAATCACCCGTTTCTCCGCGCCGAACTCGATCAGCGTCGGGTCCTGCATCAGGGCGGCGGAGAAAAACACCTCGCCCGGCACAAACAGCACCACAAACTCCGGCGTGGGGCTGAACTGATCGAAGTATTCCTTTTTGCTCAGCTGACTGATGTGGGTGCGCACCTGACGGGCGTGATCCTGCAATGCGGCGGCACGCGCCTCATCCGAGGGAGCTTCCATCGCCTGCAAATAGGCATTCAGCGGAGCCTTCGCATCCACCACGACCTGACGCCCGCCCGGCAGGTGCACGATCATGTCGGGCCGCAAACGGCCCGCGGTATCGGATTGGCTGACCTGTTCCTCGAAATCACAGTGTTCCAGCATGCCGGCCAGCTCGACCACCCGCTTGAGCTGAACCTCGCCCCAGCGCCCGCGCGTCTGCGGTTGGCGCAAGGCCCGGACGAGATCGGCGGTTTCGCGGTGCAGTTTGGGCAGGTGGATTTGCAGTAAATCGGTGATCTGCTGGTTCATCGCGCCATAGGCATTGGTGCGCGCCTGCTCCAGCGAATTGAGCTTCACATCGAATTGCTCCAGTCGTTCGCGGATGGGCTGGGTCAACTGAACGATCGCTTCCTGGCGTTTGCTCAAATCTTGCGCGGCGCCAGCCTGAAAACGGGAAAGATTCTCCTCGGCCAGCTTCAGGAAGGATTCGTTATTGGCACGCAGTGCATCGGCGGAAAGTGCCTGAAAGGCCTGCTGCAACTGGACTTGGGCCTGATCGATCAGGGCCAGCTTCTCTGCCGCGGCACGGCGCTCCTGAGCCAATCGCTCCTGCAACTCGGCCTGCTCGGTAGCCTGGGTTTGCACTTGTCGTAACAGCTCGCCGATCCGTTGCTCGGATTGCTGGCGTTCGTTTGCCCGCTCGGCCAGCACGCCGGACAATTGTTCGCTCAGCGCGCTCAACGTCGCCTGAGTACGTGCCAGTTCGGTCGAGGCCGCCGCCAGATCACGCTGTGCTTGCCGGGCTGCCAGTTCCTGTTCGGTGGCCTCGTGCCGGGACTCGGCCAAAGCCACGTTCAAGCGATCGATTTCTTCCGCGGCCGATTGGCGATTCTGCCTGGCCCGCTGCGCCAAGACCAGCCAAACAAAAAGCAATGCGACCAAAAGCAATGCCGTCGAAGCCAGCCCCGCCCAGGCCCAAACTGGCGGCAAACTGGGCAATTGCGCGAAGAATGAACTCATGAATGACCCCGGTCCTTTTGGCGACTAAAAGCGATGCGCATCGGACTCATGCGGCGGTCAGTGACGGAAATGACGTATGCCGGTAAATACCATGGCAATACCGTGTTCGTTGGCCGCGTCGATCACTTCCTGATCGCGCATCGATCCGCCCGGCTGAATCACCGCACGTATGCCAACGGCCGCCGCCGCGTCAATCCCGTCACGGAACGGGAAGAAGGCATCGGAGGCCATCACGGAACCGGCGACCGGCAGGCCGGCATCTTCGGCCTTGATTGCCGCAATACGGGCGGAATACACGCGGCTCATCTGACCGGCACCCACGCCGATCGTCTGCTCGCCACTGGCGTAAATGATGGCATTGGATTTCACGAACTGGGCGACCTGCCAGGCAAAGAGCAGATCACGCAATTCCTCAGGGGTCGGCTGACGCTTGGAGACAACCGTCAGATCCCGCGCCGTGATCCGCGCCGCGTCGTTGTCCTGCACCAACAGGCCACCATGCACGCGCTTGAAATCCAGCCGGGCCGGGCTGACTGATGGCCATTGGCCGACAGTCAGCACCCGTACATTGGGTTTGGCGGCGAACTCGGTTTGCGCTTCCGGTGAAACTTCCGGTGCGATGACCACTTCGACGAACTGCCGCTCGACGATGGTGCGCGCGGTGTGACCGTCCAAAGGGCGGTTGAAGGCAATGATGCCGCCGAAGGCGGAGGTCGGGTCGGTCGCATAGGCGCGGTCGTAGGCCACGGTCAGGTCTTCCGCCACGGCCACGCCGCAGGGGTTCGCGTGCTTGACGATCACACAGGCCGGTTCGGCAAACTGCTTCACGCATTCAAGCGCCGCGTCGGAGTCGGCAATATTGTTGTACGACAATGCCTTACCCTGAATCATGTGCGCGGCGGCGATGCTGCCGACCGGTGGCGTATGTTCCACGTAAAACGCCGCTTCCTGATGCGGGTTTTCGCCGTAACGCAAATCCTGCGCTTTGTTCAATTGCAGGTTGAAGGTCGGCGCGAAGGCATTGCCGCTGACCATCTTGCCGAAATAGTCGGCGATCATGCCGTCGTAATGCGCGGTGTGTTCAAAGGCGCGCACGGCCAACTCGAAGCGGGTCTGCGCCTCGATTCCGCCCGCCTCGATTTCGCCCAGCACGCGATTGTAATCGGCCGGATCGACGATAATCGCGACATCTTGATGATTTTTCGCCGCCGCACGCACCATGGCCGGGCCACCGATGTCGATGTTTTCCACGGCATCATCGAATGAGCAGTTCGGCTTGGCGACGGTTTCGGCGAACGGGTAGAGATTCACCACCACGATGTCGATCGGCTCGATGCCATGCTCGGCCATCACGGCATCGTCCACACCGCGACGAGCCAGAATGCCGCCATGAATCTTCGGATTCAGTGTCTTGACTCGTCCCGCCATCATTTCGGGGAAACCGGTCACATCGGCCACCTCGGTCACGGGCAGGCCCGCCTCGCGCAACATGCTGGCCGTGCCGCCGGTTGAAATCAGCGCCACGCCATGTTTGTTCAGGCGCTCGGCAAATGCCAGCAGGCCGGTTTTGTCCGAAACGCTCAACAAGGCGCGGCGAGGAGTGGTGCGGTTATTTTTCATGAGGCGGGGTCCTGAATTTCGGCTGATTCGCTGATTGATGAAAATGAAGTGGGCGGCATTTTACACCAGCCCACGCATTCCCCCCATTCAATAAAGAACCTTTGAATAATTCAGAGGTTCTGCGCGGCACAAGGATGTGCCGCCATTTTCAATCACTTATGTGATTGAAAATGAAGCAAAGCAAAAGTCACGGCGTTATATTGGGCACGATCTGGCCAAACAGGGCGCTGTAGTCTTCATCGGCATGGCCTGCGGCCACACCATCGGCCAATATCCGCGCAAGGCCATCGAGCATCCGCGCGTCGATCTGCCGGGTTCCGGCCACCTCGGTGAACAGGCGGATATCCTTGAGCAGGTGCTTGAGCGGGAAATTCGCGGCGGCAAAATCGCGGGTTCTCATTCGATCCAGTTTTTTATCAAATGTGGGTGCGTACAAGGCGCTTTCCCGCAGTGTGGACATGAACGCATCGACATCAACGCCCTCGCGCTCGACCAACCCAAGGCTCATGGAGAAGGCCGCGGTCAGCGATCCGATGAGCTGGTTCATCGCCAACTTGACGGCTGCCCCCTGGCCTATGCCGCCGAAATGCGTGGGCTTGCCGAGCGCCTGGAGCACCGGATCGGCCACAGCCACATCGGCCGGATCGCCTCCAATCAGAATTTGCAACGTGCCGGTCTCGGCCTGAGGCGTGGAACCCAGAACGGGGGACTCCAGATAATGACCGCCGAGCTGCTTGATGGATTCGGCCAGCGCGCGGGATTGTTCGGGGCCGATGGTCGCGCCGTTGATGATGAGCTTGTTCTTGAACAGGTCCCAGGGGTTTTCCGCCAGCAACACCGATTCGCAGGCGGCAAAATCCGCCAGCATGACCCACACGATATCGGAGGGTTCCACCGCCGCGGCGACTGATTCGCTCATCGTCACCCCGGTCGGCGGCACAGAGAGGGGACTGCGGTTGTATCCGCGTACCGTCATGCCTGCCTTGACCAGTCGTTCGGCGATCGCCCGCCCCATCAAACCCAGACCCAATACGGCAATATTCATAGCAACCCCCCATTCAAAACCGGGTAACAACCCATACAATACGAACCATGATGATGCCTGAAAGCGTCAAGTCAAAAAAATCAACAGAACAAGATTACCCGGAGGGCATACATGTGAAGCGCACAGAATCAAACTGGCCCCTGTGGCTCAATTCTGCGCGCCGGCGGCCCAGCCAGACCAGTCCCGCCCTGTTTCACACCGAAACCCGTGCCGAAATCGAACGAGACTATGACCGCGTGCTGTTTTCCACGCCGGTGCGGCGCATGGCGGACAAGACGCAGGTCTTCCCGCTGGATCATTCCGATAGCGTCCGCACCCGGCTGACGCATTCGCACGAGGTCGCCAATCTCGCCCGTTCTGTGGGGCTGGATCTGGTGTTCAACCGCAATCTGGCTGCCGGCTTGCCGCAAGCGCTGCGCGATGTGCCTGCGCTGCTTGCAACCATCGGACTAGCGCATGATTTGGGGAACCCGCCCTTCGGTCATCAGGGCGAGGAAGCCATTGCTCGCTGGTTCGCCCGACATGAAGCAACAGTGCTTGATCCGCAAACAGGCTTGAGCGAAGCCATGCGGCAGGACTTTTTGCGCTTTGAAGGCAATGCGCAAACCCTGCGGCTACTCACCAAACTGCAACTTATCAACGATGATTACGGCCTGAACCTGACCATGGCGACCCTTGCCGCCTTGATCAAATACCCCGTGGGCAGCGACGAGATAGACAAAAACTTCGTCGTGCGCAAAAAGCACGGATTTTTTCAATCGGAACAGGCGCTGGTGGCTGAGGTGCAGTCACATTGCGGTCTGTCCGACGGGCAGCGCCACCCGCTGACCTGGATTCTCGAAGCCTGCGACGACATTGCCTATTCGGTGCTGGACGCCGAGGACGCGGTGAAAAAGGGCCTGCTCTCGTTTTCCGACATCATCGCCTTTATGCGCCATGCCGCCGATGGCGACCCGGTGGTGACTCGTGTCTGCGATGCCGCACAGGAGGAGCATCGGCGTTATCGCCAGACCGATCTCTCGCCCGCGGAGCTGAACGACATTTCCATGCAGACCTTCCGCATCCGTGCCATCGGCGCACTCATGCAGGCCGTCGCCGATACGTTTCTGGCCCAGTTGCCCGCCATGAGTGCGGGCACATTCAATCAGGAACTGATCGCCGCTTCACCGGCCCATGCGCTACTGCGTACGCTTAAGGCCTGCAACTGGCAACATGCCTACCGCCACAAGACCGTGTTGAAAGTCGAGCTGACCGGATTTGAAGTCATCCATGGCCTGATGGACGCCTTCTGGTATGCGATTACCGATCGGGTCGATCCGCTCGATCCCGCCAGCGCACGGTGCACGCCGTTGGCGAGTTATCTGTACCAGTTGATTTCGGAAAATTACCGCCGCGTATTCGAATCATCGAACAATCCCATGCCCCTGCGTTACCGCGAAGCCCAGTTACTCACCGATATGGTTTCCGGCATGACCGATAGTTTTGCCGTACGCTCCTGGCAGCAAATTCAGGAAGCAGGGTTCAGACCAAACGTTCCTTAGGGAACCCCTGCACGAATCCATCCATGGCTTCGTGCAGGCACGCACAAGCCGGTACACGCCCGTCTTGTGCTCCGCATTCAATGACTTGCGTCATTGTACGGCAGGGCATCACTGCCCTGCACGGGAAGCTCTGCATTTGTGCAGAGCTTCCCTTACTGAAATCCACCGTCCACTCATCAGGAGTCTGATGTTGAGCAAATCAACCACACCCGAACAAAGCCATTTCTTTGCCTACCTTGCCCGCATGAAGTACATCACGCGCTGGGGATTGATGCGCAACACGCGTACCGAAAATATTCAGGAACACAGCCTGCAAGTGGCGATGATCGCGCACGCGCTGGCCGTGATTGGCAACGAACTGTACGGCGAGACCAACGACATCGGTCGCATCGTGACCGTGGCGCTCTACCATGATGCTTCCGAAATCATCACCGGCGACCTGCCCACGCCGGTCAAATACTTCCGGCAGGATATTCTCGATTCGTACAAGGCGCTCGAAGCCCACGCCGAGCGCAAGCTCACCGGCCTGTTGCCCGAACGCCTGCGCGCGGCGTTCGCGTCCACCATCGAAAGCGAGCGAATTGAGCCGGAAGTCGCGCGGGTCGTCAAAGCAGCCGATTCGATGTCGGCTTATCTCAAATGTCTGGAAGAAGGCTTTGCGGGGAACCAGGAGTTCAAGAAGGCCGAAAGCTACCTGCTAGCCAAGCTCGAAGAGATGCAGGAAACCATGCCTGCAGTCAGGTACTTTTGCACACATTTCGTCGAAGGATTTGCCCTGACGCTGGATGATTTAAGTCACGATTAATGGTCAGAAAAGCTCAGAAATCGGCACGGCGACGACGTGCCTGATTGAACGCCATGGCGCCGCGCAGATAGTGAATAGCCGCCGCTACAATCAATCCGCCCATCGACAGCAGAAACAGGCTCGCCTGCACATAGCCGAGCATCGCGATTGCCGCGCCGATCAGCCCCGTGTGTTGACCCAGCACGCGCGCCACCCGCGTTTCGGCGACACCCAGCGCCGACAAGGCACCCAATTCCAGAGCCAGTATAGCGACCACGATCATCAGGGCACTCGCATAGGCCGGGAACAGTACCGACAGACCGCTCAGCAGCACGGCGAGTGCCAAAACGGCCAGCCCGAACCGCTTTTGATTTCGCCCCGGGCTGGATTGCGGCAGGTAATCGTTCAGCCGAAGCCAGAGCATGAGCCCCGCGGCGAACGTCCAGACCCCGATGAACTCGCTGGACACCGAAACCAGCCGGATATCCCAGGTAAAGGCATCGCGATCCATGTCGAACCAACCCGTCAGCCCCAGCAGGGCGACGGTCAAGCCGGTTCCGATGGTGATCAGCGACAGGCCGCTCAGAATGCCCTCCCGTATCGTGCGTTGCGGCGAAGAACCCCGCGCGGCCCGATAACGAGAAGACAAGGGGGCGGCGACGATGCCCAGCAACACCATCACAATGGCCAGCAATACATTGCTGCCGTCGGACGTCCAGAGCACCGATACCAACATCAGCAACAACGCTGCAAACAACAGCCCGATGGCGGGTTTGTGCCGCGCGGTATTTCCGCTCTGTTCGCCCTTTTCGCTATTGAGTCCGTACAACGCCGCCAGAATCAGCGCCAGCGCGAACCAACCGACCAGATCGATCTGCAGGCCGACGCTCATGCTGATTTATCCTCACGGTGGTCCGAACCCGGCACCGATCCGCTGGCCTGACGTGTCGAGCAGATTTCCCGCCACAGCAGAGAGAACGCGGTGGTGGCGGCTTGCGCGGAGAAAAAGACGGCGAGCGACGTGAGGATCAAGTCGGGTACCGATACGGCATTGACCAGCGCACTGGCCGCAGCCACTACGATGAACCCCGACAAAGTCGCCGCCATCAACAGGCCGCGGCCACGACGCCGTGCATCGCCGCGCAGAAAGCCGCTCAACCCCAATGCTACCGCGAGTAACACCGTATAGGCTGCGATCACCGGGTCCATGTTGTCTCCTGGCAGCGCGGAAAAGCGCCACTGATCAATCGTTATGCCTTGCTTTTATTCCGGGCTTTTATTCCAGGCCTTCGAGGTAGGTTTTTGCATCCAGCGCCGCCATGCAGCCGGTGCCCGCCGAGGTAATCGCCTGACGGTACACGTGATCCATGACATCGCCCGCAGCAAAAACGCCGGGCACCGACGTGGCCGTCGCATTGCCCTGTGTGCCGCTTTTGACCTGAATATAGCCGCCGGCCAGTTCGAGCTGGCCTTCGAAAATCCCGGTATTCGGCGCATGTCCGATGGCAATGAACACGCCGGTGAGCGCAAGATCGCTTGTCTTTTCGGTTTGCACCTGCTTGATGCGCAAACCGGTCACGCCGGTGTTATCGCCCAAGACTTCCTCGACGGCACTGTGCCAGTGGATTTCAACCTTGCCTTCATCGACTTTTTTCATCAAACGGTCGATCAGAATGTTTTCGGCCTTGAATTTGTCGCGGCGATGGATCACGTGCACTTTGGATGCAATGTTAGCCAAATACAGTGCTTCCTCAACCGCCGTGTTGCCGCCACCGACCACGGCCACGGTCTGATTGCGATAGAAAAAACCGTCACAGGTCGCGCAAGCCGAAACGCCCTTGCCTTTGAATTTGGATTCGGACTCCAACCCCAGATACTTCGCACTCGCTCCGGTGGCAATGATCAGCGCATCGCAGGTATAGGTGCCCGAATCGCCTTTGAGCGTGAAGGGCCGCTTCTTGAGATCGGTGCTCTGGATGTGATCGAAGATGATTTCGGTATCGAATTTTTCGGCATGCGCCTTCATTCGATCCATCAGCGCCGGGCCGGTCAAGTCACCCGGATCGCCGGGCCAGTTTTCGATTTCGGTCGTTGTGGTGAGTTGCCCGCCCATTTCCATGCCGGTGATCAACACGGGATTCAAATTGGCACGAGCGGCGTAGACCGCCGCCGCATAGCCGGCCGGGCCCGACCCCAGAATCAGCAAACGGGCATGGCGGGTATTGGTTTCAGACATGATCGACTCCTCATCAACATCACAAAAGGCGCAAATGCGCTTAAAACTTGCCTACAATCATACGTTGCAAAATCAAAGGCCGCCACGCGCGGTCTCAACATTCAACATTCAACATTCAACATTCAAGACTCGATCTAAGGACAGCGGTATGACATATCAAGGTGAACCCCATTACGCCCACGGTAGCGCCGAGCGGATGGGCGTGCTGTTACTCAACCTCGGCACACCGGACGAACCGACCACGCCCGCGCTGCGCCGCTACCTGAAGCAATTCTTATCCGATCCGCGGGTCATCGAGTTGCCCAAACTCCTGTGGTGGCCGATTCTGAACCTGATCATCCTGAATACTCGCCCGAAAAAGTCAGCCGCCGCTTATCGGGAAGTGTGGGATCACTACGAGGACGGGTCGCCTTTACTCACCATTTCCCGACAGCAGCAACGCGGCTTGCAGGAGCGCTTGTCGCAGCAGATGGCAGGCCCCGTCTCGGTTGCTCTGGGCATGCGCTACGGCAATCCTTCGGTCGCCACTGCACTGGCCGAGCTGCGCAATGCCGGTGCACGTCGGATATTGGTTTTGCCCATGTACCCGCAATACGCCGCCGCCACGACCGCTTCAACCTTCGATGCCGTTTTCGATGAACTGAAAACCTGGCGCTGGGTGCCTGAGCTGCGCTTCGTGAATCATTATCATCGCGAACCGGCCTACCTCGATGCACTGGCCGCCAGCGTTCGTGAACATTTTGCCGAACACGGTCAGCCACAAAAGTTGGTCATGAGCTTTCATGGGGTGCCCAAGCGCTATCTTCTGGCGGGCGACCCCTATCACTGCGAATGCCACGTGACCGGCCGGCTGTTGGCCGATCGTTTGGGTCTGACACCGGATCAATACATGGTGACGTTCCAATCCCGCTTTGGTCGTGAGGAATGGCTCAAACCTTACACTGACGAGACACTAAAAGGATTACCCGCCAAAGGCATCAAGCACATTGCTGTCATCTGCCCCGGATTTTCCGCCGATTGCCTGGAAACCATCGAAGAGATCGGTCAGGAAAACCGCGAATACTTCATGGAAGCGGGTGGCGAAACCTACCACTACATTCCTGCCTTAAACGATCGAGACGATCATCTCGATGCCCTGACGCATTTGATTCGTCGCCACACCCAAGGCTGGATCGAGCATAGCGGCTTCGATGCCGAGGCCGACGCACAGGAACGTGATCGGGTACGCGCCAACGCCCTCGCCATGGGCGCCGAACGATGAGTGTTGCGTCCGGCAAGCCCATTGCGATTGGCGTGCTGATCATTGGCGACGAAATCCTCTCCGGCCGCCGCAAAGACACGCATCTGGCCGCCGTCATCGAGCGGCTGGCACCGTGCGGCCGTCAACCCGATTGGGCGCAGATGATCGGCGACGACGCGGATCGCATCGAAAGCACCCTGCGTGAAAGCCGACAGGCGGGCGGCATCGTCTTCTGTTTCGGCGGTATCGGTGCCACGCCGGACGATCTCACCCGCGCCAGTGCCGCCCGAGCATTCGAGCGGCCACTCACGCGCCATCCCGAAGCCGAGCGCCGCATCATTGCCCAGTTCGGTGAAGCGGCCTTCCCGCATCGCGTGCACATGGCGGATTTCCCGGATCAGGTCGATCTGATCCCGAACCCCGTCAATAACGTGGCCGGTTTTTATCTGGAAAACCATTTTTTCATGCCCGGCTTTCCACAAATGGCTCACCCGATGCTCGACTGGATTCTGGCCCATCCGCTGGCTTCACTCGGCACGCTGGATTATCGCGAACAGTCGCTCTGGACCATCGGCGTATCGGAAAATGATCTCTTACCCACCATGACCGGGCTCTGCGCCGAATTCCCCGATCTCAAATTTTTCAGCCTGCCGATCGGGCAGGGCGAACGACGCCTGATCGAGCTTGGCTTCAAGGGCGAGTCCGCCCGCGTGACACTGGCCATGGAGGCCCTGCAACATCAACTTGAGGCGCGTGGCGTGCCCTACCAGCACAAAAGGCCAGATTGATCTTGCCCGACAGATTTTGATCAGCACCGCTATTTTGAGGAACAGACCCATGCTATTAGTCACGTTCGAAAAAGATCAGGATCACCGCGTTGGTCTACTCGACCGTAATACGGGATGGGTGCTGGATTTAAGCCAGGCTGCGCCCGATCTGCCGCGCAACATGACCGATTTCATCGCAGCGGGTAGCGAGGCGCTCGTGGCGGCGCGGCGGGCAATGGAAGCGAACGATTCGGCGCGTATTGCACCCGATGAGGTTTGTCTGTTGGCCCCCATACCTCGACCGCGACGCAACATTTTCTGCATCGGCAAGAATTATCGGGATCATCTCAATGAGATCAAATCCTTATCAGCAGGCGGATCGGCAGAGCCCGAATACCCCATCGTGTTCACCAAGGCACCATCGACGGTTATCGGCCAGGGGCAGGCGATCCCCTCTTTTCTCGACCCGACCGGCACAACGGATTACGAAGGAGAATTGGCTGTTGTGATCGGCAAGGGTGGGCGGGGTATTTCTCGCACAGAGGCTATGGATCATGTATACGGCTACACCGTGCTCAACGATGTTACCTCGCGGGCCTTGCAGCAACGCCATGCGCAATGGTTTCTCGGCAAGAGCCTCGATGGTTTCTGCCCGATGGGGCCAGCCATCCTCACTGCCGACGCCGTACCCGATGTGGCGCGCCTGCGTGTGCAGACGTGGGTTAATGGCGAACTGCGTCAGGATGGTTGTGTGGGCGATTTGATCTTCGACATCCCAAGTTTGATCGAAACACTGTCCGCAGGCATCACCCTCGAACCGGGCGACATCATCGCCACGGGAACACCAGCCGGTGTGGGCGCTGGTTTTTCACCACCGAAATTCCTGAAACCCGGCGACATCGTGACGACGTGTATCGAGCCGATTGGCAGGCTGGAAAATCCCGTCGGATAATTGCCCAATAAAACTGGTTCTACCAGCAGATTGTCCTCTGCCATGCAGCAAACACCGACAACCTCGTGACTGTGTTCCCAAGGGTGAATAAGCACGGGTTGCACAAGCCATAAATGCGTTGCAGAATCGGGGCAACACTGCCTTTACGTCTTGATTACGGAAGGATAAGCCCATGTCGAAGTCAGCAACGCAAGCGGTTATTTTCGATATCGGCGGCGTACTGCTCGATGGCAATACGCCGATGCCCGGCGCGGTAGCGGCACTCGCCCGCTTACGCGAGGCCGACATTCCTTTCCTGCTTTTGACCAACACCACGCGTCGCAGTCATGCGGATTTGCTTGCCAATCTGCACGAGGCGGGGCTGAACGTGTCGGCGCAGCAATTGCTCACGCCCGCACGTGCCGCCGCCGAATGGCTGCAATCCCACCAGACGCATGGCGTTTTGCTGATTCACCCCGGATTACTACCGGATTTTGCCGGGGTCGATACCACGCTGATCGGGCAGAAAACGGACACCACCGCCCCCCGAGCCGTCATCATCGGCGACGCAGGCGAAGGCTTTAACTACACCACACTCAACGCCGCCTTTCGGGAACTCATGGCCGGAGCCACGCTGATATCGCTGTCCGACAGTCGCTATTTTCGTGAAGCCGACGGCCTGTCACTCGATGCCGGTCCCTTCGTTCGGTTGCTGGAAAACGCGGCGTGCGTCACCGCCATCACCATGGGCAAACCGGGCGCGTCTTTCTTCCGGCAGGCCATAGCCGCACTCGGCTTTTGCGCAGAAAACATCACCCTGATCGGTGACGATGTGCACAGCGATATTCAGGGCGCCCACGCCGTCGGCATGCAGACGATTCTCGTTCAAACCGGCAAGTACCAGGCCGGTGATGAAGAACAAGCCCCGGAAACCACCGTGCTCGCCAAGGATGTTCTGGCGAGCGTGCATTTACTGCACAGGCGCTGAAAACATTAGTTCGCGCGCGTCACCTTGCCGGTTTGCGGTTCGAAAACAAAACGTTGGTGGCTGAACGACTGCGCCAGTTTAGCGGCATCGCCTGTTAGATTCTGACTGACGGCAGTTTGATCGATCAGCAGATAATCGACCTGGGTTTGTGCCGCATTCACGCGGAAAACCATAATCCCGTGGTGGGATGTATCGGCAAATACAATCGGCTCATCGGCAGGCGCGGACGCCTGAAGGGTTTGATCAAGCCCCAGTACCAAGGCTTGATTGGCCGCCGCTTTTTGCGTTGCATCCAGTCCCGGCAGGCCGGCAATCGCCGATTCCACGAAATTGTTGAACGTACCCGAGCTGATAGCAGGGCCGGTAAAATCTACCACCGGCATCGTACTGGTTTGATGCTGGGTGACGAAACTGGCGTGAATATCGCCGGAAGCCAGAAATGCGCCCGGTCGATTCGCCAAGGTTTCCAAGAAAGCCTGCTTGCCTTGCGGAAACCCATCCCATTGATCCACATTGGGCTTGAACACTGTCTGGTAATCGGCAGGCAGGCTGGTGGCCGAGCGCAAATCCCAGCGCAAGGGCGCGGTTGAAACTGTGCTGATCACGTTGATGAATGTGGCATCCGATGCCAGGGCATTCGCCAAAAACTGGCGTTGTGTTGCTCCCAGCGGGTCTTGTTTGTATTGACCGGTTGCCTGCATATATTGGGCATACAGATCAAAGGTCGGCTGCACGACGGCATAGCGCGCACCGAGCTCCGAGAAGAACGACTGCTTGCCGATATGCAGGTAGGCGATGCCGCGCGGCAAGGCATCGTATGTGGTCGAATCTATGATCGGCAGCGTGCTCGCCCCCGGAATTTGACCCGCGGCAACGGCGGCATTGAATAGGGCAATGAGCTGATTGAACACAAAAGCGGAGACCAGGCCGGTGAGATCGTCGGTTGCCTTTGTTTGCGCATCACCTGCGTAACCCGCCTGAAGGTATCCTTGCGCCAAAACCGGAATCAGGGCCGGAAGATAACCGCTCCAAGGTGCGGTGGTCGTGTCTACATAAGGTCCAAAGTTTGCCTTGACGGCATTGTAACCGGCTTGCCCCAAGATGCTCATAAGCACCGGCTCGCTCATCACCACCTTGCCGGGAAAGCCGTCTTCGGGGATGAGGTGATCGGGGCGATAGCTGCGGTAATCGAGCAGCACGGCTTCTAAATTCTGCCCAAAGCGTAAGCGGCGATACAGCACATTATTCGGCCAAAGCGTGGCCGGATCCTTGTGGAGCGCGCCGCTGACGATAGCAGGGTCATCCACCGGCATGAACTCGTAATACACCTGTTCGGCACGATCACGCCGTGGTGGGTTGTACTCATCTTCCCGGCCATTGAAATACGTGGCGGTCGCGCCCCAGCAATCGTCGGAATATTCGTGGTCATCCCAGATGCCGATCATCGGGTAACGCTCATGCACCTGCTGCAAGATCGGGTCGCTGCGGTACGTTTTGTACAAATCGCGGTAATTCGACACGCTGGACGCAGCATAGTAAGGCGCGGTCGCATCGCCTAATTGAATAGCGCCTGCCGTGTCGGTAAAGGTGATGCTGCGCGGACTGCCCACCGTTTGAAACGAGGGATCGCCCGTGGTCTCGTAGATGTAATCGCCGATTTGCAGGATGAAATCCAAATCCGGCTCGGTTTGCAGCAGGTAGGCCCACACGTTGTAATATCGGCCGATGTAATCCTGGCACGAGGTGACGGCGTAACTGACCGGCACGTTGGCCGCCGGATCCGGCGCGGTTTTGGTTCGCCCGGTACGTGAGCTGGCCCATGTCTGGTTGCCGGTGGCTACCAGAAAACGGTAGTAATACGTCGTTCCGGGCTTCAGACCGGCCACTTTCAAACGCAGGCAGTGATCATGCGCGGCGGCAACGGGCAAGGCGGATTCATCGACGATCAGATTGGAAAAATCATCCCGGCTGCTGACCTGAACGCGCAACTGTCCATCGGTTTGCGGGTCGAGCTTACCCAAACGCGTCCAGAGAATGACTGAGTTTGCGGACGGATCACCTGATGCTACTGATTGCGGGAAATAGCTGGTGTCAGTCGAGATTTTTTCTGCCCCACTACCACTGCCACCACAAGCCGCCAATGCGCCAGCTGAGGCCGTCAGCACAATCAACTTAAGAAACTGGCGGCGGCTACTGGAATGAGCCAGAGCGGGTGATGGCGTGGTTGTGTTCATTTTTGCACTTCCTGATTGATGGCAATGACAAGTCCTTGGCAAAGGGGGCCACGCGACATGGATACTTTTTCGGGTGTTCCCTTTGCGCGAGCTGCCAAGCGTGAAGAAGCACACTAACGGCTGCGTATGAAGTTTTTATGATCCGGGCAAACATAGCGAAGTGCTGAACTATTCTTCGGGTTTGGTATCAGAAACATCATGCAACCGGTTGCTGCGCCGTTTTGTCGGTGCGGGCCGAGCTGGTTGCGATTCCAGAATCTATCGTTGTTTTATTCAGCAGAGGTAACGTATGCGAACCCAGATTCTTGTTGATGCTATTCGTGCTGGCTTGCCGCGTCGTGGACGCCTGTTGGTCGCCGCCGCGTTGATTGCGGCTCCGCTGATGGCGATGACACCGGCCATCAGTTTTGCCGACACCGGCGTCCCCGACTACGTGCAACTGGTCAAGCAGTCCAGCCCGTGGGTGGTCAATATCAGCAGTGTGAGCAAACCCAAGGTGCAAGATGCCTTTGACAACGGCAATATGCCGATCTTCCCACCGGGGCCCGCCGGCGATATGTTCCGGCATTTTTTCCAGGAACAAATGCCGCAAATGAAGCGCGAACCGATTCGCTCTCTGGGTTCGGGCTTCATTATTTCTGCCGATGGCTACATTCTTACGAACGCGCATGTCGTCGATGGCGCGGATAAAATCACGGTTCGCCTGCCCGATCAGCAAACTTACAAGGCCAAAGTCATCGGCAAAGACAAGCGCACCGACATCGCCTTGCTGAAAATCGATGCGAAAAACCTGCCCGTCGCCCCCATCGGCGACTCGGATAACATCCAGGTGGGCGAATGGGTTCTTGCCATTGGTGAGCCTTTCGGACTCGATCACACCGCAACGCACGGTATTGTTTCCGCGATTGGGCGTGACTTGCCCGATGAGAGTTACGTGCCTTTCATTCAAACCGATGCGCCCGTCAATCCGGGCAACTCGGGCGGTCCGCTGATCAATGCAAACGGCAAGGTCATCGGCATCAATTCCCAGATTTACACCAAATCCGGCGGATTTATGGGGATCTCGTTCGCGATTCCGATCAATGTCGCCATGAACGTGGTCGATCAGATCAAGTCTACCGGCCATGTGACCCGAGGCTATTTGGGCGTTTTGATTCAGCCGGTTACCTATGAACTGGCCCAATCGTTCGGTCTGGACAGCACCAAGGGCGCGTTGGTGGCCAAGGTAGAGCCCAATACGCCGGCAGCCAAGGCCGGATTGAAGTCGGGCGATATTATCCTCAAATTCAACGGCAAGGAGATCAAACACTCCGGCGAATTACCGATCATGGTTGGCATGTCGCCCATCGGGAAGCCTGCCACTTTGACGGTATTGCGAGACGGCAAACAGATGCAGCTTGATGTCACTGTCGAGAAGCTCGACAAGAAGGCGCTCGAAGCCGAATCGGGCACCAGCGAAGCAATCGAAAAAATGGGGCTTCAGGTCAGCGAACTCTCCGCTGATGAATTGCAGCAGATGAATATCAAATATGGCGTAAAAGTGACAGGCGTCAAAAATGACTCACCGTTCGCCTCGATCATTGCACCCGGCGATATTCTGCTGGAAGTCAACCGGATGCCGATGAAGTCCGCAGCTGATCTGAAAAAAGCGCTCGACAGCGCACCAAAAGATCGGCCGATTGCCATCCGGCTGTTGCGAGATGGTCAACCGCTATTCATGGCAGTTCAACTCGGCACCCAGTAAGTCGACAATCCCTGCCTCTGAATGGATTCAGAGGCGATGCGGCACGCTCCTGTGCCGCCATTTTCCCATGCCGAACGCTCTGTTCGCCATCGGAAAATGGCTCGAAAAAACCCAATCCGGGATTACCCAAACCCAAGAAAAACTAAAGTCCGGGCCCTCGTCAGGACAAGCCATTGCCACTATATGGATTGATTATCAATTTTTTTGAATGACATGGTGAACTTTGAGCCTGGCGCATCATCTTAAGTACTGGCTCCTCAAGGAAGAACCATTGCCCCGAATGATCCGGGGCTTTTTTTTTGCCCGTTTTATCAACGCCACGCTGTTAAACTCCACCACAATTCATACAGGAATCGGGGCTTTCATGCGGGTCATTACATTCAACGCCAATGGCATTCGCTCTGCGGCACGCAAGGGATTTTTCGACTGGTTGAGCAAACAGGATGCCGATTTTGTCTGCATCCAGGAAACCAAGGCACAAACCGACCAACTCACCGCAGCCGAATTCTGCCCCGCGGGCTACACCTGCCAGTACGTTTGCGCCGAGAAGAAGGGGTACAGCGGTGTTGCCATTTACGCGCGTCGTCCGCCCGAGGTCATCATCACTCAACTGGGCCTGCCCGAATTCGATGCGGAGGGCCGTTACTGCGCCTTCGAATATTCGGATCTGATGGTGGCCTCGCTCTATCTGCCCTCCGGGTCGGCGGGCGATCATCGCCAGGAATCGAAAGACCGTTTCCTCGCCGCCTATCTGCCGATGCTGGAAAGCTATATTCAAAACCCGCACAAACCGCTGATTCTCTGCGGCGACTGGAACATCGCCCACAAAGAAATTGATTTGAAAAACTGGAAAAGCAACCAGAAGAATTCCGGTTTTTTGCCACACGAACGGGCGTGGCTGGATGAATTATTCGACCGGTTGGGCTATGTGGACGCGCATCGCCTCGTCGCCCCCGGCGAGACCGTGTACACCTGGTGGTCGAACCGGGCCAATGCCTGGGAAAATAACGTGGGCTGGCGCATTGACTATCAGATCATCACGCCCGATCTCGCCGACCGGGTCGAACGAGCATGGGTGTATCGGGATGAAAAGTTCTCGGATCACGCCCCGCTGATCATCGATTACCGGGATTGAACCCGGCACCTATTCCAGTACTTTGGAAGTCAGCTGCTCACGCTTTTTGCGCATGCGGATATTGAGCGACTCGACCACCAGAGAAAACGCCATCGCCGAATAGATGTAGCCTTTGGGTACATGCTGGCCGAACGATTCGGCGATCAGGAACACACCCACCAGAATCAGGAACGACAGCGCCAGCATCTTGATGGTGGGGTGGCGCTCGACAAACTCACTGATGGGTTTGGCCGCGATCATCATCACCAACACGGCCACGACAATCGCCGCCACCATGATCTCGATGTGTTTAACAAGGCCGATGGCCGTGATGACCGAATCGAGCGAAAATACGATGTCGATCAAAGCAATCTGGATAACCACCGTCCAAAGGCTGACTTTTTTAAGCGTGGAACCCGCCGAATGCGTTTCAACATGCCCACCCGTTTCCATCGTGTCGTGCATTTCTGTCACGGCCTTATAGACAAGGAACAGACCGCCGACGAGCAGGATCAGATCCCGCCCGGAGAACGCCAAGCTGCCAATGTGAACAAACGGCTTGGTCAAGCCCATCAACCACACCAACGAGAACAGCAGGCCAATCCGCGTCACCATCGCCAGCGCCAGACCGAAAAAACGGCCCGCCCCTCGCTGTTTTTCCGGGAGCTTGGAAACCAGGATGGCGATCACGATGATGTTATCGATGCCGAGCACGATCTCGAGCGCGGTCAGGGTAGCGAAGGCAATCCAGGTTTCTGGGGCAAGCAGCAGTTCGATCATTGCTTAAAACTCGTAGTAAGGCTGGGTAATTTTAAGGAACCTCTGATTGAATCCTTCGTGGCCGAGACGGGCTTTTGAGGGATGAGTCGCAAGGCGCGGCGCGAAACGGGCTCACGCCAGCTCCGCGTTAATGGTTATTCCATTCGTGAGCGGCGCAACACAGCGGGCTTACGCCAGCTACGCGTAAAATCGCCCTCAAAAGCCCGTCCCATGCGGGTTGCTGCCCAAAAGCAGCAACACTTCGTTATCGGCCTTGGCATCGTAGCGTAAACTACGAACTGCGGCCTCTGCCTCGTTTTGCGGCTTTTGGATC
>JACDJB010000829.1_pt1 | contig 28008 bp, 25 predicted proteins | sample 7454121 | NCBI WGS metagenome assembly JACDJB01 (sample SAMN14253290, study PRJNA609438) | sludge metagenome | isolation source: sludge after 25d culture with pyrite | collected 2018-12-20
CGAGATGCTCGGCAACTTCAGCTTCGGCGATTACTTCAAGGCCGATGCCATCCGCTGGGCGTGGGAGTTCGTGACCGGCACGCTCGGCATCGACGGCGAGCGGATCTGGGTCACGTGCCACGTGTCCGACGACGAGGCGGAGCAGATCTGGACCGACGAGGTCGGCTTCCCGATCGAGCGGATCCAGCGGCTCGACAAGGACAACTTCTGGGAGATGGGGGAGACCGGTCCGTGTGGGCCCAGCTCCGAGATCTTCTTCGACTACGGACCTGACCTCGGCCCGGGCGGCGGTCCGGCCAACCCCGAGGCGGAGAACCGCTACGTGGAGATCTGGAACCTGGTGTTCCAGCAGTACTTCCGTCGGGACGACGGCAGCCTCGTCGACCTTCCGACCAAGAACATCGACACCGGCGCGGGACTCGAACGGATCCTGGCCGTGCTCGCCGGCAGCCCGTCGCTGTACTCGGCTGACGTGCTGTCGCACCTCGTCGACGAGGCGCAGTCGGTCACCGGCCGGCGGCTGGGCGACACCGAGCTGTCCGACATCGCGCTCCGGCTCCTCGCGGATCACACCCGTACCGCCACCTTCCTCGTCGCCGATGGCGTCGTGCCGTCCAACGAGGATCGCGGCTACGTGCTGCGTCGGATCATCCGCCGCGCCGTGCGCTTCGCGTACATGCTCGACGTCGAGCAGATGGTCATGCCGCCGCTGGTCGAGCGCTGCACCGCGATCATGGGCGGCGCGTACCCGGAGCTCGTGGAGGGACACGATCGCGTGCTGGACATGATCACACGCGAGGAGGCCGGCTTCCGTCGCACGTTGGCCCGCGGGTCGGTCCTGCTGGACTCGGCGCTGGATTCGCTCGTCGATGGCGGCCGGCTCGACGGATCGGTGGCCTTCGAGCTCCACGACACCTACGGCTTCCCGCTCGAGGTCACGACCGAGATGGCCGAACTTCGAGGGTTCTCCGTCGACATGGACGGCTTCGACGCCGACATGGCCGCCCAGCGTGAGCGGTCACGGGCCGGCGGCAAGCGCACCGGTGTGGCAGCCGGGGAGACCACCGAGGCCGAACGGGCGCTGCTCGCGGAGGAGGGGCCCACGGCGTTCACGGGCCGAGAGGAAGACACCTCCAAGGCCACCGTGCTGGCCGTCATCGGCGACGCCGTGTTCCTCGACCGCACACCCTTCTACGCCGAGTCCGGCGGCCAGGTCGGCGACACCGGCACGATCACCACGTCGACGGGCACCGTCCGCGTCCTCGACACCACCTACGCGCTCCCGGGACTGCACCGCCACACCTTCGAGGTGGTCGAAGGTGCCCTCGAGCCGGGCCAGGAGGCGACGGCGTCGATCGACGTCGAGCGACGCGCCGCGATCCGCCGAAACCACACCGGCACCCACATCCTGCACTGGGCGCTGCGAGAGATCCTCGGCGACCACGTCAAGCAGCAGGGATCCTGGGTGGGGCCGGACCGGTTGCGGTTCGACTTCGCCCACCACGGCTCGGTCACGCCCGACGAGATCCGCCGGATCGAGGACCTGGCCAACCACGAGATCCTCGCCAACGCTTCGGTTCGCCACTTCGAGACGACCATGGACGAGGCGCGCCAACTGGGCGCGATCATGTTCTTCGGCGACAAGTACGGCGACGTCGTGCGGGTCCTCGAAGCGGGTCGGCACTCCACCGAGCTCTGCGGCGGCACGCATGTGAGCGCACTCGGCGACATCGGGCCGCTCAAGGTCGTCTCCGAGACCTCGATCGGCTCCAACATCCGACGGATCGAAGCCGTCACCGGCACCGGGCCGATCGATCGGCTTCGAGCCGAGGAGGACAAGCTGCGCGACGCCGCCGATCTGCTGGGCGTGCCGGTCGAGGACCTCCACGGTGGCATCGAGAAGCGCCTCGCCGAGCTGCGTGCGGCTCGCGACGAGCTGAAGTCCCTGCGCAGCCAGCTGGCCGGTAGCCAGGCCGACGATCTGGTGGGTTCCGCGGTCGACGGCGTGGTCGTGGCCCGCGTCGAAGCCGACAACCGCGACGAGGTGCGCGACCTCGCTGTCGCGCTGCGCGACCGACCCGGCATCCGGGCCGTCGTGCTCGGCGCCTCCCCGGGTGGAAAGGGCGTCGCCCTGGTGGCGGCGGTCGCAGCCGACAGCGGCCTCGATGCAGCAGCGCTGATCGCGGACGCCGCTCGGACCGTCGGTGGGGGCGGCGGGAAGGGGTCGGACCTCGCTGCCGCCGGTGGGAAACTCCCCGAGCACCTCGACGAGGCTCTGGAACAGGTGCGAGCGGCGGCCGGCCTGACCGGTTGAGCGTGCGGGCGGTCGGACTGGACCTCGGGTCCAAGCGCATCGGTGTGGCGCTGTCGGACTCCGACGGCACCATGGCGCTGCCCTACGAGGTGCTCCAGCGCACCGGCGACCGAGAACGTGACCATCGGCGGATCGCCCAGATCGTCGCCGAGACCGAGGCGCAGATCGTGGTCGTGGGCATGCCGTACTCGCTCGACGGCGGCGTCGGCCCGACTGCCAAGCGCTATCGGGCCGAAGCACGAACGCTCCGTGGTGCCCTGCAGGTTCCCGTGGAGACCTACGATGAGCGGCTGACGACGGTCACCGCGGAACGGGCCCTGAAGGAGACGCAACTCTCCGGTCGGGCACGCCGACAGGTCGTGGACCAGGTGGCCGCAGCAGTGATGTTGCAGAGCTGGCTCGATCATCGGGCCCGAGGTGAGGAACCCTCCACTTGAGCGATCCGCAGGACCCGCCACGTCCCCGGGACCCGTCCCAGCCCGAGGACGTGCCGCCCGTCCGCCGAAGGCGCGGGATCGACGCGTCGGCCAGCGAAGGGGTTCGCTCGGGCGAACCCGAGGCGTCGCGTCGACAGAGGCGTCCGGCCCCCCGGCCCGACGACGACTACGTGCAGCTGCCCCGGGCCACGCGTGGCGGACCACGCCTGCTCGCGGTGTTCGGCATCGTGGTCGTCGTGGTGGGCGTCGGGGTGCTGTCGCTGGTGTTCTGGGCCACACGCCAGATCTCGCCGTCGGGCGGTCAGGGCGCGGAGGTCGCCGAGGTCGTGGTGCCGTCGGGATCCAGCACCGATGCGATCGGCGAGCTGCTGGCGGAGGCCGGTGTCATCACCAACGCCCGCATGTTCCGCTGGTACACGAGTTGGAAGTCGGCCGGACCGTGGGACGCGGGGCGCTACCTGTCGTTCAAGGAGAACTCGAGCTTCGACGAGGCGATCGCGGTGCTCGACGACGGTCCCGTCCCTCTCGACGCGGTCACCGTCAGGATCGCCGAGGGCCGTCGTCTCGTCGATGCGGTCACCGACATCAACGCGGCCTTCCCCAACCTGAGCGTCGGAGAGCTGCAGGCGACGCTCGCCTCGGGTGCGGTCACCTCCAAGTACAAGCCGGCCGACATCCCGAACTGGGAGGGGTTCCTCTTCCCCGACACCTACGAGTTCCTCGATGACGCGACGGCTCAGGAGATCCTGCAGACGATGGCGACGAAGATGGACGCGGTGCTCGACGAGCTGGGCTACGACCGAGCCGAGGCGTTGCAGGGCCGCAGCGCCTACGAGCTGGTGACGATCGCGTCGCTCATCGAACGAGAGACGGGCCAGCCGGCGGACGAGCGCGGCCAGATCGCCCGAGTGATCATGAACCGGCTCGACGCCGGCGAGCCGCTCGGCATCGACGCCGCCAACCTCTACGGCCTGGGCCGCACCTCCGGCACACTGACCAAGTCGGACCTCGACGTGGACTCCCCGTACAACGTCCGCAAGTTCAAGGGCCTGCCGCCGACGCCGATCTGCCTCCCCGGCCGGGCGTCCCTCGAAGCTGCGATCGACCCTCCTGCGGGGTCGTGGAGGTACTACGTGCTGACGACCAAGGACCCGCCGACGCACTTCTTCACCGACTCGTACAAGGAGTTCCAGAAGGCCAAGGCGGATGCTCAGTCCAGGGGTGTGTTCTGAGCGCGTCGGTCGGACCGACCGGCTCCACCAGCGTCGCCGCGGTGATCGGTGACCCGGTCGCGCATTCGCTGTCGCCCCGCATCCACAACGCCGCGTTCAGGGCGCTCGGCCTCGACTGGGTGTTCGTCGCGCTGCCGGTGCCGAGTGGACAGGCGGCGATCGCCGTCGACGGTGTCCGCTCGCTCGGCCTGCGGGGCGTGTCGGTGACGATGCCCCACAAGGAGGCGGTCATCGACGCGCTCGACGGCCTGACCTCTGCTGCGGCCGACCTGGGAGCGGTCAACTGCATCCTGCGTGCCCCCCACGACGACGCCCTGCTGCTCGGCGACAACACCGACGGGGTCGGGTTCCTTCGCGGGCTGAAGGTGGACCTCGACCTGGAGCCTGCGGGACGGCGGATCGTGGTGCTCGGTGCCGGGGGAGCCGCTCGGGCGGTGGTCCACGCCCTGGCCGCAGCGGATGCCGTGGAGGTGACGGTCGTGAACCGGGACCCGGCACGGGGCGAGCGCGCCGCCGCGCTCGCCGTCGACGCCGGACGGTTCGTACCCGCCGACGATGCACGGTCGGTCGCCGATGCCGTCGGATCGGCCGACATACTGGTCAACGCCACTCCCGTCGGCATGGCGAGCGACAACTCGATGCCGCTGTCGGTGGACCTCCTACGACCCGACCTCCCGGTCGCGGACCTGATCTACCACCCGGTGGTCACGCCGCTGATGGCCGCTGCTGCGGATCGTGGCGCACGCACCGCGAACGGAGTGTCGATGCTCGTCCAGCAGGCGGCCGTGGCGTTCGAGCACTGGACCGGCGTCGCTGCACCTGCCGACGTGATGGCCGCGGCCGTCGCGTCCTGAGCGGGGTCGGACCTCGTTCAGGCAGCAGGAGCAGGTCCTGCGGCCCACGGCGTGGGTCCATCGACCCGGATAATTGCTGAACCCGCGGCCGAGATGTGCCGAAGGAGTTCCACAAGGAACTTTCGAGGAGGAACACGTGGCACTCCAGGGAACGATCGACGCCTTCCCGGTGGTGGACGTCCTGCAGCTGCTGGCCGGATCGCGCAAGACCGGCCGACTGATCGTCGAGGGTGATCGCAGCACCGCGCAGCTCTTCGTGGTGGACGGAGCGACCACCGCCGGCGGTGTGCAGGACGCAGGGCCCCTCGAGGTGGCAGACGTCGTCGTGGAGCTGTTGCGCTATTCGCAGGGGTCGTTCCTGTTCGAGCCGGGATCGATCGCTCCGGACCCGTCCGAACCCGAGGACCTCATGACCCTGGTGGCCGGGGCGGGCCAACGGCTCGAGCAGTGGGCCGCGATCGAAGCGGCGATTCCGTCGATGGCACATCGGCTCTCGCTGGTGACGGCGATCGACGCAGAGGGCGTGACGATCGGTGCGGACGACTGGCCGCTCATCGTCGCCGCGGGCGCCGGAGGGCGAGTGTCCGATGCGATCGACGCGCTGGGACTGCCGCAGCTCGAAGCATGCGGGAAGATCGTCGAGCTCGCAGAGCGCCAGCTGCTCGAGGTCGGCCCGCCGAGCGTCGAGCTGGTCCACGTGCCCGTCACCGTCGAACCGTCGGTCGTCGAGGTCGTCGACGAGGGAGTCGGGGACGCCGTCACAGGGCGATCGCGAAGCGGCGGGTCGGCGGAGGCACTTGTCCTCGACGCCGACCCGATCGACGCCGACCCGATCGATGCAGACGCGATCGACGACGCGATCGTCGACGACGTGATCGACGACGCGATCGTCGACGATGCCACCTACGAGGTCGTCCTCATGGACGGCGACGACGACGGTTCGTTCCCAGAGCACTTCCCGATCGACGACCTCGTCGGCGGCGCCGAGCAAGAGGACCCGTGGGTGCTGCTCGAGACGGCCGGCAAGGAGGACCGACTCGCCGCCGCCCAGTCCTTCGACGGCGACCCGGATCCTGGCGCTGGCATCGGGGCGTTCAGCTCCGGGGCGTTCAGCTCCGACGGGTTCAGCTCTCAAGGGTTCGGTTCTGACGGGTTCGGCTCTGACGGGTTGGGCGCCCCGGTTCGCACGGGCGACGAACCCGGGCACGCTGTGGGGTCACCCGGCGATGCCGCGGCGTGGACCTCCAGCACCGTCGGCGGCTTCACCGATGCAGGCGCCTTCACCGATCCTGTCGAGTCGTTCGACGCCGGCGCACCGATCGTCGGCCCAACGACGCAGAGCGCGGCGTTCGTGGGTGACGGAGCGTTCACCGCAGCCCCGCTCGCGTCGCCGGTCGCCGTGCAGAGCCCTGACCTCGCATCCGACAGCGCCGCCGACGAGGTCCTCCGTCAGATGTCCAAGCTGAGCCCGAAGGCGGCCGAGGCGATCGCCGCCGCCCTCGGCTCCGCTGCGGAGGACCAAACGCGCGGCTGATCCCGCCCGCCGGCACACCGGATCGCCGCTGGGCCCCGGTCGCTGCGATGCCGTCGGCACCACCTCGATGCCACGCACATCACCGGAGCGTGGGAGCATCAGCGCTCCAGCCCGCGACCGACGCGACCCGGGTTCGTGTGCATCGGTCGATCCGCCGGTACGGTGGGCAGCCGGAACGGCTGGAGGTCATCGGGCGTGAGCGCAGCAGCAACGGGGGACGGAACTCCGGCCCAGGTCGACGTGGACGCGCATGGGCGGGGTTGGATCGAACAGGCAGGCGCCGACCGCGAACCGGTCCTTTTCGCTCTGTCCGGGCCGAGCCTTGTGGTCGGGCGCCTCTCCGACGGCACCTCCGACTGGTACGACCTGCGTCAGGTGACGAACGTCGACGCTCTCGGCGACCCCGTCGCTGGCGTGCAGGCGATCGAACTGGAGGAGGGCGATCGGCGACTCCGGGCGGGCTGGCCGGTGGACTTCTGCGACAGCGTCATCGCGGCGCTGCAGGCCACGCTTGGAATGCCATCCGAATCCGCTGTTGCTCCGGTGTCGCCCGATTCCGCCGCTGCATCCCCGGTGGCTCCAGCGCCCGTGGCCGAGACCGACGCGCTCACGTCGGTTCCGGCGCCGGCTCCGATGGAGTCGCTCGCGCCGGTCGAGACCCCGACTCCGATGGGATCGCCGGCCGATGCCGGCGCAGCGGCGGGGGCAGTCGTCGCCGCGGCAGAGCGCCCAGCGTCCGACTCGTTCGCTCCCGCCTCCGACGCGGCGAACCCTGCTTCGACGGCGCCCCCGCCATCGGCCGGTGAGTCCACGGTCGCATCGGTCGACGGCTCGACCGGAGCCGCTGCGCTGGTGCTCGAGGACGTGACCTACCTGGGCGGCTATCCGGGTCAGAACAAGAAGCGGAAGAAGTGCACGGCCACGCTCACTCGCGACGCCGTGGAGGTGTCCGGCCCGAACGGCCTGACCTTCCGCGTGCCGTGGGACGTCGTCCGGACGATCGAGGCGCAGAACGCGGATGAAGCCCGGTTCCGGATGAACACCAAGGTCCACCGGGACGCCACAGCGCTGGTGCTGGAGTGCGATCAGGATGTGACCGTGCTCCTGGAGGCGCGTGACTGCCCGACCATCCCGCTTCGCGGTGCGATCGCACAGCTCGTCGACGAGCTGCCGGTCGTCGTCGTCTGAGCGCAGCGTCGTGCCCGTCGAGAACGACGCCCACGTCGCCCTCGTCGGCCTCTCGGGCACCGGCAAGAGCACGGTCGCACCGCTGTTGGCGTCACGGTTCGGCATCCACCACGTCGATGTCGACGAACAGGTCGAGGCCCGATGCGGGACCGATGTGGCAACCGTGTTCGCGGCCAGGGGCGAGGCGGTGTTCCGCCGCGCGGAGCACGACGCGCTCATCGATGCCCTAGGTGGTGATCGCTCGGTCATCGCCACCGGCGGCGGCATCGTGGTCGATCCGCGGAACCGCGACCTGTTGCGGGCGCGGTCGGTCGTGGTGTGGCTCCGGGCCGACGTGGCAGAGATCGTCGACCGGCTGGACCGCTCCTCGGTCAGGCGGCCGCTGCTCGCCGAGGACGCCGGATCTTCGTTGCGGCGACTTGCCGAGGCGCGGGAGCCTCTCTACCGGGAGCTTGCCGACGTCGTCGTCGACGTCACCGACCGGGGGCCGCAGCAGGTGGTGGATCAGATCGTCGACGCCCTGCGGTCGCTCGCAGCCACGGGAACGACGTGACCGAGCTCCTCTGCGTGACCGTGCCCCTGGGTGCTGGACGCGACTACCCGGTCCTGGTCGGCGACGGCGCCCTTGCGGAGATGGCGTCGCTGCTGCCCGAGCGGACCCGCCGCGTCGCCGTCGTCACCCAGAGGGGCATCCCGGTGCACGTCGATCCCGGTCGCGAGCACCGGACGTTCCACATCGGTGACGGCGAGGCATCCAAGGACCTCACCACGATCGGAGAGCTGTGCTCGCAGTTCGCCCGATGGGGCCTCACCCGTGCCGACTGCGTCGTCGGTGTCGGGGGTGGTCTCGTGACCGACGTCGCCGGGTTCGCCGCGGCGTCCTACCACCGGGGGATCCCGGTGCTGCACTGCCCGACGACCCTCCTGGGCCAGATCGACGCGGCGATCGGCGGCAAGACCGGGGTGAACCTGCCCGAGGGCAAGAACCTCGTGGGCGCCTACTGGCAGCCGTCGGCGGTCGTCTGCGATACCGCGACGTTGGCCACGCTGCCCCCGCGAGAGTGGCGCTGCGGTCTCGGCGAGATGGCCAAGTACCACTGGCTCGGCGGTGGCCGCCTCGACGAGCTCCCACTCGCCGAGCGTGTCGCAGCGTGCGTCGCGATCAAGGCCGAGGTGGTCGCCTCCGACGAGCGTGAGGGAGGGCGCCGTGCGCTGCTCAACTACGGCCACACCCTGGCTCATTCGCTCGAGACAGTCGGCGAGCACGACCTGCGCCACGGCGAGGCGGTGGCGATCGGCCTGCTCTTCGCCGCCGAGCTGGCACGGGACCTGGGACGCATCGGAAGCGACGACGTCGCGGAGCACCGTCGGGTGATCGCCGGCTACGACCTGCCGCTGGAGGTTCCCGACGACCTCGACACCGACGAGCTCGTCGAGGTGATGGGACGCGACAAGAAGGTGCTGGGCAACGGTCTCACGTTCGTGCTCGACGGGCCGACGGGAGTGGAGGTGGTCGATGGGATCGACCCCGAGCGGGTCCGCTCCGTGCTGGCCCGATTCCGTGGAGAGGCCTGAACTGTGACAGCGTCGATGCCATCGGTCCTGCTGCTGTCGGGGCCGAACCTGAACCTCCTGGGGCAGCGTGAGCCTTCGGTGTACGGCCTTGCCACGCTCGACGACCACGTGGCCACCGCGACGGCGCGCGCCGCCGAGTCCGGCATCGAGGTGCTGCACGTCCAGTCGAACCACGAGGGCGACCTGATCGATGCCGTGCACGCCGCCCGGGGCACACATGCCGCGATCGTCGTGAACGCCGGTGCGATCACCCACTACGGGTGGGGGCTGCACGACGCACTGGCGTCGTTCGACGGCCCGATCGTGGAGCTGCACATCTCGAACCCGGTCGCCCGCGAGCCGTGGCGCCACACGTCGGTCATCTCGCCGGTCGCTGACGTTGTGATCCAGGGCGCCCGAGGCCTGGGCTACCGCCTGGCGGTCGATGCCGTGCTCGCCCTCCTGGACCTCGACTCACCCTGACCCGCAAACCCACCCCCATCCCCATCTCCGCGCCCATCCCCAGGCCCCAGCCCCACTCCCCATCTCCAACTCCCCATCTCCAACTCCCCATCTCCAACTCCCCATCCCCACTCCAGCCCCAACGGGAGTCAACGGGCGATGGGGCGGCCAGGTTCGGCCGTAGGCTGATCGCCATGACGGTCACGGAGTCGCCCGAGCTCGCCCCACCGCCTGATCGGCTCCCTCCGATGGACACCGCGGCGCGGCTGCCGCGGCTCAGGGACCGGCTCGACGACGCCGGCTGCGATGGGGTCGTCGTGAGCGACCTCACCAACGTGCGCTACCTGACAGGCTTCACCGGCTCGGCCGGCCTGGTCCTCGTGTCCGCGGATCGCACCGTGTTCGTGACCGACGGGCGCTATCGGGATCGCAGTGCAGAGGAGCTGGCAGCTGCCGGCGTGGAGGCCGACATCCACATCGTCGCCGCCGGTCCCGACGAGGCGATCGCCTCGGCGGCAGCGGATGGCGGCGTCCTCCGACTGGGACTCGAGGCCGACGCCGTGACGTGGACCCAGCAGCGGCGATGGTCCAGCGAGCTGTTCAGCACCGGCGAGCTCGTCGCCACGAGCGGTCTGGTCGAGGAGCTCAGGCTCGTCAAGGACGCGGGAGAGGTGGCGCGCATCCGCTCGGCGTGCGCGATCGCGGATGCAGCGCTGGAGAAGGTGCGCCACCGGCTGGCCGACGAGCCGACCGAGGCCGACTTCGCCGCCCTGCTCGACGCCACCATGCGCGAGCTCGGAGCGTCTGACGTCAGCTTCGAGACGATCGTCGCGTCGGGACCCAACGGCGCCAAGCCCCACCACACTCCGTCGGAGCGCGTGATCACCGACGGCGACCTGGTCGTGATCGACTTCGGAGCGCTCGTCGACGGCTACCACTCCGACATGACCCGCACGGTCGCCGTCGGCGACGTCGGTGCCGAGCGCATCCGCATGCTCGACGTCGTCCTCGCCGCGCAGGACGCAGGCGTGCGGGCCGTCACCGCAGGCGTCGACGCGGCCGACGTGGACAAGGCGTGTCGTGAGGTGATCGAGGAGGCCGGATGGGGTGAGGCGTTCCTGCACTCGACCGGCCACGGCGTGGGCCTGCACATCCACGAGGAGCCCCGGGTGGGGGCGCGCTCCGCTGCTACCTTGGACGCCGGCCAGGTGGTGACCGTGGAGCCCGGTGTGTACCTCACCGGTCTCGGCGGTGTCCGCATCGAGGACACGGTGCTCGTCACCGACGGCGGTTGCGATCGCCTGACCCTGGCCCCCAAGGATCCCATCCTCGCCTGAGCGCGGCCCGCCCCGGCGCCGTCGCCGGGCCGAACAGACAGGCCGAGGACATGCCCCAGATCGCCACCGCGGACTTCAAGAACGGGATGACCCTGGACCTCGACGACGGACTGTTCTCCCTCGTCGAGTTCCAGCACGTGAAGCCCGGCAAGGGCGGCGCGTTCGTCCGCACGACGCTCAAGAACGTGCGCAACGGCGCCGTCGTCGAGCGCACGTTCCGTGCCGGTGAGCGCATGGAGCGGGCGATCATCGACAAGCGCGAGATGCAGCTGCTGTACCGGGACGGCGCTGACTACGTGTTCATGGACAACTCGACCTACGACCAGCTGAACGTCCCCGCATCGACGCTCGGCGACGTCGCGAACTTCCTCGTCGACTCATCGACCGCGCTGCTCATGATGTACGGCGACGAGATCGTCGGCGTGGAGGTTCCGGCTTCGGTCGAGCTGAACGTGGCCGAGACCGAGCCGGGTGTGCAGGGAGATCGGGTGTCGGGTGCCAAGAAGCCCGCCACGCTCGAGACGGGGCTCGTCGTCCAGGTCCCGCTGTTCATCGAGCCGGGTGAGCGCATCAAGGTCGACACCCGCACCGGCGACTTCATCTCGCGCGCATGACCGATCCCTCGAGGGGAGAAGACGACCCGCTGCCCGGCGCGGAGGCGCTCGGCGGTGAGCTGCCCGGCGGGGTCACCGACCGGCTGGCCGAGGGCGACGAGCTCGTCGGTCACGTCGTGCTGCCGCCGACCGTGCCGCAGGTCGCCGGTGGGCGCAGCGAAGCGCGCGAGCGCGCCGTGCACCTCCTGTACGAGAGCCGGATGAAGGCCCGTCCGGGTCCCGACACCGTTGCCGACCAGGTGGCAGCGCCCGACGAGTACGCCATCGACCTGGTCCGCGGCGTCGAGGCCCACCGCGTCGAGGTCGACGACGTCATCGGGCGCCTGGCACGAGGCTGGGCCATCGACCGGATGCCGTCGCTCGACCTCGAGATCCTCCGAATCGCCTGCTACGAGCTCGCTCACCGGCCCGATGTGCCGACCGGCGTGGTGCTGGCCGAGGCCGTCGACCTCGCCACTCGCTACGGCACCGATGACTCGGCGCGCTTCGTGAACGGCCTGCTCGCCACGGCCGCCACCGAGCTCCGCCCGAACTGACGGCCCGATCTGACGGCCCGAACTGACGGCCCGAACTGACGGCCCCAATGGGATGGGCGAGCGTCCGAACCGGCGGGACGGGGCGCCGCAGGGCCGTGCTAAGGTCCGGTCCTGACCGTGAAGGGGGTCCCGTGAGGCCCCTACGGACTGGAAAGGACGCTGCCGGTGGCAGAACGTGAGCGACGCCTGACGCGCCCCTACGGGGGCGTTTTCGTTGCCCGGACCCAGGTGCTCGATGCCGAGGGCATCCACCGGGCGGTCCGCCGGATGGCTCACGAGATCCTCGAGCGCAACCACGGGCTCGACGAGCTCGTCGTGATCGGCCTCCAGACCGGGGGAGTGGACCTGGCCAAGGCGCTGGCCGACTCGCTCGCCGAGATCGAGGGGCTCGGCCCCGAGGACCCACCGGTCCCGGTCGGCACGCTGGATGTGGCGCTGCACCGCGACGACATCGGGATCCGCCCGGTCCTTCCCGAGGAGGTCACCGAGATCCCCGTCGACCTCGACGGTCGCACGGTGATCCTGGTCGACGACGTGCTCTTCACCGGCCGCACGATCCGGGCCGCGCTCGAGGCGATGAACACCTACGGCAGGCCCCGGGCCGTGCAGCTGGCCGTGATGATCGACCGCGGCCACCGCGAGCTGCCCATCCGACCCGACTACGTGGGCAAGAACCTCCCCACCCGCCGCGACGAGCTGGTCGACGTGACGATGATCGGCGTGGAGCTCGGCGAGCTCCAGAAGCACTGAGGCCGTGACCGTGGACCGTCACCTTCTCTCCATCGACCACCTGAGCCGAGCCGACATCGAGGAGATCCTCGACGTCACCGATTCGATGGTCGAGGTCAGCTCCCGGGCCATCCCCAAGGTCCCGGCGCTTCGCGGTCGCACCGTCGTCTCGCTCTTCTACGAGGACTCGACGAGGACCCGCCTGAGCTTCGACACCGCCGCGAAGCGGCTGAGCGCCGACACGATGAGCTTCGCCGTGTCGTCCTCGTCGGTGAACAAGGGCGAATCGGTCCGCGACACGATCGAGACGATCGAGGCGATGGGCATCGACGCCGTCGTCGTCCGCCACCGCAGCTCGGGAGTGCCGGCGCAGATCGCGGCGTGGACCGACGCCACGGTCATCAACGCCGGCGACGGCTGGCACCAGCACCCCACCCAGGCGCTCCTCGACAGCTACACGATCCGTCGGCACGCAGGGTCGCTCGACGGCATGCACATCGGCATCGTCGGCGACATCAAGCACTCACGGGTCGCCCGGTCCGACATCGAGGCCTTCAGCCGACTCGGTGCGCAGGTGACGTTGATCGCCCCGCCCACGTTGCTGCCGCCCACCCTGGCGCCGTGGGACGTGCGCGTGACTCACGACATCGACGCCGTCCTGGGTTCGCTCGACGTGTGCTACCTGCTGCGGATGCAGCGCGAGCGCATGACCGAGGCGCTCGTGCCGTCGCTGCGGGAGTACACCGCTGAGTTCGGGCTCACCTCCGAGCGCGCCGACCGACTGCGCGAGGGCGCACTGATCCTGCATCCCGGCCCGATGAACCGCGGCGTCGAGATCGCGTCGGAGGTGGCTGACCGACCGCAGGCGGTGATCACCCAGCAGGTCGCCAACGGTGTCGCGGTCCGGATGGCGGTGCTGTTCCTGCTGCTCGGCCCCGGCCGAGCCGCGCTGCCCCCGTTGGCCGACGTCCTCGACGTGACCGCGGAGGCCTCGAACCCCACGACCACCGGAGTGCCGCAGTGACCCAGGGCGACGACGAGCGACGACACGACGAGCTGGTGATCAAGGGCGCCACCGTGCTCGACGCAGACGGCGAACGGTCCGCCGACGTGGTCGTGTCGGGCGGTCGGATCGCAGCGGTGGGCGCGGACCTCGACGCGCCGGTCGTGCTCGACGCTGCGGGCTGCATCGTCGCGCCCGGGTTGGTCGACCTCCACACGCACCTTCGCGAGCCCGGCAAGGAAGAGGCGGAGACGGTCGAGACCGGTTCACGCGCGGCGGCGCTCGGCGGCTACACCGCTGTGCTGGCCATGCCGAACACGTCGCCGACGATGGACTGCGCCGCCGTCGTTCGCGAGGTGCTGGAGCTCGGTCGGGCCGGCATCTGCGACGTGCACGCCGCCGGAGCGATCACCGTGGACCGCGCCGGGGAGCACCTGGCGCCGATGGCGGAGATGGCGGCGCTCGGCGTTCGGATCTTCACCGATGACGGAACGGGCGTGCAGGACGACCTGCTGATGCGTCGGGCGCTCGAGTACGCGTCCGGGCTGGGTGTGACGTTGGCGCAGCACTGCGAGGTGTCGGCGCTCAGCTCCGGGACGTGCATGCACGAGGGGGAGTGGTCGGCCCGCCTCGGGCTGGCCGGCCCGCCGGCCGAGGCCGAGGAGCTGATGGTGATGCGCGACATCGCGCTCGCCCGTCTCACGGGCACCCGTGTCCACTTCCTGCACCTGTCGACAGCGGGATCCGTGGCGATGGTGGCCGCGGCCAAGGCAGCCGGGCTCCCGATCACGGCCGAGGCCGCGCCGCATCACTTCACGCTGACCGACGCGTGCTGCGCCGGTTACGACGCCACCTTCAAGGTCCCCCCGCCGCTGCGCAGCGGCGCGGACGTCGACGCCGTGGCCGCCGGCCTCGCGGACGGGACGATCGATGCGATCGCCACCGACCACGCCCCCCACCCGTCGGAGGAGAAGGAGCGCCCGTTCGACCAGGCGCCGCCTGGGATGCTGGGCCTGGAGTACGCGCTGGCCCTGGCCCTCACCCGTCTCGTCGACGGCCAGTCGGCCGCACCCGATCCCGACGAACCGGAGCGGGGCGGCATCGCTGGTGCCGCCGGCCCCTACGGCGGGACCCGGCTGACCGATGCGGACGTGATCTCGCGACTGAGCTGGCAGCCGGCGGCGATCGCCGGGATGGCCGACCACGGCGGTCCGATCGCTGCGGGCGCGGTTGCGAACCTGTGCGTGATCGACACGGAGCACCGGTGGCGGATCGACGACTCGGGGGGCGCATCCCGCAGCCGCAACGTGCCTTACGCCGGGCTCCAGGTCCGCGGGAGGGTCCGCCACACGGTGTGCCGTGGCGAGGCGGTCGTGATCGACGGCGAGCCGCAGCGATGATTGCCACCTCCGGGGCGATCCCGGCTGGGTGGACCGAGCCTGAAGGGGCAGCACGACCATGAGCATCGAAGACGCTGCGATCGTCCTGGCCGACGGCACGCTGTTCGAAGGCGAGGCCATCGGCGCCCGGCCCGCTGGCGGCGTGACCTCCGGCGAGTTCGTGTTCAACACCGTGCTGTCGGGCTACCAGGAGGTGATCTCGGACCCGTCCTACGCGGGTCAGGTCATCACGTTCACCTACCCGCACATCGGCAACTACGGCGTGAACGCCCGCGACGACGAGTCGCTGCGACCCCGTTGCTCCGGCGTGGTCGTCCGCGAGCTCGCCCGTCGGCACAGCAACCACCGGGCCGAGGGCGACCTGGACTCCTACCTGCGAGGTTTCGGCGTGGCCGGAATCGGCGGCGTCGACACCCGACGGCTGACCCGTCACCTGCGCGACCACGGCGCGTTGCCCGGCGTCTTCGGAACGGCCGACGAGGCGACCCTGCGGACCGCGGCGTCCGCCGCGGTCGGGACCGACGGGCTCGACATGGTCGCCACGGTCACCTCCGAGGGCGTCACGTCCTACGACGCGGTCGGCGACGAGGCCCGCAGCGCCGGCCGCAGGGTGGTGGCGATCGACATGGGCATCAAGACGACGATCGTCCGGAACCTGACCCGAATCGCCGCGCTCGACGTGGTGCCGGCGGGCACTGCGCCCGAGGAGATCCTGGCCATGTCGCCCGACGGCGTGTTCCTGTCCAACGGCCCGGGCGATCCGGCGGCGGTGGCGTCGGTGCCCGACACGGTGCGGGAGCTGCTCGGCAAGGTGCCGATCTTCGGCATCTGCATGGGACACCAGATGCTCGGCACGGCCCTCGGCGGCACCACCACGAAGCTGCCGTTCGGACATCACGGAGGCAACCACCCCGTGCGCGACATCGCGACCGGCAAGGTCGAGATCACGAGCCAGAACCACAACTACATCGTCGACGTCGACTCCATCGAGCGCGTCGAGGTCACGCACGTGAACCTCAACGACGGCACGCTCGAGGGCTTCCGATGCCTCGACGTCCCGGCGTTCGGCATCCAGTACCACCCCGAGGCAGGTCCCGGCCCGCACGACAGCCACTACCTGTTCGAGCGGTTCGCAGACCTCATCGACGAGCACCGCTCATGACGGTTCGGGTTCGACTCGTGACGGCCGTGCGCGCTCAGTCCGGCAGGCCCAGCCGCAGGGCGACCAGGTCCGCCTCCTCCTCGAGGTTGGTGCCGATGTCGCCGACGACGGCCTTCTCCACCTTGGCGCCGACCAGGGGGATCTTGACCCTGAACTCGCCGCGCAGCTCTCGCACCGTCTCGTCGCCGTCGCTCGTCACGTCGATCGTCGCCTGTGCGTGGATCAAGCCAGCGGCCTGGACCGGCAGGAAGCGCACCTTGGCGCTCAGCGCGGACAAGTCCCACTCGGTCTCCTGCACCCAGGCGACGTTGTTCGGGTCGATGAACCGGGCAGCCTGCGACGGCAGCTTGGCGTCGACCCGGTACTTGATGCGCACCAGCGCCCTGCCCGCATCGTCGTCCCGGTCGATGCCGAGCAGCTCGGGGGGCGCCATGTTGGAGAACGACGTGATCCCCGACCAGAAGTCGGGGTCGAGGTACGTCGCCATGACGTCGTCGACCGGTGCGATCCATCGCTGCTCGAATCCGAACTTCATGCCAGCAGCGTTCCACACACCCCTGACCCCCACCTGCTTTGTTCCTGGATCCGCCCGGAAATCCGAGCGGATCCAGGAACAGAACGGGCAGATTCCGTTGAAGGACACAGATGCCCCGTCGTGACGACCTGGAATCGATCCTGATCATCGGCTCCGGCCCGATCGTGATCGGACAGGCCTGCGAGTTCGACTACTCCGGCACCCAGGCCTGCCGTGTCCTTCGGGAGGAGGGCTATCGCGTCATCCTGGCGAACTCGAACCCGGCCACGATCATGACCGACCCCGACTTCGCTGACGCCACCTACGTGGAGCCGCTCGTGGCCGAGGTGCTCGAGAAGATCCTCGACGAGGAGCGCCCCGATGCCGTTCTGCCCACCCTCGGCGGGCAGACCGCTCTGAACCTGGCGATGGAGCTGAGCGAATCGGGTGCGCTGGAGCGCCGGGGCATCGAGCTGATCGGCGCCAAGGCCGACGCCATCGCCACCGCCGAGGACCGCGACCGCTTCAAGTCCGCCATGTTGGAGATCGGCCTCCACGTGCCCGCCTCCGGCATCGCGCACTCGATGGACGACGCCCGTGTCGTGGCCGCGGACCTGGGCCTGCCCGTCGTCATCCGGCCCGCCTACATCCTGGGTGGCAAGGGCACCGGCATCGCCTCCACGGTCGAGGAGCTCGAGCGCCTGGCCTCGATGGGCCTCGAGGCCAGCCCGATCTCGGAGATCCTGATCGAGCGTTCGATCGCGGGATGGAAGGAGTTCGAGCTCGAGGTCATGCGCGACCGCGCTGACAACTGCGTGGTCATCTGCTCGATCGAGAACGTCGACCCGATGGGCGTCCACACCGGCGACTCGATCACCGTCGCTCCGGCCCAGACGCTGACCGACGTCGAGTACCAGGAGATGCGTGACGCCGCGTTCGCCTGCATCCGTCGGGTGGGCGTGGAGACCGGTGGTTCGAACGTCCAGTTCGCGGTCGACCCGACCACCGGTGATCAGGTCGTGATCGAGATGAACCCCCGCGTCAGCCGCTCGTCCGCGTTGGCGTCCAAGGCGACCGGGTTCCCGATCGCCAAGATCGCGGCCAAGCTCGCCGTCGGCTACACGCTCGACGAGATCCCCAACGACATCACCCGCAAGACCCCGGCGAGCTTCGAGCCGACCATCGACTACGTGGTCACCAAGGTGCCTCGTTGGGCGTTCGAGAAGCTGCCCGGGGCCGAGGCCAGGCTGGGCACGCAGATGCAGTCGGTCGGGGAGGTCATGGCCCTCGGTCGCACCTTCCCCGAGTCGATCCAGAAGGCGATGCGATCCCTGGAGCAGGGTCGGGCCGGGCTCAACCAGGACCCGGGGGAGCGGGAGTTCGACGAGGTTCCGACCGCCGAGCTGCTCACCCGAGCAGCCGTCGGCAGCCCGGACCGGATCCTGGCGGTCGAGTCGCTGCTGCGGCGCGGCGTCACCGTCGACGCCGTCGCCGAGGCCACGCGCATCGACCCGTGGTTCCTGGACCAGATGCTGTCGATCTCCGAAGAACGTGCGCACCTGCAGGCCAAGGGGACCGGAAGCGAAGCGATCGATGCCATGGGTCGGCGCGACTGGCGTCGGGCCAAGCGGCTCGGCTTCGGCGACGCGCAGCTCGCCTACCTGTGGGCCGTCGACGAACCCACGGTGCGGGCCGCCCGACTCGCCGCTGGCGTCGAGGTCACCTACAAGACGGTCGACACCTGCGGCGCCGAGTTCGAGGCCTCGACGCCGTACCACTACGGCACCTACGAGGACGACAGCGAGGTCGCCCCGTCGAGCCGTGACAAGGTGATCATCCTGGGCTCGGGCCCGAACCGGATCGGGCAGGGGATCGAGTTCGACTACTGCTGCGTGCACGCCTGCTTCGCGCTGGCCGATGCCGGCTACGAGACCGTGATGGTCAACTGCAACCCCGAGACCGTCTCCACCGACTACGACACCTCCGATCGCCTCTACTTCGAGCCGTTGTCGGCCGAGGGCGTGCTCAACGTGATCGACGCGGAGCGCCGCTCGGCGGCGGAGGGAGGTGGATCGCTCAAGGGCGTGATCGTGAGCCTGGGCGGCCAGACGCCGCTCAAGCTGGCCGACGTGCTGCCGCCCGAGCTGGTGCTCGGCACGGCGCCCGCCAGCATCGACGCAGCGGAGGACCGCGACCTGTGGGGCTCGCTGTGCGCCAGGCTGGAGATCCCGCAGCCCGCGGGCGGCACCGCCACCACGCTCGAGGGCGCACGGGGGATCGTCGATCGCATCGGCTACCCGGCGCTCGTGCGTCCGAGCTACGTGCTCGGCGGTCGGGCCATGGAGATCGTCTACGACGACGACGACCTCGAGCGGGCGTGGGGGGCGATCGCCGGCTCCGGCTCGCTCGGACGGGAAGGCGGCCTGTCCGCCGAGCGGCCGGTGCTCATCGACCGCTTCCTCGAGGACGCCACCGAGGTCGACGTCGACGCCATCCGCGACCACACCGGCGAGGTGATCATCGGCGGGATCATGGAGCACGTCGAGGAGGCCGGCGTCCACTCGGGAGACTCCGCGTGCGTCATCCCGCCGATCGGGTTGTCCGACGCCACGATCGCGGTCATCGAGGACTCGGTCCGCTCGATCGCCGAGGCGCTCGACGTCAAGGGCCTCGTCAACGTCCAGTTCGCGATCAAGCGGTCGACGGCGGATCCCGGCAGTGGCCAGGTGTTCGTCATCGAGGCCAACCCGAGGGCGTCTCGGACGGTGCCGTTCGTCGCGAAGGCGACCGGCGTGCCGTTGGTGAAGGTCGCGGCCCGCGTCATGTGCGGCGCCACGCTGGCAGAGCTGCGGGACGAGGGCCTGCTGGTGCCCAAGGTCGACGGCGACCACGTCGCGGTCAAGGAGGCGGTCCTGCCGTTCAACCGCTTCCCCGACGTCGATGCCGTGCTCGGTCCGGAGATGCGCTCGACGGGTGAGGTCATGGGCATCGACTCCTCGGCCGGCATGGCGTTCGCCAAGGCGCAGCTGGCCGCTGGGGACCGCATGCCGACCAGCGGGACCGTCTTCTTCTCCCTCGCCGACCGCGACAAGCCGGTCGGCCTGCGCGCCGCCCGGGGCTTCAAGGCGCTCGGCTTCCGGATCGTGGCCACCAGCGGCACCGCGTCGCACCTCCGCGACCACGGTGTCGAGGTCGACCGCGTGGTCGCCAAGATCCAGCAGGCGAGCGGCGTTGCCGCCGATGAGTCCGCAGCGGAAGCCGTCGACGGGGTGGACCTCATCGCCGGCGGCGAGGTCGACCTGGTCGTGAACAGCCCGCGCGGTCGTGGCCCAAGAGCCGACGGCGCCCACCTGCGGCGTGCCGCGGCCGCCGCCCGGGTCCCGCTGCTCACGACCGCAGCGGCCGCTCTGGCTGCGGCCAACGGCATCCGCGACTGGAGCACCCGGGACCTCGGCGTCCGCAGCCTGCAGAGCTACCACGGTCGTGAGACCGCTGTCGTGGCCGCGGTGCCTCCCGGCGAGGGCGACGCCTGAGGTGGGTCGCCGAGGCTTCCGTCGACGCTTCGGACGGACCGGGTCCGCGGCGGGAACACCCGCGGCCGTGGGCGTCGCGGTGGACCTGCGCACGACGGTCGGTTCCGTCGACCTCGCGGCCCCGGTGATGACCGCATCGGGGACCGCCGGTCACGGTGACGAGCTGGCCGCCTACGTCGACCTGTCGACGATCGGTGCCGTGGTCGTGAAGTCGCTCGGCTCGACGCCATGGGCGGGCAACCCCGCGCCGCGGGTGCATCCGACGCCCTCGGGCATGATCAACAGCGTCGGGTTGCAGGGCCCGGGCGTGGCGGCATGGCGTGAGCACGAGCTCCCAGCGGTGCTCGCGACCGGAGCCACCGTCGTGGCCAGCATCTGGGGACGCCACGTCGAGGACTTCGGCGCGGCGGCGGAGCAGCTCGCCGGTGTCGACGAACGGGTCGTCGCCGTCGAGGTGAACCTGTCGTGTCCGAACCTGGACGGCGGGGCTCATCTGTTCGCCCACGATCCCGACGCCACCGCCGCCGCGCTGCGAGCGGCGTCGGCCGCCGGGCTCCCGATGTGGGCCAAGCTCAGCTCCAACACCGACAGGGTGGTGCAGATCGCCGCCGCTGCCCAGGCCGCCGGCGCCGAGGCGGTCACGGTCGCCAACACGCTCATGGGGATGGTGATCGACGTCGACGCCCGTCGACCGCTGCTCGGCGGTGGCGGTGGGGGCGTGTCGGGCCCTGCCATCCACCCGATGGCGGTGCGCACCGTCTATGACGTACACGCGGCGCTGCCGGACCTGCCGATCGTGGGGGTCGGCGGGGTCGTGGACGGTCGATCGGCCGTGGAGCTGCTCCTGGCCGGGGCGTCCGCGGTCCAGGTGGGGACTGCGAGCTTCGCTGATCCCCGCTCGGTGCGACTCGTCCTCGAGGGAGTGGAAACATGGTGCTCCCGCGCCGGGGTCAGCCGGGTGCGGGACCTGATCGGAGGAGCACATGGCTGAGGCCGGGACCGAGGCGTTCATGGACGGCGAGGTGTCCGACGACGTCCGGCGGCGACTGGCGCTGGTGCTGGACGTCGACGACCTCGTCGAGGCGATTCGCCTGGGGGCGAGCATGCGGCGCTGGTTCGGCGTGGCCAAGGTGGGCCTGGAGCTGTTCAGCGCTGCCGGGCCCGATGCCATCGGGGCGCTGCGCGACCAGGGCTACCAGGTGTTCCTCGACCTCAAGCTGTTCGACATCCCCACGCAGGTGAACAGGGCGTGCCGCGTCCTCGGTGCGCTCGGCGTCGAGTACCTGACGTTGCACGCGTCCGGCGGCGTCGACATGCTGCGGGCCGGTGTCGATGGACTGCTCGACGGTGCGCATCACGCCGGTCTGCCCACTCCGACCGCGCTGGCGGTGACGGTGTTGACGAGCGACGACTCCGCCCCGCCGCACATCGTCCCCAACCGCGTGCGCCTGGCGCTCGAAGGTGGCTGCGGCGGGTTGATCCTGGCGTCCGAGGACCTGCAGACCGCACGGGAGCTGGCACCGCGACTCAAGCGCGTCGTGCCAGGGATCCGCCTCGCCGGCGGCCCCCATCACGACCAGGCTCGGGCCGCGACGCCGCAGGAGGCGATCGCCAACGGCGCCGATCTCCTGGTGATCGGTCGGACCGTGACCGCAGCAGAGGACCCGCTCGCTGCCGCTGCGGCCGTCGCAGCGGCGATCTGAGCCGGGTTCTTCACGTGGTCGGGGCCCGCGTCGATGAGTCGTCGGAACGTGACGCTGCGCACGCATGGGCAGCGTCGTTCCGCCGTCGTCGCGAGGTGCTGCGATCGGACCTCACCTCTGGATCGGTGACGCTCGGCCAGGCGCTGGAGGGGGCCGACGCGTCCGACGACGGAGCGGTCAAGCTGCGCTACGTCCTCGAGTCGCTGCCCGGGGCCGCCAAGGTCGCCACCCGTCGCCACCTCGCCGACCTCGGGCTGGATGAGTCGACTCCGCTGCGCGACCTCTCTCCCGAGCAGCGCGCCATGGTCCTCCGCGAGTTCCCGCTGCCAGCATCCGGTGCTCCGGGGGAGCCGGCATCCGGTGCTCCGGGGGAGCCAGGGTCCGGTGCGCCGGCGGAGGTGCCGTCGTGAGCGGCCTGCACCTCCCGCCCGACACCGTCGTCGCCGTCATCTCCGGTCCCGGCGGGGTGGGCAAGGGCACCGTCGTCGAGGAGCTGGTCCGCGCCGACGACGGCCTGTGGTTGAGTCGCTCCTGGACCACCCGAGCCCGGCGCGAGGGCGAGCGGCTCGACGCGTACCACTTCGTCACGCCGCTGCAGTTCCAGGCCCACATCGACCGCGGCGGGTTCCTGGAGTGGGTCGACTTCCTCGACTACCGCCAGGGCTCACCGATCCCGGAGCCGCCGACCGGCGCCGACGTGCTGTTCGAGATCGACGTGCAGGGCGCGGCCCGGATCCACGACCTGCACCCCGACGCGCTGCTCGTGTTCGTCGACACGCCCGACCGGGCCGTCCAGGAGGAGCGCCTCCGTGGCCGCGGCGACGCCGAGGAGCGCATCGCTCAGCGGCTCGCCAAGGCGGAGGAGGAGGTCGCCCGTTCCCGCGACCTGCCGTTCGTCCGCGTGATCAACGACGACCTGGATCGGGCGGTCGCCGAGATCGGCGTGCTCATCGACACGGCCCGCAAGCGCATCGTCGGCTGACGGTGCCCCTGGTCGATCGGCAGGGGCCCGCCAAGGCAGCGATCGCGGCGCGGGGGTCGGACTCGTCTACACTGGACGATCGCCCGAGTCCGCCCACAGATCACCGGAGCACACGTGGCCGACCGCTACAACACCATGATGCAGCCCCCCGTCGAGGAGCTCCTCGACAAGGCAGGCTCGAAGTTCTCGTTGGTGACGCTCGCTGCTCGCCGCGCGCGGCAGATCAACACCTACTACATCCAGCTCGGCGACGCCCTGGGCACCGTGGTGCCTCCGCAGGTGACGTCGACTGCCCACAAGGCGCTGTCGATCGCGTTCGAGGAGATCGACGCCAACAAGATCGAAGGCGTCGGTGGCGCCACCGGCCGTCCGATCCCCGACTCCCTCCTGGCCGAGGCCGAGCTCGACGTCGACGGCCAGCCGGTGGCCGAGGTCGAGCTCGTGGGCGTTCCATCGCCCGAGGTCGACTGAGCGGGACCCGTGTCGAGCCTCGCCGGCCGGCGGGTCGTGCTGGGCGTCTGTGGGGGGATCGCCGCCTACAAGGCGGTGGAGGTCTGCCGTCGACTCGTCGACGCCGGCGCCCACGTCGTCCCGGTGATGACCGCCGGTGCATCGCGCTTCATCGGTGAGACGACGCTGTCCGCGCTGGCGTCCGAACCCGTGCACACCACGCTGTGGGACACCGCGGATCCGATCCCGCACACGAGGCTCGGCCAGGGCGCCGACCTGGTGGTCGTGGCGCCGGCGACTGCCCGGCTGCTGTCGGCCTACGCGCACGGCTACTCCCACGACCTGCTGACGAACGTGCTCATCGCCACGCGCTCGCCGGTCCTGGTGTGTCCGGCGATGCACACAGAGATGTGGGAGCACCCGGCGGTGCAGGACAACATGGCGCTGCTGCGCTCCCGTGGCACGCACGTGGTCGATCCCGAGTCGGGACGCCTGGCGGGCGGCGACGTCGGTGCCGGTCGCCTGGCCGAGCCGGCAACGATCGTCGCGGCGGCCGAAGCGCTGCTGTCGTCCGCGACCGGCGAGCTCGCGGGCCGCAAGGTGCTCGTCACCGCCGGCGGCACCCGCGAGCCCATCGACCCGGTGCGCTTCATCGGCAACCGCTCGTCGGGCAAGCAGGGCCACGCGATCGCAGAAGAGGCGGCGGCCCGTGGGGCGGACGTCACGTTGGTGACCACCACCGACCTGGCGGTCCCGCCGGGGATCGAACGGATCCGGGTGGACACCGCCGCCGAGCTGCATCGGGCGGTGACCGTGGTGGCCCCCGCCTGCGACGTGGTCGTCATGGCCGCAGCCGTCGCGGACTTCACCCCGGTCGAGGTGGCCCCCGACAAGCTCAAGAAGCGCGACGGCGTCCCGGTCCTGGAGCTCGCGCCGACGTTGGACGTGCTCGCGGAGCTCGGCTCGGCCAAGCGGGACGGCCAGGTGCTGGTGGGCTTCGCCGCCGAGACGAGCGACGTCGTGACCAACGCCGCCGACAAGCTGCGGCGCAAGAACGTGGACCTGCTGGTGGCCAACGACGTGAGCGCGCCCGGGGTCGGTTTCGAGCACGACACGAACGAGGTCTTGATCATCGCTCACGACGGCGACCAACATCATGTGCCCTTCGCTCACAAGCGCGAGGTCGCACGGGCAGTTCTGGACAACGTGACCGCCGTCCTGCATCGTGCAGGCGGACCCAAAGAGGAGCACACATGAGCAGGTGGACGTTCACCTCGGAGTCAGTGACCGAGGGACATCCCGACAAGATGGCGGACCAGATCTCGGACTCGATCCTGGACGCGATCCTGGAACAGGACCCGGCGGCACGCGTGGCGTGCGAGACGTTCGTGACGACGGGCCTGGCGCTCGTCGGCGGAGAGATCTCCACCTCGGCCTACGTCGAGATCCCGACGATCGTGCGCAACACGATCCGCGGCATCGGCTACGACCGTGAGAGCCTCGGCTACGACGGCGCGACCGTCGGCGTGCTCGTGGCCATCGACGAGCAGTCGCCCGACATCGCTCAGGGCGTCGACGACTCCGAGGAGGTCCGCTCCGGGACCGCCGGCGAGGAGGACGCGCTCGACAAGCAGGGTGCGGGCGACCAGGGGATGATGTTCGGCTACGCCGTCGATGAGACCGATGCGCTGATGCCGCTGCCGATCCACCTGGCGCACCGCATGGCGGAGCGCCTGGCCGAGGTCCGCAAGGCCGGGACCATCCCCTACCTGCGTCCCGACGCCAAGACGCAGGTCACCTTCGAGTACGAGGACGGCAAGCCCGTCGGGCTCAAGACGGTGCTGATCTCCACGCAGCACAACGACGGCGTCGACCGCGACACCGAGATCCGTCCCGATCTGATCGAGCACGTGATCCGTCCGGTGGTTCCCGAGCAGTTCGCGGACGACGACTACGAGATCTTCGTGAACCCGACCGGTCGGTTCGTGATCGGTGGTCCCGTGGGCGACGCCGGCCTCACCGGACGGAAGATCATCGTCGACACCTATGGCGGCGCCGCCCGTCACGGTGGCGGTGCGTTCTCCGGCAAGGACCCCTCCAAGGTGGACCGCTCAGCTGCCTACGCGGCCCGGTGGGTCGCCAAGAACGTGGTGGCTGCCGGTGCGGCGACCCGCTGCGAGGTGCAGGTCGCCTACGCGATCGGTGTCGCGCACCCGGTGTCGGTCCTCGTCGAGACGTTCGGAACCGAGACGGTCGATCCGTCCAAGATCGACGTGGCCGTCCGAGACGTCTTCGACCTCCGCCCGGCCGCGATCGTCCGGGATCTGAACCTCCGCTCGCCGGGCTACAAGGACACCGCTGCCTACGGACACTTCGGCCGCACCGGTGAGCGCTTCACATGGGAGCAGACCGACCGCGTGGGTGACCTCAAGTCCGCGCTGGGTCTCTGAGCTCGACAGCGCTCTGACCGCGGAACCATCGCCGGGCGACTCGGAGGGGACGCTGTTCCCGCCGGAGTCGTCCACCACGTCGAGCGAACGTGCCCCGGAGCCCTCCGGGGCACGTCCCGCGTCGGTGTCGGCTGAGACGCGTTCCGCATCGGTGCTCGTCGACGTCGCCGCGGTCGACCGCACGTTCGACTACCTGGTGCCCGACACCATGGCGGACCGCGTCGTCGTCGGGACGATGGTCCGGGTGCCGTTCCACGGCCGGCGCGTCGCCGCCTGGGTGCTCGACGCGGACTCCGTTCCGCCACCGGGGGTGACCTTGCAACCGATCGCCAAGGTGTCGGGCATCGGACCCGACGCGGAGGTGATCGAGCTGTGTCGGTGGGCGTCATGGCGCTGGGCGGGTCGGTTGCCGACGCTGATGCGGGTCGGATCACCCGACCGGATGCTCGGGCGCCGGCCGCCGGTGCGACCGCGACCGGTGACCGGCGGAAGCCCGGACGCCTTCACCGCCGACATCCTCGCCGGAGGGTCGGGCGTGACCGTCCTGCAGGTGGCGCCCGATGCCGACGCCGCGGCGATCGCCGCGGCCGCGGCTTCCACGGGCCAGGCGCTGGTCGTGCATCCGTCGATCGTCGCCGCGGACCGCATCGCCCGAGCGTTGCGACGCGCCGGGGCTTCGGTTGCTCGCTGGCCGGTGGACTTCGCTGCCGCTGCCGGTGGCGCGGCCGTCGTCGGCGGCCGTGCCGCGGTGTTCGCCCCGCTGCCGGCGTTGTCGGCGATCGTGGTCGCGGAGGAGGACGACATGGGGCTCCAGAACGAGTCCTCACCAACCTGGAACGCTCGGGATGTGGCGATCGAACGGGCTCGACGGACCGGCGTGCCGTGCCTGCTCGTCTCGCCGTGTCCGTCAGCGGTCGCGCTCGACGCGGCTGATCGGGTCGTCGTCCACGGCGGTGCCGGTGCCCGCAACGGGTGGGCCCCGCTCGTGATGGTCGACCGGCGTGACGAGGACGTCGGACGCTCGGGCTTGTTCTCGTCGCAGCTCGTCGAGCTGGCCCGCAGGACCGCTCGATCAGGTCGTCGGGTGGTGTGCGTGCTCAACCGGACCGGGCGGGCGCGCCTGCTCGCGTGTCGGAGTTGCGGGACGTTGACGTCCTGCGAGCGCTGCGATGCCGCAGTGCAGCTCACCGATCGCCTCGACCTGCGCTGCGGTCGGTGCGGCGAACGGCGGCCCGCTGTGTGCCTCGAGTGCGGTTCGACCGCGCTGTCGGTGCTGCGGCCCGGGGTCACGAAGGCACGAGAGGAGCTCGAAGCCCTGGTGCGCGAACCCGTCGGGCTCGTCACCGCGGGCACACCGGTCGACGACGTCGCCGCCCATCGTGTCGTCATCGGGACGAGCGCCGTGCTGCACCGCAGCCACGGGGCGGGACTCGTTGCGTTCGTCGACGTCGACCAGGAGCTGATGTCGATGGGCTACCGGTCGGCAGAGGAGGCACTGCGCTTGCTCGCCCTGGCGTCGAGGGCCGTGACGGGCTCTGACGGGAGCTCAGCGGGCTCGGGCGAACCGGGACGCGTCGTGGTGCAGACGCGCCGCCCCGACCACGTCGTCCTGCAGGCCGCGCTGCACGGCGACCCTGGTCGCGTCGCCGAGGTCGACGCCGCGACGCGCGACCTGCTCGGGTTCCCGCCGGCGGCGACCGTCGCCGTCATCGGCGGTGCCGCGGGAGCGGCGTTCGTCGAACGAATGGGTCAGCCGCTCGGGGTGACGGTGCACGGCCCCGACGAGCGCGGCAACTGGCTGGCCCGATCCGAAGACCGTGCCGCGCTGCTCGACGCTCTCGGCGCCGTCGAACGGCCGCCGGGGCGGCTCCGGCTCTGGGTGGACCCGGTCCGCACGCGCTGACCGGACCACGCTGACCGGACCACGCTGACCGGACCACGCTGACCGGACCACGCTGACCGGACCACGCTGGCCCGCGTACCTGCAGGAGGTCAGGGCCAGGGGAGGGGTCACGGTCAG
>JACDJB010000830.1_pt1 | contig 27968 bp, 20 predicted proteins | sample 7454121 | NCBI WGS metagenome assembly JACDJB01 (sample SAMN14253290, study PRJNA609438) | sludge metagenome | isolation source: sludge after 25d culture with pyrite | collected 2018-12-20
CATCAGTAAGTTTTTCGTGAGTTGCTTCAATTGAAACTGCGCCTGATTTCTGATTGATTTCATTAACCAATTTATCAACAAAATCATTCTCTGTGAAATCGACGAAGTAGTTTAGATAAAACTGTTCGTCTTTTACACGGTTACCATATTCGTTTACTGGCAAACGTAAACCACGACCAACTTCCTGCAATTTTGATATTTCGCTACCACTGCTTCGGAGTTTACAAATTTGAAATACATTTGGGTTGTCCCATCCTTCACGCAAAGTCCATTTTGAAAAAATAAATCGTCTTGGATTTTCTAAATCAAGCATTGCTTGTTTGTCGTGCAAAATTTCGTTTATCTCTTTTTCAATTGCTTCGTCTTTTTCTGTATTGTCTTTTGAGAAATAACCTGCGTGTGTAGCAGAAACATCAATTAGCGTTTTTTCAAGGTATGATTTGTAAAAAACATCCTTTTCTGTTTTCAGAAGCTCTTTTATTTCAGCTTCAATATATTGTTCAACTGTTTTGCGGATATAACCTTCTTTGTTTCTGTATTCATCAATATTGTCAATAAAGAATAGCGTAAGAGGTTTTATTTTCACATCTCTTGTCAGCAGCATTTTTTCAATTTCAAAATGGTGCTTGATTGCCTTTTGAATCATTGTTTCTTGCAACTTTTCGGCATAGGAATAAGGGTTGATTTTGTCTCCCTTTTTCATTTCTAAACCGTTAGATAAAACAACCGTGCTTTTGTTCAGTTTTTCAATTGTCAAATCTGTCATTTCTGAATGAACTTTTTTCAGACTTTCCTTTTTCGTTACGGTTACTGTTTTCCTTTTATCATTTTCAACCAATTCAAAACTAGCTTCTGTTCCGTCTGAACTAGTAAATTTTACAAGAGCATTTTTACCGCTTTCGAATTCTGTAATATGTCCGATTACTCCTTTTACTAAATTTCTGTTGAAGGAATCAACTGCGGTCAAAGTGTAAATCAAGTTTTCATAACCTTGAAATGTTGCTCCATAACGAAGAATGAATTGGGGATTCATTTTTTGAATGTTCTCCCAAGTTTTATTACTTGTCCCGAACTTATGTGGCTCATCAATAATCATAAAAGGTTTGGTTGCTCCAACTGCATCAAAAGGAACGGTGTATTTATCAAAAAGCCCTTTGTCAAAACTCTTTTGCATTGTATCGGAGTTTATCATACCGGCATTGATAATCATTACCTGAATACTGTTCTTTTCAAATTTTCCTGCATTTACAAAACTTGTTACGGCAGGCGGTAAAAAGGATTTTTTGCTTTTGTTGTTCTTCTGACTTTCTACAATATGTAAGTGCAGCGTTTTGCTGTATTGTTCTTTGAAATGCTCTCTGCTGCTGTCCGATTTCAAAAAATCAATTGTTCCTGCTTTAATAGATAATGTAGGCACAACCACAATAAACTTGAAAATGCCAAATTGCTTGTTGAGTTCAAATATGGTTTTGGTGTAAGTATAAGTTTTGCCTGTGCCTGTCTCCATCATTATGTCAATGATGTTGCTGTTACGTTTTATTTTTTCGTTTATCCCATTATCTTCCTGAACGGCTCTAATGTTTTCGGGATAGATTCTATCGGTGGTATAATCAAACGCAGGATTAATGTAGTTTTTATCTGCTTCTATTGGCTGAACAAGGCTAATATTATCAAACACAGCAACAGTGCTATCTACTGCGTGTGACTGATGGTTCAGATTCTTTTCAAAATTAAATCCCTTCATGCTAATACCTAGTTATAAAGTCAATGTCAATATTTTTCTTGTTGGCGTATGATTTTACATTTTCAGAAAGTTCACGTAAATTCTTGCTTTCAAAGTGATAACCAAAAGCGATGATAGAAGTAGGGTTGAATTTCTTGTCCGAATCAATTTTTTCCAGTAATGCTATTAGGTTGTCTGTTGTAAATCCTTTGTTCATCAAATACAGTTTGCCATTGCTGTAATAAGCGTTGTAACCGCTTGAATCAATTTTTTCCAAATCCTGCGTTAAGGCAATGCCGTCATAAGTTTTCCAAGTGGTGAGCAATGCTTTTATGTCATCTTCGGTAAGTTTCCCAACATCAAACAAGGTTTGAGAAGCATCAAATTGTACAGCTTCAAAATCATAATCTTCCCAAATAGGAGTAGATTCAAAGATTTTAAAACCAAGGTTTTGTTCTTTGAGAACCTTAATTTCAGATTTGAGTAAATTGATTTTTTCGACCTTATCATCTAAATCCAATTTACCTTCTAACCTCTTTATTTCCTTTTCATGAGCTTTAATTTTTAAGTCAATGGCGGCGTTGCTTCTTTTTGCTGCTCTTATAAGTCGCTCTTTCGTGATTTCAAAAATGGTTGGTTCAGCTTTAAGTTCGTCTTTCACAAAATCAAAAGCAGCTTTATTTTTTTTTGGATTGATAGGCTCGGGTATTTGAACTAAAACAAAACTTCTATTTCCACAATCATCAGAATTTAATTGCATTATAGCATCACCAGTAGTTCCCGAACCAGCAAAGAAATCAAGAATAATGTCGTTTGAATTGGTAGATATTTCAGCAATTTTATGAATCAAGGAAATGGGTTTTGAATACTCAAAAACCTTATCATCAAAATATTGTGATATGTCTTTTTTAGCGTTGTCATTTGAATATTTATTATCGACAAACTCAAGAGTAGAAGTTGATTTTTTTCTTTCTTGTGGTTGAATAAAATAGCCGTTTTTGTCCTTTTTTATTACCGCATTTTTATAGGTTTTTGTGTAAATTCTATCGTTCTTCACCACAACGAAACCTTGATTTAAACCAAATTCAAAAAGGTCTTTTGACCAACGCCAGCAAAAATCACTTTTTGGATTAGCGGCTTGCCTTGCTTCCATTTGTTCTTTAGTTACATTGCCAGGTATAAAAATTTTACCGTCTAATTCAATCTCATAATCAAGTGATTTAGAATACTGAATTGAACCATAGTCAAGTGTTTGGCTTAATTTGAAATTGCCCCTTTCTTCATTATGTTCATCAACTCCATCATATTTTGAGTCTTCAAAAGAGTTTCTTTCTAAAATAGCATTATCGGTATTTCTATAACAGATTAGATAGTCCGTGTTTTTAGCTATTAAATCAGTTGTTTTTCCTGCTTTTTTTGTAATTCTTGGAAACTCTGCAACAAAATTCTCTTCACCAAAAATTTCATCCATAAGCAGTCTGAGTTGGGATAATTCGTTGTCGTCAATTGAAATGAAAATTACGCCTTCATCTTTTAGTAGTTGCTTCGCTATATACAAACGTGGATATAAAAAAGTAAGCCAAGCACTATGGCTGTTACTTTTTTGTTTTGTAAAATCTAAAATTCGTTTAGCTTTTTCTTCATCAATACCAATTAGTTGTTGTAATTCTTTTACTGTAAACTTTCTGTCGTCCTGATATACAAAGCCATCGCTACCTGTATTATAAGGTGGGTCTATGTAAATCATTTTTATTTGTTCGTAGTAAGCATTGGCAAGATGTTTCAGCACTTCCAAATTGTCACCTTTAATTAGCAGGTTTCCCGAATTTGTGTTTTCAAGTTTGGCGTTGTGTGTTTCATCTGCTTTAAGCAAAGTAGTTGCAGGGTCACTTGCCAAAAGTCTTGCATAAGATTTTCCGAGCCAATCCAAACCGTAACTCTCCGTAGAAAAATTGATTTCCTTTTCAGTTAGATTGTTTTTGAATTTCTCTAATTGAAAATTTCCGTCTTTATCAAAGCAATGCGGAAAATGTATTCTCAATGCTACCAAGTCCTTGTTTGGCAATTTTATATCGTTGGTTACTTTCTGTTCCTTACTCATTATTAATCCTTTTTAATATCGTTATCAATCAATAATTCCTTTACACTCACGCCAAGAATTTTGGCGATTTCATAAAGCACTTCAATTCTTGGTTGTTGTCTGTTTTGCACGTAGCCGTTCACCATATTATAACTCTTTCCGAGTTGTTCAGCCAACCAAGTTTGCTTTATTCCTTTTTCTTCAAGTACTTCCTTAATTCTGTTCATTATTGTCAGAATAATTAAGTCGCTAAAATAATAAATATATTTTTTAATATCTCGTTTTTCAATATAAAAAGTGTTTGAATATTCAACGGTCTGTGCGTACGTTGGGAAAATGAAGGCTCTTTTGGCTGCGAAGTGGTCGCCCGTGTGTTGGGGCAGCCAAATGTGCCTGAATGTGCGGTAGGTTTCCGTTTTCTTTTCTCTCTTTATGCAGCAAAAATTCTATATTCATTCTGTCGTCTGTTTTGTCTTTTTACAATGAACGCTAACGTTCGTATATATCTTATTGTTCTTATCCGCCTAAATTGGCGGTATAAGCACTATTGTTTATATATTTCTTTTACAATTATTTAATCCCTTTCAAAGATATCATCCGTAGGATTACTGTTTTTATCAATAGACTTTTTTGAGATGTGCGCAAATTTCAGTAGTCCCGGGACGATTACGACCTAACTACTCCTGAATATACCTTAAATCCCTACCCTGCGCAAGCAACCGCGTTGCAAAACAATAACGCCGCATAGGCGGCGTTATATTTTCATCCTTTTGGCAAATATTTTATTCTTTTTGTTTCTATTTTTTAGCCTTGGAGCTAACGGGTACGTGCATGGTGTAGTTTGGCAATTCGAGGCACAAATCTGTCAAACAGTTACAAGGTTAATTAGACGTAACGCCTTAGAAATAAGCACTATCCGCTAAATGCACTATACACTATGTTATGCCTTAGCCCTATTTTGTTATTGTCATTATTTTTCTATTTGATAATAAAGTTTACGGGATGCGCTAATAGTTTTCCATCCTTCCATTTTTTAATAGGATTTTTGATTTTAACTATTTCTGCATTCTCGGAGCCTGCATTAAAAACACAATAAATCCAATACTTATCACCGTCATTTAGTTTGAAGTATTTTCGGGCGATTTCCCATTGCGTGCCTGAAATAGAAAGGGTCTGTCCAAATTTATGAGTTGTTGACTTGACTTCAATAAGTCTGATAATTTCATCAACTTTCATAACCTTAAAGTCAGCACCAACTCCTTTTTGTCCTTTCAAGTTAAGGTCAATTATTTCAGTATTATCATCTCCTTTAAATTCTTTTGTGAGTTCTCGCATTACATAATTTTGTCCCCACTCACCGATGTCATTTAGGATTTTTTGACTTGGTTTTTCTTTCTTTTCATTGCCATTTGGCTTATCATCACCAACCTCATCTATATCTATCTCATCACCACCATTTTCTCTTTGGTTGCCTAAACCTTGATTGGGGTTAAATTCAATATTTATGTCTGCTTCTTTTAATTCTCTGGTGTTTAAATTAGCTTCTTCCGGTTTTATTTCAGGTGTAAATCCATCTTCAATTTCTCCAGAGATTTTATCGTTTTCGTCATTTTTATTTTTTTGTTCTAATTTCCACTTTTCATAATCCTTAACTTCGTCTGGAGGAATAAATTTGCCACCGGTTCTTGCCTCAATGTCCTTAATTTCATCTGGTTTGAACCCTAAAATATCACCCAACGCCCTTGCATCTTCATCGTTATAAGCATCAGGGAGAGATGAATATGATATTTCACTAGTCAAGCACAAAAGCTCGTCAACAAAAATCCAAGGGTATTTTTTTAATTGTTTTAAGAAGTTAGCTTCAAAATTTTTCTGATAATCAGAATAATACTTGAATGAGTACTCTCCTTGAAAAAACCTTTTTTGATTATAAGAATATTGCCTTATTGACTTCGCCAGCAGTTTCCATAATGCCACTGACCTTTCTAAACTAATTTCTCCTTCAAAAAGCTCATCCAATCCATCTAATTTATAGTCCTTGCAGTAATATTCATAGGTATAGGAAGAACCATTTCTCAAGGCAGACTTTGTATCCCAACTTAATTTAGGGTCAAATTCTATGCGTCTTAAGGTTGATTTTACACCTAATTCAGTTAACAGGTTAACAAATTGCGAATGCTCTTTTGAGCTAAATGCGTATTGTTCCTCAGCAACATAAAAGACATTGGGATTTTTATCGAAATATGTTTCTAATAGTTCATTACATAAATAAACTGAATTGTATTTAAAATATCCTGTTTCACCAGTTTCAGGATTGTACCCAAGTATGAAAGGACATTCTTTTAAATCCTGAAGTAAACGCTTACGTTTATCTTGATTTTGGGATTGAAATGCTTCTAGAATTTTCTTTAAATCGTTGAAATAGTCTGGATATGTCTCACCATTTTTCAGGATTGGTAATATGAACTCATTAATTTCTGCAAATATGTCCGGGGCTGTTAGACCCAGATCATCTAAGAACTTTTTTGCTTCCTTATTTCTGGCAATATTGTGTTTTACAGTTGCATATTTCGAATAGTCCTTTGTAGGTAAAAACACATTAGGTTTGCCATTCTGCTGAAATGGCACAACCTGTCTTTTGTTATTATTGCCTTCTATTCTGATTATTGGTTTACTTCTTAAAATGCCGTTACTTGAATACTTAGAACCCATTCTCCAAAGTGCAGGAGCTTTATTAATAACCCTATAAAACTGAATTATCCATTTATCAGTTTGTTCGGTCATAAAATCATTATCAATTTTATTAGCAAAACCAGTCAAATCATATTCAGGAATGTCAATATCGTAATACAAGTAATCTCTTAATAGTTTGGTTTTATCATTTGTGATTTTCTTGCTTAGCCAATAGGTTCTGCCAAAAAGTTTTTTTGCCTGTTTTGACGTTAGCAAATCTGCAAGGTAAGAACTTCCTAAAAGCATTAGTTCATCTGCAGAAGAAAAGCCTCCCTTAGAATTTGGCAATAACTTTTTTTCAGAACTAAGCTCCGATTTAACAGCCTCATAAAGTTCCTTAAAGATTTCTGAACGTTGACAAAGGCTTTCATCAATTGGTAATGTGTTTAAAAGGTCAACATGAAGAAGACGTAGTTTTTTGAAAACCAATAAGCATTCGGAAAGAAGTTTACCCAGTTCTTTTTGTAACTCATCATTTCTGTGGTCAGTTTCAATATTTACTAAGCTATCTCCCTCTTGAATATTCTCACGCGCAGGGGTAGTGTAAAACGGTGCGTGAACTAAGAATTTTAAATTTGTTTCAATCTTAGTTGGGAAGAATACATACAGTGGTGATTTATCACAAGGCACGATTTTTCTTTTATCACCTTTATCCAACAGAAAAGCAAGTTTTATTGTCAAGTTTTTACTATCAATAATTACATCTTTTTCAATTAGAAAATATTTTATTTCCTCAGTTGAAGATTTGAGAGATATAAAACGCTTGTCTTTGAAGTTGAAATTCTTTTTGTAAGCTCCATTGTTTTGTGGAGTTTTCCAGTTTATGGTTTCAATATATGACAGAAACAATAAATAATTTAGGTTTAATCCTGATAACTCATTTCTTAATATCTTTATGGTTCTTTCTCTTTTATTTGTTTCAGTTTTAAATGGAAGAATAATTTTCGTTCCTTTAAAAAAATCCGAATTATACCCGTTTGTTCTTTCAGGAATATTATAATCACGAATTGTAACATCAAATTCTGCTGAAACAATTCTTGGGTTGTCTGTAATGGCATAAACCGACTTAAAACCAATACCAAAACGTCCAATCGCATTTGGTTTTTCTTTTTTCTCTTGATTGTCTCCAAAGTTTGAAATCGCTCTAATATCATTAAAATCAAATAATTTTGGTGCATCGTGTGAGAAAATTAGTTCATTTTCAGTTAATTCAAACGAAACATTTTTAGCTCCTTCATCTTCGGCATTCTGTAATAATTCTGTAATAAAATGTGTAGGATTACCGTAAAGTCCGGCAAGTAACTTATGAGAATTGTCACCATCCTTCTTCATTAAACGGACTTTTTCTTTTCGGTCTTGTATTAATAGGTCAAGTTCTTTCATAGTCAATCTTTTCATTCAGTTTCTTATCGGTCTTATCTTTTTCAGGGTGAGGCATAACGTTTAGTATATGCAAAGTAGGAGATTGGGGGCTCCAAACTTATCAAATCGTAACGATTTTGAAGCGGGCTACAACCGTTGAATTTATTACTGTTTCGCCTATTTTGTATATACATTGTTAGCCCCCGTAATTTGTTCAGCAAGTCTATTTCTTTCATCAATAATATCAATCTCTCTATTCATGATTTTAAAATTTTCAAGCTTTAAAGGCTCTACTATTAGCATCGAAAATCTATTCTCACTATTATATTCAGCTCTCAATTCCATTAAGAGTCTACCCAATGCATTAATTCCAATTAAAGTCTTTGAGTTTTTACCCGATTTTACACCCCAAAACTCATCTTTTGTAGAATATTCAACAATGTGTTTTGTATTTGTGGATTCCAATAATAATCCAAATTTCAAGAAGTTTTGAGCTAACTTAACTTTTAGGCACCACCGCATAATATCGACTTTTACATTATCCCAATCACTTCTTGTATTATCAATATGCTTTTTACTGACCATTTTTGCAGTCATAGGACTTTTTTCACTAATAATAAGATTTTGAATCTCTGGATAATCAGGAAATCTTAATGCTTGATATAATGCCTCAGATGTTAATATATTTATTTGATTAACCTGAAGGTTAAATCCTGCGCACATATTAGAGAGACCTCCATAATCACTTTTAGTTGAGCTAAATACACAACTTTCTTCCTTTTTATATTCTCTAAGACTATATTTTTTCATTTTTTATTTAGCCAAGATGCAATTAAGGCATTTATATCGAATTCTTTTGTATGCTTCTCAAATAAAGGAAGGAATCCACCACCAGCATACCAAAATACAAGCGGAGTGTTATTAGGAACATTTCTCCAGGTAAAGCATAATGCACCAAATCCAAAATCTTTAAATGATGGTAAAGAATAGCCTAAAGCTCTCATTTGTTGTTTCGTGACACTTTCTGTATTATCCAATATTTCAATACCTTTTTCTATAAATATCCTTTCTAGCCTATTACGATTCTCTGGTGAAGTAAATAGTTTTTCTTCAGATGGTATATTATTGGGTCTAAAAAAATCTTCATCAACAGTATATCTGTCACCAGAATGTTCATCAACTAACTTACAGATTTCTTCTTTGTATGTATTTATTCTTTCTGGCAAGTCATTATCAATAGGTTTTGCAATTTCACATTTTGAAAAAGGTTTGTTTGAATTATTATCAATTTCAACCCATCTAGCCATTGTTATTGAATCCTTGATTTTATCATTGATTTGGTATTTCATTTGTGCAAGCTTTTTATAATAATTTTTGCTGTGCATGAAAATATATGAAAAGATAATTCTTTGTCCATTTGCTTGAATGTCCTCAATTCTCTTTTTATCATTAACTGTTTCATTCAGCCACTCTTGCATATCCTGAAACAATGTATTACCTGTGCATAAAATATCATCTATATATAAGTAATTCTTTATCGACTTATGCTTATGACTTTCAAAGTCATAGCCATATTCTTGTTTCAAAACTTCCTTTAATAATCCAAGAAAAACGGATTGACTTTTACCAGATTCTTGTAATGACAGAAATTCTGTTTCTTCGATTAAACTTTTTGCATTTTCATATTTAAAATGCTTTATTAAAAAATCAATGGTTTGTTTTAAGAATGAAATACCATCTTCTTTTGTGAAATACCTTTTTCTAAAGATATTTAGCATCTCCTCAAGAATGAAAATTCTATCATCCTCTTTGAATTGATTTATCCAATTTTGAACTCGTTCACTATCAACGTTATGATTCTCTTCTGCTCGAAAGTCTTTAAGCTCTTCTACTATTTGGTCAATTATTTCTTCCATTGCGGGTATCTTTTTTTATGGGGGCATAACGTTCTTATATATTCTATTGTTCTTATCCCCCCAAATTGGCGGTGTATGAACCATTGTTTATATATTTTTTTTACAATTAACTAATCCTTTTCAAAAATATCATCAACAGAATTCCTTATTCAATCAATAGACTTATTCGAAACGGGTGCAGTTCAGTCTTCCCGGGACTATTTTGACCTAACTACTCCTGAATATACCTTAAATCCCTACCCTGTGCAAGCAACCGCGTTGCAAAACGATAACGCCGCATAGGCGGCGTTATCGTTTTGGTTATTCCTGCTTTTTGAGCTGATTTTTTTAAAATATTTGCTATGCTTGTGGCAGAATACTTTCCACCCCTGAGTCTTCAAAAAGGCAAACCTCCGGTTTATAACTTATATACAATACTTGTGTCGATACCGGCGTATAACAGTTAAATGTCCCGTTATCGCGACGCCAGAGTTTTCTCAATCTGAAAGACCGGTTTAATATCAACCGGAAGCACGATCAATTTTTCTCTGAGCGTTTTCATTGAAGGCGTCTCAACCGCGTATGTTTCGATCAGTTTTTTTGCGCCTTCATAATCACCTTCCGCCTGGATTGTCAATATAAGAGAAGAGAGCTCGGTGACCACGTCATATATCCGGTCAAAATTGACGCTGACTTTCTGGCTTGCCTCATCATATGCATACGCGCCTTTTTCCAGAAGGAAATTATAAATAATCGCGTTGCCGGCGCCGTGCGCTTCATTGATACCAAACCGTACTGAGCGAAATGTACCGGCGAGGAATGTGACCCATGTTTCCTTTTCAAATGATTCAGGATAAACGCCCTTACTGATCATAAACATATTGTTATACATACCAAGGAGATCAGCTTTACATTCTTCCAGCTTGGAATAGGTTTCCCTGAGTTCTTTTTTGACTTCAGTCTGTTTTCCATTAATAGTGATTTTACCCGGTCCGACTCCGTGGGACATCTCATGCATCAAAGTATGATTGAAAAAACCATCAAAACTGACATACTGAAGCTGATCCGGAGCGATAATCAGCTCGGCGATCGGTAACAGTAATTTATTATATTTTGCTTCATGCATATTCTTCAGCATCACTTTTTTTGACCCTTTGGCTTCACGCACTCTCTCATCATTAGGCAGATTGAATGCCAGAGTCTGGACTCCCGCCTTTGTATCGCCTGCTGAAAAAACTTCCTGGACCACCATAATGGGTGACTCACTGCCTCTGCTAAAATTTTTATATTCATCGGGGATTGGCAAATTCTTTTCGATATCATTCAGATAACTGCCGAAAACAGCCAGTTTCGCGCTTTCAGCAGGATCTTTCAAGGTCAGAAAGCTCTCAAAGGATGCTTTATAGTTAAATAATTCGTCTTCGTAAACTTCATAGGGACCAATGATGAACTCGATAGAATGATCTTTTAAATCCATCCAGGCCATGTCACTTTCGAAATAATCATTTGATTCAAATCCATCCGCGCGGGTAAGCAAATATTTTTTGAGGGTGGCATTATCGGCATATTCCGCGGCCTGGCGAAGATATTTTGCCGCTCTGCTCAAAGGCTCTTTATAATATTCTGAATAGGGAATGGCAACAAGTTTGTCCCCATCCCGACGGATGACGGTGAATTCCGATGTAAAGGCCGGTTCATCTTCGGGATGATTTTTTAGCCATTCCTGAAATTCTTCCTTGGTCATATCTTCCGGATAAAAATTCGCGCCCGCGGGTTTGGAGGCATTGCCGTAAAATGGCTTATCATGGTCCAGCCGGTCAAAAGGACCAAACATGATGTCAAAATAATCAAGGATGAGTCGGCTGTTTTCATCTGTAGCCTCCATAAGGGCTGCTTTTAGATCATTATTTTTTGAATATACCTGATCCAGGTATATTTCATCCATAATTTTTGCCGCCATGAATAGTTTTTCAACGACCATTTTTTGGCGGTCATCAAGAAGAGATTCATCATATTTTAATTCGGTTGACGCGAATTGGTTAATTTTCTGCTGAAGCATAGGTACCTCTTCACCTTGTTTCCCGCCGCACGAGAAAATTGTTAATCCGGTTACCGCTATCATAATTAAGGATAAAATATTTTTCATAAACACGTTCCTTTTATAAACTCCGGGATTACACTAATTTAACTTTTTCATTTATCTCTTATTGCCGAAGAAATAAATTTTATACGATTAGTCGCTTTCATTCTTACAAATCTATTGCCCGATGATTACGGGTTTTTTATCTGCCTTGATCAGAAATTTGGTCAGACTCCCAAGCATAAAATCAAAAATACCCTGCTTTGAATGAGCTCCGACAACCACGATGTGCGCCCAATCCAGATATTCCTTTTTAACCGCGTCTATAATATTCCCGGTAATCCAGGTCTTTTGAATATTTTTGAAGTTATACGCCCTGAGATAAGCTTCGGCATTGTCCAGGTAGTAATCTGCCGTCTCTTTGTTTTCGTTTGATGTCAAAATCATCACTTCCATTAAATCGGCATTGGCTAACTGAGCCAGCCGCTGCATCGCCCTTGCCGCCGGCAGACTTCCGTCAAACGCCAGTAGAACTTTCAGTTTTTCGGCAGGGATATCGGGCACCGTAAATGTTTCAGGGACTCCATAAACCGGAGCAATTGAATGGTTCATGATCTCGGTAAGCGAATCCCCGGGCCTGTCATCCGCCTGGAAGTGGTAAAATGTACGCAGCCCCACCATGATGGCATCATAATATATTGATTCCGCGATAATTCTTTCGCTTGGGCTTCCCTGGGAATGAGCGGTATGACAAGTTACGCCGGATGCTTTGCAGGATTCTACGAATTTTTCAAGAAGCGCCTTTATTCTTTCTGAGGCCTGCGTTTCTTTTTTCTTTTCCAGTTTTTCAGCATAATAAAGCGCTCCCGCCGGTACCGGTCCAATTGATTTTTCAATACCGGGTATATCAAGAATTACCAGTCCGGTTAATTCAGCTTTATTGTTTTTGGCCAGTTTACAGGCGAGTTCTATCACTTTATCGGTGTAAGGCGACGGATCAAGGGGTACTAATATACGTTTGATCATGATTTCTCCTCATTCTCGAAAATTTATTTTGCTGTTTTAATCTTAAAATTATCGGATATAATATACCTGAAACACATTCTTCAGAACCGGTGCAAATCCATTGGTCTTCTTTATTGAATTTAACAAGTTTGTCAGAAAAATCAAAAACACTGATATTCAATTTTGCCTCAGCTCTTAAAACAATTAAAAGATGAAAATTATCTGTAACCAACTTCCGCGGACAATGGTATTTTACTCTTCATAAAGGTTCCGCTGCCGCGGGCGATGATTCTTCCCTCAGAATCATATAATTCTGACTCGGCAATATAAAGACGCTTAGATTCGTTCACAACGCGGCCCCTGGAGATTAATTGTCCTTCTGTTACAGGTCTGATCAGATAGATATTAAATGATACCGTCAGCACAAATACATCGGGCACAAGCGAATTGACCGCAAAGAAAGCGGCGTCATCCAGCATCTTAAAATATACGGAGCCGTGGACCGCGTGGGCGGCATGAAAGAAATCCGGACGGTTTGTTATTGTAATCTCACTTATTCCATTACTAACCACCATTTCAGGGTGATAGAAATGGTTGATCGGAGCCGAAGCATACATTTTTTCGAGTTTTCTGTAATGAGATTCTTCCATTTTAGATATCCTTATCATAAATGATATAAAATTTAGCTAAACAAAATTTTTAAATAAAAAAACGGATTTGCCAGTTTCGTTTTTGGTATTTGATTTGCCATCATTCCACTGATAATCTCACTGACCTCAGCGCTGCGCGCTGCTCTGTTTATGACAAAATTTAAAAGGAAGTGAAAACGCCCGATTTTTTGTAACCGGGTACTGGTTTTAAATTCATTTCCCATTGTTTTCCAAAGCTGATGATCATAATCCGCGAGCATTTTTTCACTATAATCATCAAAAGAAATTGCTTTCTCCGCGGAGCGGACAGCTATTTTTGCGGAGTATAGGGCGTTTCCGATACCTTCTCCGGTAAACGGGTCTATCAATCCCGCGGCGTCTCCAATCAGCAGAAATCCATTGCCATGAATTTTTCTGTGTTTACTTGCGATCGGAAGATTCCAGCCTTTTGGGCTCTCCAACGGCTCCGCTTCCGCGAAACGATCTTTAAATTTATCACTTGCAATGGCTTTCCGGAGCAACAGTTTAAGATCAATATCGCGTTTTGTAATCGTTTCATGAAGCATTCCTATTCCAACGTTTGCCGTGCCGTTATCAAGCGGGAAAACCCAGAAATACCCCGGCTGTACATCTTTTAAATAATGAATTTCTATCTGATCCGATAACTCCGAAACATTTTTATAATACTGTCTCAGGGCAATAATCAGGTGGCCGGGTTCATGCCGGTAAAGACCTGTTTTTCGTGCCACAACCGAATTAAAACCATCCGCTCCAATGACTATTTTACCTTGGTAAACTTCTTCTTTGGCCGTTTCAGAATTAATTCCGCGAACACCGCGTACAAATCCGTTCTCTTTAACAACATCTATAACCTTAAAACCCTGGATCACCCGATCCGCGACTATTGATGCTTCATCAAGTAAAAACTGATCGAACACTTCCCTTCGGATGACCATTCCGCCGGGCATCCCCTTTCGCTTTTCACTCATCAGGCCGATATTGATCGTTGTGCCGGCGGGACTGCCAAATGTGATTGATCTGATTTCCGCGCCGGGCAGAGCGCATGCTTTTTCGAGCAAACCGAGATCTTTCAGAATATTCATTGATTTTCCCGAAACAGCGTCGCCGCAGATCTTATCTCTGGGAAATTTGTCTTTATCCAATAACAAGCTTTTTAATCCTGCTCTTTTCGCGTATAACGCGGCAGTCGCTCCGGCGGGACCGCCGCCGACAATAATGATATCATATTCCGGATTCACTCTATTTCCTTTTCCTCTTGTTGATCGTCTAATCTCTATCTAACCTGCTGGCTCAGATAACCTTATTGAATTTTTTATACCAAAAGGACTTTTACTCAGTGTAATACTCAATTGTTCTGATTATCGCTTCCCGGCATACGGGGCAAAATCCCTTTTTCCCCTTGCTGAACATTGTACAATCAAGAGCAGGCCGGTACAGTCCTTTTGACGAGTATCCCGCGCCTTCAAACGCGCCAACTTTGCCGCTGTATTTGCTGTTGTACAATAATGAATCCAGTTTTTTTGAGTTTTCTTTTGATAACAGGATCGCCGTCTCCTGCATTTTTTTTATCTCCTCCTCCGGAGCCCCCATACGGTTCATTTCAGCAATTTTTTCATTTATGTCCCTACGGCTTTTCTGATAGTCCATCTCGGCTCCATCATAGGCATCTTTGTCCCAGGGTGTGGGAACCGGCATATTTTTTTCGACCAAATGGCCCCATTTAAGTTTAGCAGGATCCAGCAGCGCCGTAATATTGGGTTCGACCGGTTCTATTCCCTTCGGATAAAAATCATTGTATGCCGTCGAAGATGAGTAATATTCATCCGCGAGACCGGCGAAGGAATGACCAAATTCATGTAAAAACACATAGTCACGCCATTCATTGTCCGTAGTAAAAGTCAGGTAGAAATTATAAATTCCACCTCCCCCATAGCGCTCATGATTTACCATAATCAACAACGCGTCATAAGGAACGGCAGAGGCGATATCATGCAAACTTTTATTGTCTTCTGTGAGCAAATAACGTGGTGATTCCAGAGAATTAAACGTTGCGTTCAGGCTTGTATTCCGGTAAACATTATGCGTCGGCTGATCACATCCCGATTCCGCGGAGGGTCTGAATACTCCATATACATTAAAATGATCTTTATAGGATTTATAAGGCTCATTATTAAAAAATACTTCGGTGAAATGCGTGAGATCTTTTTGAAGTTTATCTCTTTCGCTTTCAGTATAGCCTTCCGCAATGATAGCAAGATCAACTTTTTTATGAGGATTTCCATTTTTCACCATTTCATACACCTCTATACGGCTGTCCGCGTTTTCTTTAATGATCCCGACGTTATCCGGTTCTACGACATTTTTAAAGATCACATTCATATTATTTTGTCGGTCCCGTACCTCGATCGTAAACAAAATCTTGTTTTTGGGATAAGGAATCAGGGCTGATTCATGGTAAACACGCTGAATCCCGTTTATCGCCGGAGCGGTCGTTTTATATTCTCCAAAATAACTGTCGTAGCCTTTTGAATAAATAAGAGCCCCTGATTTTTCATCATATACTTTGACTACATATCTTCCTGTGTTAACAGTTTCCACCAGTTTATCCGGATTCCCGGCCCAGACTCCTTCCATGTATATGCGGTCAACTGTAATGATATCGTCCACCGCGTTTCCGATGTGGAAATAATCGATCCTCATGGTACGGTCAACAAAAAAATCATTAAAACTTACCTGCGAAGCGGCGAATAATCCGTTAACACCTATGATAATCATTAATATTATGCGCGTATAAATCATCTTTTTTCCTTTCCTGACAGAAAGATTAAATATAAATAATTATTTTAAATCGTAAGAATAATAAATTGATGTCATCCGGTTAATTTGAATTGATTTTGGTTTGACAAGATACGCCTGTCGAAGGATATGACGCAAAATATTTTTCATGATTTTCCCCGATATACTGAATGGTCAATTTCCCGCTGATATCCTCATGAGATATCAAAAAACATCCATTCATACCATCAGGTTTATAAAAAAATATCACTTTCGGGAAACTTTTTTGTGCAAAAATCATATGATTCCTTTATTTTAGCAGAAAATTTAACTTAATATCTAAAATAATTAGAGCCTAATACGGATTATTTTCCACATTATTGTGGTTGTTCAAAACAGAATGATCCGCATTATATAAATTATTTCAGAGGAATTTTGATGAAGGTATATAATAATATTCTCGATGTTATAGGTGAGACACCAATAGTCAGGCTAAACAAAATAGCCGGCGCTTCCGAAGCAAATGTTTACGCGAAACTTGAATTTCTGAATCCCGGGGGGAGCATCAAAGACCGTATTGCCCTGCATATCATCAACAAGGCGGAGAAAACCGGAGCGCTCAAAAAAGGCGGCACGATTGTCGAGAACACATCCGGTAACACCGGGGCCGGGCTGGCCATTGTAGCCGCGGTTAGAGGTTATAAGGCAATATTTACCATCCCGGATAAAATGAGCAGCGAAAAAATCAATTTTCTAAAAGCTTTTGGCGCGAAAGTCGTGGTTACTCCGACAAACGTCCCCGCGGATTCTCCTCAGAGTTACTATGAAACCGCAAAAAGAATCCACCAGTCCACCGAGAATTCATTTTATGTCAATCAATATCATAATCCTGAAAATCCGGAGGCGCATTATAGTTCAACCGGGCCGGAAATCTGGGATCAAATGGACGGAAAGATTGATTACGTTGTGGCCGGTATAGGAACAGGCGGCACACTGAGCGGAGTGGCCCGTTACCTGAAAGAGAAAAATCCTGATATTAAAGTCATTGCCGTTGATCCGGTGGGATCGGTGTTTTACGATTATTTTAAATCAGGAAAACTAATAGAGCCTCATGTTTATAAGGTTGAAGGTGTGGGCGAAGATATGCTTGTGGACGCATTGGACTTTGATCTTCTTGACGATATCATTCAGGTGAACGATAAAGATTCATTTATGACGGTGCGCGATCTGGCCAGAAAAGAAGGTATTTTCGCCGGTGGATCATCCGGTTCAGCGGTTTGGGGAGCGTTACAGATCGCAAAAAAAGCAGGCCCGGGTAAAAATATCGTGACCATTCTTCCTGATACAGGATTTCGTTATCTTTCAAAAATTTACAACGATGAATGGATGCAGGATAACGGAATGCTTGAGATCACTCTCTCCGGCACGGTAGATGATTTGCTAAAGAAAAAACCAAAGAAATCATTGATTTCCACGCACAGCGCTTCGATCATATCCGAGGTCATCAAAACAATGAAAAACAACAGTATCTCGCAGATGCCAGTTATCGATAACGATCGGCTTTTGGGATTAATCACCGAAAACAACCTATTGAATTTCTTAATCGAAAATGAACATGACAAAAACCGCCCAATTTCGGATCTGATAGAAACCCATGTGCAAACAGCGACCGGGACTGATCCCATCAACGATGTGCTGAAAAAACTAAAATCAGCCGACGCGGTTCTGGTTCTTGAAGACAAAAAAGTGAAAGATATATTGACTAAAATAGATTTGATCGATCTGTTAACATAACTTTAATAAAATTATTGCCGTCATTTCTCATTATATCACATTCGTTTTAAAAGTGATTGGTAATAAGTTGATAATTTAAGGTAAAAATAAGTCTGTCTTGTAATATCAAATTTGTTTTCCAAGGCGGACTTTTTTCTATTTTTATAAATAATCCTGTTAGTAACAATACTCTATTTTAATAAAAACATCAGGATGGTAGATTTTCTTAAATAAATTCAGCTTTTTTGATATAAGGGTTTGACTATATTTATGCAACTGCCATATATTATATAAGTTATGCCTAAACAGAGAAAAAAATCTTAATGGGATGCAAATGTTATCCGATTTATATTAAGACTTCCAAATTTAAGCCGAACCTTAATAAACGAAATGAAAGCAAAAAACTGCGGTTCAAACACGTTTTTAACGATGGTATTGGATAATGAAATTTAAAACTATTATTCTTCTTCTGGTTGCATTCTCTGTTGTATATGCTCAGGATAAACGCAAGATTGGTCTGATTCCTTTCGAGAATAAGACCGGTGATTCGAGACATGAATGGGTTTCGAGCGGCCTTGATTATCTGTTGATGAACAAATTATCCGTGATATCAGGATTTTATGTTCCTGAAAAATCTCTAATGAGAGATGCTCTCAAAGAAGCCGGATATGGAACACGCGCTCTCGACGGAAGAATGAGTTATCACTTTGGGAAAGCATCAGGCGCAGAGGTGGCAATCACCGGATCGTATACCATGAACGGCCAGACTCTGAACTTGCTGGTATCCTATTATAATACTTTTAACGGTTCGCTGATCATTACCGACAGCTATAATGAAAACATTTCCAACCTGTTTTCAACTTCGAGAAAAATTATTGACCGCGTCGTTACGATTGCCGGAATCGGAATATCCCCCATGGAAACCAATTTGATAAACCGCTCAATAACCTCATCTATTGGCGCCTTTGAGAGTTTTGTGCGGGCCTATATGGAGAATGAGAATCCAAATGGACGAATGGAGGTCATAACGGGACTTTTCCGAAAAGCCATCCGTGAGGATCCTAAATTCTGGGAAGCATATTACAACCTGGGAATTGTATATTTTAACAGTAAAAAGTATGATGAAGCCATTGAGCAGTTCAATTCGGTCATCACTGCCCTTCCGAATTTTGATAAACCTTACTACGGACGTGGTTTGATTTATGAAAAACAAAAAAAATATAACCTGGCGATTGATGATTTTAAAAAAGTAACTGAATTTAACCCAAACGATTTTAAACCCTATTATTACCTTGGCAAAATAAGTGTTCTGGATAAGAATTTTAAGGATGCTCAAACCTATCTTGACAAGGCCCAAAGCCTGAATCCGGACTACGCCCCTATTTACTTTGAAATGGGAAATATTTATTATGACCAGAATCTCTACCGGAAATCAATAGAATACTACAAAAAAGCAACAGAATTAGACAATAATAACGTTCAGTATCATTTGATACTTGGTGAGACCTATTATCGCTCACAGATTTACTATAACGCGCTGACTGAGTTTAATTTTGTTCTTTCTCTGCAGCCCAATGAACCTATCGCCAATTTTATGCTTGGCGTGACGATATACAAACAGGCCGTTCTTGAAGAGTTGATTGACGCGTTTTTAGATATTTTGGCGGAGGGCAACACTGGCGGTCAAGAGGTGACCAACAACAAATTTTCTAAAAATACCGGTATTGATCCGGTAAAAAAACGAAAAGTCTATGAAGATATGGTTGACGCGTTCACCAAAGCTTCACAGGCTCAATCCAATTTTATGGAAGCGACCTTCAATCTTGCTCTTACTTATTTCGAAATGGGTAATTATGAACTTGCCGAAAGATATTTTAAGGCTACCGTTTTGATAAATCCATATCTGATAAGAGCATACATGAAGCTTGCGGAAGTTTATGAAAAAACAAAACGGCTTGATCTTGCCATCGAGCAGTATAAAAAAGTGTTTGAAATAGAGCCGTCAATTTTTGTGTCCCAGCCGACACTCGGTCCGGAACATCAATACATTAATATCTTTGACAGATTTATGAGGGAACTCGATGGGAAGCTCAAGGCAAATCCCAATGATACGAACAACAATTTAATTCTGGCAAAAGTATTTCAGGCTCAGGGTTATTATGGCAAAGCAGCAAATGTGCTTCGAAAAGTACTGAACATGAGCCCGAATAATAATGAAGCAAAAAATCTGCTCACTAATTTAGAAAAATACACTAATTAAAACTGAATTTATCAGGCGATCTTTTCCCTGATCATTCTTTCAATTTCGCCTTCTTCCGGAAAACGATAGGTATTGTATTTGGAAAATATCTGCTCATCATTAAGAAAAATTTCAAATCTTCCGCCACTGCTTTTTATCAGATCAACTTCCAGATCAAATATTTTTTCTAATTCCTGCGCCAAACTGGCGGCTCTGGGGTAGTAATTTCAAACAATACAATATTCAATTATCAATTTCATCTTAACTAATCCTATATTTAAATTCTTTTCATATACAATTTATATGCTGATTTTATGTCTTCCATGCTGTCGGAACCAAACTTATCCAGAAAGACACCCGCGATAACAGGCGCGGTAACCGCTTCCGCGATCACCGCGCATGCCGGTACAGCCGTGACATCACTTCGTTCTTTATGGGCCTGAAAAGATTCCTTTGTGATCATATCAACAGAACTTAGGGGTTTCATTAGTGTGGGAATTGGTTTCATGACAATTCTAAGAATAATATCCTCGCCATTGGACATACCGCCTTCGATGCCTCCGGCATTATTCGTTTTTCTCAGATATCTTTTACCATCATGAAAAATTTCATCATGAAATTCAGAACCTTTCCGGGCCACTCCTTCAAATCCGGTTCCAACCTCCACCCCTTTTACCGCCTGAATCGACATCAGAGCTGACGCGAGCAAGGAATCTAATTTCCGGTCCCATTGAATATAACCTCCCAATCCGGGTGGAACATTCCTGATTATTATTTCGATGATTCCTCCGGTCGTGTCGCCTTCCTTTTTCACCTCATGAATATAGTTAACCATTTTCTCTTCGGTTTTTTTATCCAGGCATCTTACGGGAGAAGCATCGGTTATCTCTTTAAGATCCTTCATCTTCCTGGCTTTTTCGATAATCTCCGCGTCAACCCGCACAGGACCGATCTGAATGACATGAGAATAGATCTGAATATCAAATGATTCAAGAAACTGACGGACAAATCCTCCTGCTGCAACTCTCATGGCCGTCTCTCTCGCGCTAGACCGCTCAAGTACATTTCGAATATCATCAAAACCATACTTTAGAGCGCCCGGCAAATCGGCGTGACCGGGACGCGGCTTGCTGATCGGATTTGCAGACTGGCCCTGCCCGACAGACATTTCATCCCGCCAATTTTCCCAGTCCCGGTTTCGAAGCACAAAACTGATCGGACTCCCCAATGTTTTGCGGAAACGAATACCCGACAAAACTTCGATACGGTCATTTTCGATTCGCATTCGCCCGCCTCTTCCATAGCCTTGCTGGCGGCGATATAATTCGTGATTTACTTTTTCAATTTCTATTTCAAGATTTGCCGGAATCCCTTCAACGATTCCGACAAGGCCGGGACCGTGGGATTCTCCGGCCGTTAAGTATCGAATCATCTGGGTCCTTTAATTTTCGATATTGACACCGGGGATATATTTGAGGGTCAGGTTAATGACATCTGATAGCGGTTCACGTGAAGTAAAACCGGCGGCGTGATAATGACCGCCTCCACCGAATTTTCCGGCAATTTCCGCAACATTGATTCCATTTTTGGATCGTAATCCTACCAAAATTTCGTTGATCTCCTTTTCGATGAAGACGATAACGACATCCGCCTGATCATTCTTACGCAACAGATCGATAATACCGTCAACTTCTTCAAGCGTGATTCCATGGGCGCCTAACAGATTTTTGTCAGCAACCGCCCAGGTGACTCTGCCATTGGAGCGGATATTGGACAATAACTGTCCCCAGGCCTTTAACTGTCGCAGATTTCCACGCTCAAACACACGGTTATAAATATCAGTTGGATCGATGCCGGCGCTTACGAGATCCGCGGCCATTTTGAAAGTTGATACACCCGTCCGGTGAAATCTAAAACCGCCTGAATCGGATAAGATCGATGTATATAACGCTTCGGCGATGGACATGGAGATTTCCATATCACAGTATTTCAAAAATTCATAAATGATTTCGCCGGTTGCTACTTTTTCAAGATCAACTAAAAGTAAATCAATCCAATCCTGCTTAATCGGATGGTGATCAAGACAAACCTTATAGGCCTTACTCGCATGAACAGTTTCGTAAAGATGATTCAGCCTGTCGAGTGCGCTGACATCCAGAATGATGATCACATCCGCGTTTCTGATTGCTATTTTTGTGTGAGTATCGTCAAGCCGGTTAATGATATTCTCCGTATTGAGAAAGTCGTATTTCGGAGGTATCTCACCGGGTACAATCACATCTACCGTTTTATTTAAACTCTTTAAATACTGATTCAACGCCAGGAGAGAACCCAATGCATCGCCGTCAGTATAAACATGACTGGTCAACACGAATCTCTCATTCTGCAATATCAGTTTATGTAATTCTTCAAATTTTCTATTCATATTCCGAAACAAAACCTTTTATCTGATTAGATTCATGATACACACCTCATCATACAGCTACGAAAATAATAACCAAATCACCAGCTAAAGTTGTGATGCATGTGTGTTTTTAGTGAGAATTTCAGTTTATAGAGAAGGTTTTGCCTCCATAACTATTTTATTTTTATACTATCCGACGATATCGATCACTAGACTTATTTCAGTAAATTTATCTTTTCTATAATACCGTCAACCATTTTATCGGTTGTGGCATTCCCGCCGAGATCCGGAGTCAGACATTTTTTTTCCGAAAGAAAGAGAACCAGCGCCGCCTGGACGCGGTCCGCGGCTTTTTCTTCACCGATATGGCGCAGCATCATATTTGCTGATAAAATCGTGGCCATGGGATTCGCGACTCCTTTACCCGCGATATCCGGCGCGCTCCCGTGAACCGATTCAAAAACGGCGATATCATCACCAAGGTTTGCGCCCGGAACTACTCCGAGTCCCCCAACCAACCCTGCTGCCAGGTCAGAAATAATATCACCATAAAGATTGCCTAGAACCATCACATCAAACTGCTCAGGATGCATCACCAACTGCATTGCGCAGTTATCTACAATAATTTCCTTATAGGTAATTTCCGGATAGTGGGCGGCGACTTTTCTGACACTGTCAAGAAAAAGTCCGTCACTCTTTTTCATAATATTGGCTTTATGCACAGCATGAATCGTCTTCCGTTTATGTTCACTCGCCCATTTAAACGCCGCTTTTGCGATGCGCGTGGATGCTTTTTCGGTAATAATTTTTAAACTTTGCGCGACACCGGGCGCGATTTCGTATTCCATCCCACTATACAGGTCTTCCGTATTTTCTCTGAATATAACAAGATCAATTGGTGTGTGATGTAAAGAAATACCAAGAGCTGAACGTACAGGACGAACATTAGAATAAAGATCCAACGCCTTTCTAAGACCAACATTAACCGATTGAAAACCTCCCCCGATCGGTGTGGTAATAGGACCTTTTAAAGCGACTTTATTTTTCTTGATCGATTCCAGAGTTTCATCCGGAAGCGTAGTACCATGTTTTTCAAGGGCAACAGAGCCTCCATCCGCTATTTCCCAGTCCACCACTATCCCGGCCGCCGCAATCACTCTTCGGGCAGCGGAAGTAACTTCCGGTCCAATTCCGTCACCGGGGATAAGAGTGATATTATATACGTTACCTTTATCTTTAGTTTTATCTGCCATCTTACATCCTTTATATATTAATTCTTTCGATCTCGTGAACAAATCAAAATCGAAATAATGCTGATTGTTTATTGTGAAATCTGACGGTTTTAATTATGATTCAAAAATAATCGTTAAATGTAATAAAAAAACAGGGAAATTAAAAAAAAAATGGTAACTTTATGCTAATAATGACAATAATTAATAGCGATTTTGCCATTTTTATAAAAATAAAAGGGACAAGGACAGACATACAACCTTGTCCCCGGAGATTTTAGTTTTTTTGAAAAGTTATTTTTTCAGAATCGTAATCAATCTTAAATTGATCACCCTGGACAATGTTACCGGCGATTAATTCTTTCGCAAGCTGATCCACGACTTCCTTCTGCAGCAGGCGTTTCAATGGCCTTGCTCCGAAAGCCGGATCATACCCTTTTTGAATCAGATAGTCTACCGCCCTGCCGGAAAGCTCCGCGCTTAGTCCTTTTTCCACCAGTAATTTTTGAATGAGACTAAATTGTATCCGTATAATCTCTCTAAGGTTGTCCTTGCTTAAAGCATGAAACACAATTATATCATCGACCCGGTTTAAAAATTCCGGTCTCAGACTCTGCTTCAGAATTTCAAACACCTTTACCTTAATTTCTTCATAAATCATCTCTGTATCTGACCCTGCCAGTTCATCGGTTCGCTCCCTGATATACTGAGCGCCCAGATTGGAGGTCATAATGATTATGGTATTCTTAAAATTTACTGTTCTACCCTTATTATCGGTCAATCGTCCGTCATCAAGAACCTGTAACAGAATATTGAAAACATCGTGATGAGCCTTCTCAATTTCATCAAGTAAAACTACGGAATAGGGCTTCCGGCGAACGGCCTCGGTGAGCTGGCCTCCCTCATCATAGCCTACATATCCGGGCGGAGCGCCGATGAGGCGGGATACACTGTGACTTTCCATATATTCGGACATGTCTATCCTTATCATAGCGTTTTCATCATCAAATAAAAATTCCGCCAGAGCTCTTGCCAGCTCCGTTTTACCCACCCCGGTGGAACCCAGGAAGATAAAAGAACCAATTGGTTTGTTCTGATCGCTCAGACCGGATCTGGATCTTCGAATGGCATTTGATACGGATACAACCGCTTCATGCTGCCCGATCACACGTTCTTCCATTCTGTCTTCCATTTTCAGCAATTTTTCTTTTTCGCTTTCCAGCATCTTACTGACGGGAATTCCTGTCCATTTTGATACTATCTCCGCGATATCTTCGTCTCCAACTTCTTCCTTCAACATTTTTTTTGTTTTTTGCAACTCCGCCAGCCTTTCATTCAACTGAAGCAATTCTTTTTCTGCTTCCGGAATACGGCCATAGCGAATTTCAGCGACCCGGTTTAATTCTCCGTCACGCTCGGATTTTTCCATTTCACTCTTATATTCATCGATTTTTGATTTCAGACTCCTAATCGATTGAATGATATCTTTTTCCGCCTTCCACTGGGTTTTCAACTGCGCCGAGGATTCACTTAAATTACTAATCTCATTTTTGACGACTTTAAGCCGTTCAGCAGAAACCTTATCTTTTTCCTTCTTTAAGGCAACCGTTTCAATTTCGAGTTGTTTAATTCTTCTCTCCACATCGTCCAGTTCTTCAGGCATGGAATCAATTTCAATCCTCAATTTAGACGCGGCTTCGTCGACAAGATCGATGGCTTTGTCAGGAAGAAAGCGGTCGGAGATATAGCGGTGAGACAAAACGGCCGCCGACACCAGCGCTGAATCCTGAATCCGTACCCCGTGATGAACCTCATATTTTTCCTTGAGCCCGCGTAGGATGGATATGGTATCTTCGACTGACGGCTCTTCCACTAAAACCGGCTGAAATCTTCTTTCAAACGCGGCATCCTTTTCAATATATTTTCTGTATTCATTAATCGTAGTGGCGCCGACCGCTCTAAGCTCGCCTCTTGCTAAAACCGGTTTCAGCATATTGGAAGCGTCCATCGCGCCCTCGGCCGCTCCCGCCCCAACAAGTGTATGTAGTTCATCAATGAACAGGATGACTTTACCCTGGGAATCGACAACTTCTTTTAATACGGCCTTTAGACGCTCTTCAAACTCTCCCCTGAATTTTGCGCCCGCGATGAGAGCTCCCATGTCGAGCGCTACAATTTTTTTATCTTTTAAATTTTCAGGGATATCTCCATTGACAATTCTGTGCGCTATACCTTCAACAACCGCTGTTTTGCCAACCCCCGGTTCACCAATCAAAACCGGATTATTCTTGGTGCGTCTCGAGAGTACCTGCAGCACCCTGCGAATCTCCTCGTCACGACCGATAACGGGATCCAATTTCCCCTGGTATGCCAACCTTGTCAGGTCTTTGCTGTATCTTTCCAGGGCCTGATATTTTGCTTCTGGATTCTGGTCCGTTACACGTTGATTTCCCCTGACTTCACGAAGCGCTTTTAGGATCATCTCTTTGTTTAAACCAACTGAACCCAATATTTCAGCCGCGCTTCCGTTTCTTTCCGCGCTTATCGAGATAAACAAATGCTCTGTACTTATAAAATCATCATGCAATGTGTGAGCCTCATTGCCCGCGTCACGAAAAATCCGCTGTAAACGGTCACTAAAATAGGCATTACCGGTCGACCCGCCGTAAACTCTGGGCATATTTTTAAATGCTTCATCAAGTTTATTGATTATCAAATCAATCGGGACACCGTATTTTCTTATGGTAGCGCTGACAACACCATCCGCATCGCTTATCAGCGCTTTCAACAAATGTTCAGGTTCAATTTGCTGGTGCTCATTTTCAACGGCAATCTGACTCGCCTTCTGTAAAGCCTCCTGAGCTTTAATCGTATAATTTTCAAAATTCATTCAAGCCTCCGTAATAGTTTATTTTCAGGAGCTGCAATAACAATGCCAATCGAATTAAACACGTAACTTATTGATTCTGTTGAGTATATAGGAATGTGTTTCAGGTAGGATTGATTAATAAATTATGCCAGAACGACAGATGTCGTTTTATTTTTCTTCCTCATCTTCTTCACTGGCGCCTTTTTTGAACTGTTTGATACTGGATCCAAGGCTTTTAGCCAGATCAGGCAGCCTTTTTGCTCCGAACAAAAGAATAATAATTGCAAAAATGATGATTAATTCGGTTAACCCAAAGTTCATATAATTTCCTTTGCCATTAGTTGAACATCATCCAAAGTTTATGATTATATCTTTATTAAGTTACATAAATAGGTTTATATTCCGCAACTAATTTTATTCATGACTCAACTTTTCCAATTTATAAACAAAAAAAGCAGGTACAATGACCTGCTTTCCTTCGAATTCAATGAAGTGATATTAATTTACTTTGATTTCTCTCGGTTTCGCTTCTTCCGCTTTAGGTAATACTATCGTCAGAACTCCATCTCTGAAGGACGCATCGATACCTTCCGGGTCAATTTTTTCATTGATGTAAAAAGCCCGCTGGAATTTGCCATTTTTTCTTTCAAAGCGATGAAAAACTGCTTTATTTGCTTTACTGTCGATTTTTTTATCTCCGCTGACAGATAACACATCATCTTTAAAAGTAATATTCACATCCTTTTTTGCAATACCCGGAATTTCAAAAGTCATAATAAACGCGTCATCGTTTTCCAGCACATTCACCGGTGGCTGAAAATCCTGAAAACGACTATCACCGACATCTGTACCAAAAAAATCACTTAAAATGTGCTCATTTTGACGCGACGGTGAAATATAATTTCCGATCGAATTTAATTTTAACATATTCATACTGCCTCCCTTTACTGATATCATCTATCAATTATCATTAGTTTGATATGATATTAGACAATATGCGTGCCAAAGATGCAAATCTATTGATAAATGCTTATTATTAATCAATTTAACAATAATCATATTAAAAAGTGTCAAAACAGAAAATATGTCAGTAGTTCATCTTATCGGAATAAATGTCTTATTAGTGCGCC
>JACDJB010000831.1_pt1 | contig 27961 bp, 27 predicted proteins | sample 7454121 | NCBI WGS metagenome assembly JACDJB01 (sample SAMN14253290, study PRJNA609438) | sludge metagenome | isolation source: sludge after 25d culture with pyrite | collected 2018-12-20
AAGATAAAAATTATTTTTATATCACTAAAGATATAAAAGTTGAAAAAGCTATTTGCAAAAAGATAATAAATTCTAATCTTTTAGTTAAAAATACTGAAATTGACAATATGACTGAGATACTTATTTTTCCATACTATTATGATGGAGATAATATGGCAAAAATTATGGAAGAAGAAAATTTAAAAAACAACTATCCATATGCTTATAAATATTTAGAAACTAATAGGGAAATTTTAGAGCAAAGAGATAAAGGAAAAGGTAAACAATATAAAAACTGGTACTCTTTTGGAAGAAATCAATCTCTTGAAAAAACAAAATATAAATTATTCTTCCCTCAGTTAGCAAGAGAAGGTTTTTGTAGTTATTTATCAAAAGATGAAGATTTGTATTTTTACAATGGTATGGCTGCAGTTTCCAACAATAAAGAAGATTTGAAAATTTTACAACAAATTCTAAAATCAGATATTTTTTGGAAATATGTTAGTAGTGTAAGTAAGCCATATGCTTCAAACTATCTATCCCTTGGACGAAATTATTTAAAAAAAATAGGTATTGTTGAATTTACAGAAAAAGAAAAAAAAGAGTTAATAAGCTTAATTAACAAGTCAGACATAGACAAATTTTTAAACAGCATATATAATATTTGAAACAGTTGCACATTATACAAAATAACCGTCGCCACCCAATTAACACTACTAAGCTATAATAAGCAAAAATTAAGCACTAAAGGGCGATAAATGAAACTAGGTGTAAACATCGATCATGTGGCGGTTTTACGAGAGGCTAGACGCATAAATGATCCAGATGTGCTTCACGCGATGTTTGTGGCATGTCAAAGCGGGGCGGATCAGATCACTATACACTTGCGTGAGGATCGCAGACATATTCAAGACGCCGATCTGCACGCCATCTTAGCTCACTCAAGCCTACCCATAAACCTTGAGTGCAGTCTAGATCGTGCCATACTAGGCATCACAGCGGTGGCAAAACCGCATCGTGCCACACTTGTACCAGAAAAACGCGAGGAGGTCACCACAGAGGGCGGGCTAGATCTAGTCTCAAACCAAAGTAGCCTCCGCTACGCCATAGATCTACTCCACGACCACCAGATCCCCATCTCACTTTTTGTCGATCCTCACATCGAGACCATACAGCTAGCAAGTGAGCTAGGCGTGGAGATGGTGGAGCTTCACACAGGGCTTTTTGCTAACATATTTGCCATGCTAAATAGCTCTCTTAGAGCTTCGCACCACTCTCTTAAAGAGCTAAATCTGCCTCGTAGTGAGCTAGCTTTGAAACTAGAAGACGCCATAGCAGAGATAGCAAAAGCCGCCAAAGAGGCAAAACGCTTAGGGCTTGAAGTAGCTGCAGGACACGGGCTAAACTACGCAAATGTGCATCTGATCAAAAACATAAAAGAGATAGAAGAGCTAAATATCGGTCAAAGCATCGTCGCTAGAAGCATCTTTTGCGGGCTAGATCGTGCGATCAAAGATATGCTAGATCTACTAAAATGAACGCAAATAGATGATCCTAGATCCCTACACTTCCACTCTAGTAGCGACACTTGTGCTATTTGTGGGTAGCTATCTTGTCAAAAAAGTGACATTTTTACAAACCTACAACATACCGCACAGTGTGGCAGGCGGACTAGTAGCTGCACTTTTTGCTACCCTGCTCTACTACACAAACGGCGTCAGTTTTGCAAGTGATGCTTCCACACAGTCGCTCTTTATGCTTCTGTTTTTCGCCTCGGTGGGGCTTAGTGCAGATCTAGCAAGTCTTAGAGCAGGTGGACGCTCGCTCGTGCTCTTTGTAGCAGTTATCGCGGGCTTCATAGTGGTACAAAATAGCATCGGCATATCGCTTGCTACGCTTTTGGGGCTAGATCCGCTGCTAGGACTTGTGCTTGGCTCCATCACCCTTACGGGTGGGCACGGCACAGCGGGAGCGTGGGGTGAGACGCTAGAGAGTGTTTATGGGGTGCAAAGTGCCATCAGCGTGGGCATGGCGAGTGCTACCTTTGGGCTTGTGCTTGGCGGACTCATCGGCGGCCCACTTGCGAGACAACTCATAAAAAAACATCGCCTTTTGACACACACAAGATCTGACTCTTTGGCGTGTGAGCTACCATCTACAAGCCACACCATCACACCATCTTCGCTTCTAACCACCATAGCTTTACTACTTGCTAGCCTTGTTTTTGCACAGTTTATAAGCGGTGCCACAAAAGGCACAAGCCTTGAGATGCCTACTTTTATATGGGCACTCTTTAGTGCAGCACTACTTAGAAACACACTCGCTAAAGGAGCAAAAAAGCTAGAAAATGAGATAGATCTCATCGGCACCATCTCGCTTTCGCTCTACATCGCCATGGCTTTACTCTCGCTTAGACTCTGGGAGTTAGCAGACCTCGCCACTCCACTTGCCATCATACTACTAGCACAAGTTGTCGCTATGGCACTCTATGCGTACTTTGTCACATTTAGAGTCATGGGCAGGGACTATGACGCCTCGGTGCTAAGTGCGGGACACTGCGGGTTTGGGCTTGGTGCGACACCCACCGCGGTAGCAAATATGCAAGCCATCACCCTGCTCCACGCCCCCTCACACAAGGCGTTTCTCATCGTTCCGCTTTGTGGGGCGTTTTTTGTGGACATCATCAACGCCGCCATTATCCAAACCATACTAAAGGTCATCGCATGAAAAGAGTCGCCATCAGCATAGGGGATCCAAACGGCGTTGGGCTTGAGATAGCCCTGCGTTCGCACGAGCAGATCAGCACTCTTGCTCACCCCATCTACTGCGTCGATACTTCGCTAGTAGAGCAAGCCTCGAAGCTTTTGGATCTCAAAGCGGATCTTCGGCTTTGTGAGCTTGATCTTGTTCACACCATCTCGCCCGCGTCTCTTTGTGCCGAAGCGGGCAGGTATAGCTACGCATCATTTGCAAAGGCGATAGAGCTTTGCGAGAGTGGCAAAGCAGATGCCATCACCACCCTACCCATACACAAAGAGGCGTGGAGCTTGGCGGGTGTAGCTTACAAAGGGCACACCGACGCACTTCGCGATCACTTCAAGCAAGACGCCATCATGATGCTAGGGTGCGAGGAGCTGTTTGTCGCACTTTTTACCGAGCACATACCTCTTAGCGAGGTGGCAAGTCGCATAAAAAGCGATGATCTTGAGCGGTTTTTGCTAACTCTAGCAGGTGAGATCAAGACTCACAAGATCGCAGTTTTGGCACTCAACCCACACGCTGGAGATGGCGGGGTTTTGGGTAGCGAAGAGGAGCAGATCCGCGAAGCCATAGCGTGTGCAAACGCTAAACTAGGGCGAGATCTGTATGATGGCGTCATCGTGCCAGACATCGCATTTACTCCCGCCATGAGAGAGCGTTACACCTACTTTGTAGCGATGTACCACGATCAGGGGCTTGCCCCACTCAAAGCACTCTACTTTGAGCAGAGTATAAATATCTCGCTAGCTCTGCCCATAGTTCGCACTTCAGTAGATCACGGCACAGCGTTTGACATCGCCTACAAAGGCGTCGCATCGACTGCAAGCTACATAAATGCCATAAAAATGGCAGTGGAGCTAGCAAAATGAGCGTGCTCAAAGCTGTAAATGAGCGAATAGGGTTTGACAAAGATGTTGCTTTTGAAAACCTAAATGAGCTACTAGAGCATTTTGCACTAGCTTTTAGCTTCGATAATCTCGCCATTGTGGAGCAAAAACGCTACCCCGTGACACTAGAAAACATCACTCACAAGCTACTGCGTCCTAAGAGTGGCGGGCTATGCTATGAGCTAAACCCGCTACTATACCTCTACCTAAGTGAGCTTGGTTTTAGCGTGAAACTGACTCGTGCCACAGTTTACAATGCCGATGAGGATAGTTGGGGACTTGGCAAGCCAACACACCTATTTGTGACACTTGAGCATGAGGGCAAAAGCCACCTGCTAGATGTTGGGTTTGGGGCAAACCTGGCTCTTGCTCCTATCCCACTTAGTGGCGAGGTGGTATCATCACGAGTTGGGGAGTTTTACATCACAAACAAGCCAACCATGCATGGATCTCATAGACTGATGATGAAGCTAAGACATAAACATACGGAGTTTGTCACGGGCTATGCGTTTGATCCAGATGATCATCTAAGCCGTATCGAAGCGGGACTTGAGATCATAGAGGATCTTGTGGCTACAAAGTCGCACTTTGCAAACGGCAAACTTCACATCAAAAACACCACAGATGGGCACATCACCACGACTGAGCATAGCATCACCACCACCAAAAACTATGTGAGCACAAAGCTAGATCTAAGCACCGATGCTGATCAAACTTCCAGATGATAGTAGCTTAGTACTCTTTACACTTTGGTATGCTGATGAGAGTGTGGAGTTGGTGTTATCTTTTACAAAGTCCGCTATGCTGTTTTTACTAGATAGATAGCTAGCATAGTCATCTCTCATATGACGATCTATCTCTTGTAGTAGCATATCAAACATATTAGGATCTTTATAGTGTCTATTCATATCATCAGCTATATTTTTGATATAGCTAGCATCTATCTTGTCACTTAGATATGACTCAAAATCCTTTCCAGATGCTATAAAGTCGTAGTAGTTTTTTATATTGTCATGGGTGTCGGCACTCACAGGCATTTCTTGCATACAAAACAACCAAAAAGCTCACCAACTCCAAGCTCCCCCTCTATCCCATCAGGATCATACTGCACACCAAATGTAGCCTCAAAAAACCCTTTTGTCTGCTCTCCATCTGGATCCCACATCTTCAACCCTCCAAAAAAACCTCGCAAGCCACTATTTAGAGTATTGTCCGACATTGCACCTATATCATTATGCAGATCGGTTACCTTTTGAGTCTCCTCCCAAGACTTCTGAACACTCACAAGATCATCTAACAAACTCCCATTTGACTGAAAAGTTTTAGGCATTTTTAATATTTGTGATTCTGTCATACTTCCATCTGGATCTAGACTACTTCCTGCTACTTTAGCAAAGAAGCTCCATACTTTAGAGAGTGCTGTTAGTGGATCATCATTTGAGCCTATGGCTTTAGTATATGTCTCTGCCATCTCTAGTTGGTTTTGGTGTATCTTAACATTTGGTGGTATCCCTGCTGCTTCGTTAAAGTCTATACCAAAAAAGCCATTCTCATCTACCTTAAATCCCCATTTAGTAGATATGGTATTGTCTGATGTAGATGATATTGTTGGTGTTATGATATCTGGTGAGTTACTTGTTGTACTGCTTTTGGTAACTATGGGTGCATAGATAGAAGATGAGATAGTGTTTATGGACATTGCTTGCTCCTTCATAGCAGCTATGAAAGCGAGCAAGTCTGTTCCGCGAGAGGCTAGATCTTTTGAAGCACTAGAAGTACTTTATCCTTCTCATCATATAGCGAAAATGGAAGCTTTTGAAGCACTTTTAGCCCCTTACTCTTCTCAAAAGAGCGTGTGGTGTGAAAGTACTGCGTGATAGATCTCTGCTCTTTTTGGTAGCACTCGCCATCTTTGCTAAAGAGCGTAAACTGAGTTTCTAGCTTATCATCATCAAAAACCGCATCTACGACTAAAAACTCACTCTCATTTTGAGCACTCATACACCCCTCTGCTACCTCACTAAATCCGTAGCGAGAGTTTATATCAGCTACAAAAACACCGCCACTTTTAAGTTTTTGCTCCACGCCAGCTAAAAACCGCTCAAGCTCCACGGGAGTAAAGAAGTTTAGCACATCAAAGATCGCAACTATGGCATCAAACTCGCCATGAACATCATAGATCTCATCGCTACTTACGCTTAGTCCCTTAGCTCTGCACGCCTCTACCATCAGCGAGCTTTTATCGATGCCTTGACACTCAACGCCCTTAGATCTCATAAGCTCCATAAAGCCACCGCGACCGCACCCCACATCAAGAAGTGAAGCGATCTCAAACTCCTCTAGCTCCTCACTAAAGAGCTTGTGAAGCTCTCTAGTCGCCTCCTCGATGCCTAGTAGATGCTCCACTTTTGCATAAAGATCTAGCTCACTCACGCTCTCACCACACCCGCGATCTTCTCGTAGATATCCAAGATCTCATCTTTTTTGGCTATGAAGCTGTTTTTGTTGGCTATGAGGTAGGTTGATGACTCCATGATATCCTCCACCACCTCAAGCCCGTTTTGCTTCATCGTCGCTCCTGTTTCGACCACATCGACGATCATATCAGCAAGTCCGATAAGTGGTGCTAGCTCTATGGATCCATAGAGTTTGATGATCTTAGCTGAAACCGCACGCGACTCAAAGTAACGTTTGGTGATATTTACCATCTTTGTGGCGACTCTGATCTCAGGTTTGGTTAGATCTAGCTTTTCGCCATTTTTCATACCGATGCTCACTTTGCAGATCCCACGACGCAGATCTAGCAAGCGGATCACATCAAGCCCCTGCTCTTCAAGCGTATCTAGCCCCACCACACCGATGTCCGCTGCTTGATGGTAAACATAAGTCGCCACATCTTGGTTTCGCACCAACAAAAACTTAAACTTTGGCGTCTCTAAGATGAGCTTGCGATCATCAAACGCAAAACTTGAGCCAAAGATCTGCTCAAAGATCTCAAGCGTCTCCTTTGCTATGCGACCCTTTGGAAGTGCTACACTTAACATAAACTAGCCTTTCTTATGAATTTCTGCATACCCTTAAAGACAAGCAATTCATCAACTTTTGCATCGCTAAAGAAGGAAGCAAGATCATCTGCATAACCGCCACACAAGTAGATGCTAAGCTTATGACTAAGCACCTCTTTTACAAGTGGAGCGATGAAGCCATAAGTTATGGCGTCTTGGGTATTTTTTGGCATTTTATCTAAACTTAGCTCAAAGTTAAATGAGCTATCTAGTTGCGATGAGATCTTTTTGTAAGCATTTTGCATCGCCACCACCCCAGGGTAGATAAACCCGCCCTCAAACTTGCCACCACGCACTAGATCTACCGTGATGGCACTACCAGCATCTACCACGACACCATCACTCACCGCCTCGCACGCCATGATGCGATCGATCCCCATTGTGGGGTAGTAGGAGGCATAATCAACCCTGCTTGCTAGATCTATCCAGTTGGAGTGAGATCTTATACTCTCTTTTAGTGCGGGGTTTACGCAGATGTAGCAGATCTCCTCTTTTATAGTTGATGGCTTAAAATAACGAGTGAGTTTTTTGCTCACCTGCTTGCCATCATAGATGCTAACGGTGGTGTTTCCGATATCACAAAGTAGCACTATTTTACCTTCCAGAGTGCCTGCAGTAGGGCATCTTTGGCTTTATAGCAGAGTGGCGAGTCTATGATGATGAGCTTATGTTTGAAGTTGTGATCTGCAAAGATCACAAGTTTAGAGTAGATCTCTTCAAGTTTTTTGACATCTTTTATGAAGATCTTGCTCTTTTGAGAGATGTGCAGTATCGCCCAAAAGTTACCCTGCAGGTCAGTTGCCTTATAGATCGCGATGCGGTTTTTTACCCCTAGATCTTTTGGCAAAATGCTCTGAAGTCTCTTAAAGATCCTGCCATCACGACGCAGTCTATCCACAAGTAGTTGCATACACATCTCTTTTTTTAGCACAATTTTAACATAATTTCGCATATTGTAACTTATAATTAATATAATATCTGATAAACTTAGGCACAAATTGTCACAGGAGATAGCTTGAAAATCCTACTTCTTACACTTCTAGTCCTACTAAACCTAGAAGCCAAATACCAAAGCTCCAAAAGTTGTGCCGAGTGCCACGAAGAGATCTACAATGAACACGCTAGCAGTATGCACCACCGCTCTACCATCATGGGCGATGAAGTGCACAAAAAACTCTACGAGGCGGGTGGATCTAGCAAGTATGAGTGTGCACTCTGCCATATGCCAAGCTCACCAAACCTCGCATCACTTATGCGAGGCGATCTAAAAGCTGAGGACGCCGACTACACCAACCCCGCCAACAGCGATGGTGTCTCATGTTTTTACTGCCATCAGATAAACAAGATCCACCGCTCAACTAGCAGTAATATAAACTTCACAAATATCAAAGAGGGGCAAAAGCCGATCTTTTTGGGTACACTCAAAAACGCCATGGGTAGCGATGTGCATGAGAGCGAGTATAGTGAGCTTTTTGCCTCTTCTGGTGTCTGTATGGGGTGTCACTCACACAAACAAAATGACTTTGGCATCGAGCTTTGTAACAGCTTAGATCAGCACGGCGAGGCGAGCAACTGCATAGAGTGCCATATGCCCAAAAAGAGCGGACTTGTAGAGAAGTACAACAAAGGAGCTAGAAGTAAGCACGCATCGCACGAGTTTTTGGGTGTGCGAAGCAGTGAGCTTGTCAAAAAGGCGGTGAGCCTAGATTTAAGCTATGATGGAGATCTAACACTTAGCATAGAAAACAAAATGGCTCACTCCATCATCACCCAACCGATGCGACTAAAGTTTGTCAAAACAACCATCACAAGAGGCACTGAAGTGATCTGGAGTAACTTCCAAGAGTCACCACTAGAGGACAAAGAGGCTACTTTTCTCATAGTTTTTCAAGATGATGAGGGCAATGTTTCGCTTCCAAACAGTGCAAAAGCTTATAAGATCAACCAAAACCTTAGATCTAACACCACAAAAAAGGTAATCTACAAAGATCTTGCTCTAAAAAGCGGTGATATTGTAACTTCAAAATGGATCAGCTACACTGTAAACCCAAATATCGCCAAAAAGCTAGGCATAAGCGATGAGAGCGTTACAAAGCCGATAGTTGGAGCAGAGACTAGCATAGTCATAGAGTAGGAGCTAAAGTTTTTTCATAAACTGCCGATGTCACCTAAACGAGGTGTGGAGATTTTTATGCAGATAGGTCATAGTTACTACGATCACAGCAGAGCCGACAATGCTTCTACTAAAGAGAGTTTGCAAAAAAGAGACAACCCAAATGAGCTAACTCCCAAAGAGGAAGCACATATCAAAAAACTCGAAGCAGAAGATCAGCGAGTTAGAACTCACGAAGCCGCTCACATCGCAGCAGGTGGTGGAGTGGTAACAGGCGGTGCTAGCTTTGAGTATGCACAAGGTCCTGATGGCAAGCTCTACGCCGTTGGTGGCGAAGTGGGCATCGACACATCAGAGGGCAACTCCCCAGAGGAGAGTATCCAAAAAGCAAGACAGATAGCAGCTGCTGCGATGGCACCAGCAGATCCAAGCCCACAAGACTTTAGAGTCGCTGCAAGTGCCACTATAATGGAGATGAGAGCACTTGCTCAAAAAGCAAAAGAGCAAGAGGAAAAAGATGCCTCTACGCAGATCTACAAAGAGGCATCAAAGCAAGAGAACTAGTATCTATAAGTGATGAAAAACCGCAAGTTTTGTGCGATGATATCCACCTCTTCTACGCTCTGCCACCCAGCACAGTTTAGGTTTGGCGTATAGTTGTGCTTGACATAGGTGTAGCGAACCTGCGATGGCAAGTTTTTCATACCAAATAGATCAAAATTCCAGTACGCCTCATAAGCATCGCCTCTAACCGCAACCTTAGATCCAATCGCACTATCTTCCGCCCAAGTCATCGGCGTAAAGTACTTCGATCCATGGTTATACTCAAAGCCCAGCACTCCGCTATCAGTGATAAGATCTGGCACATTTGCACCTACCCAAAACGAGTAGCCATTTGAGCTTCCGCCATCACCTGAGCCATTTAACTCATAGCCACTCTTTGCCTTGTAGTGCGTCGATGCCACCGATGCAAACGCCAAACTTTTGCCCAAAAATGACTCTTTGTTGCTACTTAGCCCATCAAGCTTATATGAGAGTGCAAAGAGATCTGCACTGCCTGCATCGACTCTAATCGCATCATCACCCGCTTTGTTTAGGTTTTTGCCTTTTGTATTAAAGATATGTGCCCACTCATACATCAGCTGATGCTTCTTGTCGTTGTAAGCATCGCCCAAGAAGACAAACCAGTCCACATTGTGATCCTCTTTTGCTTTTGTGTAAGCATAAGGCATATTTATCTTACCATTTAGAGTTCTAGGAGTGCCATAAACATTTGAAACATCGCCCGTATGTGCTCTACCCACTACAAACTTACTATAAGATCCGCTTATGAAACGATCCCAGTCAAGCTTAAGCATCGCACCATTTACCTCCATATTTGTTATGTGTGCAAGCGGTGAGCCTTCACTCTCATACTCTCGCAGATTTGCCAAAAAGCCCGTCGTAGCAGGACGACGCCCTACACTTAGTGTAAAAGGTTGCTCACCGAGCTTATCATTGTAGATAAAGATCGCCTCTTTTATCCGCATGATGGTATCACTCGCTTTTGAGCTTGCTGACCAATCTTTTTGTACGCCATCATTGGCCACAAGATCACCTCCCCACTTACTATAAACCGCTAGTTTACCCTTAAAAGCGAGCTTTCCTGCTTGTGGCGATGACTGCATACCAAGGATAAATCTGCTTGTGAGTAGCGAGTTATTTTTGAGCTTGTCACCACTTTGTCTATCCTTGTAACTGATGGCATCTACGGCGTTTCTAAAGTCGATACTAAACTTCACCTTATCCATCGCGTTACTTTTTTGCACCTTTGCTAGATCTGCTTTTATGCTTTTTTGCTCCGCGATCACCTCATCTAGCTTTGCGGGAGTTGGTACGATTTGGCTAGATCTTAGCTCTTGTATCTCCTTTTTTAGCTCATCTATCTGAGCTTGCAAGCTAGCATCGTTAGCAAAAAGCGAGCTTCCTAAAAGTAGAGTTGTAGCTATTATGCTTATATTTTTCATATGTTCTCCTTATAAAATGCGAAATGTTATCAGCTTCTCTCTTAAACATAACTATAAACTATATTTTTTATAATTTGTGACTATTTTATACTATTTTTACTCTACAAAATGGAGCTATTTTTAAACTTTTAAAGCTATAATACACACAAAAAAAATGGTCACGCTATGCAAAACTACGCTCCCCACCCCACTCTACTACAAGGCAAAAAGGTCGTCGTAGCCGTTAGCGGATCTATCGCCATCTACAAAAGTCTTGAGTTTATCCGCCTGCTTATCAAGTCTGGTGCAAGCGTGCGAGTAGTGATGAGTGCAAGTGCTGTGAAGTTTATAGCTCCACTTACATTTGAGACAGTGTCGCAAAACCGCGTACTAGATGATGAAAACGAGTCGTGGGCAGATGATCACAACCACATAGGCTTTGCAAAATGGGCAGATCTACTCATCATCGCTCCAGCAACTGCAAACACCATCGCAAAGCTTGCAAACGCCATCGCGGACAACATTTTGCTACAAGTTGCACTCGCATTTGGTGGCAAAAAACTCCTCGCTCCTGCTGCAAACACCACTATGCTAGAAAACCCCATCACACAAGCAAACCTAAAGATGTTAGGCATCGCAAACTATGAGATCATAAGCTCACAAACCAAGCTTCTAGCGTGCCGTGATGTTGGAAATGGTGCGATGGCAGAGCCACTTGAGCTTTACTTTCAAAGTGCTAGAGCACTGCTTAGTAGTGAGTTTTGGCGAGATCGTAGAGTGATAGTCACAGGTGGTGGAACTATCGAGAAGATCGATGATGTCCGCTATCTCTCCAACTTCTCAAGTGGCAAGATGGCTTCAGCTCTTGCGAGTGCACTCTATCTGCGAGGTGCTGATGTAAACCTCATCGCCACCCGCTTTAGCCCCTACCTACCCGCATCTATGCACACCATCGATGTAGAAAGTAGTAGCGAGATGCTGGAGTATCTAAGCGACTCCATCAGAGTTGCCAAAAAGGGCAAACTAAGCAAGCCTACACTTATGAGTGATGAGCCGATTCGACTAATCCAAAAGAAGCCATTTTTGTTTATGGCAGCAGCGGTGAGCGACTATACACCGCAGTTTGCACAAAGTGGCAAGCTCAAAAAGTCACTCTTAGGCAAGGAGTGGCAACTAAGCTTAAAGCAAAATGCAGATCTACTAAGTAGCATCGACAAAGATGGCATCGCTACGGTGGCATTTAAAGCGGAGATGGATCCAGATGGTGCGATGCAAAATGCTAAAGATCTACTAGATCTTAAGTGTGTAGATGCGGTGTGTCTCAATCTTTTAGATGGCTCAAAAAGTTTTGGAAGTGACGATAATGCGATCGAGTTTATAACCAAAAGTGGCACAAAAAGCCTGCCTCGTGCTGACAAACTTAGCCTAAGCTTAGATCTACTAGATCTCGCAAGTGAGCTAGCCGAGTGAACACTCTAAAACATATAGCTATCATTATGGATGGCAATGGCAGATGGGCAGAGTTGCGTGGTAAAAAACGCACATTTGGGCATGAAGAGGGGGCAAAAAGCGTTAAAGAGATCACCGCCTTTTGTGCAAAGCATAGCGAGATCAAAAGAGTTACACTCTATGCATTTTCTACCGAAAACTGGGCTAGACCACGCCTTGAGGTAGAGTACCTTATGCGACTACTTGAGAAGTACCTCTCAAGCGAGCTAAACACCTACCTAGAGCACAACATTCGCTTTGAGAGTATCGGTGACATACGAGCATTTTCTAACTCACTTCAAGAGACCATACGAAGCGTAGAGGAGCAGACCGCAAAGTGCGATGCTCTCGTGCAGTCACTTGCACTAAACTATGGCAGTAAAGATGAGATCTTGCGGACATTTAACGCTCTTAAACATATCGAGGGCAAGATCACAGAGGAGATGATGCTAAACTCGCTTGACTGCAAAGAGAGCGTCGATATGCTGATCCGCACAGGTGGCGAAAAGCGTCTCTCAAACTTTTTGCTTTGGCAGAGTGCCTATGCGGAGCTATTTTTTAGCGACACTTTGTGGCCAGACTTCACCTCTAGCGAGCTTGAAGAGATGATAAGCTCTTACAAAGAGCGAGAGAGGAGATTTGGCGGTGCTTGATCTACTACTTGTAGCCATCTTTGGAGTCGCGTTTGGCTCATTTTTAAATGTGCTGATCGTTCGCATACCAAAAGGTGAGAGCATCATTTTTGGCTCATCACACTGCACAAAGTGCGGAGGCAAACTTCGCTTCTACCACAACATACCGCTACTCTCGTACATCTTTTTGGGTGGCAAGTGCTCCTTTTGCAAAGAGAAGATCTCACCTCGCTACCCCATCGTAGAGACTCTTAGTGGCGTAGTGGCTCTACTACTTGTACACAAACTCTCACTTAGCCTGCCTGCTATGTTCGTTATAGCTAGCTTTTTTATGCTCATCACACTTAGCTTTATAGATCTAGAGTTTCAGCTCGTGCCTGACTCTATCAACCTGCTAGCTATCATCTTTGCGATCTTTGGAGCGTGGAGCGTAGGTGGTGTGATGCTAAACTTCCAAAATGCTCTCATCATCGCAGGAGGCTTTACTCTACTTCGCTTTAGTCTCTCATATATACTCACCAAAAGTGCCCGCATAGAAGCTAGCAAGCATGAAACGAGTTGGAGCAAAAACTACCACACCTACGGTTTTATAGAGGCTATGGGTGAGGGTGACATCATGGTTGCTGCTACTATGGGAGCACTACTTGGCATACAGCTCTCACTTGTTGCGATCTTCCTCTCAGCTCTACTAGCCCTACCCATACTGCTCTACTTGCAGTTTAAGCACTCTACCACGAGGGTCGCATTTGTGCCATTTTTAAGCATCGCCACACTTATAGTCTACTACTTTGACACAGAGTGCGTGAAGATCTTAGGAGCACTTCTTTGAAGATACTCAAAAACTACCTGCTAAATGCCATCTGGGTGCAGTTTCTAAGCATCTTCTTGCCACTTTTTGGTATCGCTTCGATCGTGTTTCTCATCAAGCTAGCCACCTACACAGCGGTGATCCAGCTAAATATCTTAGAGATGTTAAAGCTCTTTTTGTTTATGCTTCCAGAGCTACTATTTTATACACTTAGCATCTCCTACTTTGTTGCCATTGCACTAGCCATATACAAACTCTCAAGCGATAGTGAAACCATCGTCTTTTTCTCATTTGGCGTCTCTCCATCGCACATACTAAAGGTTTTGTTTCGCCCATCGCTCCTGCTTTCATTCATACTGCTCTTTGACTTTGCAGTTGTCTTGCCACACGCCAAAACACTCTCAAGTAGCTTTTTAGCACAAAAAAAGAGCGAAGCAAAACTAAACCTCGGAGCTAGCGAGTTTGGTCACAAGTTTGGCGACTGGCTACTCTACATAGGCAAAGATAACAAAGATGGCACTTACAACGAGGTCTTACTATTTAACAAAAACAAAGATGAGGAGATCCTCATAGAGTCCAACAGTGCCGAGATCCAAAACGATGGCAACGCCCTTAGACTCAAGCTAAATGATGGTGAGGGGTATAGCTACTCAAGAGAGAAGTTTTCACAGATCGACTTTACATCTATGTACATCAACGACATCAGTGAGTACAAAGGTGATAAGTACAAAACTCCGCTTGAGTACTGGCTAAAAGATAGCTCCAAAACCAAGAAGAAGATGCTCACCATCAACACGATCCTCTCGCTCTTTCCGCTTCTAAGCCTACTAATAGCCCTTAGCATAAGCATACTCCACTCAAGAGCACAAAAACCGATGATCTATCTCTTTATGTTTCTAACCATAGTCATCTACAACGCCCTTGCTGTGGGGCTTCAACTAACCATCTCCTACTACGCCATCATCGCTCATATAGCCATTTGGCTAGCTGGAAGCTACTTCATATACAAACGAAGCGTACTAAGTAGGTTTTAGTGCGTAGAGTGCTTGTTTTTAGCTATGATGGGAGTGCGTTTTTTGGCTCGCAAGCTCAAGAGGCAGGCACTCCAACAGTGGTACAAACTCTCCAAGATGCACTCTCAAAGCTTAACATCAGATCTACCATATGTCTAAGCGGTCGCACAGACAGAGGAGTGCACGCCACTGGGCAAGTTGCTCACATAGATCTACCACCATTTTGGAAGAGCGAAGCGAAGCTAAAAGATGAGCTAAACCGCATAGTCTCACCACACATCTACATAAAAAAGATAGTAAAAGTAGATGATAGCTTTCACGCAAGATATAGTGCCACAAGCAGGCTATACCGCTACGCTATCTCACATAGTGAAACTTCACCATTTGAGAGTCGTTTTGTAACTTTTATGCCAAAACAAGATCTTACAACTCTTAGAAAAAAAGCTAAACTCTTTGAGGGAGTACATAACTTTTTATATTTTTGCAAAAACCACGCAGAGCAAAAAAGCACTACAAGAGAGATCTTTAGCACTCGCATCTACTCACACAAGAGCTACACTATCATCACATTTTGTGGAAGTGGGTTTTTACACTCTCAAGTTAGACTTATGGTCTTTGCTATACTAAATCTTAGCGAAGATGAGATAGTTCGTATGCTAGATCTAAAAGCCAGATACAACTTGCGTCCCGCCCCGCCACAAGGGCTATACTTAGCAAAAGTGAGCTATGCGTGAGCGAAGTTATACTAAACTACATACTTCTTTTTGTTCTGCTTGAACTCTTTGAGGTACAAACCCAGAAGGCTAGCAACATCTTTGGTGTGCTTGCAAGACTCTATGAGCACTACAAAAAGAGTATCTTTTTGGCTCTGCTTTTAAACCCGACATTTATATTTGCCCTCATCTTTGCTATGCTAAGTGATCTTAACCCCTACGCTCTTATGCTTCTAAGCATAAAAGGAGCAGATCTACTCACCAAACTCCTGCTAACTCACAAAGTTTTTGTGCAAAAAGCCATGAGCATAGAGCTAAGTTTTATGCTACTTTTTCCCATAAAAGAGATCTACTTCTACCTTGGAGTACTCATCTACCCCGTTTTTATATACCTTGCACTATATATCTAAGTAGCTACTCTTTAGCTTTGTCTGCCTTGCTAGTAGCTGAAGATTCTCACTCGCTTCGCTATGCTGTTTGATCCCATCTAGCCTTTGCAAAAGCTCATCTATGCGAGAGTTTACATCTTGTACCATAAAGCTTAGCTCATTTTTCACCGCTCCAAAGTGTGCTACACTCTGACGCTCAAAGTCCCCTACTACGCCATCTAAACTAAGCTTGCTTCTTGCGTAGTCCTCTTTGATCTTCTCTATCTCGCTAGCTAGATCTGAGATCTGCGATGATGCACTCTCAAGCTTAATGCTAACTCCTTGCACCTCTTCAAGCTTCTTTGCAGAGAGCACAAGCTGTCTCATCACCACTTCGCTATTGTTTTTGATGTTTGCTAGTCTGCTCTCACTCTCATAAAGCAGTGTATCTATATGCTGTGCGTGCGAATCGACCCGCTTTAGCACATTTAGCATAGATCCGACCACCTCTTTACTCTGCGAAAGCAGGGCATTTGTGATATTTGTCGCCATCTCTTTAGAGTTTGCATTAAACTCAGCAACACTCTTTTTAAGCAGATCAAACTCACCCGCACTCAGCGAGCCATCTTTTTGTATACTCTCAAGCAGTGCCAAAACTGACTCCGAGCTTTTTTGATGATCCGCTCTTAGATCTTGCAAGTGCGACTTTAGCACCTCATCTAGTGCGGGCAGATCTCTACTGCTAAAGTCCTCAAAAAGCGTTGTGATCTCAGAGTGCCACTTCTCTAGTTCTGCGAAGTTTCTAAGGATCTTGTGCTGGTTACCAGATAGCACGCCTAAGACTCTAGCCTCCGCTTGGGCACGATCTTCTGGTGCATCTTTTTTGTGTGATAGCGTCTCAAGAAGCAACCTCTCAAGCGAGGCGAGGCGATCTTGGAGTTGCAACATCTGCTGATCACTCATAGACTCCGTCCTTGTTACAAAGCTGTTTTCATGCCTGCTTGCTTGTTGAAAAATGTTAGTCACAACATATAGTATGATGGAGATAAGCACTGCACCCAAACTCTCCTTAAGTACTAAGACAAACTCCTCACCTTGTGCGTTTATGATGAAATGAAGCAGTGCAAAGCTTGTGCCTACCGCGACGATAACAGGTGCGTAGCTGATCTTGTTTTGCTCTTTGAGTATGGAGATCTGCCTTAAAAAAAGCAGAACCATTATGACTATGGAGGCGATTATCTCGATGCTCATCGTTCTTACCGTTTTTTATGATGCCTCATTGTATCATAAATAGTTATAAAATCAGACTCACAAGCTCTTTTGGGGAGTTTAACACTCCATCTTTTGACTCACCACTAGCAAACCCCCACCCAACAAAAACCCCATCTATGCGGGCTTGTGCGGCGGCTTGTAGATCTTTTATGTTATCACCCACCATCCACGCTCTATGCTCTTTATGCCTAAAGCCAAAGTGTTTAAGAGCTAAGTTTAGCATCGCAGGGCTTGGCTTAGAAGCTGCCTCATCAGCTCCTATAATGAAGCCAAAATGCCTGCTTACCTCAAGATGAGAGAGCATCTTTTTAGCAAATGGCGTATATGCGTTTGTGGCAACTGCCATCTTTACCCCGCTACGCTCAAGGCTCTCTAGCATACCCGCTATACCATCATAGAGCGTAGTATTTTTGATGCACTGCTCTATATAGTGAGACTCAAAAAGCTCATAATCCCTCTTCTGGTAAACCTCTGTGCCATAGAAAAGTTTTGACAAGTTGCGTTTTGGTAGATTTATAAACTTTACAACATCATCTACGCTAAGTGGAGCAAGATCATGGTTAAAAGATCTGACAAAGTTTACTGAAGTGGCTATATCCTCGCTACTATCTAACAGAGTGCCGTCCATATCGAAGATGACAACTTTCATAGCTATTTTTTACTCATCTGATCATAAATCTGCACCAAAGCATCTACAAAAAGATCACTATCATTTGGGCATCTTGCCACTCTATACTCCTCAAAGTCGCCAAAACGCTCCTTGTAGTCGATGCTTAGCTCAAAGTCAGTCTCAGAGTTATCTATGGTAAATGCGATGGGCGAGATGATGACTCGCTTGTTTTTTAAACTTGTAAGCGTCTGCTCAAGTGAGGGTGAGAGCCACTCCATTGGCCCCACTTTTGACTGGTAAGCTAAGTGGGTACCGCTAAAGTTTACGCCTCTTTTTTCTAGCGTAGCGGAGACCAACTCTATATGCTCCTCTACTTGTCTTTGGTATGGATCACCATTATCTATCACCTTTTTTGGTAGTCCATGAGCAGAAAATACCAGCTCAAAACTGCTTGCATCATCACCAGCTAGTGCATCTTCTATGAGACTAACAACTGCTTCATTGTATAGCTCATTTTTATAAAACTCACTTATACTATGCAGAGTGGCACTCCCGCCCATACTCTTGTAAGTGGCTTCAAACTCCTCTAGCGAGGACTTAACGGTGGTGGTGGAGTATTGCGGATAGAGCGGTATGAGGTAGATATTTTGCACATTTTGCTCATTTAGTCTCTCTATAACTTCGCTAGAAAATGGCGGGGTGTAACGCATAGCAAACTCCACTGCTACCGCGTCGCCTAAGCGGGCTTGAAGCTTTGAGACGAGCTTTTTGGTGTGATCTACAAGTGGCGACTTGTTGCCTATGCGTTTGTAGATCTCTTGTGCACTTTGGGTGCGAAAAAACACAATCATACTACCTACAAACCGCCTAAAGAGACCACTCTTTATGGTTAGTATGTTTGGATCTCTAAACATATTTGTCAAAAAAAGCTCAACCTCTTGCAGGTTATTTGGCCCACCCATATTTAACAAAACTACCGCATCTTTTGGCATAAGCTCTCCACTCTAAAAGCTATATTTTAGCATAAAATAGCAAAGCCCATCGCCTAATCATCACACGCTAAGGCACTACTTGTTTTTGACAAAATTAAAACTTTAAGTTTAGTTAAGAAATATTTTTGATACTATTCGCTATATCATAAAATATATAACGATATGAAAGGGATAAAATGAAACAGACTCACCTGCTCCTAGCCTCCTCGCTCTTTAGTAGCTCACTACTACTTGCTTCTAGCGACAGTAGTCACACACTTCCAAGCGTAGAAGTGGACTCTACGCCCACTGGAGAGGCTATATTTGAAGAGAGCACAGATGGCTCCAAAAGTACAAATGTGCTAAACAAAAAGACCCTAGATCTACTAGGTGGCCCTGCACAGACCAACTACCTCAAGGCCATAGATCTTATGCCAAGCGTAAACACCCAAACAGCTGACGCAGTCGGTATCTCAAGCGGTCAAAATATCAAGATAAGGGGCAAGGGATCATTTCACATAGGCAAAACCATAGAAGATCTTCCCATAACTGGCATAGTTGGTGCAAACGGCATAGGCGGAGGTGAGCTTTTTGATATGGAAAACATAAAAGAGCTAAAACTATATAAAGGTGCTATACCATCAGACAAGGGTTTTACACTCTCAACCTCCACAGGAGTGGTAAATGCCAACCTACTTCCACCTGCAAAAGAGTTTGGAGCACACATAAAACAGACTATCGGTACAGAGGATTTTATGCGAACATTTATACGAGCCGATAGTGGCAAGCTTAGCAGTGGATCTGCCTTTGCCCTCTCCTACTCTCATGCTAGTGGTGATAAATGGCGAGGCGAGGGTAGCTCACCAGATGCCAAGCACAACATAAATTTTGCATTTAGTCAAGATTTTGGAGACAATATAACAGCAAATGTATATGCAGCATATAGCAAAATCGCTCTACACAACTACAAAACTTTGAACTATGAACAAGCAAGCAACTTAGGACGCTACTATAAGCTTGACTATAACGCGAAGCTAGGAAGCACCGCCGCAGAAAATGCACAGTACTACAAGTTCAACAGACAAGAGTTTCAGTCTCGTGCTATCTTAGCAGAGATCAAAGCACGCCTAGGAGATAGCACAACGCTCTCTTTTAAGCCACACTTCTGGAATGAAGATGGCTTCACCCTCTCTGGCAATGGCACTAACCTTGTCAAATGGGATATAAGACATAAGCAGTATGGCACACTCACCAAGATCGACTCATATATCAACGATGTAGCTTTTAGTATTGGGCACTCATTTTTAAATATGGAAGCACCGCCACCGCCAGTTTATAGGAAAAAATATACCATCAACAACGATGGATCGCTAAGCAACCACACATATCACACACTTGCTAAGCAGAGTGACAACATCATAAACACTCTATTTTTAAACGCCTCTAAAAGCATAGATGCACTCACCATAAGTGCAGGTGTTAAGTATCTAAGATGGAAGAGTGCAAACCTGCAATACTTCACAAATACCACCTCAATACCTGGTAATCTCTCCTACAAAGAGGCTCTCTCGCAAGCGATCCCAGATCCAGATCAAAGAGTAAACTCAAAAATCTTCAACAGGCTACTTCCTCAACTATGGCTAGAGTATACGCTCACCCCGTTGCTATCTACCGCTTTGCAATACTCAAAAACATATGGCAGACCAGATTGGGGGCCACAAGCTGATGCCTACCGCAACGCAACCCCGCAGTACAAAGCGACTCACACCATGCAAGATATGTTTGATGTACTAAAGCCCGAAATGGCGGATAACTTCGAGCTTAGCCTAAGCTACAACAGTGACAAATGGCATCTAAAACCCATACTCTTCTACTCCATATATAAAGACAAAGAGCTAAACCTATACAACCCTCAAGCGGAGCAAAACTATATGGTAAGTAACAACAAAGCCTATGTCTATGGGATCGAAGCGGAGCTAGCTTATAGCCCACTACCGCAACTCTCTCTGTTTTGCTCACCATCATACACCATAGCAAAGTTCAATGATGACACGATGGTTGCACAAAATCTAACCATAAACACCAAAGGTAACCAGCTCCCAGACACACCAAGACTGCTACTAAAAGCGGGGCTTATCTATGAGCATAACCAACTTAGTATCTCGCCTACCATCAGATACTCTGGTGCTAGATATGGTGATGCTCTAAACAGAGAGAAGATCGACTCATACACAGTTGTAGATCTGCATGCAAACTACACCATCAAAGATCTCTCCTTTACAAAAGAGCTATATATCAGTGCAAGTTTGCTAAATATCTTCAACAAAAAATATATAGGCATCATATCAAGCAGTGACTTCAACTTAAATGGCAAACCTTCATATATGGCAGGAGCACCATTTGCAGCGATGTGCTCCATCGGAGCGAAGTTTTGAGAAAAGCTCTCTGCTTTTTGCTGATCTGCTTAGCCCTAGGTGTAAACCTAGATGCAGACACGAAACATAAAAGAGCACAAAACATCATCGCAGTGGGTGCAGTCCCTGTTATAAGTAGCTTTATCTTTGCACTACAAAGAGGCGATATGCTAAGAAATGCTCTTCCAGAGCACTTCAAAACTCGCCCAATGACACCAAAACTATACAACACACTTACCCCGTACCAAGCAAAAGAGCCACACTTTAGCATAGCCAACAGTACAAACACGCTAAATTTTGAGCAGATCTGGACGCAAGATATAGATCTAGTTATCACTATGGATAGAGTCTTTGCTAAAAGCCTGCAAGAAAAAGGCATAGACTCGCTAGCTCTGGAGTGGCGAAACGGCGAAGATGCCACCGCTGTGATGAGAAGATTGGCAACCATACTAGATGCCAAAGATGAAGCAGATAGATACATAGAGTACTTTTGGCAAAAGCTAAACTTTATAAAAACTAAGCTAAAAGAGGATCACCACAAACCAAAAGTTCTCTTTATGGACTTTAGCACTCTTAGCAATCCTCACATCATAGCTGACTGGTGGATCGATCAAGCTGGTGGTATCTCTGCAACAGATCCATCAAGAGTAGTAGAAAAGCACTCCTTATCGCTAGAGCAGATCATCAAACTAGAGCCAGAGATCATCATACTCTCTAACCCAAACGATGTTGAGAAGATCTACCAAAACAAGATACTCTCCACCACCCCCGCCATCAAAAACAAAAAGGTCTTTGCCTCACCATCGGGCGTACACCTCTGGGCACATAGAAGTAGTGAGCAACCGCTTATGCTCCTCTGGGCAGCCAAAACATTTCACCCCAACCTCTTTAGGGAGATAGATCTAGCTAAAGAGCTTCGCTACTTCTACGCTACATTTCTAAACTACGCACTAGATGATGAAGAGATAGAGCAGATCCTCTATCCGATCTAGCCTAGTCGAAATTTTCGTACTTTTTCAGTATAGCTTGCAACCTATGTCGAAATTTTTGCACTTTTTCGGCATAGTTTTTATACAAATCCTTTTTGAAGAAGCTCAAAAAGTTTAACATTCACATAAAATTTTCTATTTTTAAAGAGTTGCTCTTGTCTCTTTTTTGGACTACTAGACTTTGCTATTCCAATTTAGCTAGCCTTGTTTGCTAGCAAGCTAACATCATAGACGATACGCTGAAGTGGAAGCATCGCTTCGTAGTGCTCATAGAGTGTCTTAACTAGCAGATCTCCATCTTCAACCATTTTAGCATCAAGGATTATACTAGATGCCATAGCTTTATGAAGGGCTAGATGAGCGTGGCTTAGATCTTCGCTAAAGCCTTTTGGGTAGCGTTTGTACTCCTTGCCGATGGTCGCATAGCCTTTTTTCTCTAAGCTCTCAAGTACACTAGCAAGCTTGGATCTATGCTCATCATCAGCGATATACTCCCTATAAGCATCAAGCATCGGCTTGTTAAACCACCTAACACCCACCGCCACAAATAGCTCATCAGGTGAGAAGTGCATATAAAATGATGACTTTTGAAGTCTGCACCCACTCCACCCGCTTTGCGGAAATATAAAGCCTATGCGGGATTTTAGAGGCTCTTTGTTCTCGCCCATTCGCCTTATGTCACGGTAGATCTTAAAGAGGCTTTTGTTGATCTTTGGCTCAAAACTCACAGTTGGCTCTAACGCCATTAGATGCTCGCCCATCTCACTAGCAAAGAGTTTTGATGGTTCAAGTATGAGCCTATCATACTCACTTCTATGAGCCTCAAACCACTCTTTGTTGTTGTTTTTTCTAATACTAGCTAAAAACTCCAACGCTCCCTTAAAACCACTAAAACTCATGCTACGCCTTTTTACGGTTTCTAAATGCCAAAGCTATAAGCAAGAAAAGCACCGCGTAAGTGATCGGCACAAAGTCAGGAATCGGCACAGGATCGCCCTTTGCGTATGAGTGCATACCAGCAAGGTAGTAGTTTACCCCAAAGTATGTCATGATAACCGATGAGTAGCCCAGAAGTGCCACCACTGCAAAGCTAAACTCACTATATATCTGCTTGATAAATCTTAGATGCACAATCACCGCATAAAGCAGGATCGTAACCATCGCCCAAGTCTCTTTTGGATCCCACCCCCAGTAGCGACCCCAGCTCTCATTTGCCCAGACGCCACCTATAAAGTTGCCAAGCGTCAAAAACGCCAGCCCTATCATAAGCCCCATCTCATTTATGGCATTTAGCTCCTTGATGGAGTTTGACAACCTCTCTTTGTTGCTCTCATTTATGAGTGCAAAAAGCAGTAGCACGATGAAGCCTAGAAGTGAGCCAAGCCCCAAAAAGCCATAACTTGCGGTGATAATCGCAACATGCAGGCTTAGCCAGTATGAGTTAAGCACAGGCACTAAGTTTGTCACTTGCGGGTTCATCCAGTTTAGATGAGCCACAAAGAGGATAAGCCCCGTAAGCACCGCCGTAGTTGCGAGCGTCATCGCACTTCGCTTTGCAAATATAATCCCAGAGAGTATAGTCGCCCAGCTTATATAGATCATCGACTCATACCCATCTGACCACGGTGCATGATCTGCAACCACCCATCTAAGCCCTAGCCCAAATGTGTGTGCCAAAAATAACCCAACTATGGTAAGTAGCGAGATCCTAGAGAGTATGGAGATAGGTAGCTCTGGCTTTAGGATCTTAGCAAAACTCGCCACAAGCAAGATAAACCCAACAAGCAGATACAAGCCATATATGCTCTCAAAGATATTTAACTCATTGTAGAGCATCTCCGCCTTTACTCTTAGCTCTGTTGGCATCACCTCTGAACCGACTCGCTCTTGATAGATGTGGATATTTTCTAGCTTCTTGTTTGCCTCACCCCAGTCACCACTAGTCAGTGCACTCTCTATACTGCTAAAGTAGCCAAACGCTAGATCTCTAATCGCCAAAGCCTCGCTCTCATCGAAGCTTTGCAAAGCCTCAACCGTAGGGTGCCATTTGTTGTTCTCATCACCTGCTTTTGGCCAGAGCTTCATAAGCGAGCCAGAAAAGACCGCGTAGGCTATATTTGCCCGCTCATCTACCTCTAGCACAGCGTTGTCAAATGTATCTCTATGTTTTGGCTCTTTTCTATTTGCCAGCTCAACCGCCTCAGCTAGTTTGTAGCCCTCAAGCGTATCAGCATCTACAAAAAACTGCGAAAATGAGGCATATTTAGTACCTTTTGCGACACCTATTAGCTCATTGATCTCATCATTTTTGGTGTTGATCAGCTTCACATTTGCATATATATCTGGCTTTGTGATCATACCTAGCACCACTTGGTTTGGATCTAGCTTATGCTCACCCACACGCAGGTTTGCACCTCTATAAAGCTTAGCGAGTATCTCACGGTTCATGGTGTCAAGTGGCTTCATTCTACCCGCACTATCTTGCACCACAAGCTTACCAAACAGTGTTGCGTGAGCCTTGTCAAATGCCAAAATCGTTGAAACATCATCACTTCTTGCATCTTGTACACCAAAGAGTAGCACCAGAGCTAAAGCGAGTGCCGATCCACTCTTTGCAGAGAGCTTTTTGGCTCTATTAGATAGCTGTTCAAAACGGTTGCCCCTAGAGAGTAGCGACCAAAACATACCAATACCTAGCATTATATAAGCTAGATACGCGATCGGGGTTCCTGGGTCGTTGTTTACCGACAGCACAGTCCCTTTTTCGTCCATATCGTAAGATGACTGAAAGAACCTATAACCGCGATGATCTAGCACATTGTTCATAAAGATCCTAAATGGCTTATGCACGCTCTGCTCCTCATCGATCAGCTCCACTTCGCTCGCATAAGACGCAGGCGACATAGATCCTGGGTAGCGATCTAGCTCAAACTTGTTGAGCTTGAGTGCAAATGGCAACTCTAACCTCTTAGATCCATAAGCCAAACTCACCTCCACACCATCAACCTCGATAGTATGCTCTTTTGCGACCCTGCCTGCTTGACCGATCACTACTAGCTCTTTTGAGGTAGTACCCACTTTGACATCAAAGACCAAAGCGTCCATCTCTGGTTGTTGTGGAGAGGCTTTTGGGTTTGAGACTAGATCTTTTGTAGCGTGCAAAAAGTGCTCTCTTAGCACAAAGTTGTTGCCATTTGCAGAGAGGATCTTCATCTTTGGAAACGCTGTCTTCTCGCTTGGCTCAAGCGTACCCTCTTCGCCACTTTGCATATCTAGGTAGTGGATCCCCATGCTGTGACGCATAAAAAGCTCACTACCCTCACTAAAAATCTCAACTGTTGGAGAGAGAAGCATCTTGCCAGAGCCAAAGTCAAGTCCTACAACACCATTTTCGTAAAACTCACCCTTTTTTAGGTGGATCTGCTTGCCTTTACCATCTTCAACCACCATCATATCTAGTACCTCATCGCCACCACTACTACCCTCAACAAGTTGTTCTAGTGCATCTGGGATATACCGCTTTAGCTTTACCTCAACACTCTTGCCATCAACCACAAGCGATGATGAGAGGCTATTTTGACTCTTTTTGCTTAAGTAGATATGCTGTTCATCACTAGCCTCGCTACTGCTACCTTTTGCCTTTGTCACAAAGTAGCTATCCATACTGATCATAGTTGAGACTGTGTCACCCTCGCGGATCCGCATAGTCCCCTCGTAGCCTATATAGCGGGTGACAAATGCTCCTACTGCCATAAGTAAAAATGATAGGTGAAATATAAGTATAGGGGCTTTTTTGAGACTAAACATCTTGTAACGAAAGATGTTTATAAGTAGGTTTACAAAGAGGATTGCAAGCAATGCCTCAAACCATCTAGCGTTGTAGATCTCTGCTTTTGCAGTCATAGTGCCGTAGTCATTTTCGACAAAAGTCGCGTAGCCGATCGCAGCGGCAAATATAAGCATAAAAACCGCCATCAGCTTCATAGAACCTAAAATATTGAGGAGTTGCTTCATCTATTGTGATCCCTTATACTATTACTCCACAGACTAAACAGACAAATTCTAGAGCCATTTTTTGCAAAAGAGATCGTCTTAAGAAAACTTGCAGGGCTACTTAATTGTAGCTCAATAGTTTTTTAAGTCTAGATCTATCTTGCTACTAAGTTGCTAGAGTTTTATCTATTTAGTTGGTGGAGTAATAAAAATAACATTCTATTCAAAGTTGGCTAATAGTGGGTTAAAGCACTACTTAAAGAGCAAAACTACTCAGCTAGCTTAAAAGTAAGACGAAAATCTCCACTTGGCAACTGCTGTGCACTATGTTCTATGGTTATAGGTATGCGACTATATAGTGGAAATGGCTCATGGAAAAATAGCCCAACAAGTCTATCGCTACTGCTTTTTAGTAGTGAAAGCCCCACCATCGTATTTACCATCGGTTCGGGTGCTTGGCACTTTGTCGCGTCATACTCGTAGTATGTTAGCCCATCTTCCTCGTAAGTGTAAAAGTCTAGCGTTGCACGAGGCAAATCCATCTTCTGCTTTTGCATATCTGTCCTTGTTTTTTTGAAATTATAACTTCTACAAGCAAGATAAAACTTGATACAAGTTCAAAATAGCTAAAAATAGACTCAGATCTAAAGATCTACGGTGTACTAAAATTTACTCATCACAGTGATGGGTTGCAGTCATCGCAGTAACAAAAGACAGTCGTAACAGTGACGAGTGGTGGTCATCGCGATGACAAAAGATAGTCATCGCGATGAACGAAGTGAAGAAGCGATCTGACTCCGCAATCCGTCATCTGTATAGATAGCCACTTCACATGTATCCCCAAACTAGAGCTTGGGAGTAGCTAAATCTAGCCTTCTATACCAAAGTTATAAGCCACAAGAGCTGAGCCATTACTAATAGTAACTGTACCTATCAGCTCTATGCTCACCTCTCCTTCTTCACCACTAACACCTGTGAGGTAGTAGATCTCAAACTCATCTCCATCTTGACCACCTAACTCTTCTGTACTGCTTACAAGTGCAACTGCTTTATCACCGCTAGCTAAGATCAGACTTAACTCATCTTCTCCTCCATCTCCGTCTTCACCTTCCTCACTGTCTCCACTAGATGCTATAAGATCCGTGATTGCACTTGTACCCTCACTTGTATCTATATTGAGCAAGAACACTTTACCAGCGATATCGATACTCTCTTCACCTGCTGTAAGATATGCGAAACTGTCATTTTCTATACCCGCTCCAGCAAGACCTTCTGTCATAAATGCACTAAAGTCTAGGACATCACCATCTTCTCCAGCTGTGAAGTTTATGATACTGTCTTCGCCATTATCTTCTGCACTACTTTCAAATACCACTGTTTCACTAGCATCGCTTAGAGTGATCTCATCACCTCCAGCACCACCTTGCACAGTTACTGTGCCTTCAAATCCATCGTCAAAAAGATTGCTTAGAACTATGGTGTCGCCTTCGCTTTCATCTTTATCGGCACCTGTGATCTCTACATCACCACTACCACTGATGGTGATACCACTCTCTTCTTCTTCACCACTTATAGCTGCTAGTACATCTGAATCCATAGTAAGGGTAACACCCTCACCTACCTCGATACTGCTGATTTCAGTTTCATCTTCGCCTTCAGCTGTCGCCTCTTCACCATTAAAGAGTAGTTTATCATCTTCACTTGTGGTGAGTTCTACGGTTTTATTTTCCTCTTCTCCCTCACCAAACTCAAATGTGACTACGCCGCTTTCACTAATGGTAGCTCGGAAAGTGTTTTCATCACCTTCTTCTGGATCATCACCTTCTTCTGGATCATCACCTTCTTCTGGATCATCACCTTCTTCTGGATCATCACCTTCTTCTGGATCATCACCTTCTTCT
>JACDJB010000832.1_pt1 | contig 27954 bp, 21 predicted proteins | sample 7454121 | NCBI WGS metagenome assembly JACDJB01 (sample SAMN14253290, study PRJNA609438) | sludge metagenome | isolation source: sludge after 25d culture with pyrite | collected 2018-12-20
ATCGACGATGCGGTTTGGCACCTCGATGTCGGCTCATCACATCCTGGGGCTGGAGCAGGTCCCAAGGGTTCGGCTGTTCGCCGATTAAAGTGGTACGTGAGCTGGGTTTAAAACGTCGTGAGACAGTTTGGTCCCTATCTGCCGTGGGCGCAGGAGATTTGAGGGGATCTGTTCCTAGTACGAGAGGACCGGAATGGACGAACCTCTGGTGTTCCAGTTGTCACGCCAGTGGCAACGCTGGGTAGCTATGTTCGGACGGGATAACCGCTGAAAGCATCTAAGCGGGAAGCCCACCCCAAGATGAGATCTCCCTTTCGCGGGGCAACCTGCGAAACTGAAGGCCCCTCGTAGACTACGAGGTTGATAGGCCGGGGGTGTAAGCACAGTAATGTGTTCAGCTTACCGGTACTAATAGGCCGTGAGGCTTGGCCACAAAACAATTTGCACAAACCGACATCTGCCAGGATGAGTATCTTTCCAAATTGTTGCCTTTGACATTATCGGTTTTTCCGGTGGCGATGGCGAAGAGGTTACACCCGTTCCCATCCCGAACACGGAAGTTAAGGTCTTCAGCGCCGATGGTACTGCACGGGAAGCTGTGTGGGAGAGTAGGACGCCGCCGGAAAATTAAATATAGGCCCGGAGTCGAGAAATCGGCTCCGGGCCTTTTTGTTTTTCCCGCCGCTTCCTTTCCGTCGTTGTGCGATTGTGCTATTCACCGATACATGATCTGCTAGCATATCAAATCGTTGACAGGTTTTTGGGATGCGGTTCAGCCCGTTGCAGCGAAAAATTGCACTCCGTCTGGCCTTGGTGATTCTGGCCGGCAGCGTGATGATCGATCTGGTGATGATCATCAGCGCCCAAGAGCTACTGCTGCGGGAACGTGAGCAACTGGGGAAAATGTGGCTGCGTTCGTCCTGCCCCGAAGAGGGCGGTGCCGTGACGGCAGAGGGCAGCGGCGCCATGGCCACCGCCTGCCTCGATGGAAATTTTCGGCCCCTTGCTCACCAGAATCCGCCGACCTGGCTAGGACTGAACCCGGCGCTGAAGGAAAAACTGCGGCAAGGCGAAGATGTCGTCTATTTCCAAGGGGCCATCCCGGGCGTTCTCTGGCGCCAGGCCGAACGGATGGTCATCGTTTCTCCCCTGCAAGGGACCGGCGTGAGGGCCGCGGCCGGTGTCTGGCCCTTGGCGCCTCTTTACCAACAGATTCGCCGTCTTCACCGGCTTTTGCTCGGCTACCTGCTGATCAATGGCCTCGTGCTGGAATGGCTCGGTTTCCATTTGATCTCCCGGGTGGCCTTCCGGCCATTGCATCGCCTGGTGCGGCGAGCGCAAAAGTGCAGCGAAGAAGGGGACTGGTTTGGCGCCGATCTGGTGGACAAGGACGAGTATGGGCAACTTTCCCACGCCTTGAACCGGATCTACGGGGGCATTCAAGCCCATCGCGATGAACTGGCCGGGAGCGTTGAGCGGCTCGAAGCGGCCAACCGAGATCTGCGCCAGGCCCGGAAGGAGGTGCAGCAAGCGGAAAAGCTCGCCGCCATCGGACGTCTGGCCGCCGGCTTGGCTCATGAGATCGGCAATCCACTGGGCATTGTGACCGGCTACCTGGACTTGTTGGGCGATGAGACCATGCGGCCGGCGCAACGCCGGGACATCCTGAAGCGCATCGATGCCGAGGTGTCCCGCATCGGCCGCATCATGCGCCAGTTGCTCCACCTGGCGCGTCCGCTGCCCCAGAAGCGAAAATTGTTTTCGGTCAATGAGTTGCTGCGCGACACCGTCGAGATTTTTCAAGTTCAGCTTTTCGGGCGTCCCATGGAGATTCGGATGCGCCTGGAAGCGTCCCCGGACCGGGTCTGCGCGGATCCGGAAAGTCTCCGCCAGGTTTTTCTCAACCTGATCATCAACGCCGCCGATGCCGTCATCGCCGCCGACAGGGCAGATGGACGCATCCTGATTCGCAGCGAGACCATCGACGGGACCCTCGCCGTATTTTTTCAAGACAATGGCATCGGCATTGATCCCGTCGACCTGCCGATGATTTTCGATCCGTTTTTCACTACCAAGCAACCGGGGCAGGGCACCGGTCTCGGGTTGGCGGTGAGCTACATGATCGTCGATGCCCTGGGCGGACAGATGACCGCCGAAAGTCGAGGGGGCGAGGGGACTGTGATGACGGTTCGGCTCACCGTGGCCGAGGCTGCAGTGGGGCCGTCCAGGCAACCGGAGGAGCGTCACCGTGGCAAAGCGTCTGTTGATCGTCGACGATGAAGCCAATATGCGTCACATGCTATCGCTGCTGCTGGGTAAATCCGGCTATACGGTGGAAACCGCCGCCGACGGCCGCCAGGCCTTGCAGATCGTCCGGGAGGCCCATTTCGACCTGATTCTCTGCGATTTGAAGATGCCGGGAATGGACGGGATGGCCTTCCTGGCCGCTGCCGGGGAGTTCATCGCCGAGACCACGGTGATCATGATGTCGGCCTTTGGAACGGTGGACTTGGCCCTGGAAGCGATGAAGCGGGGGGCCTACGACTACATTTCCAAGCCTTTCAAGCCCGATGAAGTCTACCTGGCCCTGCGCAAGGCCGAGGAACGTGAGGGGCTCCGACACGAAAACCGGTGTTTGAAGGAAACCCTGCGACGCATCGAAGGGGATTGCCGCTTCGGCCGTCTCGTGGCATCCGGCCCTCCCATGCAGGCGGTGTTCGAGCTGGCTGAAAAGGCGGCCCGCTACGACACCACGGTGCTCATCTGCGGCGAGAGCGGCACGGGAAAGGAACTGGTGGCCCAGGGGATCCACCAGGCCAGCGCCCGTCAAGGGGGGCCCCTGGTGGCGCTGAACTGCGGCTCGATTCCGGAAAACCTGATGGAAAGCGAGCTGTTCGGATACCGCAAGGGCGCCTTCACCGGCGCTGAACACAACAAGGCCGGCCTGTTTCAACAGGCGGCGGGGGGCACCCTGTTTCTGGATGAGATCGGCGAGATGCCCCTCCGCTTGCAGGTCAAGCTGTTGCGGGTGCTCCAGGACGGTGAGGTGCGACCGGTGGGGGGGCTTGGTTCGGAAAAAACCGATGTCCGCATTCTGGCGGCCACGGCCAGGAACCTGGCCCAGGAGGTGGACCGGGGGGCCTTCCGGCAGGATCTTTTTTATCGCCTCAACGTGTTGATGATCGATCTGCCGCCCCTGCGCCGGCGGCTTTCGGATGTGCCACTGCTGTGCCGGCATTTTATCGACCGCTGCAACCGGCGCTTGGGGCGCCGGGTCCAAGGGGTCTCTGACGAGGCCATGACGGTGCTGCTGCGGCATTCATGGCCCGGCAATGTCCGGGAGCTGGAAAACGTCATCGAGAGAGCGACAGTTTTAACGGAAGATTCACAGATCCAGGTCGGCGATCTGCCGCCGGCGTTGCGATCCTGCCAGCCGGCGCAGGCGGTCTCTGAACCGGACGGCTTGTCCATCAAGGCGGGCCGGCGTTGCCTGGAGCGCCAGTTGATCACCGATGCGTTGAAGGCCACCGGGGGCAACCGGACCCGGGCCGCCCGGCTGCTGGAGATCAGTCATCCGTCACTGTTAAGCAAGATGCGTCTTTACGGCATCGAAGGTTGAAACGCTTCCGAATAATCCCGCTGCCAATTCCGACTCTTTTAGGGGAGTTGCGCCAATGGAAAGCGACCGGCGAATTCTTGACCATGTCACCGCCCTCTACGGTTCGGACCGCGCTGGAGGCATCTGCGCCGATCTTCAAGCCCTGATGCGGCGCATGCCGCCGGCTTCCTCCCGCAAACGCCACCGTTTCGGGCCGGCGGATGCGCTGCTCATCACCTATGGGCACAACCTGCAAAGGGCGGGGGAACCCCCCCTGCGAACCCTCAAGGTGTTCGCGGAGCGGCATCTGGCAGGGCTGTTTAACACCATTCACATCCTGCCGTTTTTTCTCCATTCTTCCGATGACGGTTTTTCTGTCGTCGACTACGCCCGGGTGGATCCAGAACTGGGGACCTGGGAGGACGTGGCGGCCCTTGGTCGAAATTTTCGGCTGATGTTCGATTTTGTTCTCAACCACGTCTCGGCACGGAGCGACTGGGTGCGCCGTTACCTGGCCGGCGACCCGGATTTCGCCGATCTGGCCATTGCCGTCTCCCCCCGCTGCGACCTGTCGGCGGTGGCGCGGCCCCGGGTTACGCCGTTGCTCACGCGCTTTCCCCAAGCCGACGGGATCCCGCGCTGGCTGTGGACGACCTTCGGCCCGGATCAGGTGGATCTCAACTGGGCCAATCCGGCGGTGATGTTGCGGATGGTGGCAGTGATGCTCGACTACGTGCGCCGGGGGGCGGTTCTGCTCCGTCTGGATGCGGTGGCTTATCTGTGGAAGACCATGGGCACCGACTGCATCCACCGTCCCGAGACCCACCGCGTCGTCAAGCTGCTGCGGGCGATTCTGGACCGGGTAGCGCCCGGAGTGGTGATCCTCACCGAAACCAACGTGCCGCATGTGGAAAACCTCAGCTACCTGGGCGACGGGCGGGACGAGGCCCAGATGGTCTACAACTTCACCCTTCCCCCCCTGCTGCTGCACACGCTGCTGGCGGGCGATGCCACCGCCCTGTCCCGGTGGGCCGGCGGGCTGAAAACCCCATCACCGGAGACGACCTTCCTGAACTTCACTGCCTCCCATGACGGGATCGGCCTTCGTCCCCTGGAGGGCATTTTGCCGGCGGCGGCCGTGGACCGGCTGGTGGCCAAGAGCCAGGCCAACGGCGGCCGGGTCTCCATGCGCACCGGCTGCGGCGGCCGGCGCCAGCCCTACGAGTTGAACATTACCTACATCGACGCGCTGGGCGCCGCGGATCGGAACGATCCCTGGCACCTTGCCCGGTTCATGGCCAGCCAGAGTATCCAGTACGTTTTTCCCGGAGTGCCGGCCACCTACATTCACAGCCTCCTGGGATCCCGCAACTGGCAGGAAGGGGTGGCGCGTTCCGGGCAGCCCCGACGGATCAACCGTCAACCCCTCGATGCGGCTGACATCAGCCGGGCGCTTGCCGACCCGAAAAGCTTCCGGTGCGCCGTTTTCGAAGGGTATCGGCGCATGGTGCGGACGCGGTGCCGGCAGCCGGCCTTCAGTCCTTCGGCGTCGATGGCGGTGCTGGACCTGGGGCCGTCGGTCTTCGCCGTTGGTCGCCACTGCGAATCCCAGACCATCTGGGCCCTGACCAATGTCTCGGCCCGGCAATGCCGGGTACGCTTATCGGGGGTCGCCGGGGAGCTGGTGGACTTGGTGGACGGCTCCCGGGTGGCCGCCGCCGGGATCAGTCTCGCCCCTTATCAGTATCGGTGGTTGACCGCCTCGCCCGTGGCGGTGCTTCGGCAAGGGGCCCATCGGGGGTGAAGGATTGCGCCGCCGGCTTTCCCTCGCTGGAAAGCAGGGTCGGTTCGACCTCGGCCACCTTGCGCAAGATGGCGTCGATCTGGCGGCTGAGGCTTTGGATGCGTTCCTTGATGGCGGTGTCGTCGAAGTCTTCCGGCATGGCGGACGGGAATCAGCGGGGATAAACACCGTGCTGGTAGATGTAGTCGAAGTAGTAGCGACGATAGGCTGCGGTTTCGCTTTCGTCGGAAACATCTCCGTCTTCTTCTTCCGTGGGCGGTTTCGTTTCGTCACCCTCCAGCCAGAGCTGCCGGGCATGATTGTAGAGGACCTTGATCACCACGTCCCGCTGGATCATCAATTCGGCGTGAGCCTGAATAAACGCCGCGATGCCTTCGATGACCGTCTTGACATTACCGATGAATTCCGAGTCGTCCTGGCGGGTGTCAAGATAACCTCGATAAAGACGTTCAAGAATCGAACGGCCGGTTCCCTCAATGGCATCGGTAAAATTCATCGGTGTATTTCTCTGGCGGGTTCTGATGGCGGGTTGATCTGGAGCCGACGGGCGGAATCGAACCGCCTACCTGCTGATTACGAATCAGCTGCTCTACCGAATGAGCTACGTCGGCTCTAGATTGCCAGCGCTTTTAGCATACGGGTTCCAATCGGGTCAAGGCGAAATCGGCGCGGCGACGGTTCCCGGCTTCAACCCGGCCCCCCGGGTTGCCGACAACGCCCCGGGAGAAGGTTTTTCCCGGGCCACGGTGAGCCCCCGCCGGGCCAGCAGCGATCCGTCCAGGCGGAACAGGTCGGTGAGGGCGTTGAGGTAGTCCACCACCGCTTCGACTTCGGTGATGCGACTGCTGAGCAGATCCCGCTGGGCCTGGGCCACCAGGAAGTTGGTGGATCGGCCCACGCGGAATTTTTCCACCTCGATGCGCGCCTTTTCCTCCTGGAACTGCCGGGTGGCGGTACTGGCGGCGATCTGGCGGTGGGCGCGGTGGACGTCGATGTGGGCCCGACGTACGTCCATTTCCACCAGTTGCCTCAGGTTGGCCAGTGCTTCTTCGGCTTGGCGCTCCTGCAGACGGGCCCGGCGGTGACGGGCCTGAGCTGCGCGGTTGGCCGGCGGATAGGCGAATTGGAGGCCCGCCTGCATCGTGTAATGATCATCGTCAATGGACTCGATGGACCGTGAAAAACTGTCCGCGAATCCGGTCTTGCCCAGGCTGATGAACAAATCCAGGCGGGGCAGCAGTCCGTTTTGGGTTTGGACCACCGTTAGTTGGCGGCGCTCGATTTCCAGGTACGCCTGCCGGAGTTCCGGGCGCATGCGCAGGGCCACCGCCACGTGGTCGGCCACCGGCGCCAACTGAACCTCCGGCACCTCCGGTGGATGAATCAGCGTCACTTCTCGATCCCAGAAGGTGCCGCCGGGGGGATTGAGCAGGCGCAGCAGTTCGAGGCGCAAGGTTTCCCGCTCGCCTTCGGCGGCGATCAAGGCCTGGCGCTGGAGCGCCACCTCCGCCTGCACTGCCGGCAACTCGGCTTCGGCGAGGGTCCCCACCACGATCATCTGCTCGGTTTCCGTGAGCTGCTGCTCGGCCACCCGGAGGGACTCCTTCACGATGTCCACCTGCCGGCGGGCCAGGGCCAGGTTGTAGTAGGCCGCCTCGACCCGTGCCACCAGGGCTTCGCCGAAGCCCTGGAGTTCGTGCTGGCTGATCTGGGTATCGAGGTGGGCCTGACGCAGACGGACCGTGTTGACGGCCGTGCCGAAATTGCGCAGCAGGGCCTGGGTGACGGAAAGGCCCACCGCCGTTTCGGCAAACGGGTCGTGGTAGAGGTTCGTGTCGCTGAGGGTGGCCCCGGCTTCCAGGGCAACGGTGGTGCCGGCGGGAAACAGGCGGCTCAGGGAGACAACGGCGTCGGTATCCTTTTCGGTGATTTCCCGCCGCCCGTCGTCGTCGGGGCCCAGACGATCCGTGCGTCCCACCGTGAGCCCGCCTTGGGCCAGGGGGTCGAAGGCGGCCCGCTCTTCGTCGATGTAGGTTTCCCGGATCCGGGGATCGAGTTTTTCCACCAGCAGGGCGCGGTTGTTTTCCAGCGCCATGATGACTGCCCCGGCCAGGGTGAGCCGGAGCGGCCCCGTCTTCGGAATCGGCACCATGGGCTCCGGTTCATGGGGCAGATTTTCCATCGTTCCGTTGACGGTTGAGGACACGCCTCCGGCCGCGGCCGCTCCGGCGGGCATCACCACCAGCATGACCGCCAGGATCCAGTATCGCCATGGGGTTTTTGATCTTGTCATCGACTCGGCTCCTCGATTGAACCGGTTGGCGAGGCCGGCCCGTCGTCCCCGGGCAGGCGACGGCGATAGAGAATGGTGTAGATCGTCGGCACCACCACCAGGGTGATCAACGTGGCGCTGAGCAGTCCGCCGATGAGGGCCCGGGCCATGGGGGCCTGGGCTTCGCCCCCCTCGCCCCATCCCAACGCCAGCGGCGTCATGGCCAGGATGGTGGTGGCGGCGGTCATCATGATGGGCCGCAGACGTCGCCGCCCCGCTTCCCGCACCGCCCCGAAGATGTCCATGGCGTCGTGGTGGCGCAGCAGATTGGTGTGATCCACCAGCAGGATGGCGTTGTTCACCACGATCCCCCCCAGCATGATGGCACCGATGAAGGATTGGACATTGAAGGTGGTGTTGGTGGAAAAAAGCATCAGCACCACCCCGATGACCGCCAAGGGCACCGAGGTCATGACGACCAGGGGATCACGCAGGGATTCGTACAGCGAGGCCATCACCATGTAGACCAGCACCAGCGACAGGATGAAGCCGAGGCGCAGTTCGGTGAAGGCTTTTTGCTGTTCCTCGTAGTCACCGCCGAGCACGATGCTGAAATTCTCCGGAACCGGGATGGCAGCCAGGTTCTGTCGGATGTCGCCGAGGATGGCGCCCATGTCGCGGCCCGAGATGTTGGCGTTGATGTACACCACGCGCTGCTGGTCCTTGCGCTCGATGAGCACCGGGCCCAGGCCGGCGTCGGTGTCCACCACGTTGCGCAGCACCACCGGCTCGCCCAGGGCGTTGGTGACCGGCAGGTCGAGCACCTCGCGCAAGCTGAGGGTTTCGGCTCCGGCGACCTTGACCAGAATGGGGTACTCCTCGCCCAGCTCCCGGTATTGGCTCGCTTCGGTGCCGGTGAGGATGGTCTGAAGCGTCTCGGCGATCTGGGACACCGAGAGATCCAGGTCGGCCGCCTTGCGGCGGTCGATGCGGACTCGCTGCTCCGGCGTGCCCATGTCGCGGCTGACCTTGGCGTCGGTCACCCCCGGCACCGCCGTCACGGCGTCCAGGACGGCACGGCCCAGCGCATCGGCGATCTGCAGGTCGTAGCCGTGCACTTCCACCTGGACCCGGTCCGCATCTGCGGTGCCCATGCGCAGCAGAAACAGCCCCTGGCCGGCCCGGGTGCGCACCGTGGCGCCGGGAATGTCCGCCAATTCGGCCCGCAACGCCGTGGCGATCTCTTCGCTGGAACGCGTTCTTTCCCTCACCGGAACCAACGCGATGCGCATTTCACCGGCATGCGACCCCCGGCCGCGCCAGCTGGAGGCGCCGATGAAGGTGACCGTGTTGCGGATTTCCGGCACCTTTCGGTCCACGATGGCCTCGATGCCCGTGAAGACCTTCTCCACCACCTCGATGCGCGTTCCCACGGCCATTTCCACGTTCACTCGAACCTCGCTCTCGTCGGTGGCGGGCATCAATTCAACGCCGATCAGGGGGATGAGGGCCAGGGCGCCCACCAGGGCCAGACCGGTGATGCCGAGGGTCAGGGCCCGATGGCCGAGACAGCGGTCCAGCAACCGCAGATAGCCGTTTTCCACCCGGGTGAAGAGGTTCTCGGACCAGGTGAAGAAACGCTCCCCGATCCGGTTGCGATTCATGGGCGAGGGGATCCGGGAGGCGAGCATGGGCACCAGGGTGAGGGCCGCCACCAGGGAGCAGGTCAGGGAAAAGGCCACCACGTAGGAGAGCTGCTTGAACATGATTCCCGACATGCCCCGGACGAAGATCAGCGGCAGAAACACCGCCAGGGTGGTCAAGGTGCTGGCCGTCACGGCGGCGATGACCTCTCCGGCGCCGTCCACGGCCGCCGTCACCGGCCCCCGTCCCGCTTCCCGAAGGCGATGGATGTTCTCCAGCACCACGATGGCGTTGTCCACCAGCATGCCCACCCCGAGGGCCAGGCCGCCGAGGGTCATGAGGTTCAGGGTGAACCCGCCGAAGTACATCAGGCTGAAGGTGGCCACGATGGAGATGGGAATGGTGGTGGCGATGACCGCCGTACTGGGAATGTGGCGTAAAAAAAACAGCAGGACGCCCACCGCCAGCACCCCGCCGTAGAGAACCGTGGATCCCACGTTGGAGATGGAACGCTGGATGTAGTCGGAGGTGTCGATGATGGGAACGATCTGCATCTGGGGAAAATCACGGTTGATCCGCGCGATTTCCGCCAGCACCGCCGCGGCCACCTCCACGGTGTTTTTCCCCGACTGCTTGTTGACGGACAGGCGCACGCCGGGGCGTCCGTTGACATGCACGATGCGGGTGACCCGTTTCCAGGCGTCTTCCACCGAGGCGATTTCCCGCAACAGGATCGCGGCATCCTGGCGCGTGGCCACCACCGTGTCTTGCAGTTCATCGAGACTGGCGTAGACCCCCGGGGTGCGGATGGTGACATCCAGCAGGCCCTGCTCGATGGTTCCGGCAGGCAGATTGATGTTTTCCTCGGCGATACGGTCGATGATTTCATCGATGGAAAGGTTCAGTGCCTTGAGTTTCTCCGCGTTGAGGTTGACGTGGATTTCCCGTTCCAGGCCACCCCAGATGTCCATGGAAGCGACCCCGGCGATGCGTTCGATGCGGTTTTTGATATCCTCGTCCAGGAGGCGGCGGACTTTGATGGGATCCATATCGCTGGCCACCCCCAGGATCAGAATCGGGAAGGAGGCCAGGTCGAATTTTCTCAGCCGGGGCCGCTCGGCATCGTCGGGAAGACGGGGGATCACCCGATCAAGCCGGTCACGGATGTCGTTGGCGGCGGCATCCAGGTCGGTTCCCCAGGTGAAGGTGACGCGTACGCTGCTCATGCCTTCGGCGGAGATGGAGGTGACTTCCTCCACCCCCGGCACGGCGCTCATCGCTTCCTCGATGGGGCGGGTGATCAGCTCTTCGACTTCCTCGGGGCTGGCGTTTTCGTATTCGGTGGAAACGCTGAGGGTCGGGTAGGAGATGTCGGGCATGAGGTCGATGGACAGCCGCGAGAAGGACACGGCGCCCAGCAGGATCACGATCAGGGCCGCCATGCTGGTCATTACCGGTCGACGGACGGCGAAAGCGGAGATGTTCATCACTTTTTTCCGATGGAAGCGTTCAGCCCGCCAGGCGCAGGGACGGCTATCCGGCGTCGGGCAGTCGAATGGGCGCACCGTCTTCAAGCAGATGGTGTCCCAGGGTGACCACGTGGCCGGAAAGCGTCGGCTGGAGAATCTCGGCGTACCGGTTATCCACGATTCCCACCGTCACCGGTACGAAACGGACAGTGGCCGCGGGGAGGTCGGCGACGAAGACCCCCGCCTGCCCCGTTCGTTGGATCAAGGCCGCCAGGGGCACCAGGATGGCATCGTCGTGACGGGCCAGGGTGATGGCGGCCCGCACGAACATGCCGGGTTTCAGCGCACCGTCGTCGTTGGGGACCTCGATTTCAACCCGGGCCTGGCGGGATGTTTCCTTGAGCAGCGGCGCCACCCGGGAGACCCGGCCGACAAATTCCCGGTGGGCAAAGGCGTCGGTGGTCAGGGTGGCCTCCAGGCCCGGCCGAATGGCGGAATAATCGCGTTCGATGACGTGAATGCGTGCCGTCAAGGTCCGCAGGTCGAGGATCGAGACGATGGGGGTGTTGGCCGCCACCATGGCCCCGGGGTCGAGAAAACGTTCCCCCACCACCAGGCGGCCATCGGCGAAATGTTCCGGAACCCGGATCCGGGTATAGGCGAGTTGAACCTCGGCCGTCTTCAGCGCCGCTTCGCTCTGGGCCACCTGGGCCTTGGCCACCTCGAAACGGGCCTCTTCGCGGCGGTAATTGGCCTCGGCGGCGTCCAGCTCCGATTGAGAGGCGATTTGTTTCTGACGCAGGACGCGGGTGCGGTCGTATTCCCGCCGGGCGTTTTCCAGGGTGGTTCGGCGCTCTTGTACCGTGGCCCGGGCCACGTCCAGTTCGGCGGTGGCCCGGGCGATCTGCTGGCGGTATTCGGCGTCGTCGAGAACCGCGACCAGTTCGTTGGCCGTCACCGGATCGCCGATGCGCACGGCGATTTTTTCGATGCGACCGGCGATCTTGGGAGCCAGGATGAATTCGCTGGCCGCCAGGAGCGATCCGGTGTAGTGGCCGACCCGGGTGATGGCCGAGCGGGTGACCGGTGCGGTTTGCACCGCGACGGGGGACTTGTTGCCGGCGGCTCCGTTGGCCGTCGGCACGGCGGCGAGCTTACGGTACACCTGAAATCCCAAAAGACCGACGGCGAGAAAAACGACGAGGTAGAGCCAGATTTTTTTCATTTGGTCATCGCTTGCAACAAACGACTGCGACTGCCACGGTCCATGTCCTCCAGGGCAAAGCGCAGTACCGCTTCCAGGAAGGCCGACTTGTTGGCGACGTTGGCGCCGGAGAGTTTCAGCTCGTAGAACTTGCGATCGAAACGTTCCAGGAGCGCCACGGGGAGATAAAAGCCGGCTTTGCGCTTGTCGGTGCTCGCCGTTTCCTCCGGTCCGGTGGCCACCGCCATGGGATCCAGCACGACGTCTTCGAAGAGCTCCAGGCCATTTTTGGTGGTCTTACGGCTGGTCATGATCATCGATCCTTTGGGCAAGAAGTTGATAATCGGCCGCCCCCCGGGCCTGGGCGCTGTACTCGAAAATGGTACGCCCATAGGCCGGCGCTTCACTCAGACGGACGTTGTAGTGCACCGGATCGCAGATCTGGCGTTGAAAGAGGCGCCGCAGGTGTTTGAGGACCACTTCGCTTTGACGGGTGCGCAAGTCGTAGAGGGTGGGCAGGACGTAGCGCAACTGCAGGGCCGGGTTTAGTTTCTGCGCCGAAAGCAGGTAGCCGAAGAAGGTCTTGAGTCCCTCCAGGGCCGGCGCCTGCAAAGCCACGGGGCAAAGCACCTCTTCGGCGGCCATCAGGATGTTGACGCTGAGCACGTCCCAGCCGGGCGCACAGTCGAAGATCAGGTAGTCCAGGGCGCCTTCCTTGGGCACCAGGGCCTTGGCCAGCAATGTCTGGCGCTGATCCCGGGGCTGTTCGCCGAGCCAGTTTTTCAGCTCCACCAGCTTGATGCCGCCGGTGAGCAGCCAGAGGTTGTCCCGGGCGGGACAGACCACCTCGCTTTTGGAGATTCGACGTCCCTTCTCATCATAACCGGTGACGAATTCATAGAGTCCGAAAGGATGATGGACACCGAGAAACTTGCCGGTTTGGCCCTGGGTGTCACAGTCGACCAGCAGAACCCGGCGACCCATCCGGGCGAGGGCGTCGGCGAGGTTCACCGCCGTGGTGGTCTTGCCGACGCCGCCTTTGGCCATGGCCACGGCGATTTTACGCATGGGATGCATACCGATGGAAAGCGTTGAGGTTGAAATGGGTTTATTTTCTTCTATTCAGATATATAGTTGTTCTTCCCTACCACGGTCCGGTGGCATTGGCAATCCCCCGTCGATTGCAATCGGTCCCGGTTCGATGATAAGGGGCGGCAACCATGATTTTCCAGGCGGCGACCAGCCCATGGGTGAGCCGTCGCCTTTCAGTGGTCGTATTGAAGGGAAACAGATACCCCCCATGCCGAGTTCAGAATCCATCGACGCGCTGTTAGCCGCGTTGGAAGGAAGCGTCGCCGTGGAGGCGGTGGGCCTGTCGGCCGCCGCCCTGGCCTGTGCCGTGGCCCGCATCTATCGGCACACCGGTCGTCCCGTGGCCGTTGTGGTGGCCGACGATGAGACCGCCGCGGCCATGCATGGCGACCTGTCCTTTTTTCTGGGGACTGATGCGCCCCTGCTCTCCCTTCCCAGTTACAACCTCAAGCCTTTCAAGCGGCTGGCGTATCACGGAGAAACCGCCGCCACCCGGATCCGCACCCTGTACCGACTCACCGCCGAGGGAACCCCGCCGCTGGCGGTGGTGCCCGTGGCCGGATTGCTGCGCCGGGTGATCCCCAAACCGGCGTTGATCCATTTCGCCGATCTGGTCCTGCCCGGGGAGGTACTGGAGATTGAGCGGTTGACGGCCCGGCTGGTGGCGGGGGGCTACAACCGATCCGTGATCACGGAGGAACCCGGGGATTTTTCCATCCGCGGCGGGATACTGGATGTTTTTTCCCCTCTCTACCCGGAGCCGGTGCGTATCGAGATGTTCGGCGATGTCGTGGAGGCCCTGCGTTTCTTTTCCCCCGAAACCCAACGCAAGACCGCCGATTGCCCGGAAGCGGTGATCCTGCCGGCCCGGGAGGCCATCATCGACGAGGGCAACCGGGCCGAGGTGGTCACCCGTCTCCGGGCCCGGGCCGCCCACCAGGGCTTGCCGGTGACCACGGTGCGCGCCCTGAGCGAACAGTTGCGCAAGACATCGCTGCTGCCCGGCGCCGAAAGCCTGCTGGCCCTGGTCTACGATACCCCGGGCCGCCTCTTCGATTATTTTCCCGCCGACACCCTCTTCGTGCTGGCAGACCCGCCTGCCCTGGGCCGGGCGGCCCGGGATGACTGGCAGCAGACGGTTCGGGCGTACATGGCCGCCCGCCGCGACGGCAAGCTGTGCCTGCCGCCGGCGGCCCTTCAACTGCGCTGGAAAGAGGCCCGGCGACACCTAGCGGAGGCCAGGGTGCTTTCCTGCCCGGCGGTGGACACCAGAGAAACAGGCGGCGGGCGGACCGCCGAAAGCCGGCTTCACTTCGCGGTGGGTGACAACACCGAACTGAAACTCGCCTTGGCCACACCGGCCGACCGGCACCGCCGGCTCCAGCCCCTGGTGGATCGCCTCCGCCAAGGCGCTGCGCTCTGCACCCTGCTCCTGTGCCGCACCCGGGTCCAGGCCGATCGCCTCCGTTCCCTGCTGGCGCCCTATGATATCGAGACCCGGATGCAGGAGGGGTTTTTTCGGCGACCCGGTCTGCACCGGGGAATCTTCACCTGCCTGGGGCAGCTTTCCACCGGGTTCGATTGGCCCGTCGAAGGTCTGCGCATCATCACCGAGGACGAGATCTTCGGGCCCAAGCAGCGCCGACGGCCGGCACCGCGCCCCCGGACGATGGCCGATCTGCTCCATCTCCAGGATTTGCGCCAAGGGGACCTCGTGGTGCACCAGGACCACGGCATCGGCCGGTACGAGGGCCTGACGCGTCTGAGCCTGGAAGGGCATGTCAACGATTACCTGCTCATCGTTTTCCGCGATGACGATCGTCTCTACCTCCCCGTGGACCGCATGGAGGTGATTCAGAAGTACACCGGCATCGAGGGGATGACCCCGGTGCTGGACAAGATGGGCGGCCGCAACTGGGAGAAGGTGAAGGCCAAGGTCCGGCGCTCGGCGGAGCGCATCGCCGGCGAACTGTTGGACCTCTACGCGGCCCGCCGGGTGGTGGAAGGCCACGCCTTTCAGGCGCCGGATGCCGAATACCGCGCCTTCGAAGCGGCCTTCGCCTACGAGGAAACCGCCGACCAGCTCGGCGCCATCGAGGAGGTCCTGGCCGACATGGAGGCGCCCACGCCCATGGACCGCCTGGTTTGCGGCGATGTGGGCTACGGGAAGACCGAGGTGGCGCTGCGGGCCTCCTTCGTGGCGGTGAGTTCGGGTCGCCAGGTGGCGGTGCTGGTGCCCACCACCGTTTTGGCGGAACAGCATTACGAGACGTTCCGGCAGCGCTTCGCCGCCTATCCGGTCCAGGTGGCCTGCCTGAGCCGATTCCGTCCTCCCCGGGTCCAGCGGCAGATCCTCGGCGACCTGAAGGACGGTCGGCTGGACATCGTCATCGGCACCCACCGACTGCTCCAGAAAGACGTGGTGTTCAAGGACCTCGGCCTGGTGGTGGTGGACGAGGAACAGCGCTTCGGGGTCCGCCACAAGGAGCGGCTCAAGCAGTTGCGCCGCAACGTGGACGTGCTGGCCCTGACGGCGACGCCCATTCCCAGGACCCTGCACCTGTCGTTGATGGGGGTGAGGGATATCTCGGTGATCTCCACGCCTCCGGAGCAGCGCCAGGCCATCGTCACCTACGTCTGCGAGTTCGACGAGGCCGTCATCGCCGAGGCCATCGGCAAGGAACTGGCCCGCAAGGGGCAGATTTTCTTTGTCCACAACAATATCCAGACCATCGATCGCATGGCGGCAAGGCTGAAGGCCATGGTTCCGGAGGTGCGCCTGGACGTGGCCCACGGTCGCATGGAAGCCGCGGCTCTGGAAAAGGTGATGATGCGCTTCGTCCAGCGCGAGATCGACATGCTGGTGTGCACCACCATCATCGAATCGGGGTTGGACATCCCGGCGGCCAATACGATGCTGATCAACCGGGCCGATCGCTACGGGCTTGCCCAGATCTACCAGTTGCGGGGCCGGGTGGGGCGCAGCGACGCCCAGGCGTACGCCTACCTGATCATTCCCCCGGACAGCCTGCTCTCGGCCGATGCCCAGAAGCGGCTTCGGGTGCTGATGGAGCACAGCGATCTGGGCGCCGGCTTCCAGATCGCCATGAACGATCTGCGCATCCGGGGCGGGGGGACCATTCTGGGGGCGGCCCAGAGCGGGCACATCGCCGCCGTGGGCTACGACCTGTTTCTGGACCTGATGGCCGAAGCCATGGCCCAGGCCAAGGGGGAAGCGCGTGTCGAACGTCTGGTGCCGGAAATCAACGTGCCGCTCACCGCCTTTCTGCCCGAAACCTACCTGCCGGACATCGACCAGCGGATGACCGCTTACCGGCGCCTGGCGCGGGTTTCTGAACTCAAGGAGATCAACGCCATCAAGGCGGAGTTGATGGACCGCTACGGGCCCCTGCCCGAACCGGCCAAGCACCTGCTGGTGAAGATTATGCTCAAGGTCCTGGCCGAGCAGGCGGGGGTGAGCCGGCTCGATTTGGCCGACTCCCGGCTGATGCTGACCTTTTCGCCGCTCCATCAGACCGATCCCGGCGCTTTGGCGGCAATGGTCGCCGCCGACGGCTCCCGTTTCGCGCTGAGCCCGGACAGTGTGCTGCGGGTCCACCTGCAAAGCAACGGTGAACTGGGGCGGCTGGTGGAGGCCAAAAACATCTTGCAAGAAATCAGGCAGCGTGTTAGCTGCTGATTTTTTGAGGTTTTATGGGCAACTGTCCCTTTTGTTAAGGGAGCTGAACCCAAATGGCGGCCTGCGCCGGGGGCCAGGCCGAACCAACCCGCGGCAATGTGGCCCGTCGCCGAGGATGGCTATGATCGACTGCAATATCTTCAATCGATACCGTTTACTGATCCTGATGGTGCTGATGGGAACCCTGCTGGGCAGCGGCGTGCTATGGGGGACCCCGGCCGCCGCCGAACTGGTGGACCGGATCGTGGCGGTGGTCAATGATGACGTCATTTTGCTCAGCGAACTGGAGCAAGCCATGGCGCCGTACCTGGAGCGGCTCGCCACGATGGGCTACCCGCCGGAAAAGGAGCAGCCGCTGCGTTACAAGGTCCGGGAAGACATTCTCGGCCAGCTCATAGACCGCCAGCTCACCGACCAGGAGGTGCGGCGGCTGGGCATCAGCGTGACCCCCGAAGAGATCGACAGCGCCATCGAGAGGGTCAAGGAGGCCAATTTTCTCACCGACGAGACGCTGCGGGAGGCCATCGCCCAGCAGGGGTATACCCTGGAGCAGTACCGAAAGAACGTCAGTGATCAGATTCTGCGCACCAAGCTCGTCAACCAGGAGATCCGGTCGCGCACCGTGATCACCGGCGAGGATATCAAGGCCTACTACGAGGAGCATCCGGAAGAATTCGGTGGTCAGCGGCGCTACCACCTGCGCTCCATCCTCCTGCCCGGCAACTTGCCCGACCTGGCCCGGCGCCAGCAGCAGATCGACGACGCCCTGGCGGCGGGGACGCCCTTTGCCGATGTGGCCCGGCGGTACAGCCAGGCGCCCCAGGCCGCGGAAGGTGGAGATCTGGGGGCATTTCCCCTGGAGAGCCTCTCGGCGTCGGTACGTCGGGCTGTCGAGCCCTTGGCCGAGGGACACGCCAGCGCCTGGGTCGACACGGAGCAGGGCTACCAGCGGTTCTATGTGGAAAAGATTCACCGCGACGGCCAGTCGCTGGAGGAAGTGGAAGCCCGCATCCAGGAGACCCTCTACAAGCAATTCGTGGACGAGAAATTTCGCACCTGGCTGGAGGCGCTGCGTCAGCGCTCCTATATTCACGTGGTCAAGTAAGTTGCATGGATAATGAACGCCGAGGCGGATTTCAACACCCCGGGCATTTTGCTGCGGCGGGTCGAATACGGGGACAACGACCTGATCTTGAACGTCATTACCCCCGATCGGGGCAAGATGGTCCTCATGGCCAAGGCCGCCAAACGGAGCCGGCGACGCTTTGGCGGGGTGCTGGACCTGTTTGCCATCCTGGATCTGAGTTGCCGGGGCAGCCGTCGGGGCCGGATGACGCTGCTGGCCGAAGCGAGCCTCTGTGAATCGTTGAACTCCCTGCGCACCGAGGTGGCCAAGACGGCCTATGCCTCCTACTGGGTCGAACTGGTCCATTTCTGGGGCGAAGAGGGGCAACCCCAGCCGGACCTTTATGCCCTGCTGTACGACGTGCTGATGGCCCTGGACCGGGACCGGCTGCCGGCCCGGGTTCTGTCGCTGCTTTTTCAGCTACATTTTATGAATCTGGCCGGGCTGGGGCCGCGGCTTTCCGCCTGTGTCGGTTGCCGCTGCCCCATCGGAGGATTGGGCGACCTCCAGTTCGGCCTCGACGCGGCCCGGGGCGGGGTGATCTGCCAGCGCTGCGATCCCAAGCCCCGGTTGACCGTCAGCCGGGGGGCACTCAAGGAACTGGCCTGGATCGCCGCCGGCGGCTTGGCCCGGGCCCAGCGGATGCGCTTTTCCAGCGAGGCGCTTTGCGCCGGTGAGGAGATGATGGAAAGCTTCATTCCGTTTCATCTGGGGCGGGAGGTGCGCAGCTTGAAATTCCTGCGTCACCTGCGCGAGAGTGGAGCGCTGGCATGAGCGCAGACGGATGGCCGGCGCTGGCCGCTGGACCGGTGGTGGCCAGCGCACCGTGCCGCATCGATGTCGGCGGCACCCTGGACCTGGCCGCCGTGGGGCTGCCGCTGGACCACTTGGCCCCGTGTACGGTGAACATCGCCCTGGATCTGAGAACGCGGGTGTCGGTGAGCGCGGGAAGACCCGGCCGGATCGAGGTGGCGGCCAACGGGTTCGCCCCGGCCGCCTTTGCCCCGGGCCAGGCGCCCTATGATCATCCCCTGGGACTGATCTTCGCGGTGGCCGACAGCTTCGGCGCCGATGGTGTGCGGATCGAGATTGCCTCCAGTTCTCCACCGCGAAGCGCCCTGGGGGGCTCATCGGTGGCCGCCGTGGCCCTGGTGGCGGCGTTGACCCGTGTCGCCGCGTCCCGGGCCGACCGGCGTCAGGTCGCCCTCTTGGCCCGGCGCATCGAAGGCGCCGCCGCCGGCGTGGCGTGCGGCCTTCAGGACCAGTTGGCCGCCGCTTACGGCGGAATCAACGCCTGGTACTGGGCTCATCGGCGGGGGCCGGGGGCGTTTCGTCGTCGGCGTCTGGCGGCCCCGGGGGGCATGGAAGCCCTGAACCGTTGCTTTCTGGTGGCCTACGGGGGAAATCCCCACGTGTCTCTGGACGTCAACGGCCGCTGGGTGCAGGGGTTCCGGCACGGCGGGGCCGGGCGGGAGCTCTGGCGGCGCATTGCGGCGCTGACCCATGAATTCATCGAGGCCTGGGAAAACGGTGACCTCAAGGCGGCGGGGGAGGTGCTGAACACCGATACCCGGTTGCGCCGGCAAATGACCCCCGAGGTGCTGGATGAAGCCGGGCACCGTCTGGTGGAGGCCGCCGTGGCCGCCGGGTGCGGTGCCCGGTTTGCCGGCGCCGGCGGGGGCGGCTGCCTCTGGGCCCTTGGAACGGCCTCGGCCATTGCAGGGCTGCGGGAAACATGGCAGACTATTCTCGCGTCGATTCCCGACGGGCGCCTTCTCGACGCCCGGGTCGATGCCCGCGGCGTGGCGGTATCCCGGCCGCCGGCCGATTCGCCGGAGGCGCCGAGCCCTTGATTGAAGCCGCCGTCCGTGGCAGATTCCGCGTCTCGATTAAAACCGATTTGTCCGGCAACCGACGGCCGATGCCGGCCGGTGGAAAGGTGAGCGATGCATTTTCAGGATGTGATCTTGTCGCTGCAGAAATTCTGGGCCCGCAAAGGCTGCACGCTGGTTCAACCCTATGACCTGGAGGTGGGGGCCGGTACCTTTCATCCGTCCACGCTACTACGGGTTCTGGGCCCGGAACCCTGGCAGGTGGCCTATGTCCAGCCTTCGCGCCGGCCCACCGATGGCCGCTACGGCGAAAACCCCAACCGCCTTCAGCACTACTACCAGTACCAGGTGATCCTCAAGCCGTCACCCGCCGACGTTCAGCAGCTCTATCTCCAGAGCCTTGGGGCCCTGGGCATCGATCCGCTGGCCCATGACATCCGCTTCGTCGAAGACGACTGGGAGTCACCGACCCTGGGGGCTTCGGGACTGGGGTGGGAGGTGTGGCTCGACGGCATGGAGATCACCCAGTTCACCTATTTCCAGATCGCCGGCAGCATCGAGCTGGATCCGATCTCGGTGGAGATCACCTACGGGCTGGAACGGATCGCCATGTACCTGCAAAAAGTCGACAACGTCTATGACCTGCGCTGGAACGACCGGATCCGCTACGGCGATGTTCACCACCAGCAGGAGGTGGAGCAGTCCACCTACAACTTCGAGGTGGCCGATGTCGCCATGTTGCTGGAACTGTTCACTCGATACGAAACCGAAGCCAAGGCCGTGATCGCTTCCGGCCTCGTTCTGCCCGCTTATGAATATACCTTGAAATGCTCCCACACCTTCAACCTGCTTGATGCCCGCAACGCCATCAGTGTCACCGAGCGCACGGGCTATATCGCCCGGATCCGTCACCTGGCCCGGCTCTGCGCCGAAGCTTACCTTCAGCAGCGCGAGGCAATGGGATACCCGTTGCGGACCGAGGAGGCTGCCGCCTAACCCGTAAATGCTGCCTGCCACGGGCACCGGCCGCGCGCCGGGCACAGCGCAACCAGAGGAATTCATGGATAGCCTATTGCTTGAAATCGGAACCGAGGAAATGCCGGCCGCATACATCCAACCGGCGCTGGACGCCATGGCCGCGCAGCTCTTGCTGCGGATGGACGAGGCCCGGATCGCCCACGGGGGGGCGGTCACCTTTGGTACGCCCCGGCGGCTGGCCGTGCAGGTGGACGAGGTGGCCCCCAAGCAGGCGGCCGTTTCCACCGAGATGATCGGTCCCCCCGCCAAGGTGGCCTACGATGCCGAGGGACGTCTGACGTTGGCCGCGGAAAAATTCGCCGAGAAAGCCGGCGTCAAAGTGGGGGCCTTGACGGTCCGGCACACGGAGCGCGGGGACTACCTGGCGGCGCGCAAGACGGAACGGGGACGCGCCACCCGAACCCTGTTGCAGCAGATCCTCCCCGAGGTGATCCTGGCGATCCCTTTTCCCAAGACCATGCGCTGGGGAACACTGAAGATCGCTTTCGGGCGACCCATCCACAACCTGGTGGCCATTTTGGGGGACCGGGTGATTCCCTTCAATCTCGGGGGGATCAAGAGCGGTCGGGCCCCCCGGGGCCACTTCTTCATGCAGCCAGGGAAAATTCCCCTTGCCGATGCCCGTGAGTACGCCCGGCGGCTCCGTGATGCCCGGGTTATCGCCTCCATCGATGAGCGACGTCGGACCGTGGCCGACGCGGTACAGGCCGCGGCCCGGTCCGCCGGCGGCACGGTGATCGACGATCCGGCCCTGCTGGACATCGTTACCAACCTGGTGGAATGGCCCGTGGCCAGCGTGGGCCGCTTCGATGCGGCCTTTCTCGCCTTGCCCAGGGAAATCCTCATCACCGCCATGCGTGAGCACCAGAAGTACTTTGCCGTCACCACCGCCGACGGGGCCCTGGCGCCGAGTTTTGTCGCCGTCAACAATACCGCGGCAAAGGACATGGCCCTGGTGGCCAGCGGCCATGAACGGGTACTGCGGGCGCGTTTGAAGGACGCGCAGTTCTTCTACGCCGGGGATCTGGAAGTCAGCGCGGAAACCCGCTTGGAAAGGTTGCGGGGGGTGTTGTTCCAGGCCAAGCTCGGCTCTCTGTACGACAAGAGCCTGCGGGTGGCGGCGCTGTCGGCCGCGGTGGTGGATGCCGCCGGTGGCGATGCCGGCTTGGTGGCCCGGGTCCAGCGGGCGGCCCGGTTGTGCAAGACCGATCTGGTGAGCCAGGTGGTCTGCGAGTTTCCCAACCTCCAGGGGATCATGGGCCGCGTCTACGCTCTGGAAGCCGGGGAGGCCCCCGAGGTGGCGGCCGCCATCGAGGAGCACTACCGTCCGACCCATGCCGGTGGCGCCCTGCCCACCACCCTGGCCGGGGCCATCCTGGCGGTGGCCGACAAGCTCGACTCCATCTGCGGCTGTTTTTCCGTCGGACTGGTGCCCACCGGGGCTACCGATCCCTACGCCCTGCGCCGCCAGGCCATCGGCCTGATCCAGATCCTGCTCAAGGAAGAGATGGATCTCTCCCTGGGCGCACTGGTGGAAAAAGCCGTGGCCGGCTTTGAAGGGGTGCGGCAGGCCCCCGCGGAGCAGGTGGTGGACCAGGTGCTGCGGTTTCTGCAGCAACGGATGGAAAACATGCTGGTGGAACAGGGATACGGCCGCGACGGGGTTCAGGCGGTGCTCAGTGCGGCGGCGGATCGGGTTCCCGATGTCTGGCGGCGGGTGGCCGCCCTGGTCGCCCTGAAATCCGAGTCCGATTTCGAATCCATCGCCGTGGCCTTCAAGCGGGTGGTGAACATCATTCGCAAGGCCGACCCGGCCGAGGGCGCCGCCCTGCGGCCCCAGGCGTTCACCGTCGCCTGCGAGACGGAGCTTTACCGGCAGCTTCAGACGGTTCAGCAGCGGGTGGAAGACTGCCTGACCACCGGCGACATGACGGCGGCCCTGCGGGAAACAGCCGCCCTGCGCACCCCGGTGGACGCCTTTTTCGACGGCGTGATGGTGATGGATGAGGATGCGGTGGTGCGCGCCAACCGCCTCGCCCTGTTGCGGCAGGTGGCGGCGCTGTTTGATCGGTTCGCCGATTTTTCGAAACTTTCGGCCTGACGCACATCCCCGGTGTCGATGCGTGGGCCGGCTAGCGGGAGTACGGGAATGCCTTACGATCCGGACAAGGACAAGACGCTGAAACAGTGGCGGTCGGAGGAAACCGGGCTGGTGATCTCCATTCACCAGTACGATGGCGGGGAGGCCAAGCTGCAGATCGGCCCGCGGATCCTGCGCCGCAAGGACGGCGCCGAGCGGGCCCCGGTGAAGGCCGGACGCCTGACGGTGGAAGATGTGCTGTGGCTCTACGACATGATCGACGAAGTGAAGGACGAACTGACGGCCCGGGTGGGGCCGCGCTGAAAGCGCGGGGCCGACCGCTGCCTGAATCCGTCGTCCCCATGGACGTGCCCATCGTGCGGCCTGTTTGCGGGCCCAAGGCGCCCCGCCTGGGCCCCTTGGCCGTGATGGTGAGCAACAGGGGGGATCTGGACGCCATCGCGGCGGCCATGCCAGCCGGGTGGGACGGTGGCCAGCGGAACCTTTTCAACAGCCGGCTCCATCTCTCGGCCGCTCCATCGGAGGCCTGTCTGGTGGGGCCGGTGATGGCGGCGGCCTATGCCGTGATGCTGCTGGAGACCCTGGCGGCCTGGGGGGTGCGGCGTGTGCTGTATGTGGGCTGGTGCGGCGCCCTGGACGATGGGCTGCAAGTCGGCGACGTCCTGATGCCCGCGTTGGCGGTGGTGGACGAGGGCACATCTCCGGCCTACGGTCAACGGACCGAGAGTCGGGTGAGGCCTGCCAGTGCCTGGCAGGCGGCTGTGGGCGAGGCCCTGGCCACGGTTACAGGTCTGACGGTGCAGCCGGTCGCCGTGTGGACCACCGACGCCGTCTTCCGGGAGACCCCACGCCGGGTGGCGCATTTCGTCGAATCCCACCGGGTGCGGGCCGTGGAAATGGAAGTTTCGGCCCTCTGTACCGCCGCCGCTTTTCTCGGCGTCGAGATGGCCGCCATTCTGGCGGTTTCCGATAGCCTGGGGGGCGGTCACTGGCGCCCGGGGTTTGCCCTTCCCCGGTTTCGCGAGACCCGGCGAATCCTTGCCCATGGTCTCGGCGCCCTGATCCAGATGCCGCCGCGGATCGGCGGGTGAGCGGGCGGCTGTGGCGCGGCGATTCAAGAGCGGCGCTGCGGGGGGCTCCTTTTGGCCCGCCGTGGCGGTTCGAGCCGTGTTGGTGGTGATTTTGATTTTCATCGGAGTGCCCCGGGAAATGACCCAAGCCCTGTCCGACGAGCTGACGAGCCTTTCCGCAGACGATCTGGCCGAGCGGCTGGAGACCTTCAACGAAGCTTACCGCAGTGGGACTCCGCTGATTTCCGACGCCGAGTACGACGCCTTGGTGGAACATCTGCGGGCCATCGCTCCCCATCATCCCTACCTGCAGTCCGTGGAACCGGAGGTTTTTTCCGCCAAACGGCAGGTGCGCCATCCGGTGCCGATGCTTTCCACGGAAAAAGCGTATGTGGTGGCAGGACTGAGGCAGTTCGTGGGGCGGATCCAGAAGAAGGCCGTCGAACTGGGGATCGATGCGGTGGCCTTTCGCGTCACCCCCAAACTGGACGGTCTGGCCGGCCGGGACGACGGACGGACCCTGGCCTCGCGGGGAGACGGCCTGTTCGGCTACGACATCACCAACGCTTTTGAAAAGGGAGTGGTGGCCCTGGGCGGCCGCGGCGAGGCACTGGGGGAAATCGTGGTGTCCCTCTCCTACTTTGAAGAAAATTTGGCCGATGCCTTCGAGCATCCGCGCAACCTCGTGGTGGGGATCGTCTCCTCGGAAACCGTCAACGAGACGGCCCGCCAGGCCCTGGCCGACGGCGCGGTGCGCTTCGTGCCGTACCGGTCGCTGCCGGACTGGACGGGATCCGGGGCGGATCTCCTGGCCCGGATCGAAGATCTTTACACCGAACTGACCGCGGTGGATTACCCCACCGACGGCCTGGTCATCGAGGCCACCGACCAACGTCTACGCGAGGCCATGGGGGCCACCCGCCACCACTACCGCTGGCAGATCGCTTACAAGCGCCGTGGCGACACCGCCGTCACCCGGGTGGAGGAGGTGATCTGGCAGGTGGGGCGCACCGGGGTGTTGACCCCGGTGATGGTGGTGGAACCCGTCTCCCTGTCCGGGGCCACGATTCGGCGCGTCACGGCCCACAACGCCGAGCGGGTGGAAAAGGATCGCATCGGACCGGGGGCCCGCATCGAAATCATCCGCAGCGGGGAGGTGATTCCCAAGATCGAGCAGGTCCTGGCCCCCAGCGACGAGGTGGCGCTCCCCCGGCACTGCCCCTCCTGCGGTACCCCGCTGGAGAGGGAGGGGCCGTTTCTGCGCTGCCCCAACAGCGCCGGTTGCCGCGATCAGATCGTGCAGCGGATTCATCACTGGTTTCGGACCATCGGCAATGCCGACTGGTTCGGTGTCAAGACGGTGGAACGCCTGGTGGACCAGGGCTGCGGTGAGCTGGAGAAGATCTACGCGTTGACGGTGGAAGACTATCAGGCCATGGGCTTCGGCCCGGGGCAGGCGGCCAACCTGGCCGAGGCCGTGCAGCTCAGTCGGACCCAGCGTTTGGAGGATTGGCGCTTTCTGGCGGCCTTCGGGCTGCCCCATCTCGGCACCGGCGACAGCCGGCGGCTTTTGCAAGTCATTCCCCTGGAGTTGCTTGTGGAGACGCCCGCCGATCAGATCGCCCGGATCTACGGTTTCGCCGAGCGCACCAGCGGCGATATCGTCGCCGAAATCGCCGCCCAGTCCGCCCAGATCACCGCCATGCGGCAACGGGGCTTCAACCTGGAGCGGACCCCGCCCGCGGCGGCGGATTTCATCGTTTCCCTCGGCGTCTGCGAGGATGTCGCCAGCGACGGCGGAACCCGGACCAAGAAGGAAAAAATCCAACGCCAGCAGATGCTGGCCGAAGCCCTGCTACGGCGCTGGTCCCTGGCCGAGATCGGTGGGGTGACGGCGGCCCAGGTCCGGGAGCTGCCGGTGGAAATGGACCTGAAACCGTATGCCGTGCAGATCGCCGAAAAGGCGGGCCGGCATGAAGCGCTGCTGCGGCGTGCGGCCAGCCTCGATCTCGATTGGCACTATCCCCCGCCGGAAGCCCCCGCCGCATCGGCGCTGGCCGGCAAGCGGATCGTGTTCACCGGCAAGATGACCGGTGGCAGCCGCGAGCAGATGCAGGCCGAGGCCCGGCGCCTCGGGGCGGTGGTGCAGACGGCGGTGGGGGCGAACACGGACTACCTGGTTTGTGGTGAGAAGGTGGGGGCCGTCAAAACGGCCAGGGCCCGTGACCTGGGCGTGACCGTTCTCGACGAGACGACCTATCGGCAACTGTTGACGGAGAAGGCAAAAGGAGACTGACCATGGCGGAGCCCATCGCGCGCCATCTCATCGTTACCGGCCGCGTTCAGGGGGTGTTCTATCGTCTGGAGACCCAACGCGCCGCCGAGGGGTTGGGGATCAAGGGCTGGGTGCGCAACCTGCCCGACGGCACGGTGGAAGCGGTGATCGAAGGAGCACCTCGGGCCGTGGAGGCCATGATCGACTGGTGCCGGCAAGGGCCACCCCGGTCCCGGGTGGACGCGGTGCATGTCGAGCCCCTTGCCGGCGACGGGGGGTTCAGGGATTTTGAGATTCGTTACTGACCCGCGGGCTTAAAACAGGGCCTCGGCAAAAGCCGCCGGGTCGAAGGGCTGAAGATCCTGGATCTGTTCGCCCACCCCCACATAGCGCAGGGGGAGCCCCAGGCTCTGGCAGATGCTCACCACAATCCCGCCCTTGGCGGTGCCGTCCAGTTTGGTGAGGGCGATGCCCGTCACCCCCAAAGCTTCGTGGAACAGGCGCGCCTGGTTCAATCCGTTTTGCCCGGTGGTGGCATCCATCACCAACAGCACCTCGTGGGGCGCGCCGGGAAGCTGCTTGGCGATGGTGCGCTGAATCTTCTTCAGTTCTTCCATCAGATTGACGTTGGTGTGAAGCCGACCGGCCGTGTCGATGAACACCTCGTCCAGGCCCCGGGCCATGGCGGCGGCCACTCCGTCGAAGGCCACGGCCGCCGGGTCTGCATTGGGCTTGTGACGCACCAGTTCCACCCCGGCCCGCTGGGTCCAGACCGCCAGTTGTTCGATGGCGGCGGCCCGGAACGTGTCGGCGGCGGCCACCAGGACCTGGCGGCCCTCCTGCCGGGCCCGGGCCGCCAGCTTGCCGATGGTGGTGGTCTTGCCCACCCCGTTGACGCCCACCACCATGATCACCCGGGGTTTCGCCGCCGGGGGCGCCGGCGCCGCCGGCGGCTGGAGCAGGGCTCGAATCTCGGCCTTGAGCGCTTTTCTGAGGCCATCGGCGTCCTTGATCCGATCCCCCTTGCGCCGGACGTCGTCCACCAGGGCCGCGGCGGTACCGGCACCGATGTCGGCCATGATCAGCATCGCCTCCAGATCTTCCAGCATCTCGTCATCAATCTGCCGGTGACCGGAAAACAGGTCCTCGATATCGGTGTTGAGGAAATCGCGGGTCTTGGACAGGCCGTGCTTGAGCCTGGAAAACCACCCACCGCCGGGGGCCACCGGTTTTTCGGCCGGCACCGGGGGCGGTGATGGTTCCACGACGGGCTCCATGTCCGTCGCTTCCGTCGGTTTGTCCGGTGTTTTTTCTTTTTCCTTCCTGAACCAGTTGAAAGCCATGGCAAGATCCTTCGGCCCGGCCGTCAGGCGGCCCGGGCTGTTTTTTGCAGGTTCACCGAGACGATCTTGGAAATTCCCTTCTGGGGCATGGTGACCCCCAACAAGGTGTCAGCGAATTCCATGCTGCGCTTGTTGTGGGTGATCATCACGATCTGGGATTTTTCGCCGATGAGCCGGAGCAGGTTGTTGAAACGGGTGACGTTGGCGTCGTCCAACGGGGCGTCGATCTCGTCGAGGAGGCAGAATGACGCCGGCTTGATCAAGAAGATGGAGAAGATGAAAGCAATGGCGGCCATGGCCTTTTCTCCGCCGGAGAGCAGGCTCATGCGGGTGAGCTTTTTGCCGGGGGGCTGGATGAGAAACTCCACCCCCGTTTCCAAGGGCGC
>JACDJB010000834.1_pt1 | contig 27938 bp, 24 predicted proteins | sample 7454121 | NCBI WGS metagenome assembly JACDJB01 (sample SAMN14253290, study PRJNA609438) | sludge metagenome | isolation source: sludge after 25d culture with pyrite | collected 2018-12-20
CACGGTTCCGGTGCCTTGGGTAAATCCGGCGGGGCCGTATTCAATCTCCCATTCGGTAGCCGTTCCGTTTTCGGTCCAACTCACATCGGCGGTGGTATCGGTAATATTGGTTATGGTGATACCCGATGGGTCCGCACAGGGCAATATGCCCGATATACCAACATCATCCAAAGAAATATCCCCTTCATAGGTTCCAGCACTTATCGCTCTAAAACGGATTTGAATTATGCCCGAATAGGCTGAAAGATCAACGGTCATTAAATTCCAAGGATCTGTCTCTGATGTTTGTTGTGGTCCTACAATAGAGGCAACTGAATTATTCCAAGTAGTGCCGTCAAATACATCAACATTCAAGGTTCCGATTGTCGCACCGTACATATGATAGTAGAAGGTAAGTTCCGGACTTGTAATTCCTGAAATATCAATAAGTGGAGACACCAATCGAGCCTCATCACCTACAGCTCCATTGGTGGCTTCAACGTAGAAATATTGAAGACCGCTATTGGCTACAAGGGGACCAGTGTTCAAAGATGGAGTTGTACCGTCATCGGTAATGTTCCAATCATAGCCACTATCCGAATCTGCAGTCCAACACAAAGATTCTACCAAATTAGTAGTGGGCATATGCGCTTCAACATCATCAAAATACGGAGCTACAAATGGACTACAAAGTGTTCTGAAACTTATAGGCCCAGACCAGGAACTCTTATCGGTGGTACTGCAGACAGCTCTCACGTAAATATCGTATGAGGTATTACCAGCAAGGCCGGAAATAGTTTCGCCAAGGGTCCCGTCATTATCAACAATGACAGTACCTGTGCCGTGGGTAAAGCCAGCTGGACCGTATTCTATTTCCCATTCGATAGCCGAGCCATTTTCATTCCACGATACATCCGCAGAATTATATGAAATGTTGCTTACCGCAATAGTTGAGGGTTGGGGACAACTTTGTGGAGAAAACTCAAAGGCACCTATATCAGGAGTAGTTGTGCTTCTAATATTGCCATTAATATCCGTGGTTATCCCAGCAATAGGGGTCCCCAGATTATCCAGAGAAGCATTCACAGGAGTCAAATCTCCAGCAAATGGACTTGGAAAGGCAGGATCCGCTTCCATCGAATTGGCATCGCCCAGGCTAGCTGTTTGCCAATCTGCCAAGGTTGTTTGGGCACCTCCCAAATAGCCAACCCCAGTATTTCCGGCAGCATTTACATAAAAAATATTATAGTCACTCTCAATACTAGAGCCTGCCGTGCCAAAGTACATGGCATATTTATCTCCTGAGCCACCCCGGGTAATCGATATAATATTATTCTTGAAAACAATATCAGTGGCCGTTGTTGTCTGGTAAAAACCCCTTGTGTTCCCACCTGTTGCGTTTGGGTCATCCAAGGAGATTGAATTGAAGTAATAGTGAGCACCGTCACTTCCACTGTTGTAGATACCGTATATTAGCCCACTTTCACTATTCATATTATAGATAATATTATTTGAAATTACGTTGGGATTCCCCATCGTGGCATCCGTGGAGCTAAAATAGATGCCATATGCAGAACCCGAATCACCTCCAGTGTGGGAGTCGTGAATTCTGTTGGCATTAATGGTATTATTTTCTCCCCCGGAGCTAAAATAGATTCCATTAAAGGTAGAGGTATCTACTCTATTCATGCGATGTACATCATTATCTTCTATATTGGAATTTGACACATACTTATTATAGATTCCGTATGTATAAAAATCCCGAACAGTATTGTCTTGCAGCGTATTGTTCGTAGAATTTGTCGCACTTTCACCATTTAAGGTTATTCCGTAATAACCTCCTATAACGGTATTATTGGTTATGGTGATATTGCTTCCATTACTTCCCGTAGAGATGGCACTTGTCAAGCTACCTGACAACACAATACCTGCATTGGAGCTACTAGAGCTTGACAGAGTGGAACTGAGATCAACGGTGTTATTGGTAATAGTGTTAAAATCAGCATTATTGGTCAATTGAATGACAAAGTTATAGGTGTCGGATTGGGTGACAAAATTAAAATTGTTTATGGTAATATAATCTGCCCCATCCAATAAAAACAAGGACCTGTTTGCACTTGTAGTAGCCGAGGTAAGTGTTTCTCCATTTCCGTTAAAAGTAATGGTATTTGTTGCACTGGCACCCGTTACCTCTCCTAAGATCAATTGCTCATCGAAAGGTCCTGATCCTGCAACAACATCAAAAGTTACGGCGGCAGAAATGCCACAGGAGTTCAAAGCAGTAATTGCACTTGAAAGATTAGGATAATCGCCAGCAGTGCCAACAGAATAGGTTCCTGCCAAAGGTGAACTGCAAGTTGTAATGGCAGAAACAGGCCCGTGCCATAAACTAAACGTACCTGACCCACAATCAGATCGCACGTAAAAATCGTATTCAGTACCAGCATTGAGACCAGTAATGGTCGTACTTGCAGTACCCGTAACCGAAACGGTAGTACCAGTTGTAAGGGGATCAAACCCTGCATTTCCATATATAACCTCCCATTGTGTGGCAGAGCCAATTTCATTCCAGGTTAAATCAATAGAATTATCGGTTATATTAGAAGCAGTCAAGGTATTGGGCTCAAGGCAACTGACTTCCGTTATACCTATATCATCGATAGAAAGATACCATGGGGTGATATTCAACTTCCCTTTAATTCCAATATAAAAAACACCCGTTGTAGCCGGAGAAAAATAGCCAGAAACTCTTTGGTAGCCTCCATCTACAATTTGGGTAGTGGGTACAATGACGTTGGTCATAGCCGCATCATTATTCGCTGCCCCGAAAGCCGCCATAACTTCAGCACCACTGCTTGCATTTTGAGTGGCATAGAATTCCAACTGGTAATTTGTTCCGGCAGTAAGAGAAATAGGATAGAACATCCAATCCTCATTATTGTACTTTAAATAGACATTATAAGAGCCGGTACGTGGACTGCGATCATAACTAGTCAAGCTACTGTTTACTGTCCAAGAGCTTGTACCTGCCAAGGACTCTTGGGTCCAGCATATGCCCAAATCCGACTGATCGGCGTATCCGGTCTCAAATCCTTCATAAAAAGGGGTGGTCGCGGGTAAACAGGGGATTGCCACTGTCAATGGACCGTTAAAAGTACTCAAATCACTGGCACTGCAAATAGCGCGAACATAAAAGTCATATTTTGTCCCTGACGTTAGACCTGTAATGCTAGTTCCTGTGCTTCCACTTACAGGTACAGTAATCCCCCCTGTATTAGGATCAAAACCTTGCAAGTCGTAAACGACCTCCCATTGTGTGGCAGAGCCGCTTTCTGTCCAATCCAAGGTTACCGATGAATCTGTAACGGCAGTAGCCACAAAATTCATAGGCGGAGGGCACGATTGCTGAATCCCCCCCAAAACAAGATTATTTATATAGTCGTGTCTCCCCGAAGCTGTGGGAGGAGAAGCTGGGTCGGGATTGACGGTATCGCTTCGATAGTAAATACTTCGTTGCGCCCCAAAACTTCCTGTTTTACCAAAATTTGGGGAGCAACTAAAACCGAGTTGGTTTTCATCGACCGCAATTATTAGGTTGTCGGTATTATTATAAGCAAAAGGCGTGGAAAAATTAATTACCATTTGATTACCGGCGGCGGGAAAAGTCACGGTGCCAGAATAAACTTGAGTTAAATTGGCAGAAGCCTCCCAATCAGTATCGCTGGTGAATTCAGTTTTTGCGGTATGGCCTAAATAGATAGTCCAGTCTGTGCTATTTGTCGTAGGCCCGGAATCATAGTAAAAAGAAACAGATGTAATATTGCCTCCTGCATTGATTTCACTTTGATAAACAATTTGCTGCGTGTACGAAAATTCAAAACATCCATAAATAGGAATATTGCTGGTCGTTCCGTCTTGGGGGCCTATTATTACTTGGGAGGTACCTATCCAAGTAAAAAATAGCCCGAATAATGTTAATAAAGTAATTTTTTTCATTCGGTCTAAATTATTAAGTTAAGAATACGACCAATTTACAAAATAAAACAACTTGGAACCTAAGATTTTCTTAAAATTTCGATAAAACATCAATTAGAAGCGACAAGAAGGCAAGAGAATACCGTGTTTTAGAAAGATTCATTGTCACTTTTATGCTTGCCCCGGAACAAACTTCATCTCTCGCGGGAAAACTTTGAATCAATCTTCGTCGGATTTTTTTTTTCGTTTTTCATTGCCTTTATAGTTTTGGCAACATTGGATATCTAAAATACTGTCAAAAATTTTAATAACCTTTTCAATAAAGGAGGTACTATAAATAAAAAACGTAGTCCTCTAATAGACAGGAGGAGGGGACCTTTGGCAAGCCTTTTTACAGGCCAGAGCGCATGGACAGCTTGATGACTGGCTAAACCGACCAGATTAACTCAATGTCTACTTTTCCTCTTGGTTTTTTATACACCTTGGCTTGAAACGGTCCCGTGCCCTTTTCAGTTCTTCAAGACTGAAAATATTAATTTTTTATTGCGGTTTATTAAAAAGACATTTCCTTATGACATTTATTTCCAAGGCCTTTTTATTTACAAAAGATAGAATAACCTCTCCTCCTACTGTCAAAAATTATAAAAAAATTCAAAAGGGAAAAAATTGTCCATAGGATACTAACCTAGATTAATTTTTTTTTGGCTCCAAAAGGAATTGCCTTGACTTACTCAGGCGTTCGATCAGCTATCATTGCAGATGACGGTTATTGAGGTTCAGATTTAGGTATGGAAAATGAATTTCGAATACTATTCAAAAAAATTGAGTTTGCGCATTTAAAAAAATGGGAGGTTACAAGAGAATAAATTATGAACAAGTGGCTGTCGTACTTTTAAAAATTTTTGATCAGCTAAAATCCAAAGCTCTCAGTAAATTCGTAGTAGAGCCATTAATTCCAATCACACTCATTTGCCATCTCCGATATTCCTTTCATGCCAATTCAGATGGTTTTTGATATTTATTAATCCTGAATGTTCACAGTCTCAAGAGATATCCGGAATTTCAACGTCTGTTCTCCGCGAGAGGGATTTTATCCGGCCGTTACACCTAGAACAACAATCCCTGCCCCCCTTCGTCGGTTTTTGAACCGTTTTCATCTCCTTCTCCTGTATCCTTGGAGGTGGTGGGGGCCACATCTTCCTCGCCTACCACATCTATATCTTCGGGTTCGGGGGGTGCGGGGGGTTCGTAAGGAAGAGGTTCCAAGGTGTTTATTTCCAAAACCTTTTCTTTGGTCAATTGATTTCCCATGGCATTAATGCCCTTTACGGCAATAAATTCCTCAAGGTTAACCTGCAGGTTTTCATCGCGTTCCTGCCCTCTCTTCTTTGCAAAGACTACCTCCGCCATCGGGCGATAATCGGTAAATATTTTTTCCAGGTACGAATCGGGATGGTCTGTAATGATCAGCTCCTCCTTGTCCGGATGCTCTACCATAAAGCGTTTAACATAAAACAGCTCCTTTTCCCCTTCCCAATATATGGCACTCAAGGGTTTATTGGGATCCCATTTTTCCAGAACCACCAAATCTTGATCAAAGCGCAACTGCAGGTCGGGCACCACTGTTTTTACCACTCCTTTCTGGGTTACAATGAGCAGGCGGTCGTCTTTTTTGAATTCGCCCAAGAGTTCACCACGACTGTCCACGTTGAGACGCTGAACGGTTTCATCAAACCAGATTTTTCGGGGTTTGAGGGTAGAAAGACCTTTTTCCTTTAACTCCACCTTTCTTATGGGATATTTGGAAACGATATTCCCCTTGGAATTCCTTCCCTTGACCAACTGATCGGCAAAATCCAGATCGAATTTCAGTTTTTTGATGCTTCCGGTCTGTCTGAGGTATATGGTCACCAACTCTGCCTCGCCGTTGGGATTGGCCGTAAAATAAAGAACCTTGGACCCCTTGCTGCCGGCGGTGAGGTCGTATTCCCTGTCGCGTGTCACCGAGGTTACGGCAAACCGCTTTACATAACTCGCTCCCTTGGATCCGTCCTTGTAAATCATGTTATAAATGGTGCGCTTGTCCTTTTTCTTGAAAACCGCCACATGGATGATGTTTTTGCCCACAAAGGTTTTGGCATCTACCTTGGTGACCATCATTTTCCCCTCTTCGGTAAAGACAATAATATCGTCGATATCGCTGCAATCGGTAACGTATTCGTCGCGTTTAAGACTGGTGCCAACAAATCCCTCCTTGCGGTTTACATATAATTTGGTATTGCGGATTACCACCTTGGTGGCTTCAATGTCGTCAAAAATCCTGATCTCACTTTTGCGTTCCTTTCCCGCACCGTAATCGCGCTTTAAACGCTTAAAATAATCGATGGCATATTCTACCAAGTGCTCTAAGTGATGCTTTACCTGGGCGATGCTATTTTCCAGTGCCTCAATCTTTTGCTGCGCCTTGTCAATATCGAATTTAGAAATTCTTTTAATCCGTATCTCCGTTAGCCTTACAATGTCTTCCTCGGTTACGGCCCGCTTCAAATGGCCAATATGTGGTTGCAGACCCATGTCGATTGCCCGGATAACCCCTTCCCAGGTTTCTTCTTCCTCAATGTCGCGGTAGATCCTGTTTTCTATAAATATACGTTCCAAGGAAGCAAAATGCCATTGTTCCTCCAACTCATCCAACTGTATTTCCAGCTCTCTTTTTAACAGATTCACCGTGCGATCGGTGCTTCTGCGCAGCATATGGGTTACCCCGATAAAGAGCGGACTGTTGTTTTCAATTACGCAGCCCAAGGGCGAAATGGAAGTCTCGCAGGCGGTAAAAGCGTAAAGGGCATCGATGGTTTTGTCTGGCGATAGGCCACTGGGAAGGTGGATAAGAATCTCCACCTGGGCCGCGGTATTGTCTTCAATCTTCTTGATCTTGATTTTTCCCTTGTCATTGGCTTTTAAAATAGAATCGATCAAGGATGAAGTGTTGGTGCCGAATGGAATCTCGGTAATGACCAGGGTATTTTTATCCACCTGGCCTATTCGGGCCCTGCTACGAATCCTTCCACCCCTCATTCCATCGTTATAGGAGGTAATATCTATTATTCCGCCGGTAGGGAAATCGGGAAAGAGCTGGAATTTTTTTCCCTGAAGGTGCTTGATGGAAGCATCGATCAGTTCCAAAAAATTATGGGGCAGTATCTTTGTTGACAATCCCACGGCAATTCCTTCCGCTCCCTGGTTGAGCAACAGCGGAAACTTTACCGGAAGGTTTATCGGTTCCTTTCTCCTTCCGTCGTAAGAAGCCTGCCAAGGTGTGATTTTTGGATTGTAAACCACATCGAGGGCAAATTTTGAGAGCCGTGCCTCAATATATCGGGAAGCGGCAGCCCCGTCGCCGGTAAGGATATTTCCCCAGTTTCCCTGTGTATCGATCAAAAGGTCTTTTTGACCAATCTGCACCATGGCATCGGCAATACTCGCATCGCCATGGGGATGGTATTGCATGGTGTGCCCCACTATGTTTGCCACCTTGTTATAACGCCCATCGTCCAGGTCTTTCATGGACTGCATGATCCGGCGCTGTACGGGCTTAAACCCATCTTCTATGGCAGGAACCGCACGCTCCAGGATTACATAGCTGGCATAATCCAAAAACCAGTCGCGGTACATGCCCGTGACCTTGGTGATGGTCTCTTCAGGAGTATTCTGTTCTTTCCCAAATTGGGAATTGTAATCGTTTTTTTCGAGTTCGTCACTCATTTTTTCAATTTCACTTTTGGGTCTTGCAATATGATTTTTACTGTTGGCAGTTTCTTAAGTCCATCCATATTTCCTATTTACCATATTTTATCCTTAAAAAAAATTATTCCTCCACCCTATCCAGCTCTACCTTTAGGTTTTCAATGATAAATTCCTGCCGGTCGGGGGTGTTTTTTCCCATGTAAAAAGACAGCAGTTCTTCAATACTCATCGCCTTATCGAGCATGACGGGATCCAGGCGAATGTCGTTGCCGATGAAATGCACGAATTCGTCAGGGGAAATTTCTCCCAATCCTTTAAAGCGGGTGATTTCGGGTTTGGGTTTGAGTTTTTCTATTGCGTTTATTCTCTCCTCTTCGGAATAACAGTAAATGGTTTCCTTTTTGTTTCTTACCCGGAACAAGGGTGTCTGCAGTATATACAGATGGCCTTCTTTGATCAATTCCGGAAAAAACTGAAGGAAAAAGGTAATGAGCAAGAGCCTGATGTGCATTCCGTCTACATCGGCATCGGTGGCAATGACGATGTTGTTGTAACGCAGGTCTTCCATGGAATCCTCTATGTTGAGGGCTGCCTGCAACAGATTGAATTCTTCGTTTTCATAAACAATCTTTTTGCTCATCCCATAGGTGTTCAAGGGCTTTCCCCGAAGGGAGAAAACCGCTTGGGTATTTACGTCGCGGCTCTTGGTAATGCTTCCACTGGCCGAATCGCCCTCGGTAATGAACAAGGTGGACTCCAGGTTTCTTTCATTTTTTATGTCCTGCAAATGCACCCGACAATCCCGTAATTTCTTGTTGTGCAGATTTGCCTTCTTCGCCCGGTCGCGCGCGAGTTTCCTAATGCCGCTCAGCTCCTTTCGCTCGCGTTCTGCCTGTTGGATTTTTTTCTGAAGCGCATTGGCAGTATCGGGATTTTTATGCAGGTAGTTGTCCAGTTGGGTCTTGACAAAATCGTTGATAAAGGTACGCACGGTGGGATGGTCCCCTCCCATGTCGGTGCTGCCCAATTTGGTTTTTGTCTGGCTTTCAAACACCGGCTCCATCACCTTTATGCTGATGGCAGAAACAACCGATTTGCGTACATCGCTGGCGTCGTAATTCTTATTGAAAAATTCGCGCACCGTTTTTACAAGGGCTTCGCGAAAGGCATTGAGGTGGGTGCCGCCCTGGGTGGTGTTTTGCCCGTTGACAAAACTGTGGTATTCCTCGCTGTATTGGGTCTTGCTGTGGGTAAGGGCCACTTCTATGTCTTCCCCGCGCAAATGGATGATGGGATAGGCCATGTCTTCCTCACTGATGGTTTCCTGCAGCAAATCCTTAAGCCCGTTTTCGGAATAAAATTTTTCGCCGTTGAAATCAATGGTGAGGCCGGGATTGAGATAGACATAGTTTTTCAGCATTTTCTCCACGTATTCCGTTCGGAATTTGAAGTTCTTGAAGATGCTTTCATCCGGAATAAATATCACCTTTGTCCCTTTGCGCTTGGATGATTCCTCGATGGTGAGTTCGCTGGTAAGTTCGCCCAACGAAAATTCAGCCGCCTTTATCTGGTTATCGCGAACCGATTCTACCCGAAAAAAAGCGGAAAGGGCATTCACTGCCTTGGTTCCCACTCCATTGAGCCCCACCGATTTCTTAAAAGCGCGACTGTCATACTTACCGCCGGTGTTCATCTTGGAAACAACATCTACCACTTTTCCCAGGGGAATTCCGCGGCCATAATCCCGCACTTTAACTTCCTTGTCCTTGATTCGCACCTCAATGGTCTTTCCCGAACCCATTACAAATTCGTCTATACTGTTGTCAATCACTTCCTTGAGCAAGATGTAAATGCCATCGTCGGGAGAGGAGCCGTCGCCCAACTTCCCGATATACATTCCCGGGCGCATACGGATGTGTTCCTTCCAATCGAGCGAGCGTATGTTGTCTTCGGTATATTTTGTTTCGGCCATAAGATTTGGTGTGGGGTCGCTAATATAAAACTTCGGGAGCACTTGTGAAATTGATACATGCGAAAGTAATCAACAATAAAACAACTCTTATTGTTAGCAAAAGTCCTTTCCGGGAGCCCCTATTTTGTTAATGCGGTTAAAAAATTGATTTTTGGGAGAATATAGCAAATTCCAACAAATATGCAAATTCTGCGGCCTGGAGGCCCGCGAAGATAAGATTTCATGCCAGTAAGCCCAAAACGAACATTCCTTATCAGTATTGCGCGAGGAAAGAAACAAGACCATAGGCACAATAAGAACCAAGACCCTTGCTTGCGTAAACTCGAAACGCACGACTTTTCTGAACCGCAATCTTCCTGCAAGATATTCAAGACCTTGTAGGTATTTTCCAACTAAAACTTCCTCGCAACGGAATACCTACCTGCCCCTCAACAGGCCTTTTGCGTGCCGGAAGGTAGGCTCGATTATTTGAGATACATGTCTTTTTAATCGAGGATCGAACCTACGGTGCCACGAACCCTAACTGCGTCTTTCGGCCCGGCAAGACTAGAATTTAGAATACCGAAAATTGTAGCCTTAGGATTTAAAAAGCAGATGAACTTATGATCGATTTTGACGTCAAATTGATGAAAAAGAACTATATAGAAACAACCTCCCAAAATCCTTATCATAGCGGTTTTTGCATGGCGCGTCAAATTTTCGCCGGACAACAATAATTCTTTATTAAAATTATGCAAAGTTATAGCGAGCCCGATTCGCTATTTAAAATAGATTTTATAATTTCAACTTTTTAATTCCCGATGCTATTTCTGGGAAAATTCCGTGCAAATCCGGTTTCCGGAGTTGCCAGGAGCACTAAAAAACAACAAACCGAATGGAATTTATCGATTACTACAAGGTTTTGGGCGTGGACAAGAATGCATCTGCTGCCGAAATCAAGAAAGCGTACCGAAAATTGGCGCGAAAGCTTCATCCCGATTTGAATCCGAACGACGAAACGGCCAAACAGAAATTTCAACAGGTCAACGAGGCCAATGAAGTTTTGAGCGATCCGGAGAAGCGAAAAAAGTATGACCAATATGGTAAGGATTGGCAGCATGCCGATGCTTTTGAACAAGCCAGGCAACAGCAGCAACAGGCCGGAGGCGGCTTTGGCGGTTTTGGTGGCAGGCGCACCTATAGCGGCGGTAGCCAAGGGTTTGACGAAAGCCAGTTTTCCGATTTCTTTGAATCCATGTTTGGCGGTGGAGGTTTTTCCCAGGGCGGCAGACAACGGCAATCCCCACGGTTTAAGGGGCAGGATTTAAATGCCACCCTGCGCCTTAACCTTACCGACATCTTAAAAAGCCAAAAGCAAACCATCAGCTTCGGGGAAAAGAAAATACGGCTCACTATTCCCGCCGGGGTGGAAGATGGCCAGACCATCAAAATAAAAGACTATGGCGGAGAAGGCATGAACGGCGGCCCCAAGGGAGATCTCTACATCACCTTTGAAATCTTCAACAATACCCAGTTCAAAAGACTGGACGACGATCTTTACGCCACCAAGGAAATTTCGCTCTATACCGCTCTTCTCGGGGGCGAGATAACCGTGGACACCCTTACGGGCAAGGTAAAACTAAAGGTAAAACCCGGCACCCAGAACGATACCAAGGTGAAGCTCAAAGGCAAAGGAATGCCAAAATACAAGAAAGAAGGTCAGCACGGCGATCTATACATTACCTATAAAGTTGCCCTGCCCACCGATCTTTCCGAAAAGGAAAAGGAACTGTTTACACAACTCTCAAAACTTAGATAAATGGCCAAGGAAAAATATATATTGGTAAGACATTATTGCCAGAATTCACCCATTGAAGACAGTTTTATCTCGCAACTGCAGGAGTATGGGCTGGTAAAATTTGAACAACGGGAGAATGAAGCCTACCTGGACGAGAAGGATATAGAGGAAATAGAAAGGTTCTTTCGCCTTCACCGCGACTTGGGAATTAATTACGAAGGTCTTGGCGCCATACGGCAAATGCTGAAACGAATGGCGAAAATGGAAAGGGAAATGGAAAGTTTGCGCAGAAGATTGCGATTCTATGAATGATTTGCTTAAAAAATTGATAAAATGCCATAAAAGAAGTGTTAAACCAAAACTGTGGATTTTGGGTTTGACATATCTTCGGCACTATGAAAAAACCAACCTTCATTTTAGCCATTCTCTTTTCCGTGCTGTTACAAGCACAGCAAAAGAATTTCAATTTCAACAATTCCACACCACAAGAAGCCTCCCCCATGGAGGAGGATTTCTCTGCTATCTCGCGAACCCCATCACAAGCGATTAATGGGAATCCGCAAGCTTCCACCTCCCCCTACGAATGGAAATGGGTGCGTGATGGCATTTGGACCGGGGCGGGAATTGGCCTCAGCGGATTTGGCCTGTACCTAATCAAGAAGAAAGACGATCTTCCCCAAGAGGAAATTCCGTCCTATACCGATCCGGTTTTGCTGCAGGAAAAAATAGACAAGATCAATTTTATGGACCAGTGGGTAGCGGGGAAGCACAGCGAAAAAGCCAACAACATCAGCGATATTCCCTTTGCCCTATCTTTTGCCGCTCCCTTTGCCATGCTCTTTGACGATGATATCAACGACCATACGGGGCAATACGTAGGGCTTTATCTGGAAAGTCTTGCCACTACCGCTGCCATTTATACAGTTACCGCGGGCCTGGTAGATAGGAGCCGTCCTTATGTCTATGACAACAGCGGCGATACCTCACACGAAAGACGGTTTAAGAATAACGGGCAGCGTTCGTTTTATTCCGGACATGTGGCCGCCACTGCCACCGCGACTTTCTTTGCGGCCAAGGTTTATTCCGATTATCATCCCGATGCCGGGGGAAAGGTTTTTCTCTGGGGAGGAGCAGCGGTACTGCCTGCCGCAGTAGGAGTGTTCCGCCTAGAAGCAGGACAACATTTTCTTACCGACGTGCTATTGGGTTACGGTTTGGGGGCAGCCGTGGGGATAATGGTTCCCGAACTGCACAAGCGAAAAGTGGAGAATCTTGAAGTTTACCCCAGCGGAGGCGTGAGCTTTACCGGCGACCGCTACAACGGAATGGTTCTCCGCTACACATTTTAAACGGCGGAAACCAATCACTGCCGAAACCACCGCTTTAAAAGGTGATGGATTTACTTCGAAATAGAGAAAGATTGAATCGGAAAATCTTTTATTGACAATAGGTATCGAGTACAGCATGTACAGACTGGCGGTAATTTGAGACTGAAAAGTTTCGGTTCAGTGGAAATTTACACGTTGAATCTAAAGTGCATTACATCGCCGTCCTGCACGATGTATTCCTTGCCTTCCACTCCCATTTTTCCCGCTTCCTTAACTTTTGCCTCGCTACCGTATTTTACGAAGTCGTCGTATTTAATAACCTCTGCACGGATAAACCCTTTTTCAAAATCGGAATGGATAACTCCGGCGGCCTGCGGGGCTGTAGCCCCTACGGGAACGGTCCACGCCCTAACTTCCTTTACCCCTGCGGTGAAATAGGTCTGCAAATTCAACAAGCGATACGCACTGCGGATCAGTTTTGCCGAACCGGCTTCAGACAACCCCAAATCTTCCAAAAACATTTGCCGTTCTTCATAGGTATCCAGTTCGGTTATGTCGGCCTCCGTACCCACTGCCAAAACCAGGACCTCGGCATTCTCGTCTTTTACCGCTTCCCTTACCATTTCCACATAATCATTGCCCTTTACGGCAGATTCTTCATCAACATTGCAAACATATAGTACGGGCTTATCGGTAATAAACTGTGAACTTGCAATATATTCTGCCCTTTCCTCTTCGGTTAGATCGATGGCGCGTACCGAAATGCCGGCTTCCAGGCCTTTCTTCACTTTTTGAAGTGCGGCTTCTTCTTTCTGGGCTTCTTTGTTTCCGGTGCGGGCCGCTCTCTTTACTTTTTCCAGCTTTTTGTCCACGGTCTCCAAATCTTTTAACTGAAGCTCGATATCTATGGTTTCCTTATCGCGAACAGGGTTTACGCTTCCGTCCACATGAACGATATTTTCATTGTCGAAACAGCGCAATACATGGAGGATGGCATCGGTTTCCCTGATGTTGCTCAAAAATTGGTTTCCCAATCCTTCGCCTTTGCTGGCCCCTTTTACCAATCCGGCAATATCCACGATCTCTACAGTGGCCGGCAATACCCGTTCGGGTTTAACCAGTTCTTCCAACTTGTACAATCGGGGATCTGGCACATTGACTACCCCAATATTGGGTTCAATGGTACAGAAGGGAAAGTTTGCACTTTGTGCCTTGGCGTTGCTCAAACAATTAAATAGGGTGGATTTTCCCACATTGGGCAATCCCACGATACCTGCTTTCATCTATTCTCAATTTTAAGGTTGCAAATATACATCTTAACCTATAACTTTTGGGTTATGGGGTCTTCCAATTGGGGAAAAAGAATTGGGTTTTATTTCACTATTGATTCGCATGGATTTAAGAATTGTGGGCGTATGTTTGACCCTGAAATCAAAACCCCAATTATGAAACGTTTATTTATCTGCATTACCGTAATTATCCTAGCGGCGCTCACTGCCCAGGGACAGGAAAACAAGGATGTACAACGAACCACAACCGTGAAGAAGGTCACCCAAAAAGACACCCATGTAAAGACCCAGGTGGTTAAAAAAACCGATACCGACAAGGAAATCCTCAAAGTGGAAGGTTCTACAAAACAGGATCAAGATGCAAAGGTCATCACCAAAAAATCATCCCAAACCAAAATGGTAGGCGATGAGAATGTCTTAGACGAATCAAACCAGGCACAGATTGAAGCGCTCAAGCAGAAGCAACAAGCCGAACTGCAGGCATCCATTGCCCATGAAAGGGCCGCAGCGGCAAAAAGAGCAGAGGAAATAAGGAAAGAAAAGGAAGCAGAGAAACAGAGGGAACTGGAAGAGCGCCGGGCAAAATTGACCCATCGTCCTTCCGGAATGGCCAAATATTCTGCAGAATAAAAGGATAACACCTCCAATTTAAATCCGTTCCCGAAATTTCGGGAGCGGATTATTTTTTACAGTATGCTGTCCATCACTGTTCGGTAGGTTTCGGTTTGGGAGATATCATTGTGGTCGGTATGTGGCAAAGGGACAAATTTCACCTTTGGAATTTGTATCAGTTTCTGCAGTTCAAGGCTGTTTTCAAAGGGAACGGTCCTATCATCCTTTCCGTGAAAAATGGTGACGGGGCACCTCACTTCTTCTATAAATTTATAGGTGGGAAAATGGATCTTCAAAAAGCTTTTTACGGGATAAATAGGAAATCTTTCCTGGGCCACCTGCTCCAGGCTAAAAAAAGGCGCTTCCAATATTAATTGACGGGGCCGGTGTCCAGCGGCGACATAAGTGGCGAAGGTGGTGCCCAGGGAACGGCCATAGACAGTAATCATATCCTGTGGATACTCCTTGAGCAGATATTGATAAAACAGATCGGCATCGGCGTAAAGAGCCTCCTCTGAAATCTCTCCGGTGCTTTTGCCGTAACCCCTATAATCCATTACCAGGACGTCGTATTGGCGATGGACAAATTTTTGCACCACCTCTCCCCAACTGGACAGTTCCCCCGCGTTTCCGTGAAAATACAGCACAACCCCTCTTGGCTGTGGCAGCTTGAAATGCAGTGCATTCAATTTTGCTCCTCCGTCCCCATTGAGGAAGATTTCTTCAAAATTGGCAGAAAAATGAAACCGGTAGTCCGCGGGCAAGGTTTCGCCCATAAATACCATTTTCTCTTGAAAGAGGTAAATAAATAAAAATCCCGTTACATACAGAACGAGCAAAACCAGAGCGGCAATCTTTACAAATCTACGCAAGCTTTACTGTTTAAAAGTTTGGCAAATGATTATCAAGCAATTATAAAATTTTAACATTCACTCTTTCTATTTTTGGAACAAACATAAAAATCGAACCATTATGAAAAAAGTATTGATGTTAATGGCAATTGCCGTATTATCTACTTCGGCATTTGCACAGAACAAAAATAAGGAAAAGGAAACCGTAGTGACAAAAACTTCGGTAACCGACAATAAAGGTACGGAGGTTTCTACCAAAGCCGTGACCCAGACCAAAAAGCAGGAAATCCATGTGGATGCCGATTATCCCAATCAAGTAAACCAAACCATGGTCACTACGCCGGTAAAAGTATCAACAGATGTATCTTATGATTTTGCCGGAAATCGGTTCCGCTTTCTCAACCAAAAAGACAAGGACGGATATCGATTGATGACCATAAAAGATAATGCCACCCAGGAAGAATATGCCGTTATCAAGCCAACTTCGCAAAACGGATATTATATCCTTTCCAAGGATGGACAGTCTTCCTTTGGATATTTTAACGAAAACGGAAATTTTGTGGTAGAGCGGTATGATCCTGCAAGCGACGATGTTATTTTGGACATCTATCGACTTCATATGAAAGATGAATAACAATCCATTAATTCCATAGGCTTCGGCCTAAGGGAAAACCCGCCTTTCAAACTGTGTTTGAATAGCGGGTTTTCCTTTTTAATCCTTTTTCTTTCAAAACCAGATTGATGCCAACAAAAAAAGCAACCCTAAAGGCTGCTTTTAAATCTGCTGAAATAGCAAATATTATTCCTTGTGCAAAAACGCTTGTTTTGCGAGGAGTTCTTCCTCGGTTTCCACGTGGTTCTCATCGGGCACGCAGCAGTCTACCGGGCATACGGCGGCACATTGGGGCTCGTCGTGAAAGCCTTTGCACTCCGTACATTTATCGGGAACAATAAAATATATCTCATCGCTTATGGGCTCCTGAACCTCATTGGCATCTACCTCCTTGCCATTGGGCAAAACCACCTTTCCCTCCAGATCGGTACCATCGGCATAGCGCCAATCGTCTGCTCCTTCATAGATGGCAGTGTTGGGACATTCAGGTTCGCAAGCACCACAATTTATGCATTCATCTGTTATTATAATTGCCATAGCTTATGCTTTTACTAAATTTGTACAAATTTACTGCCTATTAGGGGCAACTCCAAACTTAAGCATGGAATTAAAGAGAAGAATTGAAGTGTTGGCCCTTCTGGGAGATTATATGAAAGAGGTGGCCAACGAATCGCAGCCGGAATTTCAATCGGTATTGCGGAGGGCCGAAGCGGAAAATGGATGGTTTACCCTGGGCAATCTAAAATTTGCATTGCGGAACTGGGCGGAAAGCCTTTCCACAGATAAGCTTCAACAGTGGGTTGCCGGCTATTCCATGGGAAAGACCACCACCAAGACCATTGCGATAATAATGGCCGGAAATGTACCGTTGGTGGGTTTCCACGATTTTTTATCGGTATTGGTCACCGGAAACAAGGCCCTGGCCAAGCTCTCCTCCCACGACAAGACCCTCCTCCCCTTTCTTGCCGATTTTCTTATAGCGGAAGAACCGGCATTTAACAACCAAATAGAATTCACCGAAGGACAACTTCACGATTTTGATGCTGTAATTGCCACCGGAAGCAACAATACCTCCCGCTATTTTGAATATTACTTCGGAAAGTATCCGCACATTATAAGAAAAAACAGGAATTCGGTGGCCGTGCTCACCGGAAAGGAATCGGAAGCGGAATTGGCCCTGCTGGCCAATGATATTTTTCAATATTTTGGGCTGGGCTGCCGCAATGTATCCAAAATCTATATTCCCGAAGGCTATGATTTTGAAGCATTTTTCAAAGCGATGTTCCAATGGCAGGAGATTATCCACAATAACAAGTATATCAACAATTACGACTATAATAAGGCAGTGTATCTTATGGACAGTCTACCGCTTGTGGACAACGGCTTTTTACTGCTCAAGGAAGACTCTGGCTTTTCTTCTCCCATCGCGGTTCTCTTTTATGAGAAATACTCCAAGCTCGAAACGGTAAAATCGCATTTGCAGGAGCACGGAGACCACCTACAATGTATTGTTTCTTCCAGTGGTATTTCGGGCGAAATTCCTTTTGGAAGTACCCAGACTCCTGCCCTATGGGATTATGCGGACAATGTAGACACGGTGAAGTTTCTGTTGGATCTTCCGTCATAAAAAAATTGTATTTCCATACTTATTTTCCCACATTATCCACATCTTTGTAGTATAAAGATCTCGAAAAATGAAAAAACACAATTTCAGTGCAGGACCCTGCATTTTGCCGCAATCGGTAATGGCCAAAGCCTCCCAGGCCATTCTCAATTTTAACGACTTGGGCTTGTCCTTGATTGAGATTTCGCATAGAAGCAAAGATTTTGTGGAAGTTATGGAACGGGCGCGACAGTTGGCCCTGTATCATCTGGGGCTGGAAAACAAAGGTTACTCGGCTCTGTTTTTGCAGGGAGGGGCCAGCCTTCAGTTCCTCATGTGTGCGTATAACCTTCTGGAGAAAAAGGCTGCCTATCTCAATACAGGCACTTGGAGCGACAAGGCCATCAAAGAAGCCAAAATAATGGGTGAGGTTGTGGAAGTGGCCACTTCCAAGAGTGACAACTTCAACTTTATCCCTAAAAACTACACCGTGCCTGGAGATGCTGACTATTTTCACTGTACGAGCAACAACACCATTTACGGAACCCAAATGAAGGAGTTTCCGCAAACGGAAATCCCTATTGCGTGCGACATGAGCAGTGATATTTTCTCTCGCCAACTCGATTTTTCGCAATTCGGTCTTATCTATGCCGGAGCACAAAAAAACATGGGACCGGCAGGAACCACTCTGGTGGTGGTAAGGGAGGATATTTTGGGCAAGGTGTCGCGCAAGATTCCATCCATGCTCAACTATCAGGTTCAAATAGAAAAAGAAAGCATGTTTAACACTCCGCCCGTGTTCTCCGTGTATGTTTCCATGTTGACTTTGGAATGGTTAAAAGACCAAGGCGGGATTCCACAAATAGAAAAGAAAAACAATGAAAAGGCCGCTCTTCTATATCGGGAAATAGACCGAAATCCCTTGTTTGAAGGTTATGTGGCACAGAAAGAAGACCGTTCTACGATGAATGCCACCTTCAACTTAAAAAACGAAAAGCTAAAGGCCACTTTTGACGATCATTTAAAAAAAGCAGGCATAAGCGGGATCAATGGCCACCGAAGTGTGGGGGGTTATCGCGCGTCTATGTACAATGCCCTTCCCTTAGCAAGCGTTCAAGTACTGGTAGAAGTTATGCGGGAGGTGGAAAGAGGTGCTTAACCTTTCCGGCAGCGGAAAAGAAGACAAAAATTTCAAAAGCCAAAAATTTAAATAACCATTCAATTTAAAAACACCCTATGACAATATTAGCAAACGACGGGCTTTCCGAAAAAGGAATAAAGATTCTGGAAGCGGCCGGTTATGATGTATTGACCATTCATGTGGCCCAAGATCAGCTTATAACTTATATCAGAGCGCATCTGGTTGACGTGCTTTTGGTGCGGAGCGCTACCAAGGTACGGAAGAACTTGATCGATCAATGCCCGTCCTTAAAGATCATTGGACGGGGCGGTGTGGGAATGGACAATATCGATGTGGATTATGCCAGGGAAAACGGAATTGAGGTAATCAATACCCCGGAGGCCGCTTCCGCGTCGGTGGCAGAGTTGGTTTTTGCCCATCTTTTTGGCGGAGTGCGTTTTTTGCACGATTCAAACAGAAACATGCCCTTGGAGGGGGAATCGCGCTTTAAGGAGTTGAAAAAAAACTACGGTGCAGGGCGGGAACTTCGAGGAAAGACATTGGGAATCATTGGCTTTGGAAGAATTGGCCGCCAGGTGGCCAAGATTGCATTGGGATGTGGCATGAAGGTGATCGCCAGTGACCACGAAGTGGGGGAAGCCGATATTACCCTAACCTTTTACGACGGACAGGAAATAACATTACAAATTAAGACCGAACCGGTTAACCAGCTTATCAAGCACAGCGATTTTATTACCCTTCACGTGCCGAGCCAATCGGATTATTTAATAGGAAGGGAAGAAATTGCCCAGATGAAGGAAGGGGTGGGCATAATCAATGCTTCCCGCGGTGGGGTGGTGAACGAGGCTGCACTGTTGGAAGGTTTGGAGGATGGCAAGATCTCCTTTGCCGCACTCGATGTCTTTGAGGGGGAACCTACGCCTTCCATCCCGGTGTTGATGAACGACAAGATCTCCCTGAGCCCCCACATTGGCAGCGCTACCCTGGAGGCCCAGGACCGGATAGGAGAAGAACTGGCAAACCGAGTGGTCGGCCTCCTGCAAAAGGCTTAAAAGCGGAGAAATTTCACCCTAATTTTGCTCCTTTTTTACTCTTTGGCTCATAAGAACCGAATGACGAAATAGAATCTTGGCCTCTCCTTTACGGCAATTTTAGTAACTTTGCAGAAATTGCTGTGTATGAAAAATATTCTTCTCATCGTTGGGTTTTCCATTGCCCTGTTCAGTTGTGGTTCCGGTCATTCGGGGATGACGGACAATTCAGCCAGCCCGCAACAGAAAAATGACACCCTGAGAATTGCAAATGACAGTTTGCAGTACGAAATCATTATAATAGAGCCCGGGTTCGATTCGTGGTTGGTAAGCCAACCCCCTCGAGGGTATTACGGCCAAAGTTTCTTGGAAACAAAAAATAGGATGTTCGTCAGCGAGTACAACAACCGCGTGATGCATCCTGAAAGATATTCACGCAACCTGTATTCCGAAAGGATCAATTACGACCCCTCGGTGGACTACGGGTATGAAGTAAATTACTTGCTCTACAATTACTTTCTGTATTTCCAGCAGCATTTCAATCAAAAATTTATAGGCGACAGAAATTGAAAAAACTAAAAGAACGCTGGGAGTTAAAATCCAACGGCCAAGTCTTTATTGTGTTCCTGGTATTTGCCATCACCGGTAGTTCGGCGGCAAAACTCGCGGGTCCAGTAACGGAGTTTTTCGAGATTAAGAAAGAATTGGGCTGGTATATCTATTGGCCCATTAGAATCTTGATAATTTTTCCGGTGTATCAAGTGCTCTTGGTCTTTTTTGGCTGGGTATTTGGCGAATTCAAATTTTTCTGGAAATTTGAAAAAAGAATGCTCCGGTCCATGGGCCTTGGATTTATATTTGGAAAATGAGGGATCAAAACTTTCATATAGCCCAATTTTTTATCGTTTCGGCGTTTTGTCTGGCGTTGCTTTTTCCCATTGGGGCAAAGACCGTTCACGCCTTTGGCCAGCACAAGCACGAGATGTGCAGCGACCTGTCTTCCCATCTTCACGAAAAACAACTGGATTGTTCTATTTGCGACTTCCATTTTTCCTTTTTTCATTTTCAGCCTCTTGCAGTCTTGGAAAGCATTGCCTCTGTGGAGGTTCCATCGGTTGTATTTGAATACGTTTTTAATGCAAAAACAGGTTCCATAAACCATTTCTTCTTAAGGGGCCCTCCCCTACTTTCTTGATTGCCCATAATTTTTTACCCATTTATTAAATCTGAAAATCAAGAAGCATGAAAAATATTTTTCTCTTGCTTGTCGTGCATTTGGTTGCAACGGCAGCAATTGGCCAAAACACTCTTACAGGAACCATTACATCACTGGATACAATCGAAGGTCTTCCCGCCACTGTTTACCTGCCGCAGTTGGAAAAGGGAACCGCAGCCGATTTTGACGGCCACTATTCCCTCAGCGGAATATCCGATGGCACCTACACCGTTATCTATTCCATATTGGGATATAGCACGGTTTCAAAAAAGATAAATTTCTCAGGGGGACAAACGGTGCAGATGGATGTGCAGATGGCCCAAAGTGCGGTGGAGATGGAAGAGGTTATCGTCTCCACACCTTTTCACAAGCTACAGAGTGAGAATGTTATGAAGGTGGAGCGGGTATCAACAGACGAATTGAAATCTTCGGGAGCCTCCACCTTGGCGGAAGGAATAGAAAATATAGCCGGAGTGGATATTATCAGTACCGGAACAGGGATAGGAAAACCCGTTATCCGCGGGTTGAGCTCAAATCGCGTGCTCACCTATACCCAGGGGGTGCGATTGGAAAACCAGCAATTTGGCGACGAGCACGGCCTGGGCATCAATGAAGCCGGAATAGAAAGCGTGGAAGTGATAAAAGGTCCCGCCTCCTTGCTTTACGGCAGCGATGCCCTGGGAGGGGTTCTGTATTTGAATCCGGAAAAATTCGCGCCTTCGGGAGAAACCCATGGCGATATCAACAGCAGCTATTTTTCCAATACCCTGGGCACTACCACCGGCCTGGGCATAAAAACTTCGGGTGAAAAGGTGAAGTTCTTGACGCGCGGCTCCTATTCATCTTTCAGTGATTACAAAACGGGAGCGGAATATAGAGTGACCAATTCACGGTTTAACGAAAAGGACCTCAAGACGGGTTTTCAGTATTTGGGAAACAAGTTCAAGACCACCCTACGCTATAATTATAACCGTTCGAACATTGGGATTCCCGAGGAGGTGGGAGAACAAACCCGCAAGCGCACGCCCGAACTGCCCTTTCAAGAGATCGACAACCATATTATAAGTGTGGACAACACCTTGTTTTTGCATGATTCCAGTATTGATTTCAAGGTGGGATACCTGATTAACGACCGAAGGGAATTTGAGGAAGATCCCGCCGAAGCAGCCCTTCACATGAAGTTGAAAACCCTTAATTACGATGTTAAGTACCATCTGCCCGAAATGGGGAAATTTGAAACCATAGTCGGGTTGCAGGGAATGTTTCAGAACAATGGCAATACAGGGGAGGAAATTCTAATTTCCGATGCCACCACCACCGATATCGGAATTCTTGCCACCACGCATTATCATTTAGAAGATTTGGATTTGCAAGGGGGCATTCGCTTTGACAGAAGGAAAATAGAAAGTGATGCCGCACGCGAGATAGGCAACATGGATTATATTCCAGCTTTGGATAAAACCTTTGAAAGTTTTACGGCCGCCGTAGGGGGCAAATTTGATTTTTCAAGTGAACTGTCCATTCGGTTGAATTTGGCCAGTGGGTTTCGGGCACCCAATCTCGCGGAACTTACCTCCAATGGCGTGCACGAAGGCACCAATCGCTATGAAAGAGGAAATCCGTTGCTCAACAACGAAAAGAATTTCCAGACCGATGTCTCTTTGGAATATTTGAATAAACATGTGGAATTTTATGTCAACGGATTTTACAACGCGGTAAACGATTACATATTTCTCTCGCCAACCGATGAATTTTTGGATGGGGTTAAGGTCTATGATTATCGTCAGGACAATGCCAATCTCTACGGAGGAGAATTTGGTTTCCATCTACACCCCCATCCGTACGATTGGCTGCATTGGGAAAGCAGTTTTGAGACCGTGACGGGAAAACTGGAAAACGGGGAATATTTGCCCTTGATCCCGGCGAATTTGCTGCGCAACACATTTAGGATAGAATTTAAGGACGCGAAGCAGAGAAAGGGAACTTCGGTTTTTGTTACCTTAAAAAACACCTTAGACCAGACGCAGGTGAGTTCCTTTGAAACCAGGACAGGCGGGTATTCTTTGTTGAGTGCGGGAGTGGAAAGCAGTCTTACGGTTGAGAAACTGCGGTTCAAGTTGGGAATTACCGGCACCAACCTAACAGACAAGGCCTATATCCCGCACCTCTCCCGCTTTAAACCCGAAGGGATATTTGATATGGGCCGAAGTGTGGTGGTGCGGTTGAAGGTGGAGATGTAAGCGGCAAAAATAAATTTAATTAAAGTTTTGGCCTGTATTAATGGATCCGGGTGATTCAGGGGAAGGGGGGTTCCAGGTAAAATCGCGATATTTGTTTCCATTGCCTATTAATTGAAGAGAATGTCCAACGGGTGTTGAATCTGTTTCCTTTACTCCTATATCGACAGAGGTCATGCCATTAGCACTACCATTAATTGGAGTAAAAGTACCACCATAACTAATAAATTGGAGAACGCTGCCATTATTTATTAAAGCAATTCCGCTCGGATGGACATTATTAATTGATGATACTGAGAAATTTACTGTACCCAGACCACTGGATTGATCGGGAATTGTTCCCGATAGTGGTACCGCGGAACCATATGTTTTTAACGTATTTCCACTGTATAATTCGATTGTATAATTGCTCAGATCCAGGCCTGCGGGACCTGCGATCTCAATGAATTCTCCCACATCAATACCTGCATTATTATAATGAAACTCATTGATCCAAGCTACTGGGCTTGCCAATTGCACACAAGCGATATTTTCCCAGCTATCGCCATCCCAAATTTGCAGACATCCTTCATCATAGCCATTATCGGTTACAAAGACGAGTAAACCATAATCGGCAAAGCCTGCATTGATCGCATCACGCGCACTAATATCTGGAACCCTTGGAGGCATTAATCCTCTGTAGGTGGTTCCAAAATCGGCAGTGCTGCTTACTTCCAGCATTGATACCCTTGATGGACTGGAGGTTCCAATCCCCACCTGCCCAATTACCTGCGACGCCCATAGCGCCATCCCCAAAAAAATAGAATACTTTTTCATAACTATGCGGTTTTAAGACATAGCCAAGAAGGAATGGTTCAGATAAAGAAGAATTTGGGTCCTATATGCCGGGGAGAGAATCTAAAGTATGAAATAGATTTTAATCTGCCAAATAATATATGGAATAATCCTCTGTGCTCTATCCTGCACCTCTTGATCATAAACAGCGATTTCTTTGATTTGGTGTTGAAAGCACTCAAGGCAATGGCAAAATACAATTGGTACTTGTCCAATTTGGTGGCCTTTATCAGATTGAATCTCTTTGTGAAAGTAGACCTCCAAAAATGGCTTGACAAACCGTTCGACGAGTATCCACCGACAAAGGAAAAAGTGGTGCAGGGGGGTTACTTTAAAAAATGAGGAAAAACGGTCGGGAAACCAGTAAAAGCGTTAATTTAAATCTTCCGAAAATCGTTTAGGACAGGATTGATCCATAATCGTTAATCAAAAAAGTCCTGTTTCCTCGTTCAAAGAAGTCCTGCCTCCCTTCCGAGGCCGCAAAGGTCTGTGTTCTCTATTCTCTATTCTTTCGGATATTCGATATTCGGTTGCAGGTTGCAGGTTGCAGGTTGGAGGTTGGAAGTTGGAAGTTGGAGGTTGGAGGTTGGAGGTTGGAGGTTGGAAGTTGGAGGTTGGAAGTTGGAAGTTGTCGGTTCCCGAGGTAAACTCGGGACAGGTTCTCGAGGTGAACTCGGGACAAGTTGCCGAGGTAAACTCGGGATAGGCTGTCTGTTTTGGTATTCGAAATTCGGTATTCGATATTCGATATTCGGTATTCGGTATTCGGTATTCGGTATTCGGTATTCGAAATTCGTTAATCAAAAATCGTTAATCAACAATCGCTAATCAAAAAAGTCCTGGTTCCTGGTTCAAAGAAGTCCTGCCTCCCTTCCGAGGCCGCAAAGGTCTGTGTTCTCTATTCTCTATTCTTTCGGATATTCGATATTCGAAATTCGTTATTCAATATTGGATGGATATTCGGTATTCGAAATTCGGTATTCGGTATTCGAAATTCGTTAATCGACAATCGTCAATCGACAATCGTTAATCAAAAAAGTCCTGTTCCCAAGGGCGCCCGCGCCCGGTCTAGATTCTAAAAGTCCCTTTTTCCGGCACCTCGCCCCTTCCCCTTCCCCACTCTCTACAATTTTTCATATATTTCCAAATTCAAATCAGACAAAACCCTTTTCCATGCACAAAACCCTTTCCCTCTGTCTTCTTTTTCTCTTTATGGCCATACATCTTCACGCCCAAAAAAGGGATATTCCCACGGACACCACCATCACTACCCAGCATAGCATCACCCTCGACAACCAAAAAATAGATTACACCGCCACCACGGGCATGCAACCGCTTTGGAACGAGGAGGGGGAAACCATTGCCACCCTGCATTATACCTACTACCACAAAAATGGGAAGGACGAAAAAACCAGCCGAGAGCGGCCCCTGTTGATTTCCTTTAATGGCGGCCCCGGATCGGCCTCGGCATGGATGCATATTGCCTATACCGGTCCCAAGCTCTTAAAGATCAGCGATGAGGGATATCCGGTGCAGCCCTATGGCATAAAGGACAATCCCTATACCGTTTTGGACGTGGCCGATATTGTCTATGTTAACCCCGTGAATACCGGCTACTCCCGCACAGTGCAGGTAGGGGAGAAAAAACCGGAACACAAGCAGTTTTTCGGAATAAATGCCGACATCGGGTATCTTGCGGAATGGCTCAACACCTTTGTAAACCGACATAACAAATGGTTGGCTCCCAAATACCTCATTGGAGAAAGCTATGGGGGAACGAGGGTTTCGGGATTGGCCCTGGCATTGCAACAAAAGGAATGGATGTACCTCAACGGGGTTATACTCGTTTCCCCTGCCGACTACCTCACCTTCGAATCGGATACCCCCCTTTCGGCATCCCTATTTTTACCCTATTACACCGCTACCGCCTGGTACCACAAGCAATTGCCAAAAAAACTACAGGATCAGGATTTGGAAGACATCCTGCCCCAGTCTGAAAAATACGCCTATGACACCCTCTTGCCGGCCTTGGCCAAAGGCAGCAGTCTGGAGGAGACGGAAAAACAAAGAATAGCCACCCATTTGCAGGAGATGACGGGCATTGACAAGCAGTTGTTTTTAGACCATCACCTGGCCTTGCCCAGCCAGGTGTTTTGGAAAGAACTGCTAAACCGCCCGGGGAGCGATAAAACCATCGGCAGGCTGGACTCGCGCTATCTGGGAATGGACAGGTCGCGCAGCGGATCGAGGCCCGATTACAATGCCGAGCTCACCTCATGGCTGCACGCCTTTACCCCTGCCATCAACTATTATATGCGGGAAGAGCTCGACTTTAAGACCGATATAAAATACAATATGTTCGGAGAGGTGCATCCGTGGGACCGGACCAACAACCAAACCCGCGAACAATTGCGGCAGGCCATGGCGCAAAACCCTTACCTACAGGTTTTGTTCCAAACCGGATATTACGACGGCGCCACCACCTATTTCCACAGCAAATACACCCGCAACCAATTGGACCCCGGAGGAAAGATGAAAGATCGCATCTACTTTAAAACCTATCGCAGTGGCCACATGATGTACCTGCGCAAAGAAGACCTAAAAACCGCAACGGAGGATATTAGAACCTTTATAAAAAACAGCATCCCAAAACCCGGGGAACCGGCACAGTATTAGGTGGAATTGAGGATTGGTTGATTCGATTCCCGAGGTAAAGTTGTCTGTTGTCAGTTCCCGAGGTAAACTCGGGACAAGTTCCCGAGGTAAACTCGGGACAGGTTGTCGGTTGTCGGTTATCAGTTCCCGAGGTAAACTCGGGACAAGATGTCGGTTGTCGGTTATCAGTTGACGGTTATCAGTTGTCTGTTATTAGTTCCTGAGATAAACTCGGGACAAGTGGTCTGTTATCAGTTATCGGTTGTCGATTGTCGGTTTTTGACTCTGTTCTCTGTTCTCTATTCTCTGTTCTTCAATATTCGAAATTCGATATTCGTTATTCGATATTGGATATTCGGTTGCAGGTTGCAGGTTGCAGGTTGGAAGTTGGAAGTTGGAAGTTGGAGGTTGGAGGTTGGAGGTTGGAGGTTGGAAGTTGGAGGTTGGAAGTTGGAGGTTGGAAGTTGGAGGTTGGAGGTTGGAGGTTGGAGGTTGGAGGTTGGAGGTTGGAGGTTGGAGGTTGGAGGTTGGAGGTTGGAAGTTGGAAGTTGGAAGTTGTCGGTTGTCTGTTATCAGTTGTCTGTTATCAGTTCCCGAGATAAACTCGGGACAGATTCCCGAGGTAAACTCGGGACAGGTTATCTGTTGTCGGTGTGTCTCTGTTCTCTGTTCTCTGTTCTCTGCTCTTCAATATTCGAAATTCGATATTCGTTATTCGATATTGGATATTCGGTATTCGGTATTCGGTATTCGGTATTCGAAATTCGTTAATCTACAATCGCTAATCAAAAAAGTCCTGGTTCCTGGTTCAAAGAAGTCCTGCCTCCCTTCCGAGGCCGCAAAGGCTCTGTTCTCTGTTCTCTATTCTTTCGGATATTCGTTATTCGAGTACCACACAAAGGTCCCTGAGTGTTCGCCGATAGGCGAATGTATCGAAGGGCCGGGGCTTCGATACAAATTTGAAACGGCTATCGCCTTTTTCAAATTCACTCAGCCACCTTTGATTGTGACTTAAAAGAATGTTTTAGATGGCAATCCGACCGCAATGGGCGAGGGTACTTTTAATGACGTAAACACA
>JACDJB010000835.1_pt1 | contig 27881 bp, 23 predicted proteins | sample 7454121 | NCBI WGS metagenome assembly JACDJB01 (sample SAMN14253290, study PRJNA609438) | sludge metagenome | isolation source: sludge after 25d culture with pyrite | collected 2018-12-20
CGTTTCGTCCAGATAAGTTGCGCCGCCGCCCAAGGCGGCGATCAGTTCGGTCGCCCCTTCGCTGATGGCGTCGCGCATGCCGTCAACGGGCATCCCTCCTTCGGCCATCGCGCCCATCATCGTGTGCAGCACTTCGCGGACGCTCTCGTTGCCGCCCCAGTCATATAGCGGTAGCGCGTAATCCTCCCACGGACCGGCGAGCGGATCATGGAGCCAGGGCAGGTATTCGGCCAGATGTGTGTCTCCGGCAATGGGTAGAAGACCGAAGATACGCGCCAGGTCCAATGACAGGGGTTCAAGCGATCCGGGGGCATGACTGGTCGCCGCGGACGACCCGATGGCTGAGCGCAATGCGGGATATAGGTCCACGCCGGTTGTGCGATCACGTATGTCGAGCAGCCAGATGAAATGGTTCAGCCCGGCGGAGGTGATCGAGAAATGGCGTCGCCCCGCTTCAGCCAGGGTGTGGATTGTCGGGGAGTTGCCGGGGTCGGAATGGAGTACGACATCGTCGGCCACCGCGATGCCGTACTCATCGCGGAGGAGGGCCGCTACCAGCGCATAGCCGACGTTGATCTGATGGCATTTGCCCACCGCGCGGACGGATGTGTACTTGCTGATGGCGCGGGTGATACGCGGCAGGGGATTGCTGAACAGAATCATCCACGCGTTGGGGCATAGCTGTTCCATGTCGCGGGCAATCGCCAGATGGGCCGGAATCTGACGGCAGGCGTGCATAAAACCCCCAGGCCCGCCGTTTTCGGCATAGGGTTGTCGCAGCCCGTGGCGCAGGGGAACTTCCCAGTCGAGCCGCCACAACGCCTCCCGCGGCGCCACTTCGATGGAGACGACGACGTGGGTCGCCCCGGAGAGGACCGTCCGACGATCGGTCGCGGCCTCGATGGTCATTTCCGCGCCCCAGGCGCGGCTCATGCGCTCGGCAACGCGTGCCGCGTTCTCGACTGAGCGCTCGTCCAGGTCGACCAGAGACAGTTTGCTGCCGCGCAGCGCCTCGTTACGGACGACTGTGGCCAGTGTGGTGGGGCCGAAGCTCGCGCTGCCCGCGCCGATAATGACAATGTGTTTCTTTTTCATTCATGTGGTTCCATTTTACGAATTGAATCATGCCAATTATACTTACACGGCCGGGAGTTGCTTAACATTTACAGTCTCCATTCCACCAAGTAACGGAGGTATCATGTCGACGGATAAAACCATGACCGGAGAGGTCTACTACCCCGCTCCGGAAGTCATCGCCCATGCGCACATTCAGGACTACGCAAAAGTATATGCCGAGGCCGAGGCCGATCTCTCGTCGTTTTGGGGTCGCATCGCGGCCGAGAATTTTGAGTGGTATAAGCCCTGGAACACTGTCCTGGATGACAGCAACGCGCCGTTTTATAAATGGTTTGACGGCGCTCAGGTCAATATCGTTCACAATGCACTGGATCGCCATTTGCGCACGGCCACGCGCAACAAGGCGGCCCTGATCTTCGAGGGCGAACCGGGAGATACGCGGACCTACACCTATCAGCAACTCAGCCGCGAGGTGGCGAAATTCGCCGGCGTTTTGCGCTCGCAGGGCGTTGAGCGGGGCGACCGGGTGACGATTTATATGGGGCGCATTCCCGAACTGCCGATCGCCATGCTGGCCTGCGCCAAGCTTGGCGCTATCCACACGGTGGTCTATGGCGGCTTCTCGACCGAAGCATTGTATGACCGCATCATCGACAGTAACTCCAAGGTGCTGATCACGTGTGACGGTGCGTGGCTGCGTGGGGAAGTTGTGGAACTCAAGAAGATCGCCAACGAGGCGCTGGAGAAGGCAAACCCGGTCCAGAGCGTCATCGTTGTGAAGCGCATCGGCCACGCCGTCGAGATGAAAGCCGACCGCGACCATTGGTATCACGACCTGATGGCCTTGCCTATAGCCGACCCGAAGACGCCGACCGAACACATGGAGGCCGAGGACCCACTGTTTATCCTTTACACGTCGGGCACGACCGGCCGGCCCAAGGCGATCCTGCATACTCACGGCGGGTATATGGTCGGGACGGCCATCACATTGAAGTGGGTGTTCGACATCAAGCCCCACGACGTCTACTGGTGCGCGGCCGATCCGGGGTGGGTGACCGGTCACAGCTACATCGTCTACGCTCCGCTGGTGCTCGGCGCTACCAGCTTCATGTATGAAGGCGCGCCCACGCATCCTAACCCCGACCGCTGGTGGTCAATGATCGAGAAGTATGGCGTTACCATCTTCTACACTGCCCCGACGGCCATTCGTGGCCTGATGCGCTTCGGTGAGAGCTGGCCCAATCTCCACGATCTGTCCAGCCTCCGGCTGCTGGGGACGGTCGGCGAGCCGATCAACCCGGAGGCGTGGCGCTGGTACTATCGCGTCATCGGCAAGGAGCGCTGTCCCATCATGGATACCTGGTGGCAGACGGAGACGGGCATGTTCATGATCACTCCGTTGCCGATCACGCCGCTAAAGCCCGGCTCCGGCACACTGGCGTTTCCCGGCATCCGCATGGACGTGGTGAACGAAGAAGGCGAGCCGGTGGCGGCTAACGAAGAGGGTTATCTCGTCATCCAGACGCCGTGGCCCGCGATGTTGCGCACCATCTTCGGCGATCCCGATCGCTACGTTCAACAATACTGGAGTCGCTACGAAGACCAGGGTTGGTATTTGCCCGGCGACAGTGCGAAAAAGGATGAGGACGGATACATTTGGGTCATCGGCCGCATTGACGACGTGATCAAGGTGTCGGGCTATCGTTTGGGGACGGCCGAGATCGAAAGCGCGCTCGTGAGTCACAAGGCGGTGGCCGAGGCGGCCGTCATTGGCGTGCCCGATCCTTTGCGCGGTCACGTCATTCGCGCTTATTGCATCTTGCGCCAGGGCTATGAGCCGTCGGAGCAACTGGGCCGGATGCTGATCGATCACGTCGGGCACGAGATGGGTCCAATTGCCAAGCCCGCGTCGGTGGAATTCGTTGAGTCTCTGCCGAAGACACGGTCGGGCAAGATCATGCGCCGCGTACTCAAGGCTCGGGCGCTGGGTCAGGACGAGGGCGATACCTCTACGTTGGAGAAATAGCTTGTGGGGCGAGCAGATCACCCGTCCTCAATAATGGGCAGTCGGCCCTGAAACACACTTATGAACACACCCCGGATCGAGTCCTTACTCTCGGCCCGCCTCTTTCAGGCGGCGCAGGCGACTGATGGTCGCATTTACTTTGCCAGCAATTTGGGCGGTCGCCTGAGTCTTTACGTCATGGACGACGACGGTAGTGTGCCCGAGCCGTTGCTGCCGCCCCACCTGGCGCTGCAAAACCCCCATCTCCTGGCCCGTCTCTATCAGATATACCCGCGCCTGGGCAAGCTGTTGCTCATGCTCGACCAGAACGGCGATGAGAAGTATCAGCCAATGCTCGTCCCGCTGTCGGGCGGTTATCCCGAACCGGCCTTCGACGACGCCCTGGCCGGCTATCGCTGCCAACTGGTACACTATGACGAAGAGGCGGACATGGCCTACTTCTTCGCCGAGTCGATCGACGCGCCGGTGAATGTGACGTTTCGTGGCAATTTGCGGACCGGCGAACTGACCGAGTTGTTCCGTAGTACGTATGGGGCCTTTGCGTCGGGAGCTGATGCCGCCCATGATCGCGTGGCGCTCATCGAGGGTTACACGCCCGGCGACCACGTCCTGTACATGTGGGATGGAGCGGCCGGAGAAACACAACTGCTCGTCGGTCACCCATTGGGTGAGCGCGAGACGGGGGCGCAAGTTCCCCTGACGAGCTTCAACGCGGCCGACTTCACGGCCTCGGGAAGAGGTCTGCTGTTTATTACAAGCTTGTTTGAGGACACCTATAGCCTCGGCCTCCTCGACCTTGATGAGTGGGAAGGCTTGCGTGACGATCACCAGGAAGTGGCCGCGCTCACGGGTGGCAGGTTCCAGGTCGACTTCTCGAACCCCGATGTCGTGGATGCGATCCAAATTACCGGAATTGTCCATGAGGGTTCCGGCGAATTGGAAAACCTTCAGCGGCTGGCAAATGGGCGCTATGCCGTGCAATACAATATCGATGGCTGCACGTGGCTTTATGAGGGAGAACTGGACGAGTTCCATCTGACCATGCGCCTGCTCCACGTTATCTGCGGCCGCGCACCGCTGGAAGCGGGGGTCATGGATAGCTTTTACTATGACAAGTCGGCCGACCGGTTCGTGCTGACCTTCTCCACCGCCACCTCACCCGCCCAGATATACTCCGTTGAGGGAGTCGATCGCCGGACGATCCGCAGCTACACGCGCGAGCGAGTATTGGGCATCCCCGATGGTTGGCTCTCACAGGGAGAGGATGCATCATTCACGTCCCATGACGGGTTGCGTATCTCCGCTCGCCTCTATCTGCCGTCACCCGAGCTGGGCTACTATGGCAAGCGCCCGCTCGTCTATTACATCCACGGGGGGCCGCAGGGGCAGGAACGCCCCGACTTTGCGTGGTTTTCCATGCCGCTTATCCAGTTTCTGACGCTCAATGGCTTTGCCGTGTTCGTGCCCAACGCGCGTGGCAGCACGGGCTATGGATTGAGCTACATGAAGCACGTTGACCATGATTGGGGTGGACAGGACCGGCTGGATCACGTCCATGCGATGAAGCTGCTGGCCGGCGATCCTCGGGTAGATGCGAGCCGCGCCGGGGTTGTCGGTCGCTCCTATGGCGGCTATATGACCCTGACGCTGGCAACCCGCCATCCCGAGTTGTGGTCGGCGGCCGTCGACATGTTCGGTCCCTACGACTTGCTCACGTTCATCGACCGCCTGCCGGAGACGTGGAAATCTTATTTCGCCATCGCCGTTGGCGATCCGGTGAAGGATCGCGATTTTCTGGTCGAACGCTCACCTCGCAGCTACATCGAGGACATCCTGTGTCCGTTGCTGGTCATTCAGGGGGCCAATGACCCACGCGTGACTGAACGCGAGTCCCGCGACGTGGTAGAGCATCTGCGCGAGCGTGGAAAAGAGGTTGAATATCTGATGTTCCCCGATGAGGGGCACGACGTCCTGAAATACGAGAATCGGGTGACTTGCTACAACGGGATCACTGACTTTTTTCGCCGGCATCTGATGTCACCAAGAGAATGAACGATCTGCTGAAAGTTTATGAGGTGGGGCCGCGAGACGGTTTGCAAAACGAAGCGACTCACCTTTCGGCCGCTCAGAAGGAAGCGCTCGTCGACGGGTTGGTCGAGGCCGGATTGCGCCACATCGAGGTGACGAGCTTTGTCCATCCGAAAGCTGTGCCACAATTGGCCGACGCCGATCAGGTGATGTCCGGTGAGGTGGCTCGGCACGCGGGGAGCGGCGTTGAGTTTGTGGGGCTGGTCTTCAACGAGCGGGGATATGAGAGGGCCTGGATCGGAGGGTGTCGTTCAATGGCTTTCGGCGCGGCCGTGAGCGAGACCTTCAGCCTGCGCAACACGCGCAACACGCCGCGAGAGGCGTTGAATACGGCGCGCGAGCTGGTGGAGCGCGCGCGCCGCGATGGAGTGCGCACGCGGTTTTACGTCATGACGGCCTGGATTTGTCCGTTCGAGGGGGTTGTCTCGCCGTACAAGACACTGGCCGTGATTCAGGAGATCGCGGATTGGGGAGTCGATGAGATTGCCATCGCCGATACGGTCGGCCATGCCGATCCACTGTCGGTTGGGCGACTCATCGACATGGCCGCTCGCCGAATTGCCATCGACAGGCTGGCTGTCCACCTGCACGATACCCAGGCTCTCGGTCTGGCCAACGCGACAACGGCGTTACAGGCGGGCATTCGCACCTTCGATTCCAGCGTGGGCGGTCTGGGTGGCTGCCCGTTTGCCCCCGGTGCGGCCGGGAACCTGGCGACCGAAGACCTGGTTTTTCTGGCCTTCAAGGTTGGCCTTGGCACAGGGGTAGACTTCGCCCGTCTGTGGCAGGTGGTCTATGATCTGGAGCGGATCATCGGGCGACCCATCGGCGGCCGGATTCGCCAATGGTGGGAGAGCAATCGGGACCACGAGCCGCGTGTCGATTTCAATTGATGAAAGCTGCCATCGCCTCTATGAAGCGGTCGATTTCCTCTGTTGTATTGTAAGCGTGGAAAGACAGTCGAATATATGGCGCGCCTTCGGCATCGAGATGTTTGCCCATGATGATGCGGCGCGCGGCCATCTCCTGAATGAATCGATCGCTGGTTGGGATGTCAAAGGGTGAGCGGAAGGTCAGGATCGGCCCCACGGCGTCCAGGGAAGTAATCACTTCATACCCGGCTGCGATCAATAATTCACCGCCGTAGCGCGTCAATGCCGTCGTATGGGCATCGATGTTGACAATACCCAGTTCCGCGATCAATTCCAGACTGCTAACGATGCCCAATATACCCGGTACGTTGGGCGTGCCGCTCATGAAGCGGGCCGCGCCCGGAAGAGGTGTCAGGTCATAGGCCAACCAGTGCAGGTATTCGGCCGTGGCGTTGGAATGAATGAGCCGCGGGCGCATCGTTTCGGCCACCGCCTCGCGTACGTAGAGGAAGCCGACGCCCGGCAGTGCGAGCAGCGATTTCTGGCCGCCGGTCGCCAGGACGTCGATGTGCATGGCCTGTACATCGATGGGTATATGGCCGATGGCCTGGATCGCGTCGACGATGAAGAGCAGTCCGTTTTCATGGCAGAAGCGGCCGATAGCGGCAAGGTCGGTGCGATGCCCTGTGAAGAACTGAACCGCACTGACGGCCACGGCGCGCGTCCGCTCGTCACAGGCTTCTTCCACGCGAGCCAACGTGAGGCCCCCATCGGCGGCCGGCACGCAACGCGTCGCCACGCCGTCGCGTGTCATGCTCATCCACGGGTAAGCGTTGGCGGGGAATTCGACGTCGCAGAACAGGATATTGTCGCTCGGCCGCCAGTCAATGGCCTGGGCAACTGCATTTAGGGCCGCGCTTGTTGAAGTCGTAGGGACGATTTCCGTTGGTGACGCGGCGTTGATGTGCCGGGCGGCCAGCGCGGAACATTGTGTGATGGCGGGCATGGCGTGATTCATGAAGAACGTGCCTGGATCGTTGCTCAACTCCTCGACCGTCCATTGAATACGTTTTTTGCTTCGCTGCGGCAGGGGAGATATGGCCGCATGGTTGAGATAGATCGTGTCCTTTGAATGAGGAAATTCATCTCGCCGAAGGGATTCGATGTCGTACATGGATCATCCTTGTTTCAGATCGTGGGATTGGGCAGAATTATAGCTTGATTTCATGAATTTAACGCCCGAAGTTCTATTGTTGGCCTATGCTCAGGGGGTGTTCCCCATGGCGCATCAGGACGGTCGAATTCATTGGTATTCGCCCGATCCGCGGGCTATCCTGCCGCTTGATCGCCTGCGCGCGTCGCGCTCGTTGATGCGGCTCATTCGCGCCGGGAGATATGAGATTCGGTTCAATACAGCTTTTCCCGATGTGATCGTTGCTTGCGCCGCGTCCGGGCCGGGTCGGGAGGAGACCTGGATCAGTGACGAGATTATCGAAGCCTATAGCCGGCTTCACGCCCTGGGATTCGCTCATAGTGTCGAAACGTGGATGGGCGGCGACCTGATCGGAGGTCTATATGGTGTCGGCTTGCGGGGTTTTTTTGCCGGTGAAAGCATGTTCAGCCGCCGGCCGGATGCCAGCAAGGTGGCCCTCTATTACCTTGTCCAACGTCTGCGCGAACGGGGGTTTCGTTTGCTGGACGTGCAATATCTCACACCACATCTGGAGCGGCTTGGCGCCATTGAGGTGTTGGGCCGGCACTATCGGCAGCTTTTGCGAGAAGCGCTGGCCGTCGATGCACGGTTCGATTAGTTGATTGCCTGCTGACGGAAGGGATAATTGTGGATAAAAGCTACGTAAATTTCCAACCGTACTCAACCTGATTGTGAGAGAGGGTGTCGATGAGCTTGCATCATACGTCCGCTTTGAACCAGAGTGACGTCCGCCTGTTTAGCGGGCGATCGAACCCGGTGCTGGCTGATTCCATTGCCGAGAATTTGCAGCTGCGCCTGGAGAAGACCCATTTTTCCCGGTTCAGTAACGATAATCTGTTTGTGCAGCTTGGGGCCAGCGTGCGCGGCCGCGCCGTTTACATTGTGCAGTCACTGGTACCACCCGTCAGCGATCATCTGATGGAACTTTTGATGATGCTCGACATCGCCAAAAGCGCTGCCGCCAAGGAGATTCATGCCGTCATCCCTTACTTTTCTTATGCTCGCTCGGACAAGAAAGACGCGCCTCGCATCTCCATCACAGCGCGCCTGGTGGCCGACCTGCTATCGACCGCCGGGGCGACCCACATTATGACCATGACGCTCCATTCCCCCCAGGTCCATGGCTTCTTCAGTGTGCCCGCCGATCCGTTAACGGCGCGCGGGCTATTTGCTGATTATTTCCGGTCGCGACATTTTAGCGCGGAAGACACGGTGGTTGTCTCGCCTGATATGGGTAGCGCCAAATCGGCCGCTCGTTTTGCCGAGATGCTGGGGCTGAGTGTGGCTACTGCCAATAAAACCCGAATCGACGATACCCGCGTTCAGTATAGCGGCCAGATTGGTCGCCAGGTCTCGGGTTTCCGTCGCGCCCTCATCCACGACGATGAAATTGCCACCGGGGGCACTATCGTTGAATTGACCCGGCTGCTGTGTGATCATGGATTGGAAGAAGTCAGCGTCATCTGCACTCATGGCGTCTTCCTGCGCGGCGCACTCGATCGCCTGGAGGCAGTACCGGAAATTACGGAAATTGTCACGACCGACACCGTGCCCCAGACGTCGCACCCGGATTCCAAGTTGGTTGTGCTGTCCACCGGCCCGGTTTTCGCGGGCGCCATTCGACAGAACTACCTGCATCGCTCGATTGGCGAGTTATTCGATTTCGGCGATCACGCCCAGTCGGAGGAGTAGCGGCCGCGTTCTTACCCGGTTGTCGGCGGTGGGACGCACGCCTCGCCGATTCCTTCCAGGAGCCAGCAGTCAAGGCCCTGTGCTTGCCATTGGGCCGCATCAACCCAGATACCGTTGATGAGCAGATCCCAATGCAAGTGATTGCCGGTTGAGAGGCCGGTGGTTCCGACCTCGCCGAGCAGATCGCCCGGCTCTACCGATTGTCCGACGGCGACATGGACGGCCGACAGGTGGTAGTAGCCGCTGAAAACGCCTAACCCGTGGTCCAGAATAACCGCGCCGCCGCGCACGTAGAGCGGCTCGGCCAGCACGACAACGCCCGCCGCAGGCGCCATGACCGGCGTGCCCGCGTATGCGCTGAAGTCGACTCCCTCGTGATACGTCAGGTAAGGGCCGCCGTTGTAGGAGCGACGCGCCCCGTAGCCTGCCGATACTTCGAGATAATCGTTAATCGGCGTCTGGAAAGCCTCTTTCCAGAGCGGAGTCGGGGTGACGGCAGTCCATAGCGTTCGTAATCGGGCGCGTTCCTCATCTCTGGCTTGCTGATCTATTTCGGCCGCCTGGCCCGTTAACGTTAACTCCTGATAGACCCACTCCTGCTTGTCGAACGCCAGCGGCTGGCTCCAGGCCGGCGCATCACCGGTGCGAATCACCAGTTCCGGCTCGCCACCGGCGTAGAACGCGCCTGTGCCGACGACTCCGGCGAACCGGTTCGCCGCTGTAGCGAACGCAATATCCAGTCCGTCGAGTCGGCCCACGATGTCGGTGGCGTTTGCCTCTGTTGTGCCCCGCAAGCCAAGCGCCTGTCCGGGCAAGGCGGGAATCGCGGACAACTCCATTGTGCGAATGCCGGGCGGCAGGTCGCGGATCGTGCCCTCACCCGGGAGATGGAGCGGCGCGAAGAAGGTTGGCGCATAAGGGGACTCGCGGCCATTCAACGTGGCAAGCGCCCATGGTGAGATGCGTTGCCTCGCAGCTGTTTGAAGCAGCCCTCCGTCGCCCACGCGCAGCAGACGACCGGTGCGTTCGCTCGCGCCCTCGGGAATGGCGAGCAGCCGACCGATAGCGGGTTGGCGAGTACGGTTCATGTGGGGGTTCAATGCCCTGAGCGACGCTTCGTCCGTATCAAATCGCATTGCAAGCGCGGCCCAATTGTCTCCCGGTTGAACGACAAAAGGATCGGTCTGGCCTGCGACCCGATACGGTAATGCAAGAGCCAAAAGCCCGATGACCAATATCCCAAGCGCGGGGACGTGTTTCATACCGTCCATTTTAGCGGGAATCTATGATGAAACCGACTTCAGCAACAGAGAAGCAGCCAAGACACAGGTTTTTCTTACTCGTTGACACTCATGACGCACCGTGTTATAAATATGCATAATAATGCAGTGCGTCATATTGGGCATCCTTAACAGGACGGGATTCATAGCGAGTAATGTCTTATGAGCATGATTTACTTGAGCCTTGGCTCGAATCTTGATGACCGGTACGCCAATCTTCAGCGGGCAACAGGTGAATTAAACAAGTTTCTCAAGATCACCGCAATTTCGCCCGTCTTCGCAACCGAGCCTTGGGGTGACGTCGATCAGCCGCCATTTCTGAACGTCTGTGTTGCTGCTACGGGCAATTTATCCCCCCATGAATTGCTTCATCAAATCAAGAGAGTTGAGAGCGACATGGGACGCGTGCCAACGCGCAAGTGGGGGCCGCGCCTGATCGATATCGACATTCTGTTTTACGACCAGATCGTTATAGAGGATGAGGGGTTGACGATACCGCATCCGCGTATAGCCGAGCGGGCCTTTGTGCTTGCGCCTCTCGCCGTCATCAATCCCGATTTCCTTCACCCGCAAACGGGGCTTTCGGTCCGTGAGATGCTGGAGAATACTGATGCAACCGGCGTAGAGCGCATGTTTGAGATGCCGTTCCCGGCAAGCGAGCGGGAATATATTGGTGAGTCAGTCTAGCGCAAACGGACGCTCATGACACCGATAAAACGTTCCGAGGCGCTCGAATGGGGTCATCGAACCTATGTGATGGGTATTCTCAACGTGACTCCCGACAGCTTTTCGGGTGACGGGCTGGCGGATGGGCGTGATGTGACGGCGCTGGTTGCGGAGCAGGCGACTGCTTTCGTGGCGGTCGGGGCGGATATTCTGGATATCGGAGGGGAGAGCACCCGGCCGGGCAGCTCTCCGGTCACCGCGGAGGAAGAATTGACCAGGGTCATACCGGCCATTCGTGCGGCGCGCGCGGCGGCAGGTGACACGCTGATCTCGGTTGATACGTATCGGGCGATCGTGGCCGAGGCCGCTCTGGACGCCGGCGCGGATTGGATCAATGACGTGTGGGGCTTGCGAATGGACCCGCGCATGGCCTCTCTGGCGGCAGAGCGCAATTGCCCGGTGGTGATCATGCACAATCGCAGCAAGCCGAAAGATGTAGCCCAGGAGGAACAACTCGGCGGGCGCTACGTGGGCGTGCGGTACGCTGATTTACTGGGCGACATCAGGGTCGAGTTATCGGCACAAGTGGACATCGCGCTGGCCGCGGGTGTTCGTTCCGATCAAATCATTCTCGACCCGGGAATCGGTTTTGGGAAGACAGTGGAGCAGAATCTGGAACTGCTTGACCGGCTGGACGAGCTAAAAGCTTTGGGCTTTCCGTTGCTGCTCGGCTCGTCGCGCAAATCGTTCATCGGTTACACGCTTGACTTGCCGACCGACCAGCGGCTGGAAGGCACGGCCGCAACCGTGGCGATCGGCATCGCGCGCGGCGCGGATATTGTCCGCGTCCACGACGTTGCCGCCATGGTGCGTGTTGCCCGAATGACCGACGCCATTGTGCGCCGGGCCTCGCGTGACGAAACAGGGAACAGGCAATGACGAGTGAATCGGCGCGTGGTCTCCAGGCTCGTTTCAGTAAGTTCGATTTACACCTGAGGCGTTAATCAGGTCTGATACAGACAGCAACTGTGAAGGAGTTAGCCATGATGGATTTTCGTCCGGATGAAGAGCAGAAGATGCTCACAGATACTATTGCCCGGTTTACCCGGGAACGTGTTCGAAAAGTATATCGGGATGCTGAGGAGGAGGGCGAGATTCCTGAAGCGTTGGTGCGAGCGGGATGGGAGATTGGTCTTCTCCCGACGGCGCTGCCCGAGATCTACGGAGGCTTCGGCGAATATTCGGTCGTCACCGGCGCGTTGGCGCTGGAGGAGTTCGCCTGGGGCGATCTGGCGATTGCGCTGGCCGTAATGACGCCCAACCTGGTCGCCATCCCGATCATGTTATGCGGCACAGATGAACAGAAGGCGAATTATCTGCCGCAGTTCGCGGCCGACACACCGCCAAACGTTTCGGCCGCGCTGACTGAGCCTTCCGTCCGGTTCAGCCCTTATAAGTTGCAGACCCGAGCGGAGCGGCACGGCGATGAATACGTCTTGACCGGCACGAAGACCTATGTGCCGCTGGCGGACGAAGCGGAAGTGATCCTTGTCTACGCTAATGAGGATGGGCGAACACAGGCGTTTCTGGTGCCCGGCGAGACAAGGGGCGTAACCATCGGCAATCGAGACAAGCTGATGGGTGTGCGCGCACTTCCGACCAACCTGTTAACCCTGGCGGATGTACGCGTTCCGGCTTCGGCCCGTCTGGGCGGCGAGGCAGGTATCGACTTCAGTTTGCTGCTGAATCATAGCCGCGTAGCGCTGGGAGCGGCGGCCGTTGGTGTTGCGCGCGCCGGCTTTGAATACGCTCGTGACTACGCCAAGCAACGTGTCCAGTTTGGCGAGCCGATTGCCCACCGCCAGTCAATTGCTTTTATCCTGGCTGATATGGCGACAGAGCTGGATGAAGCTCGATTGCTGGTATGGGAAGCGGCCTGGCTGCTGGATCAGGGTAAGGATGCGACGCGCGAAGCGACCATCATGAAACAGCAGGTGGATCGCATGGTGATGCAGGTGGCCGACCGCGCGGTTCAAGTTCTGGGTGGCTATGGCTACATTCGCGAGTATCCGGTCGAATTGTGGCTGCGCAACGCGCGTGGCTTTGCGACGTTCGACGGGTTGACGATGATATAGGGCAGCGAAACGAGCGCAATACAGGAGCCTGATCATGATTAGTTTCGAAATTCCTCCATTTATTGAGAACCAGATGCAATTGATTCGCATGGTTGCCGAGCAGGCGATGCGGCCGTATTCGCGCCAACTGGATGAGAACGAACACGAGCGTCCGGAGGCTTTCGTCCAGATGACCTGGCCGTTCACCCAGCAGATGGTGAAAAGCTCGCTCAAGCCGCTCATGGAGCACACGGGCCAGAACGGCACGAACGGCACGAACGGGAACGGCAAGTCGAAGCGGGAGGGTCCCGACTACGGCATGCTGTCCTTTATCATGCTGATTGAGGAGTTGAGTTGGGGCGACGCGGGGCAGTATCTTTGCTTGCCACACCCTATGTTGGGCGGCGCGGCCGTGGATTCGGCCGGTACTCCGGAGCAGCGCGTGCGCTTCCTGAGGAAGTTCACCGAAGGAGAACCGAAGTGGGGCGCGATGGCGATTACCGAACCCGGCGCAGGTTCCGACAACAGCGCAATGCGCACCACGGCCGTGCTTGACCCCGATACGAACGAGTGGATTCTAAACGGCGAGAAGATTTTCATCACCAACGGCGCGCTGGCGCTCAAGGAATCGGATGGTCTGTGCGTCGTCTGGGCCACAGTGGATCCCAAGGCGGGTCGTGCGGGTATCAAATCGTTTGTCGTCGAGGGGAACACACCCGGCGTCAGCATCGCCAAGCAGGAGCACAAGTTGGGTATTCGCGCCAGCGATACGGTCGCGTTGCACTTCGACAACGCCCGCATTCCCTACGAGAACGTGCTGGGCGATCCTGAAGTCCGCCAGGTGGACAGCCGTAAGGGCTTCGTGGGGGCAATGAAGACGTTCGACGCGTCGCGCCCTGCCGTGGCCGCCAGCGCCATCGGTATTGCCCGGGCAGCTCTGGAGTTCACGAAGGACAAGCTGGCCGAGGAAGGCATTGTCATCGACTACACTAAATCCCTGCACGAGATGACTGCGGTGGAGCGGGACGTCATTGAGATGGAAGCTCGTTATAAGGGTGCGTGGCTGCTGACGCTGCGAGCTACGACACAGATGGCCCACGGCGAGAGCAATCGCCTTGAGGCCAGTATGTGCAAATATCGCGCCGGGGACGCAGTGACCTGGATCACTCAAAAGGCGGTCGAGCTTCTGGGGCCGAAGGGTTACTCGCGCGAATGGCTGGTAGAAAAGTGGATGCGCGACGCCAAAATCAACGACATCTACGAAGGCACCAAGCAGATTAACCAGCTTATCGTCGCCCGGAGCATACTGGGTTATTCTCGGCGTGAATTAAAGTAATTGACGCGCGACCCGACCTGCGGATGCGCGTTTGCGCACGTCGGTCGGGTCGTATATTTATAGGAGCGCGTATATGACTTACCGAATCGACAGGGTGGGGATCGTCGGGGCAGGGACGATGGGCGGCGGTATTGCGGCTCATCTGGCAAATATCGGCATACCGGTTGTCCTGCTTGACATCGTCCCACCAGACCTCAGCGACGCCGAGAAAAGCGTTCCGGCGGCGCGCAACAAGATTGTCAACTCCTTGTACGAACGCATGATCAAGGCGCGTCCGGCTAATTTGGGTCGCGCCGACCGTGGTGATCTGATCACGCTGGGAAACCTGGAGGATGATTTCGACAAGCTGGCCGACTGTGACTGGATTATCGAGGTGATCGTCGAGCAGCTTGGTCCAAAGCAGGCGCTGATGGAACGACTGGAGGCGATACGCAAGCCCAATGCCGTCGTCAGCAGCAACACATCGGGCATCCCCATCAATCGGATCGCGGCCGGTCGTTCGGCCGAGTTCCGCGCCCATTTCCTGGGCACCCACTTCTTCAACCCGCCACGCTATCTCAAGTTGCTGGAGATCATCCCCACGGGTGATACGTCGCCGGAAGTCGTGGCGTTTATGAAGCAGTTTGGCTCGGAGGTTCTGGGCAAGGGCGTCGTCATCTGCAAGGACACGCCAAACTTCATCGGTAACCGCTTCTTCGCCGTGGCCTCATCGTATGGCCTGGAACACGCGCTATCCAACGGCTACACCATCCCCGAAGTGGACGCGATCACCGGACCGGTCATTGGTCGCCCGAAGACAGCCACCTACCGGCTGCTCGATCTTGTGGGCCTTGATGTGATGGCTCACGTCAACAATAACCTTTATGATGCGGTACCGAACGATGCCTATCGGGAGATGCTGCGGCCCCAGCGCACCGCAGCGTTGATGAGCGCCATGCTCGATCGCAAGTGGCTGGGCAACAAGACGAGCCAGGGCTTCTATAAACAGCAGCGGGTCAACGGCGCGCGCGAGTTCTGGACGCTGAATCCGGAGACGATGGAGTATGAGGCCGCGCCAAAGATTCGCTTCGACTCGATCGGGGCCGTGCGCAACGTGGATGACCTGGGGGAGCGGCTGCGCAAGCTCCTCAGCTTTGACGATCGCGCGGCCAACTACGCGCGTGACCTGCTCTATTATGGCTTTGCCTATGCCGCCTACGTGGCCCCCGAAATTGCCTATCGCCTGTCCGACGTCGATGACGCGATGCGCTGGGGATTTAGCCATGAGGCGGGGCCGTTCGAAATGTGGGATATGCTCGGTGTAGCTGAAACGGCCGAGCGCATGGAAGCCCAGGGTCTGACCATCGCGCCGTGGGTAAAGCAGATGCTGGCCGGCGGCCACGACTCATTCTACAAAAACGGCAGCGTGTATGACTTTGAACTGAAGCAGTACCGACCGCTTGAAGCCGACAATAACGTGATTCGTGTAGCGAACTTACGCGCGGCCGGCAAGACGGTGGAGCGGAGCGAAAGCGCGAGCCTGCACGACATGGGCAACGGCGTGGCGCTGTTTGAGTTTCATGCCAAGATGAATGCCATCGACCAGGACATCATCGATATGGCCTTCAAGGCGCTGGAGCGGCTGGACAGCGATTTCGACGCACTGGTGATAGGCAACAACGGCGATCATTTCTGTGCCGGGGCAAACCTGTTTGCCGTGGGCGTGGCCGCTGCGTCAGGCCATTTCGATGCGCTGGACAAGATGATCAAGGCCTTGCAAACGGCGACGTTCGAGTTACGACATGCGCCGAAACCGGTCGTCACTGCGCCGCATCAAATGGCGCTCGGCGGCGGCGTGGAGATGGCGATGGCCGGATGGGAGGCGGTGGCCGATCATGAGGTCTACATGGGCCTCGTGGAATTCGGCGTGGGGCTAATCCCGGCCGGCGGCGGCTGCAAGGAGATTTTGCGACGTAAGGTCAACCCAACCATGAGAGCGGCCAATGCCGATGTATTGCCGCCGCTTCAAGAGGCGTTCGAGCAGATCGCCCTGGCCAAGGTGGGCACGAGCGCCTGGGAAGCGCGTCAGTTCGGTTATTTGACGCCGCAGGATACGATCGTCATGAACAGCGACCACCGGCTGGCGCGCGCCAAGCAGCGCGCCCTGCAACTGGCGGCTGCCGGGACGCGCCCGCCGGAAGTGGAGAAGATCTACGCCGCGGGTCGTGACGCGCTGTATGCACTGAAGCTGGGCGTCAAGTCGCTCCATTGGGGCGGTTATGCCTCGGAGCATGATGCCAAGATTGCAGGCAAGCTGGCCTACGTTTTGACAGGCGGTGACATCAGCGCCCCCGACTGGGTTGATCCATGGTACATTCTCGATCTGGAGCGTGAGGCGTTTTTGTCGTTGTTGGGCGAAGAGAAGACGCGCGAGCGTATGATGCACATGTTGCAGACTGGCAAACCGCTGCGCAACTAGAAGAGCCGGCTCTAACTTTCGTCAAGGAAAAATGTTATGACACGAGAAGCAGTGATTGTGGCCGGCTCCCGAACGGCTGTCGGTAAATCGAAGCGGGGTACCACGCGCAACTGGCGTTCGGATGAGATGGCGGCCGAAGTAATCAAGGACCTGATGGGCAAGGCTCCGGGACTGGACCCGGCCGAGATCGACGACGTCATCATCGGCTGTGCCATGCCCGAAGGGGCGCAGGGCTTGAACTTTGCCCGAACGATCGCGCTGCGGGCCGGGCTGCCCGTCGAGACGCCCGGTCAGACGGTCAATCGCTTCTGTTCCAGCGGTTTGCAGACTATCGCCATGGCTGCGGAACGCATCATTGCCAACGGAGCGGATGTGATCGTCGCCGGCGGCGCAGAGACGATGAGCCTGGTGCCGATGACCGGATTCCGCGTGAATCCCAACCCCTATATGGTTGAGCATATGCCCGAGGTTTATATGGGTATGGGGCTTACGGCTGAACGGGTGGCCGATGAATACGAGGTGTCACGTCAGGCCCAGGATGAGTTCGCCCTGAACAGCCACCGGAAGGCAGCCGCAGCCTATGAGCGTGGTCTGTTCAAGGACGAAATCGTTCCGCTGGAGATCGAAGAGGTAACGGCCGGGCCGAACGGACCGGAAAGGACGATGGCCGTGTTCGATCGCGACGAGCATCTGCGCCCGGATACCACGCTGGAGGGGCTGGCCAAGCTCAAGCCGGTTTTCAAGCAGGGCGGGACGGTGACGGCCGGGAACTCCTCTCCGCTGAGCGACGGCGCAGCAGCGGTGATCGTTATGGAGCGCAAACGGGCCGAGGCTTTGGGCCTGACGCCGATCCTGCGCTTTGTTGGATTTAATGTGGGCGGTGTCAGGCCGGAGATCATGGGCGTGGGGCCGCTGTCGGCCGTGCCGCGCTTGATGAAACGCACGGGCATGTCTCTCAGCGACATTGACCTGATTGAGTTGAATGAGGCGTTTGCCTCGCAAGCTGTTGCCGTCATCCGGGGACTAGGTCTCGACGAAACGCGCGTCAACGTCAATGGCGGCGCGATCGCGCTGGGTCATCCCCTGGGTTGCACAGGGGCCAAACTCACGGTGCAGCTGATGCACGAGATGCAGCGGCGTGATGCGCGATTCGGCATGGTGACGATGTGTATCGGTGGCGGTATGGGAGCCGCCGGGATTTTTGAGCGACTGAACTAGAACGACGCGCGGCAGGCGACTGACCGCCTGCCGCGCGTCATAGCCCAAGCTTATTCCGTCGGCGTTCCGCCCGGCAAGTTCGGCAAGGTGCTATCGCACAGCACTATTGCGCCGTTTGCGCTCAGGCGGTAGTCGTACTCCTTATCGCCGACCCGGAAGATAATCCGGTAGCCGTCGACGAGCGCCTGCGTATACATCACGTCAGGTTGTGGACAGCCCAGCGAGCCATCGTTCCAGACGACAGATTCGCTCTTCAGAACCTGCACATCTGAGCGAACACCTCCGCTTTCCGCCAGCAGGTCGGCAAGGGTAGCATCAAACAGTTCCTGGGGGACTTCGCCTTTGTTCAAATCAGTCTCGCTCCCGGATTGCGTTGCGGCTGGTGGAGATTCGGTGGTCGGTTGGGTGGGAGCTGACGTTTCGGGCTGCTCCGGCTCCGGTGTTGTCGCCGACGGCGTACAGGCCGCGAGAAGAAGCAGGCTGATCAGCGTTAGGATTGCCTTTCGAATGGCATTCATATCTACCTCCAGTTTGGATCATATAATTACAAGGACGTCCCGCAACTTGCAGGAGTTCCCGGTGCGGATTGCTGAAATAGACAAATCCACTTATCAACGTTTATAATTTGATGGCTATTCATCGGAGTTATATGGACGTCTGCATGGTGCGCCAACTCTGGTGAATTGGCCCTGCTTTCGACAGGGGCAGGCCCTTGAATCAGATTAGGCGGAGCAGCTCACGTATGACAATTGCAATAATCGTTCATGGTGGCGCAGGAGAGTGGACTTCTCCGACCGAGCGGGTAGAAGTAGCCGTGCAGGCGTGCGCCGAGGCGGCCGAGCGGGGGCGAGCGATTCTGCTCAGCGGCGGCTCGGCGCTCGATGCTGTGGAGGCGGCGGTCAATATTCTTGAGGATTGTCCGGTTCTGGATGCGGGGCGCGGCAGCTATCCGAATGCCGAAGGCAATGTGGAGATGGATGCCCTGATTATGGACGGCCGCGACCTGAGCATGGGGGCCATTGCCGCCATTCAACGCGTGCGCCATCCCATCAGCCTGGCGCGCCGCGTGATGCTTGATAGCGGTCACAACTTTCTGGTCGGCCCCGGGGCCGAGGCGTTTGCCGACAGCATTGGTTTTCCGCGCTGCGATGTCGCCGATCTGTTGGTGGAGCCAAGTGCCGCTGCGTCTGCCGGGACGGCCGCGGCCATTGGAGATACGGTCGGCGCGGTCGCGCTGGATTTGCATGGTAATCTGGCGGCGGCCACGTCCACGGGTGGAACGGCGAACAAGTTGCCCGGGCGCGTTGGCGATAGCCCCCTGGTTGGCAGCGGAGCATATGCCGACAACTGGACGGCGGCCGTCAGTGCAACGGGGTATGGCGAAGCCCTCATGCGAGTTGTCATAAGCAAGCGCGTGTGTGATTTTGTCGGCACGGGCCTTTCGGCCTGGTCTGCCTGTGAATCTGCTATTCGGGTGCTGGAAGAGCGTACCGGCGGTCATGGCGGGCTGATCGCCGTCGATGCCCGTGGGCACGTCGGCTGGGCCTATAACACGCGCGCCATGCCGCATGCCTACGCGACGGACAACGATCCGGTGATCAGCGATATGTAGCCGGTGTGATTAGCTTTACTATTGCAGTTATATAGAGGAACGGGAAAATTTGATATGGAGCACAACATGGAACAGGATAGCCCGTTTGTGGCGATCTTGCGCGGAGAGTGGCCCGGTCATGTCATTGCGCGAGATGACGAGCAGCGATTCGCCATCATCGCCAGCCTGGAGCCGGAGGCGGCCGTTCATTGGTTGGCCGTGCCGTTCGAGGCGGGTTATAGCACTGAGGAGATGAAAGAGCAGGAGGGAGGGCGGTTTTTGGCGTTGCTCGATTATGCGTTGTCCGAAACGCGATCCCGCGTTGCAGAACATCCGGAACTCGCCAACGGATTCACGATCAAATTCCATTGCGGCGCATATGAAACTGTGCCGCACGCCAAGTTCCATATCCTGTCGATAGAGTAGCCGGCAAATGCGGGCAGGCTATGCAGCCGGCCGCACCGCCATTGGAAGTGTCGAATACGTTGTGAAGGAGGGCGATTTGTGAGGAGTCGAAATTTTGCTCTGTTTGGTGGTTTGGCGATTATTCTGACAGCGGCCTTGTTTCTGGTCTTCAACCGGGCCGTCAATTGGCAATGGTATTGGCTATGGCTTGGCGCCGCCGGCATTGTCACCTTTTTTTTCTACGGCTACGACAAACTTTCGGCGAAGGCGGGCGCCGGGCGGATACCGGAAGCACTGCTTCACCTGCTGGCCCTGGCAGGGGGATTTGCCGGCGCGTTGCTGGGGATGGGCGTCTTTCACCACAAGACAAACTATCGCGAGCACCCGCTATTCCTGCCGGTCATCGTTGTGAGCGGCGTTCTATGGGGATTGCTCATCTATTATCTGATGACGCAGCCGGCCTGAACGGATCGACTGTTCGGCTATTGGCCACCACGGTCTGTTGGAACTGCGGCAATCCGACAAAGCTCGATCAGCTATTGATCGGAAGCATTCTGAGTTCGTGCCAGCGCTCCATGGCGCCGGTCCGAAACAGTGCCGGATCGATATCGGCCAGCACTTCCCATCCCTCTACCGCGGCTAATTCCCGTTCTTCATCCGAGAGTTCGATCTCGAATCGGCGGCCGTCGGTTTTCATCTCAATGGTCAACAAGCCACTGCCGTCGTCGATGATCTCTCGAATGCAATGGCGATCGACCCCTTCCGGGTAGCGAATGAACGCGGCCGAGCATCGTTGGCAAAACGGAAGGCTGGCGTCACACAGGTCCCGATCGATTATTACTCGCATGATTGACTCCTGTGCTTTCTATCCCCTATTGGATTAAGGTCCCCAAAGCAGAACCCTCGTTTGATTGATACTCTAGCACTTGCCTGAGTGGGTAGTAGTGACAAATGTCAGGTTTTGCTTTACGATTTGTCACATACCTGTGACACTTTCCCCACCCGGATTTTAGACTTCTTATGCCCACTTATTTTGTCACAATCGCCGGCAATATTGGCGTCGGCAAATCGACCCTTGTTACGTTGCTATCGCAAAAGCTCGGTTGGGAGCCGGTTCTGGAAGCCGTTACCGAGAACCCCTATCTGGCGGATTTTTACGAGGATATGAATCGGTGGAGCTTCCACTCCCAGATTTTCTTTTTGGTGCGACGGCTTCAGCAGCACCACAATTTGCTCCAACAGCCGAGCGCTGTCTTGCAGGATCGCAGTGTCTACGAGGACGCGGAGATTTTTGCCCGCAATTTGTATCATCAGGGTTATTTGACGGAGCGAGACTGGTACGCTTATTTTGAACTGTATCAAACATTGACCCGCATGCTGAAGCCGCCCGATTTGGTTATCTATCTGCGCGCCTCAACGCCCACTTTGCGGCGACGGATCACCGGCCGCGGGCGGGAATACGAACGCAATATTGCCGATACCTACCTGCAAGACCTGAATCGACTCTATGATGAGTGGGCCGCCGGTTTCACACTCAGCCCCATTCTGACGGTCGACACCGACGATCTCGACTACGTTCAGTATGACGAGCACCTGGAGCAGATCTGGGCACGTATCTCGGATCGGCTCCACGGGCGTGACTATCTCACCCTGAAGGAATTGTGAGGATATTCCGAAGTTGTTCGTTCGGAAAAGGGGCAAGGCTATGAGCGGTTATAGGATGATCGAATTAATCGGAATCGGCTCTATTGACACACCTTTTTCCGAGGGTATAATTCCTCTTTGATGTTCCTCAGTAGCTCAATGGCAGAGCGTGCGGCTGTTAACCGCAATGTTGTTGGTTCGAGTCCAACCTGAGGAGCCAGAACATTGTTAAAAAGCGGCAGACCATCAGGCTGCCGCTTTTTTGTTTGAGATCGGCTCAATCGGCTATCGATTCCGGTCTGAGGAGCTTATTCAAATGAAACCATATCGACCGGTGGCGCTCATCATCCTCGACGGGTGGGGCATTCGCGAGATGGAACACGGGAACGCAGTTGTGCAAGGGCATACGCCAAACTATGATCGCTGGCTGCGTACCATGGAGCGGGTTGTAGTCGATGCCTCGGGCGAAGCCGTGGGGCTTCCCGACGGCCAAATGGGCAATTCGGAAGTCGGCCATCTCAATCTGGGAGCAGGTCGAGTCGTGTATCAGGACCTCACACGCATTAATCTGGCGATCGATCGCGGTGAGTTCTTCGCTAATGGCGTGTTGCTGGACACCCTGAGTGGCGTGAAGAAACGGGGCGGCAAGCTGCATCTTATCGGCCTGTTCGGTAGCGGCGGCGTACATAGTCATAACAAGCACCTCTATGCGTTACTGGAGGCTGCCGAACGCCAGGGTATTACGCCGATTCTCCACATCATTACCGACGGCCGCGACACACCGCCGGAAAGCGCGCTCGGGTTCGCGCGCGAACTGGAAGCCTATCTTGCCGATAACCATCCCGGGGTAATCGCCTCTGTTTCCGGCCGCTACTACACGATGGACCGGGATAAGCGTTGGGCGCGGACTCAAATAGGGTACGATGATATTGCCTTGCACAAGGGATATTGCGAGAGCGACGGTTCCATGCGGGTTGCCTCTACCTTGTCGGAGGCGCTCGAGGCCTCTTATCGTGACAAGGTGACCGATGAATTCGTTCTGCCTGTTGCCATCGATACCGGCGGGCTTGACGTGTCGATCACACCCGGCGACGCGCTCATCTTTCTGAACTTTCGGGCCGACCGAATGCGCCAGATCGTCGCCGCGTTTATCCAGCCGGACCACGACGGCTTTCCCCACGATTACATCCCCGATCTCGATGTCGTCACGATGACAAGCTATGATTCGACGTTTCCGGTCAAGGTGCTTTATCCCGATGTCGACATCACCAACCCGCTGGCTGAAGTGCTGAGCGATGCAGGGTTGCGCCAGTTCCATGCCGCCGAAACGGAGAAGTATGCTCACGTCACATACTTCTTCAACGGTGGGCGCGAAGCCCCGTTTGTCGGCGAAGATCGACATCTGGAGCCGTCGCCCAAGGTTGCTACATATGATCTTCAGCCGGAAATGAGCGCTCGGCCGTTGGCAGAGGCCGTGATTAAGCGCGTCCGGGAACAGGACGATGATTTTATCCTCGTCAATTTTGCGAACCCCGACATGGTGGGGCATACGGGAGTGCTGTCGGCGGCGATCAAGGCGGTGGAAACCGTGGACGAGTGCGCCGGCCGTTTGGTGGAAGCCATCACGGCCAAGGGGGGTGTTGCTCTCGTCACGGCCGATCATGGCAACTGCGAGCGTATGATCGACGAGATTACCGGCGAGCCACATACATATCACACCACACAGCCGGTATCGCTGTTCGTAATTGGCGATCGCTATTTCAACGTGCGGCCGCGCGGTATTCTGGCCGACGTGTCGCCGACCATCCTCCATCTTATGGGTTTGGCTCAACCTCCGGAAATGACCGGGCGAAGTTTAATCGACGAATGACCAACGCTTCGGTCGTCGGGCTTTTCTGTTTTTGTCGATATAATCACGTTCATGTGTGCTGACGTTATGCCCAGGCCGAATGCCGGGACCGCAAACGGGCAAGCTTATCGCGCCTACCTGGAAGGGGCATTGGCAATAGTCGACCGTACCACGGCGGTGGAGTATTACGCATTGCCGTTGCCTTCAGCCATCGATGATGCTTTGGCCGAGATCGCCGGCGCATTCACCGCTTGGCCCACCCCCGTTCGCAAGCAGTTTCAGGAGGCATTAGGCACATCGGGTCGTGGTTTGTTCGGCATGTTCGGCCACCGGGCGGCCACTCTGGCCGTTCGCCATAACGACCCCGATCTGTTACGGCTGGGTTTGATCGGCAGCGCGATCGCCAACTACACGCTCGCGCCGACTCGCAAGGTGGATACTGCGCTGGCAGTATTTTATCATTGTGCCCGGAAGCTCGATCTGGAACCGCAGGCATTGTTTGAGGACGTAGCTCACTTGGCTGCGGACGAGATGGCCCGGCAGTTGGTCTCATTTGGCAATCGTGAAAGTGTTTCGCTGAAACAATTTGGATGGCGTGAGATCAGGACCCCTGATGGGATTCGCTTTCAGTTTGAGTGGTGAACCGGCATCGAACGCGGCTTGACGCTCATGGGAGCATCTGATAGACTGCCCGCATAATCGAATAGTCAAACCCGTCTCAGGTCGCCCAAGCCCCGGAAGGCAGGGTGTAATCGCGAAACCGGTGCCGCTTGCAAGCCAAGCGAAGGCCGGTGCTGTTCCCGCAACTGTAATTCGAACGGCCGGTTCCGTTCGATAAGCCAGGTCGACATCCTGGGATGAGTTTTCTGCCCTCGTGGATAAGGGTTGGGAACTGCGTGGTGAATCAATAGTCCATCACTTCTCAACTCGATGCCGTTGCATCGAGTTTTTTGTTTCCGGTTTCCCTGCCTCGTTATCCCCGATTGCCGGATTTTTATGGGCCGATGGGCCGTCAGAACGAGGAAACCATGATCAAACGTTTTGTTTTTGTATTAGTTATTGTGTTGGTCGCTGTGGCAGCTCTGACACCTCACCTTCTTGCTCTCGATGTAGCTACGGAGTCTCCTTCAGAGGTTGCCGTTATAGATCAGCGTGTTGCCGTGAAGGAAGCTGTATACTGGATGGTGCGCGAATTCCAGAACGACGACGGCGGTTATGCGTTGTTTAGCAGTGGCGCGAATCAAGCTGAATCGTCGGTAGCCGGCACACTCGACGCAGTGCTGGCCCTTGCTGCTGCCGGGTACAATCCGGCGGCGCGTCATCCGGGAGAGCCGGCCGCGCCGATCGATTACCTCTCCGAGCACATAGCTGATGTGATTGCCTTCGCCGAGGCTAACGGCGGGCAGGCAGGCAAGGTGGTCATGGCGTTGACGGCTTCGACCATCGATCCCCGTTCGTTTGGTGGCCACGACTTTGTGGCGACGCTGACCGGACACCTGGAGCCGTCGGGGGCTTACGGCGTGGCGGATCCGTTCAAGCAGGCAGTGGCGATATTGGGCGTCGTCGCTGCCGGGGAGGACGTCCCGGCAGCGGCCGTCGAGTGGCTGGAGGGGCTTCAGGAGTCAAGCGGCTCCTGGAGTGACGGCTTTGGCACCGACGACAGCGCGGACGCGACCGCCATGGCGGTTATGTCCCTTCTGGCGGCCGGGCGCACGACCGCCTCGCCTTCCGTCCTGGCGGCAAGGGAGTTCTTCGCCGACACCCAACTCGCAGGTGGATGGGCGTATGGGCCGGGGCTAAGCGCCGGCGCCAACTCGACGGCCTTTGTCGTCCAGGCGCTCAGTGCGATGGGAGAGGAATGGTACACCACCAGCGGCCCCTGGGTTGTGGAGGGGCAGTCACCTTTGGCGGCGCTCATGAGTTATCGGAGCGAAACAGGCGCCTTCCAATCCGATTTTGGGCAGGGGCCGTTCGATGATTTCTACGCCACCGTTCAGGCCATACCGGCCGCGGCCGGCCGACCGTTTCCGCTGCCCGCGCGTCTGGAATCGGCGCGCACCGCCCTCAGTTGTTTGGATACCCTGCAGGACCCCGCCACCGGCGGCTGGGCATCATTCGCCGGCAGCACGGTGGACGCGGCCGGAACTTCGCGCGCCATTCAGGCCATTGCCGCGCTGGGGGAGTCGCCGCGCTCCGAGCGCTGGACGACGCCGGGTGGCGCTGACGCTGTCGCCGCGCTGGAGGAGCTAACGCCGGTCTATCTGGACGGCGGTCAGGGAGGTCGTGTCGGGATTGTGATGCAGGGCGTTGTCGCCGCCGGGCCGCCGGAGCATGTCTCGAACTTTGCAGGGGAAAACCTGCCGGTGTTGATGTCGGGATTCCTGTCGCCAACGGGCGAGTATGATTCAATCGCCTTCGGTATCTTTGCCCAGGCGGAGGCCATGCTGGGGCTGATAAGGGCCGGAGAGCCTGTCGCGCCGGCGGCCGTCGATCTTCTCAATTCAGTCCACAGCGGCGGGGATTGGGGCGATCCCGATTCGAACGGCATTGTCTTGCAGGTTTACGGCGGGCTGTCGCGGCCGGCGCGCGCGGGAACATTGGCTGCTCTTCGCGCCGCCCAAACGCCCGACGGCGGCTGGGGTTTCGGTGGTAACACGAGCGCCAGCACATCTTCCGAGGTTGTTCAGGGACTCACGGCGGTTGAACTTAATCCGTTTGCGCCCGATTGGAGCCGGGTTGTGGACGGGCAAATTGTCAATGCCGCCGATGCGGTGATGACGCAGCAAGCCGACGACGGCTGCTGGCCAAGCCCGGTCGGCCCCGACGCGGATCCCTATTCGACTACGGACGCTGTTCTACTATTGACTCAGAGACCGGGATGGGGTTTCTCGGCGGTACGGATGCCGATCATCAGCGCGGGGCCATAGCGATGCATCGGATTGTTGGGCGCGATAAAGCGGGCCGGCCGATACCGCTCGGCCGTGGAAATAATGATCATGCGTAGGTGGCTGCCTCTTCTGATCTTCACAATACTTGTGATAGGGCTGCTGGCTTATTCCCCTTCGGGAGCAAGCGACGATAATCGCGTGGCGGTTGTCGTTGACTTTGGAAATGGGCAGATTGCCGGTCGTTGCGTTAGCTTCACTGAGGAGTCGATTTCCGGGTTTGAGGCTCTTGAACGGACGGGGTTGCCGGTGGAAACGGATTTTCAGACAGGCGGTGCGGCCGTGTGTCGCATTGACCAACAGGGGTGTCCCGCCAATGATTGTTTCTGCTCCTGCCCGGGTGGTGGGGATTGCCTTTACTGGTCCTATTGGCATTTGATCGATGGCGCCTGGAATTACTCGGCGGCCGGCTCGGGGCTTTATCAGGTGCGGGATGGGGCGGTCGAGGGTTGGGTGTGGGGGCTTGGTTCCGTTACTCAGGCTTCGCCGCCTCCCGTCGTTTCCTTTGCGGACGTGTGCGCGGCCGATCCTACGCCTACGCCTAGCCAGACTGTTACCCCATCGCGCACAGCGACGCCGATTGTCTTGCCGACCGCTATTTCGGCCGGGACTGCGCCTCCGACTACTGTCATGTCTCCTGCCGTTTCTCCATCACCACAGCCGACAACGGCCGCCACAGGATTGACAATTGCTACAGTGACGAGTGTCGGTTCCTCCATGCAAACGGCTTCGCCTACCACTGTTGTCGGCCCGGGAAATGGGGGAATTGGGCTGCCGACGCCGTTGTTCACGCCTCGGTCGACCGAAATTGTCGCTGCGGGGACACCATCGTTGAATGTAGTTGAGGATGCGGCCGGCGCTGTCACTCAACCCGTCTCGACCGGCTCGACCTTACCCGCCGAAACAGGTGCACCGGTTGTCACCACAGCGTTTGAACTCACGCAACCGGCCGTGATGGCCACTGTGGGAGTTTCGTCCACCACCGGCGGGGCGGTGGCGGACGAGGACGAAGTCGCCGTGGTGAACGTTGAACCTGCCACCCCGCTCCCCGACGTTGTGTCGATGGTTATCGGAGCCGATGCCCAGAGCGCGCCGGCCGCCGCGCCGATAAACTCAAAACCGATTGACCCTGTCGATTGGGGAGCTTATGCCGGATTCGTAGGGCTTCTTTTTCTGCTTTCGGCGCTGGCGTTACTGGTATATCGGCGGCGGCGTGAATATCATCGGACGGTGGAGCGATGACACGCGGAGCCTGGGGGCATCACGCAATTACAGCCGCACTTTACCTGATGGCTGCGCTCATTGGCGTGCTGGCGTTGGCTCTCCCCTTCCTTCAGGCATCGCAGGCGGGGGCGTCGGGTGATCCAATCCTGCGCGCCGGTGAGACCCCGCTGTTGGCGACTCTGC
>JACDJB010000837.1_pt1 | contig 27804 bp, 20 predicted proteins | sample 7454121 | NCBI WGS metagenome assembly JACDJB01 (sample SAMN14253290, study PRJNA609438) | sludge metagenome | isolation source: sludge after 25d culture with pyrite | collected 2018-12-20
AAAGTGAGATGAAACAAACCAGATACCCTTTGAGTCCTTTTGGATTTTTGAAATCACTTTTTCCAGTTTTTCACTGCTATTAACATCGTCATCAGATAATCCGGCTGATCGTTCAGTGAGATCTTTTCCGTAATAAAGGAAAAGATAATTATAACAGAAATCAGCGCCGACAATAATGGGTTCGTCCTGGATGGCATTTGATCTCAAATCCATGACTACCTGATCCCACGGTTCGCGGGTGATGGATGAATAATGCTTATACAGGCCAACAACAGCAATTATAATCAAAATGAGCAGAGATAACCTGAACAGCGGGCGATTGGATATTTTATTTATCCCGAAAGCAATCAACGCGTAAAAGGGAACAGCGGCAAAAATAGTATATCTCACCTGAAACATTGGAGATACGATATGGGAAAGAATGAAAGGCAAGAGGACCGGGAATGCCGACCAAAAAAGTAAAAATAAAATGTGACGCCGCTGATCCTGTTCAAGTTTTTTGCTGATAAACAGAAAGGAGGATACAAGAGCAAAAGGAATCAAAATGACGAACAGTGGCAGATATCCGGCATATTGTTCAAAGACACCCGCGAGATGAATGAGATTTGGAATTTTGATCCAAAAATCATTTCTGGCGCTCAAAATCATCCTGAAATAATAAAAACTATATGGCAGAAACAAAAGGAGTGCAGCGCTGCCTGAATATATGACATGCAGGAACCGCTTTTGTGAAATACGCCCCTTCCGCCAGATATAAAAAGCCCAGGACCACTGGAATAAGAGTAAAAACCATCCATAAACATGGGCATAAAGAATCAGCGCAGCGGTAAAAATATAAATCACCACAAACCTGATTTTAAACTCATCCAGCAGTTTTAAAAATGAATAAACCGAAACCAAGCCAAGAAATTGCAGCATGCTGTAAACCCTTAATTCCTGGGCGTAATAGACCTGAAAAGGAGCGAAAACAAACAGGATAACAGTAATATAGGCGGTGTTTTTATCAAATAATGAATTGATTAATCGAAAAACAAGAACGATGCTCAGCAGGCTAAATAGAGCGGAGATACTTCTCGCGGCAACGATACCGGATCCAAATATTTTTAACCAGAAAAACAGGGTGACAGGAAAAAGAGGCAGTGCCGGATCATTAAAAGCTGATGAGAGCATCTCCCGAAAAGGCTCTGTGGCAAAAGCCAGACTCGCTGCTTCGTCAAGCCAAAGGCTGTCCTTTCCAAGGTGGTAAAACCTGGTAAACAAAGCCGGAATACCAAGAAGAACAATAATTGTCTTATCGGATAACGGAATTCTTTTTGACAGATCAACAATGGGTATTTTCATAAAAGCAATTTAAAACAGGAAGATGAAAAAAGGAATTTTTTTGTTGATTCTTAAATAGGTTAACTTGTATAATAAATCCGCACCGCGCAAATGATTTGACCGTTTAAACTTAACGACACGGGAATCACATGCTCTCATCCATAACTACTTATCTGAGAAACCTGTTTTTGAGACCGCATTTGTTAAAATTTTCGATTGTGGGTTCAAGCGGTGTGCTGGTCAATATGTTGGTGCTCTACGCGCTTACGGAATATTTCAAAATCTATTATATGGTTTCGAGTATTATCGCGATTGAGCTTTCAATATTGGCGAATTTTACCCTGAATGACGCGTGGACCTGGGCAGACAGAAAAAAAAGTGGTAACTATAGACGAATAGTCCGATATCATCTTTCCGTGGGTATTGCGGCCGTGCTGACGAACGGAGTTTTGCTGGTAGTTCTCACTGAAATATTTGATATCTATTATTTAATCTCAAATCTGATTGGAATTGCCGCGGGCATGCTGCTGAATTTTGTATTAAATGATTTGTGGACATTCGCGGGTGATGATTCGCGCCCGACGGATAAGTGATACGCGGAATTATTAAAAAATGGCCGCTGCATGCAACCAAAAATGCAAACTCAGTTTATCCCGCTGATGACGGCTTACGGAAGTTTAATTTTATAGCCTGCGAAGTCCGAATTGCCGCTCGATTTTACAAATTTTTTTCCGCGCCGGACAGGTGATTTCAAAGGTGAACGGAATGGAGTGAATAAAATTTTAAGTGCTTATATTTTAAAATTTATATTATATTTATAAAGGACATCAATCCCGAAAGGAACTTAATATGAACCAGGCTTCCGAATCAGTGAATTCATCAGTATTTCATCCATCGACAAAGCTCTACCGGTTCACAATTCTATTGTTTGTTTCCCTGCTGACTTTCGGCAGCTACTTCGCGTATGACATAATCGGGGCGATTGCGCCGACCTTAGTCGAAGAACTTGGCGCTTCCCGGGGGACTGTTGGCGCGTTTTACACAACGTACAGTATCGCGGCGATTCTTTCAGTGCTCTTAGGCGGGCTGCTCATCGATTATCTCGGGACACGAAAAGCAAGTTTAATCTTTTCAATTCTGGTGTTTATTGGGGCGGCGCTTGTGGCGTTTGCGGATAATCTGACTCTGTTATTTGTCGGCAGATTCATTTTTGGAGCGGGTTCAGAGCCTCTGGTTGTCGCCCAGAGCGCGATTCTCGCGAGGTGGTTTAAAGGAAAAGAACTCGCTCTGTCTTTCGGGATTGCCCTTACGGTAAGCAGAATGGGAACCATGTTTAGCTTTAACACAGGCGAACTCATTGCCAGCCATTATGGTGGATTTAAAGCGGCTTTAATTGCTGCCATGGTCTTCTGTTTGCTGTCACTTTTGGCAAACCTCGTTTACATCGTGATGGATCGGAGGGGCGAGCGCCTGCTTCAGCTAAAAGATGAAAGCTCAGAAGAAAAAATAGTTTTTAAGGATATTAAAAAGTTTAAACCATCTTTCTGGCATATTTCAATGTTATGTGTGCTGTTCTATTCGGCCATTTTTCCGTTCACCGCGCTATCAACCGATTTCTTTGTGGATAAATGGGGTATTTCGCGCGTCGCGGAAACAAGCGGTGGATTTTTCTATCAGGTCTTTAATAATCTCTTTCATATGTTTACCACAGCCGGTGGTGTTTCATCGATAATTATCTTTGCTTCTATGGTGCTCGCGCCGTTTGCCGGTCATCTGGTTGACAAATTTGGAAAACGCGCAAGCCTGATGATTTTCGGATCAATTGTGATGATCCCTTCTTATCTTATGATGGGTTTTACGAGCATCTATCCGGCCTATGCCATGATCATGCTGGGCGCGGCATTTGTGCTGGTACCGGCAGCGATGTGGCCGTCTGTTCCTTTGATTGTTAAAAAGGAACATGTGGGCACCGCGTTTGGAATCATTACGTTTATTCAAAATATCGGACTGGCGCTGTTCCCTTATTTAAACGGCTGGTTGAGAGACACGACTCACACCTATACCGCAAGCATGATCATGTTTGCCGGTCTGGGAGTTTTTGGATTGTTCTTTGCGTTTATGCTCAAAAGAGCGGACCGCCGGGAAGGAGGAGCCCTGGAAGCTCCCGGAATAATGAGCTAGGAAACAGGCGAATTTACTGTCCGGCGTTAATATAAATTTTGAATTCGGAATCCCGAAAATGGCTCAGCATCCAAAAATACACATTGGGACATCTGGATGGTCATACAAAGACTGGGTTGGGCCGTTTTATCCTGAAGGGACAAAGCAAAGCGGGTATCTGGGGATTTATTCGGGCATATTTGATACGGTAGAAGTTGATTCAACTTTTTATGGAATCCCAAGAACTTCCACCGTTGAAAAATGGTTTTCGATTACAGATGACAATTTTATCTTTGCTCCTAAAGTACCTCAGGAAATAACTCATGAAAAAAGACTGCTTCAATGCGAAAGCATCTGGGAACAATTTATTTCGACCATGAAAATACTTAAGCACAAGCTTGGTCCGGTGGTGCTTCAGTTTGATTATAAATTCTCGTTTGACGAACACTTTTCAAATCTCAAAAATTTTCTCAGCGGCATAAATGACGATCTCCAAATATGTATTGAAATCCGCAACAAAAACTGGCATAAAAAAGAATTTTATGATTTGTTGAAAAGTCACAATGCGGCTTTGGTGCTGAATGATCTTTATTATCTGCCGAGAGTGATTGAACTGACCGCCGATTTCACCTATGTGCGATTGCTGGGCAACCGGAAACAGATACCGGATGATTTTTCACATGTTCGCGTCAATCGTGACAAAGATCTTGATTGGTGGGCAGACTGGATCGAACAATTCCGGGAAAAGGAACTGGAAGTCTATGTCTATTCGAACAACCGCTATCAGGGGCACGCGCCGCAAACCATAAGGTCGTTGGCAACGAGAATTGCCGGATAATATCTAACACCTAACATCTCTGCGACTGGCAATGTTTTATCATCTGCGGATATCTGTAATTTCATTTCTTTCCCATTTCATAATAAAAAATAATAAGAATTAAATGCCGGCGAACTTCGTTAACATCCATTATAATGTTCTATGTCTGAAAAATACATTTTAGTGGAAATTTTATTACTTTTCATGACGCTCAACAGATTAGATGAAAATGTATAAAATTTAACAAGCTAATTAAACTTGCGCGTTTTGCTGTTATAAATATAAGCAATAATGTAAATATATAAGGAACTCTTTAAAGAATAACCAAGTTTACTTCGATAGTAATTATTAGATAAAAACTAATTCTCATCCTTTAAAAATAAAGCGGGGAGAAAATTATGAGTGTCAGCCAAAAAATTCTGGCAGAATTCCAGAAAAAGTTCAATGTGGAGGAATTTCAAAATCTGAACTGGACCGGCTCATTTGAAGAATATCTGGATATTGTAGTAAAAAATCCGGCAGTCTCCCGCAGCTCATACCAGCGCATATATGATATGATTTTGTCATTCGGATCGACTGAATATGTGGATAGTAAAAAGAAAATTGTGCACTACAATTTTTTTGACGATCCGATGAATGATGGAAAAGATGCTGTATACGGACTTGACATACCTTTGATGAAGCTGGTGAATGTTTTTAAGTCCGCCGCGCATCGATACGGAACCGAAAAAAGAGTCCTGCTGTTGCACGGACCGGTCGGAAGCGCTAAGAGCACAATAGTACGCCTTCTGAAACGTGGTATTGAGGATTATTCAAAAACCCCGGATGGCGCGCTCTATAGCTTCTCCTGGATTTCACTGAATGACCAACAGAACAGACATAGTGATGAAATGCCATGTCCGATGCATGAAGATCCATTGCACCTGCTTCCGATAGAGTTGAGAAGGGAGTTCGTGGGTGAAATCAATAAAAAATTATCGGCGGAGAAGCAACTGGTATTTGAAGGGGATCTATGTCCGGCATGCCGTCAGATCTACCGTGAGCTGCATCAAAGATATCAGGGAGACTGGACGGATGTCATTAAGCATATAAGGGCCAGACGGCTGAATCTCTCCGAAAAGGACCGGATCGGGATCGGTACTTTTCAGCCAAAGGATGAAAAGAATCAGGATTCAACAGAACTGACCGGCGATATCAATTACAGGAAAATCGCGGAATATGGTTCGGATTCTGACCCGAGAGCCTTCAATTTTGATGGTGAATTTAATATTTCTAATCGAGGAATCATTGAATTTATTGAAGTGCTGAAATTGGATGTGGCTTTTCTGTACGACCTTTTAGGCGCGTCCCAGGAACATAAAATTAAACCGAAAAAATTTCCCCAGACGGATATTGATGAAGTGATCATCGGACATACAAACGAACCGGAGTATAAAAAACTACAGAATAATGAATTTATGGAAGCGCTTCGTGATCGTACTGTGAAAATAGACATTCCGTACATCACCCGGTTGAGTGAAGAAATTAAAATTTACGAAAAAGATTTTAATAAGGACAAAATCCGCGGAAAGCATATTGCTCCGCATACCATTGAAATGGCTGCCATGTGGGCGGTGCTTACACGCATGGAGGAACCAAAAAAACACAATCTAACCCTTCTGCAAAAAATGAAATTATATGACGGACGAACATTGCCCGGATTTACGGAGGATAATGTCAGAGAGCTCAGAAAGGAAGTTGTCCGTGAAGGAATGGAAGGGATATCTCCAAGGTATATTCAGGATAAGATAAGTAACGCGCTGGTAAATGATGTTGAAGAAACCTATATCAATCCGTTTATGGTGATGAATGAGCTCGAAAGCGGTCTTAAAAATCACAGCCTTATTACCAGTGAAGAGCAGAAAAAAAGATACCGTGAAATTCTGGGAATTGTGAAGCAGGAATATACGGAGATCGTTAAAAATGAAGTACAGAGGGCTATCAGCGCGGATGAAGAATCTATTTCAAAGTTATGTTCCAATTACATTGATAGCGTTAAAGCATATACTCAAAAAGAAAAGGTGAAGAATAAATACACCGGAGAAGATGAGGAACCGGATGAAAGACTAATGCGCTCAATTGAGGATAAAATTGAAATTCCCGAATCCCGGAAAGATGATTTCCGGCGTGAAATTATGAATTATATCGGGGCGCTTGCCATAGATGGAAAGTCCTTTGACTACAGAGCGAATGAGAGATTGCATCGCGCGCTCGAAATGAAGTTGTTCGAGGATCAAAAGGATACAATCAAACTAACAACATTGGTATCGAATGTTGTTGATAAGGAAACCCAGAAAAAAATAGATGTTGTTAAATCCCGTCTGATAAAAAATTATGGTTACACGGAAGAAAGCGCAACTGATGTGCTTAATTACGTGGCAAGTATTTTCGCGCGCGGTGATATGAAAACTCAAACATGATGAAATGCGCGTGAGTCCAAAAATATCTTTGCCGATTTCGCTGTTATACGGCTGATGATAATGTTTATTTAACAAAGAAATAGGATGTCATGGTACTACAGATTGAAGAAGACCATAGCCGTTTCAGAAAGATAATAAAAGGAAAAATTAAGAGTAATCTCCGCAAATATATTACACACGGCGAAATGATCGGGAAAAAGGGTAAAGATCTTGTAAGTATTCCCATTCCCCAAATTGATTTACCTCGATTTCGCTATGGTGATCCGACAAAAGGAGGAGTGGGAGCCGGAGCTGGCAATGAGGGTGATCCGATTGACGCGGGAGAGGGAGAAGGCCAAAACCGCGCCGGTAATATGCCCGGTGAGCATTTAAGAGAAGTTGAACTTACCATTGACGAACTTGCTGAGATCATGGGCGAAGAACTGGAACTCCCGAGAATAGAACCCAAAGGGAAAAAAGAATTAACTTCAATTAAGAGCAGATACAGCGGTCTGCGAAGGACCGGTCCGGAAACATTACGCCATTTCAAACGCACATATAAAGAAGCGCTTAAACGACAGATATCCGCTCAGGAGTATGATACACGGAATCCAATTATTATCCCTATTAAAGAAGATTTGCGGTACCGTTCCTGGAAAACGGAATATAAGCCTGAAAGCAACGCGGCGATTATTTATATGATGGATGTATCCGGTTCGATGGGAGAAGAACAAAAGGAGATTGTGCGGATTGAAACTTTCTGGATAGATACCTGGCTGAGATCCAATTATCCGGGATTGCAGACACGTTACATAATCCATGATGCCGCCGCTGGAGAAGTTGACAGGGAAACCTTCTTTACGACCAAAGAGAGCGGCGGGACAGTCATTTCAACCGCTTATGACCTCTGCGCGAAAATAATTGAAAATGACTATCCCGGTGAGGAATGGAATATTTATCCATTTCATTTTTCTGACGGAGATAACTGGTCCAAAGACGATAATGAAATTTGTTTTGAGATCCTGGAAGACCGTATTCTGCCAATTGCGAATGTGTTTTGTTACGGTCAGGTCGAGAGTGTTTACGGGAGCGGACAATTTATCAAGGATCTTGATGAACGATTTGAGGAGAATGATCAAATACTTCTGTCAACGATTCCTGACAAAGAGGGTGTTTTTGATTCGATAAAAATGTTCCTGGGAAAAGGAAAATGATATTATCCGGTGAATTGGCAAAATCGAAAATGAAAATCGAAGGTTATGCCAGAGAGTATAATCTTGATTTTTATCCGGTTATTTTTGAACTGCTCCAATATGATGAGATCAGCGAGATTGCCGCTAAGGGTGGTTTCCCGACGCGATATCCTCACTGGCGGTTTGGGATGGAGTATGAACATTTGAGCAAAGGTTATCAGTACGGGCTTCAGAAAATCTATGAAATGGTGATAAATAATGATCCGTGTTACGCCTATCTGATGAGCAGTAACAGTCTTGTCGATCAAAAACTTGTAATGGCGCATGTGTACGCCCATTGCGATTTTTTCAAAAATAATTATTACTTTTCAAAGACCAATCGTAAGATGATGGATGAGATGGCCAATCATGCCATGCGTATCAGAAAATATATTGATATTTACGGCCAGGATGATGTGGAAAATTTTATTGACCGCTGCTTGTCTCTTGAAAATTTAATCGATTATCAGGCGCCTTTTATAAAGCGCAAAAGTGATGTTTTGACGGATGATCTTTATACGGGTAAGAAAATCAGAAGGTTGAAAAGCAAGAAGTACATGGAAAAATACATTAATCCTCCTGAATTTATTGAAGAGCAGATGCAGGATATCGAAACGGATAGGAAGAAATCAAAAAAATTTCCTGAACATTCGGAAAGGGATGTTCTGGCGTTCCTGATACAATTTGCGCCGCTGGAAGAATGGCAGCGCGATGTGCTGGATATGATAAGAGAAGAAGCCTATTATTTTGGACCGCAGGGGCAGACAAAAATAATGAATGAAGGCTGGGCTTCTTACTGGCATTCCAAGATTATGACAACACGGGTATTGAATGATTCTGAAATAATAGATTACGCGGAGCACCATTCGGGAACAGTGCAAATGACACCCGGGCAGCTTAATCCTTATAAAATCGGTCTTGAAATATTTCGTGATATTGAAGAAAGATGGGATAAAGGAAAATTCGGAAAAGAGTATGATGAATGTGATGATTATGTTGAAAAAAAAATGTGGGATAAAAAACTCGGGCTCGGAAGGCAAAAAATCTTTGAAATCAGAAAAATGTATAATGATGTAAATTTTATTGATACTTTTCTTACTGAAGAATTTTGCAATGATCACAAATTGTTTACCTATGAATACAATGAGCGTACCAAGCGTCAGGAAATAAGTTCGAGGAATTTCAAAAAAATAAAGGAAATGCTTCTGTTTTCGCTTACGAACGCAGGGCAGCCGATTATTGAAGTCGATGACGCGAATTATAATAACAGAACGGAACTGCTGTTAAATCACGTAACCGATTCCATTGGGCTTGATGTGGATTATGCTCAGCGGACACTGGAGAATATTCAGTACATCTGGAAACGTCCGGTTTTGATCAGGAGCAAATCCGAAGACGATAATGAGTATATGCTGTTATTTGACGGCAAAGAGCATAAAACAGAACGTATTTAATTTTGAGAGGTATAATTCATGGCAAACGTCAAAAACTATTTAAACTCTTTTAAAAATATAGATAAAAACCGGTATGATGAATTGCGTGTTTCAGAGAAGGCCCGATCAGGATACCGATTTGAGGATATGATTGACGGAAAAAAAGTTGAAGTTGATTTTTTAAGCATCGACTCCCTGAGCAGTAAATTTCTACGGATCAAAGTCGAAGACGCTTTTTTGAAGGATCTGGGTTTAAGTGATGAACAATTGGAACGCGTGAGCAATTTGCTTTGTGAGAAGATATCCTTTCTGTCGGAAAGTTTTAAACTCATAGAAAATGACCGCAGAAATAAACGTGTCCAAATCCGCAGCTATCCGCCGTATATCCATGATCAAAGCCGGAGTTATTTTGAAATTCTTCTGGATCTCAACGAAGCAGTTCTTACTTTATCAAGAAAAGAAACGGAATCCGCCGGTCACATCACGGAAAATATACCTTTTGTTTTAAGTGATGAACTTTTTGACCGCCTGTTAACGGTGCTGACCGGATTAAAAAACGCGTCCGCCCTGATATAATATTCTTGTTGTCAGCAACAATGATCTCAAGGAAAAAACCCGGCAACAAAAGCCGCTGCTCGTCCCACCTCGTCTTTTACTTAAAAACAGGTATTATCTCCTCATTTACTGAAGTGTGATGATGAGATTATAAAATTTATGTAAAATTGATTCACCGCATTGCGCCATTGAAACAGGGGTCAGGGTGTAGATATGAAATATGGAATTGCAAAAGGCGGTCAAACATACTAAATTTGTTTTAGGATTAAAAATTGTTACTGTTAATTCTGAGAACAAAACTCCGAACCCTGAAGATCCTATCGGGAAGTCAGGGACGCGACGGGTACCCGGGTAACCGGATACCCAGCCCGACGGATGAATGAATCATCCCGAATTGGCAAAGGAGTGATATTCCCTTGAAATACTGTTTTATTTCGTATTGGAGGGATGGCGTTTTTGGGGATACGTATGCCCAATAATGCAGCTCCTGCCGGTTCATACCGGGGCTGATCGGGGTGTCAATAAGGGGCATACAAATGAATCAGCTCATAGATCAATTTAACCGCATTCACACCTATCTTCGCATCTCCGTAACGGACCGCTGCAATTTACGCTGCACATACTGCATGCCTGCGGATGGCATCATTCTGGATAAGCGCGATCATCTTCTGACTTTTGATGAAATCGTAAGATTGTCATCCATATTTGCCGGACTGGGTGTTGAAAAAATCCGCATTACCGGTGGAGAGCCGCTGGTAAGAAAAAACCTGCCGGAGTTAATTTCCAGACTCAAAAATATTCCGGGTATTAATACGATCGGCATGACAACCAACGGCGTGCTGCTGACGGATCATATCAATCAGTTAAAAAAGGCCGGACTGGATAAAATAAATTTGAGCCTCGATTCATTGAGGCCTGAGCGTTTTAAGATGATCACTCTGCGTGATCATTACAATGATGTGTTTAGAAGCATCGATGCGGCGCTGGAAGCCGGTTACGATCCGGTTAAACTGAATACTGTTGTGATCAGGGGATTTAATGATGATGAGCTGCCCGATTTTGTCGAGCTGGCCAGAAATCATCCGTTGAATATCCGTTTCATAGAATACATGCCTTTCAAATCAAACCGCTGGAATATGGAAAGTTTTATTTCGTACACAGATATGATCAAAATGATCAGCCGGCATTACCCGTTAAAACCCGTACAGGCAGAAAACGATCCGAACAGTGTCGCCAAAGACTACATGATAGATGGTTTCCGTGGAAAAATAAGTTTTATCACTTCCATGTCCGAACATTTTTGCGACAGTTGTAACCGGGTTAGGTTGACGTCTGACGGGGCTATTAAATCTTGTCTGTTTCATTCGTCGGAAGTTTCCCTGAGGGATCTGATGAGAAACAACGCCACTGACGCCGAGCTGACCGAAATTATCAGAAGCGCTGTATTTATGAAGCCGGCTGCACATGCTCCGGTAAATGAATTAATTAAAATGGATAATCGTACTATGACGGAAATCGGAGGATAGTATGCGCGATATCTCCAATAAAGTTAATACTCTACGCATCGCTGCCGCGGAAGCGACACTGAAGGTGAGTCCGGAAACCATCACATTGATTAAAGAGAATAAAATTCCGAAAGGAAATCCGCTGGAAGTGGCAAAAGTCGCGGCGATTCAGGCGGCAAAAAACACCAGCCAGATTATTCCCTATTGTCATCCTTTACCGGTGGATTTTGTCGGCGTGGAATTTGAAATTTCTGAATATATGATCAGGTCAACAGTCACGGTCAAGGCGATTTATAAAACCGGTGTTGAGATGGAAGCGTTAACCGGAGCGTCTGTGGCCGCGCTAACCCTCTATGATATGATGAAGATGCTGGATGACGACATGGAAATTACCGGTACAAAACTCCTGTTTAAAAAAGGCGGAAAATCTGATTACAGGGGGCGTTTTGGTTCCAAATTAAACGCGGCGGTCATGGTAATTTCAGACTCTGTTTCAGCCGGGAAGAAAAATGATTTGTCGGGCCGGATGATTGTAGAGCGTTTGGAACAGGAAAAAGTTACGGTGGCCGATTATAAAATAATTTCTGATGATCAGAAGGGAATTGAAGAAACGCTTCAATACTACGCAAAAGAAAAAGAATATGACCTGGTAGTCACTACCGGAGGAACCGGATTCAGTCCGCGTGACAACACTCCCGAAGCGATGGCAAATGTTATCGAACGGGAAGTCCCCGGGATACCTGAAACCGTGCGTGCCTATGGCCAGGATCGCACGCCATACTCCATGCTTTCACGAAGTCGTTCCGGGATGATCGGAAAGACGTTGATTGTCAATCTGCCGGGATCGAAAAAGGGTGTGGCCGATTCTCTGGATGTTCTGTTTCCTGCCGTATTCCACGCGTTCAAGATGATCTGGGGCGGAGGTCACGAGAAAGACGGGCGGAAAGGACAGGAAGATGATTGATTTCGAATCAGCCCGCAAAATGGTCCTCAGTAATACCGGGATATCCGGTACTAAGGATTTGAAGATAACTGAAGCTCACGGTTATATTCTGGGGGAAGATGTTAAGGCCGAAGATCCGCTGCCGCGATTCGATTCTTCCGCCGTTGACGGATTTGGCGTAAAATATGCCGATTTGGAAAAAGCAAATCCGTCGGAGCCGGTTTCTCTGAAATTAAGTGGAATTGTCCGGGCAGGTGATGCCCACGATCCTGAGTTGGAGAACGGTTATGCCATAAAAATTATGACCGGCGCCCCGGTACCCGGTAGCGTGGAAGCCATTGTCATGCGCGAATTCGTTGATGAAAACGATGACACGGTGCGCGTCAAAAGAAAAGTCAGGCAAGGAGAAAATATCAGGAGAAGCGGCGAGGAATTCAGCCGCGGAGATATTGTTCTAAAATCGGGTACCTTGCTGACACCCGGAGCGATAGGGATGCTCGCGACACTTAACCGGACCCGGGTTACAGTTTATCGAAAACCTACGGTTGCTTTGATTGTTACCGGAAGTGAGACGCGTCTGCCCGGTGGAGAAATCGGTACGGGACAAATCCCTGAATCAAATTCGTTCGCTCTTAGCGCCGCGCTGCGGGCCATCGGAATCTCGCAGATCACGATCACTCATACAAATGACGATAAGACGGAAATCAGCGCCGCGTTTAAGGATGCGCTTGATTACGCTGATATTGTGATTTCTTCCGGCGGTGTTTCGGTCGGTGACTATGATTTTGTAAAAGATGTATTAAACGATCTCGGTGTGCGGACGGTCTTTTGGAAGGTGGCGATGAAGCCGGCAAAACCCTTTTATTTTGGCTTGCATTCAGAAAAGATGGTTTTTGGATTGCCCGGGAATCCGGTATCAGCGTTACTTTCATTTTATCTGCTGGTGAAGCCGGCGCTGAATAAACTAAGCGGACTGGACGCTTCGGAACGAATCATGATCAAAGCAGGATTGTTATCCGAACTGCGCAAGAAACCGGGCCGTAAAGAATTTGTCCGGGCTAAACTTATACACGGTGAAGACGGGGTCTTTTCCGTTCAGCCCTCCCGGGGACAGGATTCACATATGATGGGCGGGCTGGCCGCCGCGGACTGCCTTATTCATTTTCCGGAACAGGCGGTTTTATTGGAAAAAGATAAGATTGTCGATGTTGAAATTTTAAAATGGGGTAATTTATGAACAACAATACAGGTAGAATTGTAGCCATATCAGTGAGTAAAAAAAAGGGTATTCCCAAAACAAATGTGGATCAGGCTGTATTGCTCAGTGAATGGGGGATTGACGGAGATGTCCACGCGGGAAAATGGCACAGACAAGTGAGTCTGCTCGCGATCGAAAGCATTGAAAAAATGCGCGAAAAGGGATTGAATGTCCGCCCCGGCGCCTTTGCTGAAAATATCACCACCGAATTTGTGAATATTCCGGAGCTGAAGGTGGGTGACCACATAATGATCGGCGATGCTGAACTTGAGATAACTCAGATAGGGAAAGAATGCCATACGCGCTGCGCCATTTACTATCGCGCCGGTGATTGTGTTATGCCGCGTGAAGGGATATTCGCGAAGGTCATCAACGGTGGAGAAATTAATGTTGATGATGAATTTACAATTCAAAGCATGTCAAAGGAAAATTAATCATTCTGCCGGTATTGATATAGATACGGATTTTATGAAACTCAGGCGGTTATAGAACCAGGCGCAAAGGCATTCAAAAAGAAGAGAAAATACCAACTACTTGTCACTAAAATCCCTCTAAACGGCTTGAACGATATAAAATATATCAGTGACATTTCTCTTAAAAAAACCAAGATAATAATCTTATTTAAATAATAATTCATAAAGCGAAAAAGAGCGTATTTTAAATGAATAATGATTCATTAATATTATGTTTGTGAAAAAAGGGATTTAAGTTTTGTGAAAATAATAGCCTATTGATAAGAATTTTTCTTGACTTTAAATTAAATAACCATTAGTTTTTTACGTTCCAAGACCTGCATAATTATTCAGCATGTTGCAGTAATTATATTCTATAAGGATTTAGTTATAATTAATTCGAAAAGGAAGCATGCCACGAACATGGCTCACCATACAATTTCACATCACCTAACTATAAAATATTTCTAGGAGGAAATTCATGAGAAAGAAGTCATTGTTTCTTTTGCTGGGCGTTTTGTTGTCCTTCGGGATGTTAGCTCAAAGCTATGCCGCTGGTGTAGGTTTGCCTACCGCCGGCTCACGGGCTGTAAACCTTGGCGGCGCCTATCGTGCCCTCAGTGGTGACTGGAGCGCCGGATTCTGGAATCCCGCAGGTATGACTCGTGTTGATAATTGGAATGTGGGCGCAAATTTTTCAACGATTATGCCAACCGCATCTCTCACGCCGGCATCTTACGAAGATCACAGTTTTAATGGTTATGCGGATACTGAAGTGGATGCTGTAGCGCATACATTTTTTATTCCAACAACCGGATTTGTTCATTCTCTCGATAATGGTTTCTCCTATGGATTCGGTGTCTTTATTCCTTTCGGCCTTGGCGCCACCTGGGATCTTTTTAATCCGGTCCCCGGCTATAACAATGAAGCCGGTTATCCGGAAGAAGATTATGAAAGTGATCTGAAAGTAATCGATTTTCATTTTTCCGGAGCGTATAAGGTTACGGATAAATTCTCCGTTGGTTTAGGTTTTGGCGTGGTTTATAACGATATCATCATTCGTCAGCCTTCTCTGAGCAAACCTTTTGAAGATACTGCTCTGAAACCGCTGGTAAAAGCGCCGCATGACTACCTGGTAACAGAACTGGAATTAGTTGGAACCGGGATCAGCTATAGCTTCAATGGTGGTATCATATATGATGTGAATGATAAATTATCACTCGGCGCTTCTTTCCGTTATTACACGGATGCCGATCTGGACGGCGAAATTCTCGCGACTAATTATTATACTGGTGATCCTGTAACTTTAGCAACATTGACAGCGTTGCATGACGCCGGTCAAATTGATGACGCGACCTATCAGGCTGCTGCCGCTGCGTTTTCAGGCCAGAAAATGACTTATATTGATGATAGTGACGCAAAGGCGACGATGCCTCTGCCCATGAATGTCGGTGTAGGTATTGCTTACCGTCCAACACCCAAATTGTTGTTTTCCTTTGATGTTGACTGGACTCAGTGGTCTTCCTGGGATACCATACCATTAGAAGATATCACCGCGGTCGACGGATCAACTCAGGATTCGGAATTGATTGAAAACTGGGATGATACATGGCGTTACAGTTTTGGCGCGGAATATATCGCTTATGAAAAGCCAAATATGAGCGTGGCCCTGCGAGGTGGTTATTATTATGAGACTGCCGCGATCCCGGATGAAACCATCGGACCATCAATTCCGGATAGTAATGACAAGCAGGAAATTATTCTTGGTACAGGATTGACCTTTGGTAAAATTGGTGTAAACCTTCTTTATGTACATATTTTTGTCAATGACCGTAATGTTGATACATGGAATATCGGTGAAGATTATGGTAACGAAAATGTTGCCGGTGAATACAAAGCGGATGTTAATGAATTTCATGTCGGTTTAGAATATAATTTCTAATTTGATCAAAATTGTTTGAAAGGAAAACAACGATGAATAAAAGATTATATAGTTTTCTTCTGATTTTAGTCGGTTTCTCCTTCATCTTCCTGGTCGGTTGTGAAGATGATGAGGCAACCTTCCCGAATCAGACAAATCTCGGTACAGCGAAAAATGCCGGAACAGTTCAGCAAATTACAATAAATTCGCAGTATACCGGCGAGGCTAAAAAAGTCAATGTTTATCTGCCTTACGAGTATGACGCGAACGACGCCGAAGGTTATCCGGTGGTATATTTTCTCCATGGATTTGGCGGCGACGAAAACACATGGCTTTCAGGTTACCAGTTAGATAAAGTGGCCGATGTGCTGATCGCTGACGGAAAAATTAAACCGATGATCCTGGTCATGCCGAATGCCAAAAACGCCCTTGGTGGCAGCTTTTATACCAACTCGGTTGATTTAACCAGTCCGATTTTCCCAAGCGGCGGATTCGGTTACTATGAATATTATATTATGCAGGAAGTGATCGGGACAGTGGAAGCAATGTTCAATATTAATCCCGACAAGAGAGCGATCGAAGGTCATTCCATGGGCGGTTACGGCGCCATGAAGCTGGCAATGCTTTATCCGAGCATGTTTAAATCTGTTGCTTCTCACTCCGGCCCTCTGGATTACAATGAACTGATCTTTAATGAAAACAGCAATTTTCTGCCACGTATAGCGATGGAAAATATTGATCCGGCGACAGGCAATCCTCTTCCTGTAATTGACCTGAGCAAAGCGGCTGCTTCACCGACAACCCATCCGCTCACCATGACTATGTTCGGATTGTCATCAGCATTCACGCCGCATTTTAACACGGCGGGAACATATGATTCCTACCTGTATTCTGTTGGGGTTATTACCGACCCAACCGTTGTGAATCAGTTTATGGTTCAGGCGACTCCGGTGACAGATATGGGTACGCCTAACGATCCTTCCGATGACGTTTATCCGGGTGTTGATCTGCCGGTTCGCATCACTTCTCCGGGACAGATGGCGGATACGGTTACCGCGCCGTTCATGAAATATTTGGCCAATGACTGCTACACGATGTTGGCAACGGGTAAAAAACCGACTCAGGAAGCTCTTGATGTGGAAGGTTTTAAGGCTTTAAATATTTATATGGACTGCGGCGAGCAGGATGATTATGATCCAATGGATGACGGCGCCGGTTTTGGTATTATCTATACCAACAACACTTTTGACGCGCTGATGACCCAAATGGGCATCACCCACCGTTATGAAACATATACGGGCGCGCATTCAAGTGATATTTATTACCGCATCGAGATTGCTCTTAAAGAACATAATAAAGTATTCTAATATCGATTTGTAAGCGCTTTATAGCCCGGTGGATACATCCATCGGGCTTTTTTGTTGTGCTCGTAAAACCATCATTCAATCAGAAACTTGCCCCCGGGACAAATGAATCTTAAATTTAGGCCAATATTTTTTATATTTCCGATATAAACAGTGGACAAATTTGACAATTTTCAGGAACATTTAATTTTATCAAACATAAAAATAAGTCGTGTAACTTTAGTGCCGTTCAGGCATCTTTTTAATAATGAAAATCATCTTTAAGTTTGAATATATGTGAAAAGGAGAAGAAGCAGTTATGGCAAAAAAAACAGATAATGTGGAGAAATTTAAATTTAAGGCTGAGATAAAGCAGTTACTCAATATTTTAGTTCATTCCCTTTATACTAATCGGGAAATATTCGTAAGAGAACTCATCTCAAACGCTTCGGATGCTCTTGATAAGCTGCGGTTTGAAACAACCAAGGGAACGGAAGTATCTGACAAATCTCTGCCGCTGGAGATTGAAATTTCACTCAATAAGGACAAGAATATTCTGACCATCGCGGATACCGGTATTGGTATGACGCATGATGAAATTATCAAAAATATCGGTACCATCGCGAAATCCGGTTCGGCTGATTTTCTTGGCAAGCTTTCCAAAGAAGCTGAAAACAAGGATATCTCAAATATCATCGGAAAATTCGGGGTTGGATTCTATTCTGTGTTCATGGTGGCAGATGAAGTTACCATTACAACAAAATCATACCTGAAAGATGAACCGGCCATTGAATGGAAATCAGACGGCCTGGGAAGTTTTGAAGTAAAAACGCTGGATGGTAAAAATAAACGCGGAACGAAAATCGAGATTCAGCTAAAAGAAGACGCCAAAGATTTTATCGAGAAAGACCGAATTGAATCCGTCATAAAAAAACACTCCAATTTTATCTCTTTCCCCATTAAAGTGGAGGGGGAAAAAATCAATACGGTTGCCGCGTTATGGCGGGAGCCGAAATCAAATATCAAACAGGAGCAGTATAACGAATTCTACAAATTTCTGACCTATGATTATGAGGAACCGGTGGACACACTGCATATTTCGATTGACGCTCCGGTGCAGTTTAACAGTCTGATGTTTATACCAAAACACGCCCAGGATTTGTACGGACTCTCAAAAGATGATCTGGGGCTGGATTTATATGTGAAGGGCGTTTTGATCCAGCATAAAAATCCGGATCTCCTTCCTGAATATCTCGGATTTGTAAAAGGTATGGTCGATTCCGCGGATATTCCCCTAAATATTTCCCGTGAGACTCTGCAGGAAAACCGGGTGATCATGAAGATATCATCAACGCTGGTGAAGCAGATTCTTTCCCATCTTGAGAAAAAAGCCAAAAATGAGCCGGAAAAATATGAAGAATTTTGGAAAACTCACGGAAAAATGTTCAAAATGGCATATAACGATTTTGCCAACCGTGAGAAAATCACCGAACTCATGCGTTTCAATTCTTCCATTCATGAAGACGCGGATAAACTGACATCATTTGCGGAATATATTGAACGCGCTAAAGCGGATCAGAAAGAAATCTATTATATCACCGGCGCGAGCCGTGAAGCCCTGGAAACCGATCCGCATCTTGAAATCTTCCGGAAAAAAGGTATTGAAGTATTGTATCTTTATGAACCGGTTGATGAATTTGTGTTCTCCGGTTTGTTTGAATATAAAGATTTCAGTTTCAAGGCGGTCGAACAGGCGGATCTGGGAAAAATCGAGAATCTTGAAGATGTAAAAAAAGATGAAAAAGAAGTCGAAGATCTTAGTGAAACCGATTCAGAAATCTTTAAAAAGCTGCTTGAAAAATTTAAGGAAATCCTGGGTGACCGGGTAACGGAAGTCACCGTCTCAAAACGTCTGCATGACAGCGCGTCCTGTCTGGTCAGCCCGGATGGAACCATGACATCCCATATGCAGAAAATTATGCAGGTCATGAACAAAGATATGACGGTTCCCAAAAAAGTGATGGAGATAAATAAAGATCATAAATTAATCCGTAACTTGCTGGGCATTTTTAAAAACAACCCGGGTGATGATTTTATCGTGACAGCGGTTGAGCAGCTTTATGAGTCAGCGCTGCTGCTGGAAGGTTATTTAAATGATCCTCATAAACTGGTAAACAGGATACAGGAAATTCTTGAAAAATCCAGCGGATGGTACCCAGGGACAAAAAAATAAATCAGATAAATAATGAGAACAAGCGTTCTCCGGAACATCCGGGGGACGCTTTTTTGTTTAAATTAATAATTGGAGCCGGGGCCTGAATTTGGTAACTTTATTATGGCATTAACAGGAAACATAATTCGCAAAAAAGCGTACTTCACTGAGTCGGGGGATAGATCATCTTTAATAAAATAGAAGTTGTAAAATTCCGTATTCATATTCCGACGCATTTGACCTATAATTAGGAGAACAGTATATGTGGAAGAAGAATTTACTCATCGGACTAATTCTGATCTTAGCAAATAACACCGCTTTTGCCGATGGCATGCGCTTTATAGATGAGAAAAAACCGTTTAGTGAAATTCTGCAGATGGCTTCGCAGAAAGACCAGCTGGTGATGGTTGATTTTTACACCGACTGGTGCTCATGGTGCAAGGTGCTGGATGAGAAAACTTATTCGACAAACGAAGTCGGCGCGCTGGCGGAAAATTTCTTAAGCTATAAAATCAACGCGGAAAAAGGCGACGGAATTGAACTCGCGAAAAAGTATAATATTACTGGTTTTCCCAGCATATTGTTTGTTAACGGCTCGGGTGAAGAAGTTGACCGGCTGATCGGTTATTACCCGCCCGAAAGTTTTATCCCGGTGGTCGGGGATATTCTGGATAACAAAGACACCTATTTGTCCCTAAAGAAACAATACAAAATGGAACCGGATAATCCTAAGGTCGCTTATCCTTATGCGCAAAAGTTGTTTGACCGCGGGCAGCATACGGAAGCACTAAACATATTTGACTCGATTATCGCCTCCGATCCTGAAAATATAAGCGGAGTGCTCGGACCGGTTTATCTGCAAAAAGGAATGCTGGCTTTACGTGAGGGCGATGTAGAGGCCGCTGTCAGTGATTTAAGTTTGGTAATCAGCAAATACGATCAGTTTGAAGAAAGCCACCTGGCATACGCGTATATGTCAATGATCAATGAGCGCTCCGATGAACCGGAAGAAGCGATACGTTTGCTAAAAGAAGCCGTTAAAAAAACCACCAGCAAGGACTATCTCTTTAACTACCGCGGCCGGCTGGCTCTTTTGTATTTGGATCAGAAACAGTTTGGCCAGGCAGACGGACTGATAACGGAGATCGAAAAAAATTCTGAAGACAAAGTATCCGCCGCGGAATTGAGATTGAATTTTTATTTAAAGCAGAATGACAAAAAGAACGCCGAGATTCTCATGAAAAATTTATTACCTGGAATTGAAAACGATTCGAATGCCCTGAATCAGATTGCCTGGGCCTGGGTTGAAAACGAATCATACTCGGAATCTGCCTTGAACTGGGCGGAGAAAGCGGTTGCTCTTTCTGACAGAAACGAAATGATTCTCGATACTCTCGCGGAACTCTATCTGCTCAAGGGAGATGTAAAAAAAGCGATCGAAATCGAACGGGAAGCGATGGAGCGCTCCAGCAGTAAGCGTAATAAAAGCGAATTTCAGAAAAAAATCACGGATTGGGAATCGAGAACCACAATGTAATCGGTGAAATTAACGGTCACGATTTGACAAAAGATAAATGACAGGATCGTAATGGGGAAAAAACGCGCGGTTTTGCTGGTAAATCTTGGTTCACCCGCATCGCCTTCGGTTAAGGATGTCCGGAAATACCTGAATGAGTTTCTGATGGATAAGCGTGTTCTGGACGCTCCTTATCTGATCCGGCGGATGATTGTCAGCGGTTTCATCCTGCCGTTCCGACCCCAAAAGTCCGCGGAAGCCTACAGTCAGATTTGGTGGCAGGAAGGTTCACCGCTGATCGTGATCAGTAAAAAGGTCCAGCGGCTTTTGCAGGAACGCGTTGATATGCCGGTGGGTCTGGCCATGAGTTATGGAAAACCGTCCATAAATGAAATTCTGAAGGATTTGGTTGTTAATAAAAATGCGGATGAAATTCTTTTAATACCGCTGTATCCCCATTATGCCATGTCCACCTATGAAACGGTCGTCGCGGCCGTGAAAAAACACCTGGCTAAAATAAATCCCGCCGTGTCCTTAAAAATTGTACCGCCTTTCTATAAAGAAACGAATTACATTAATGCCCTGGCGGCAAGCGCTGAATCTCACCTGAAATGGGATTATGACCATCTGCTGTTCAGTTATCACGGTCTGCCCGAAAGGCATCTGAAAAAGACGGATCCCACCGGAAATCACTGTCTTGTAAATGAAGACTGCTGCTCAGTGCCAAGCCCCGCTCATGATACCTGCTATCGCGCTCAGGTTTTTCAAACAACCAAAGAACTGGTGAGAAAAGCAGGGATACCGGAGAATAAATATTCTGTTTCATTCCAGTCAAGGCTTGGACGGGACGTATGGCTGGGTCCGTTTACCGGTGAAGAAATTATCCGGCTGGCTAACAATGGAGTCAAAAAATTACTGGTTATTTGTCCGGCATTTGTATCCGATTGTCTTGAAACACTTGAAGAAATCGGGCTGCGGGGCAAAGAAGCGTTTCTGGAGGCCGGCGGCGAAGAATTCAGAGTGATTCCCTGCATAAACGATCACCCCAAATGGATCGATGCGTTAAAAATCTACAGCGGGTATGAGATTAGCGATTAATTTCTAAACCCGCTTTTTTGTTGAATTTTACATATCCCGCTTTATTTCTGTTTCAGAAATCATCTCCAATAAGTTTAACCGTATTTAAACGATCGGTCGCGATCTGTTCGAAACAGCAAATTTTGCCGATTTTTCTTTTGGCGAATTATTTAAAATGATCCGTAATTGAAGTTGACACTTAGATAATTATTATCTATTTTTTATCGGCCGACCGCCCGACTCAATCAGGAGTATCAGTTGCAAAATATTATGCTGACACAGGATCAGATTTTGAATTCGGTTTACCGGATCAGTTTGGAAAAAGCAAATGGGAACACCTGTAATCGACATCCATCCAAAAACAACTTCATATTTGAAATAATAAAAAGCCACTCGCAAAATCAATTCATGTTTGCTGACATATCAAAATACTTTTTACAAGATAGAAGCCAATCAATGTAAAGGAGTGATGGAAAAGTGCATAAGGAGATCAAACCCGGGGGGAAATGGTTCAAGAGATTGTACATCAATATTTTAATGTTTTTTGTCGGCCGGGGTCTTCAGGCGGCCGCGCGGGTGGATAAGGATGTTAAAAATGAAATTGCCGAAATGCCCGAAGGATTTTCTTTTATGTTAAAAGTGCTTCCGGACAGCGCCAAAATGATTGTCGCGAAAGACAAGAACGGACGGCTCAAATATCACGGAAACCGTATGGCGGAGGATGAAATTGATGTGATCATCATGTTCAAAAACATCGAAGCCGCTATGCTTTTATTTACATTCAGGGAATCGACGGCAGTGTCTTTCGCGCGGGACAGGATGATCGTGAAGGGTGATCTGTCAAACGCGCTGGCGGTTGTCCGCTGTCTGAATATTGTTGAATCATATTTATTGCCGGCGTTTATCGCGAGATTGGCTGTCAAACGTTATCCGCGATGGCCGTTTATGACAAAACTAATCAATCGTACCCGCGTTTATTTTAGAGTACTGCTTGGATATTAAAAGAACAGGAAGGATCTGAACATGGCCGATTATTTTGAATTTTTTTGTCCGGTGAAAATTATTTCCGGAGATAAAGCGCTTGAAAATATTCCGTTTGAACTTGATTTATTAAGCGCCAAAAAACCAATGATCGTGACGGATAAAGGCGTGTCCGGAGCGGGGCTGGTAAATCACATAATAAACGCTTTCAAAGAATCAAATATGCCGATCGGCGCCGTTTACGATGATGTGCCGCCCGATTCATCACTAAAGACGGTCAGGGAAGTATCCTCCGTTTATCGCGAAACCGGATGCGACGCGCTTATCGCCATCGGCGGCGGTTCGGTGATGGATACGGCCAAAGCGGTGAATATCGTTGTTTCGGAGAACGCGGACGATCTGATGCAGTTCACCGGAGCCGGCGCTTTAAAGCGCCCCCTGAAGCCTCTGATTGCCGTGCCGACGACAGCGGGTACCGGTTCAGAAGTGACAATCGTTGCCATCATTGCCGATACGGATAAAAACATTAAATTGCCTTTTACCTCCTATTACCTGCTGCCGAATATCGCCGTCATCGATCCGCGAATGACCATGACTCTGCCGGCGCAGATCACCGCCGCTACGGGGATGGACGCGTTGACGCATTCGATCGAGGCATACACCTGTCTCGGTAAAAATCCCATGAGTGATGCCTACGCCACATCGGCCATCAGTCTGATCAGTAAACATTTACTGAATGTTGTAAAAAATCCGTCGGACAAGCAGGGCCGCCTGGCGATGGCGAACGCGGCAACCATGGCGGGGATTGCTTTTTCAAATTCAATGGTGGGAATGGTTCACACTCTCGGACACTCGGTGGGGGCTGTATGCCATATCCCCCATGGAACGGCGATGAGCATTCTTCTGCCTCATGTGCTTGAGTATAACGCCAAACACGGAGCCAATCATGTCGGTGAGTTGTTACTGTACCTCGCCGGTGATGAAGAATACGCGAAAACAGCGCCTGAGAATCGGGTGGAATCTGTCATTAAACACATCCGGTCGATGAAAAATAAACTGTACGATCTTTCAAAATTGCCGCGCACCCTCCAAGAGACAGGAAAAGTGGCAAAAGAAAAGTTGCAGGAAATCGCCAAAGTATCACTCGGCGACGCTTCCGCCATTTATAATCCGGTTGAGATAGAATATGAAGACGCCCTGGAAGTATTAAATAAAGCCTATGATTCGGTATAAAGATCACAACGTGATGGTTTACCGGAGTAGGCCGATCCGGCTCTTTCCAAAGGGTGATAAGTTTTGAAATAAAAGATTTGTGACTTTATGACAGTCCTTTCAAGGAGTTAACAATGAACTTAGAAGAAGTAAAAACACGGACGGAATCAATCAATCCCGCCACGGGTGAAGTTTTGGGACATTCGCCTCTGCATACGATTGATGATCTTAAAAAGATGGTAAAAAAAGCGCGAGAAGCTCAGAAGGCATGGGGAGCGCTGCCGGTCAAAAAACGCGTGCGCTATATGCGCGCCATACGGAATTATTTAGTAGATAACTCGGACAGACTCTCTGAAACCATCGCCAGAGATAACGGAAAACTGCGCATTGACGCCTTCGCGACGGAAGTTTTGCCCTCGGCGATGGCCATTTCCTACTACGCGAAGCACGCTAAAAAATTTCTAAATGACATAAAACTTGGCACCGGAAATATTCTTTTCCTGAATAAGCGCAGCAAAGTGGCGCGTGTGCCTTTTGGAGTGGTGGGTATCATTTCCCCCTGGAATTATCCGTTTACGATTCCCTTCTCCGAAGTCATAATGGGACTGCTTTCCGGAAACGCGGTTATTTTGAAAACCGCCACCGAAACCCAGATGGTTGGTATGGCGCTCAGGGAAGCCATCGAAGCCGCGGGTTTACCGGATGGGATATTCAGTTATATCAATTTACCGGGCAGAATCGCCGGAGACGCGTTTCTTGAAAGCGGGATCGATAAGCTCTTTTTCACCGGATCGGTACCGGTGGGTAAAATCCTGATGGCGAAGGCATCGGAAACACTGACGCCGGTCAATCTGGAGCTGGGCGGAAACGACGCCATGCTGGTCTGTGATGACGCCGACATATCCCGCGCGGCTACGGGCGCTGTCTGGGCGGGATTTTCCAATGCCGGGCAATCTTGCGGGGGCGTTGAACGAATCTATGTTCATGAAAAGGTGTATGAGCCGTTTTTAAAACTACTGAAAGAAAAAGTCGAAGGATTGCGAGTGGGATACGACACGGACTACAACTGCGATATGGGATGCATGACTACTCAAAAGCAGGCGGAACTGGTAAAAACCCATGTGGATGACGCTCTAAAACACGGGGCAAAGCTCTACGCGCGGTCAAAGACGCCTCAGAATGACAATCTCCATAATTTTATCCCGGCAATGGTACTGACCGATGTGAATCATGAAATGCTGGTGATGAAGGATGAAACCTTCGGACCGGTGGTGGGGGTGATGAAGGTTTCCGATATGGATGAAGCAATTGATCTCGCCAACGATTCCTATCTTGGATTGACCGGATCGGTCTGGTGTAAAAATCATAAAAAAGCGGAAAGGATCGCGCGGAAGATAAAAGCCGGAGCGGTAACAATAAACGATCATCTTATGAGTCACGGGCTCGCGGAAACCTCATGGGGAGGATTCAAGCAAAGCGGTATAGGAAGAAGTCACGGGGAACTGGGTTTCAATGAAATGACCCAGCCGCAAATGATTGTGAATGATATACTTCCCGGCGTTAAAAAGAATATGTGGTGGCATCCCTATAATGAAACCATATACAAGGGCATCAAAGGAGTGATGGATGTTTTGTACGGCAGGAGCATTGGCAGGCGATTGAGCGGTATGGGGCGTCTGCTGAGAATTTTCCCGCGCATGTTTTCAGAAAAAGGTTAAGTGAAGAGAGCAGAGTTTCATTTAATTAATGTCGGTTATCCCATTTCACCGGCGTAAATGCATAAATAATGATCGGTCTTTTATACATTTTTATCCGGAGCTGAAATGAATCATCAGAATAATTTCGATTATGATTACATCATCATTGGCAGCGGATTCGGGGGATCGGTATCCGCTTTACGGCTATCGGAGAAGGGCTACAAAGTCCTGGTTCTGGAAAAGGGCAAAAGCCTGAAAGCGGAAGATTTTCCAAAAAGCAACTGGAATGTCAAACGCTGGTTCTGGCTTCCCGCGCTTAAATTTTACGGTTTATTTAAGCTGTCTTTTTTCCGGCATGTCACAATCCTGTCCGGCGTCGGTGTAGGAGGGGGCAGCCTGGTTTACGCCAATACGCTCCCGGTTCCAAAAAATGAATTTTTTACATCGAAATCATGGGCGCATCTGGCGGACTGGGAAACAGAGTTGAAAGAATTTTATCCCGAAGCGTTAAAAATGCTCGGAGCCAATCTAAATCCCCGGCTCGAAACAGGCGATCTCGTGTTGAAACAACTGGCGCATGAGATTGGAAAAGAGCAGCAATTTGAGCCCACCAATGTGGCGGTTTATTTTGGAGAAGCGGGCACGACGGTTCCCGATCCATATTTTGACGGGAAAGGACCGGAGCGGGCGGGTTGTACTTTTTGCGGCGGCTGTATGACCGGTTGCCGGTTTAACGCGAAAAATACCCTCGATAAAAATTATCTTCATCTCGCGGAACGAAACGGGGTTCAAATTCAGGCGGAGTCAGAAGTTTATAATGTCACTCCGCTGGGTCAAAAGGACGGTTCCGATGGCTACAAAATTAGCTGGAAACGCTCCACCGCGTTTTTCAAAAAGAAAGGCTCCTTCACTACACGCGGGGTAATCTTCGCCGGTGGTGTTTTGGGCACGGTCGATCTTTTACTCAAACTCAAAAAATCATCTCTTCCGGAGATATCCCACAAAATCGGTAGCGGCGTGCGAACCAACTCCGAAAGTCTGATCGGGATCACCTCCTTTGACAAAAAGAATGTGTTTTCCGACGGTATCGCCATTGGTTCCATTTTGCATACAGATGAGCACAGTCATCTTGAGCCGGTACGCTACGCTTCAGGGTCCGGATTCTGGAGAATCCTGATCGCCCCAATGGCGCATGGAAGAAATTTCATCGCGCGGATTTTTAAAGTCATTTTTGATTTTATACGACATCCTGTAAAAAATTTCCGCTCATTTTTTGTCTGGGATTGGGCGAGCCGGACACAGATTTTACTGTTTATGCAGACGCTGGACAGCACCCTTCGTTTTTCAGAAGGACTTTTCGGTATGAAATCATCTTCGGAAAAAGGGAAGAGTCCGTCGGCTTTTATTCCGGAATCCAGAGAGCTGGCAGAGCGATACGCGCAAATTGTTAATGGAAATCCGATGGTACTCATTACGGAAACCATTGCCGGAATTCCCACAACGGCGCATATTCTGGGAGGCGCGGTGATGGGGAAAGACAAGAGTGAAGGCGTCATCGACAAAGACAATCATGTTTTCGGTTACAAAAACATGCTGATATGCGACGGCTCGATGATATCTGCCAACCCCGGCGTGAACCCATCCCTCACCATCACCGCCATCAGTGAAAGAGCGATGAGCAAGATAAGTAGGAAGTAAGAAGTAGGAAGTAAGAATTAAAGAGCGTTAAGAG